>Ga0118677_10001226_pt1 | contig 55054 bp, 60 predicted proteins | sample AliMusrvi5mmetaG_FD_86154 | JGI IMG/M metagenome (GOLD analysis project Ga0118677, IMG submission 86154)
GACAATATTGTATTACCATCAGCTGAAATTATTGTATTAAATAACCCCCAATTACCTGTTACAGGATTAAGCAATTCGCCAATTACAAAGTAATTGCTATCCGGCTGTAAAAATATATCACCTGGCCAGTCGTAGCTGCTATCTATATCAAATAATTTCTGGTATTGTTGAGCAAAAGACATTGCTGGCACTGCCAATAATGGCAGCACCAACAATGATTTGATGATGATTGATAATTTCATAGAATAGAGTTGAAAAACTACGGCTGATACACTAAACGCACTTGTGTTGTTATACCACCCTCGTCAGGAGTAAACTTACACAGATAAATGCCTGCGGCAAGGCTGTTGGGTAATTGCAGGTCCGTTTGCCCATTGAGTACGCTGTACGATTGCACCTGTTGGCCAAGTAAGGTGAACAATACGAACTTACCGGGACTAGATGATTGTACGGTGATATTTCCTGCTGCAGGGTTTGGGAATACAGAGAATAAACTACTGCGTATTTTTACACTACCTACCTGCGTAGCAGTATCTGCGACCACTCCACAGTTCACCTCATCACAACCATTGCTATCTACTCCTATCAGCCACATATCCTGGCTTGTATGCCATACAGGCAGGCTGTCATTCATAGCAGTTCCTATAAACAAAAGATTACCATTAGGTCGCTCTATGGCATCAACAATATATGCACAGTGGGTTGTATCGCTGTGATATATGTGTTCCCACGCTATTGTTCCTGTCGGTGTTATTCTGCCAATTTTACTTGAAGATACTTCGCTAAACCATACGTTACCGTCAGATCCAGTTGTAATGCTGTAAGGATGACCGTCAGCGTTAGGAATATCGAACTCTGTAATTACTCCAGCAGCGGTTATTCTACCTATTTTTCTAGAACCCATTTCTACAAACCACAGGTTGCCATCTGCTCCTGCAGTAATTCCTACAGAAGCAGCGGCAGCTGTTGGAATAACAAACTCTGTAATTGTTCCTGCAGGTGTTATTCTACCTATTTTATTTGTCATAAGTTCGGTAAACCACATATTACCGTCTGACCCTGCTGTTATTCCACAAGGCCCACTAGCTTCAGTTGGAACGCTAAATTCTACGAATAATCCTGCAGTTGATATTCTACCTATTTTATTTGATCCATATTCAGTAAACCACAAGTTACCATCAGGCCCTTCAGTAATAGTGGCTGGAGAAGCATTTTCTGAAGGGATATTAAATTCTGAGATTACTCCTGCAGTAGTGATTTTACCAATTTTATTAGTGGCGGTTTCAGTAAACCATAGGTTGCCGCCTGGCCCTTTAGTGATCATGCCTGGTGAACTTTCAAGAGTAGGAATATTGAATTCTGTAATTACTCCTTCAGGGGTAATTTTTCCAATTTTACCCGCTTTATATTCAACAAACCACAGGTTACCATCTGGCCCCATAGTAATCCCTCTAGGGTCACTATCGGAACTTGGAATAGCAAATTCATTAAATAACGGGTTGTCGCCAACGATATAATCCACTGATGTAGTTAAGGTCCCGTAATTTGCAGTTATTTTAAGTGTCCCAGGAGCTAAGAAAGTAGCTAATCCCTTTGTGCCTTGTGTATTGCTAATTGTTGCTATTGAAGGTGCGGAAGATGACCAATTAACCAATGAAGTGCTTGTTTGGGTAGACCCATCTGATAGATGCCCTGTGGCGGTAAATTGCCTTTTATTAGCTATTTCCAGATTGCCAGGCGTTAAATCAAGAGAGGTCACGCTCACTCTTGTATTACAAAATACAGGCACTGCATAATTTTCAGCAATTAGTGCATTACATATAGAGTCCAAGGTCGCATCGCCTGCTGGACCAGAATCGCCTTTTGGCCCTTGAATGCCTTGCGGCCCAATAGGACCAGTTATTCCACTAGAACTATTAAGTATTCCGCCATCAGGGAATTCAATACCACCACCTTGCCCAATCCTCAGCAGTCCATTAACCTTAACATCAGCATGGGCTTGATATGAGGCAAAAACAAAAATTGAAATAGCCGAGATTAACAAAATTGTTTTGAGACGCATTTTGACTCCATTTCGTAGATAAAGCTTCGATTAGAATAAATGTATATTATATCAACATTCTAATTGCAACACATTATTAGTATCAAGTAATGATATTTGCAAAAGCAGTGACCTTCGTTAAGAAGCGACACCTATGCATATATTTACCCTGACAATTAAATCTTTTCTGAACAGAAAGGGACTTGCCTTCACCGGTGGCCCCTTTTGTGTATTTCAACCGAAAAAAGGAGAAACACCATGAGCTTCAGACAAATGATGATGGAGAAGTTGAAATCGAATGTGGCGTATAAGGTGGCAAACAACAGCACTCTGGTAAGTGAGGTTGCCAGTATTGTGCCACCGGCAATATGATGATGCTATTGTACTTGATGACCTGGATTACCTTGAAATTGCTGCAGATCTGGATATCAGTTCTTCTGATATAGCTATAGCTGATGAAATTGACCCTTCTGACATCATCTCTGAGATTACTGACCATCTGGACATGGATAAGATCTACGAGGCACGATTCTGATTTATGCTAATATCCCGAATTGCTTTTGAGTAACTCTACTACTCACTACCACACTCTACCGGAGAAATTACTGCAAAGAATGTAATCCGACCATATTACCTTCTGTATCTACTACCAAGGCAATGTATCCGTATTCACCGAACAGGTGTTGAAGGTTATGACCTCTTTTCGAGAGCGATCCATTCCGGGGGCTGGGATCGTGCATTAACATATAACAGCTAAGGTTAAAAAAGTATCTTCAATGATTACGCACAGTTCATAACTGGATATGGTTACCAAAAATATGTCGATGACTTCCAGCCCCCAGAATGGATCACTCTCTCAGAAATAGAATGTTGAAAAAAGACATCACAGTAATCGCCACCTTTCGACATACCTTCGGCAATAACCTGCCTTATGAGCTCCAAGCTCACCTCAAAGCGTTGTAAATAATAGTGTAATCTCAAGCAACCACAGCCTGTAATTGAATTCGGTCTGCTGCAGCCCGAACATATTTCTGCCGTCCATGTCCTGGAAGCGGAACATCCTCAATATTAAGCAAACCAGCTGCAACTAAGATGTCTACGTCTTTCTTAACCGTGCTTCTATCCCGATTCAGCCTATGTGCAATAGCTGTAATTGAAGAGGGATCTGACTTGGCTGCTCTAAACAGTTCGAGCCGGGCCGGAGACATTACCGCAAACATATCCCCCGGGTCTTCAAAGGTCAGAGTATATTCTGCTTTCGGGACTTCGCCCCGATCAAGCTGGATGGCTGTTTCTCGTACCCGTGCAAAATATTCTTCAGTTGTTCCTGTCTTAACGATTACGTTTCGCATTGTATTCCTCCAGTACTGCTGACCATTCCTGCTCAAAGCGCCGCTCTATTTCCTCGAAGCTTGTTGTATCTACCTGTTCCATCGTCCCTTTAAAATGCTTATGATGGCCGTGCCTGTTGTCATAGCCAATCACCCGCCCATTATCGCCAGCAAATATCAGGTGATTGATATACGCCAGATTGTAGCGTGTCACAACGCCATGCTCCTGCCACACTTCGTATCGCAGAGTTCCATTGCCACGCTTGCGCGAAACCATGAAGGATCGATCTATGATCTTTGTTTCAGCCATGATGTTTTATACCACGTCTGAAAGTTCAGAGCAACTATGTTCTTGAATATAAACAGGTGGTGTAATTTCAATTTCACTATTTGCTCCTATATATTCAAACCGTTTGAGGAAAGGGGTTGTAAGCCCGAAACCGCGAAAACTTTAAGTGTTTAAAATAACTGCAAGTTGTGATTATAAGTCCTAAATCTTCAAAGTGGCCTTCAACCCTGTTTCTCAAAACTCAACTACTCTGTTTTACGTTTCAATAATGACTTTCGAGAACAAACATTCCCAGCCAATACAGGCTTGGCAGTCATTCTCAATATATCATCTCATAAACGAACGTTTGCGAGAACTTTTGCAGTTTCTAAAGATTTCGCGGTTTCGGGTTTACAACCCCATATACGTTCTGGAACATTCGCCACCTCAGTTAAATATAATTAAAACTATTAAGGCCTAACGGAACGAAATATTTCGCTCGGAAACAGGGATTTTATCCCAGTATACTTCTTATTTTCCGTAACAACCCAATGGGATTGAGCGGTTTCATTATGAATTCAATCGCCTGATCATCAAAACCGTGATTCTCGAGGATATCGGAAGGGTATCCACTCATGAACAAAGTTTTTATATCTGGTTTCAGTGCCTTGATTTTTTCAAACGCCTCCGCACCATTGCTGTTTGGCATGATTACGTCCAGCAGTAGAAAGTCGACAGAATTATGCCCCCTTACCATCTTTATTTTTCTTCCAACGTGCTTGGTATACTTGATCAATTGCTTCTGATATTTTGGTTCTGGATGCACGAGAGTGCACAAGCTTAATGGCAAGGCATTTGCAAATCATCTACCTAATCACATGAGGCTGGATATGTTGCTGGAGTTTATTATGTGAAGGGACTGATATCTGAGATGGACATTTTCAGAGAAAAATGATGGGGTTCAACTAACATAAGATCATAAGTGTTTAAATTATATACATACTACACTCAATTACATTTAGCACATACCAGTATAAAGAATTGAGCGCCCTTTCTGAACATACATTGCCTCAAGCTGCTTTTCCATTACCCAGTAAAAGCTATCCTGCCCCAGTATAATCACTACTGGTATTTTCATAGAGTGAGCAAAACCCAGTGCAGATGAATAGTACTGAAACTTTGTACACATGGCCAATCCCCTATACCCTATCAGGTGATAATATCTGATTATGATATAGCATAAGGCATACCAAGCATAATCATTATGTGATATTAGCATGTTAGGAATTAGTAGAAATGTGTACTGACAATATTTGGAAGTTTTAGATACAATTTTGGGGTGTATAACATGAACAGCAATAAGCACTAAATAATATGATCTACGCTGACTTTACCTTGTTATAAACTGTTACATCTGCGTCAATATCTGCGTCACTATATATTTTAGATAGCAAAAGGCACTTACAATATCTCGTAAGTGCCTGTAATGTTTGGTGCGCCTGGAGCGATTCGAACGCCCGACCTACGGATTCGTAGTCCGTTGCTCTATCCAGCTGAGCTACAAGCGCATTAGGAACTGGCTTTATACCGCACCGGACAGAATATTTCAACTATTTTTTTATTATTTGTTGCATCCTCCACCCGCCACTATATAATCACTACCAAGTCATGCTGATTTCAGATAGTCTTGAGCGGCAGGGGCGGATACTTCTCTGAAGGACTCTTTGTGTTATGAATCACTTTATTCTGGAAATCGACGAAGCCGATGTAAAACGGGAACGGGACAAATCAAGAGAACTTCGCAAGAGTCGCTGGTGGAAAAATCGTGTGGCCCTGGGACGTTGCCATTATTGCAGCGGCAGTTTTGCTCCGGAAGAGCTGACCATGGATCATCTGGTACCCGTGTCGCGCGGCGGAAAAGCTTCCCGTAACAATGTGGTACCCGCCTGCAAAGAGTGCAACAGCCGCAAGAAATATTTACTCCCGATAGAGTGGGAAGAATATCTGGACCAGTATGAAAGTCCAGCACCGGAGCATCAAACGTGAATAAACCGAAGAGCCGATATAAAGTCGTCATATATGACTGTGATGGCGTGATCCTTGATTCAGTCGAATCCAATTACGTTTTTTACAACCAGATCATGGAATATCTGGGGAGGCCGGAGATTGACCGGGATAACAGCGATGCCAGAAGGGTCCTCCACACCTATTCGTTTAATGATGTGATGGACTATTTTTTTACCGAAGACGTGCGGCGTGAAGAGGCTCTCAGGTTTGCCAAGACGATTCGCTACCGCGATCTGATGCCGTACATGCGGATGGAAGACGGTTTTGTCAGCGCCCTTGACCAGCTGAAGGGGTACACATCCCTGGCGATTTGCACCAATCGGGCAACGTCCATGGAAATGATTATTGAGGATTTCGGACTGACCGGGTACTTCGAATTTGTCATGACGGCATCGCAGGTTACCCACCCAAAGCCCCATCCGGAACCGCTCCTGAAAGTACTGGACTTCTTTAAGGTCAAACCGGAAGAGGCTCTCTTTATAGGCGATGGCGAAGTGGACATGCAGGCCGCCAGAGGCGCCGGTATTCCTTTCATTTCTTACAAGTCCCACCTGCCCGCTCTGGCGCGCATCCAGCATCACGCCGAGATTGTCCGGCATGTTTTTTCCGTTTGACCGGATGACTCCGGGTAGTTTCCCCCCGGAGTCGTGCACATAACGAACTCCATCGCGCTTCATCTCACCAGTTTGGACAATTTTTTGAATTCATCCGTTCCGGCGACCTTCAACAACTGGAACAGGGTGGATTCCGTGCAGGTCGGGATTGCCCCGGCAAGCGTCATGGCCTGGATGGCTGTCTGCCAGTTCTGTTTGCTTCGGCTCATGACGGCATCCTTCACAACATGGACATCCAGACCGGCATCGCGCAGTTCAATCACCGTCTGCAGAACACATACGTGCGTTTCCATACCGATGATAATCACCTGGGTCCTGCCGGTCGCTTTAAGGGCAGCGACAAATTCGGCACTGCCACAGCAGCTGAAAGTCATCTTTTCAAAGCAGGGAGCAGCTGGAGCCTTTTCCTTCAACTCCGGCAGTGTCGCCCCCAACCCCTTGACGTACTGTTCGGTAACCAATACCGGAATATTCAATACGGCAGCACTCTCAAGCAGGATGCCGCTGTTTTTAACCACCTGTTTCAGTACGACTTCATCCATTGCGACGCACAGTTTTTCCTGCACATCGATTACCACCAGCACCGCTTTGTCCCGTTCCAGAAAAAAACTGTCTTTGATTGACATGGTCATCTCACCTGTTTCCATAAGATCGCCGCGTGGCGGCTTGATTCGGGGCGCTCCGGAGAGCGCCCCGAATCAGGTAAACATCATCTACAGCAGCGCTTGAGCTGCTGCAATTGCAGCAGCGTAATCCGGCTCGCCGGTAACCTCCGGAACAATCTGGATGTAGCGGATAATATTCGCGGCATCAACGACGAATACGGCGCGGGTCAGCAGCAGCAATTCCTTGATCAGTACCCCGTAACCAAGCCCGAAGGAGCGTTCGCGATAGTCGGAAAGTGTGACCACCTTGTCGATTCCGGCGGCTCCGCACCACCGCTTCTGGGCAAACGGAAGATCAAGGCTGATCGTCAGTACCACGACGTCTCCCGACAATAAAGCCGCTTCCTGATTAAAACGCCGGGTTTCGGTGTCGCACACCGGCGTATCGAGGGACGGCACCGCACTGATGATCTTGATCTTTCCGGCAAAGCTGGAGAGCGTTGCGCCGGCCAGCCCGTTGTCAACCACGGCAAAGTCCGGAGCGGCGTCTCCCACCTTGAGTTCGGGGCCCTGCAGAGTCATCGGGTTACCTTTAAACGTGATAATTCCTGTCTTGTCACTCATGTCAATCCTCCTCGTCTAATTCTACCAGTTCAGGTAGTCTGTAGCTATCTTCATCTGCAGCACTCTCTCCCTCCAGAAGCTGCAAAAATTGCATCACCAATCGATAGGTAATCCCCCACAACAACGGTTTGTCCTCAACGGGAAGCCTGATGGCCGGCACTTCAAATCGTTTGTCATCAAAAGCGACACGACTCTGCAGATGCCGTCCCGGATCGCGCAGATCGGAAAGCGTGACCCAGAACAGATCTCGCACCTCTTCGTTCAAAACCGGGGCGCACTGCACCCGGTCGACACTGAACAGGCAACAGGAAACCCTCACGGGCAGATTGGCCCCGACAATATCGGTAAGCCGCCCCAGGTAACGCCCCTGTTCCAAGTCGATACCAATTTCTTCATACGTTTCCCGGCAGGCAGCCTGGCATTCCAGCTCACCCGCTTCCAATTTCCCTCCCGGGAATGCGATGTGCCCGGACCAGGGGTCAAGGTCGTGTGCAGCACGCTGAATGAACAGGAGTTCAAGGCCATTACTGCCCCGCTGCAGTATCATGGCGACCGCGGCAGGCGTCCGGTCACCTGGGGCCTGAACGGTATCACTCTTACGCGTTTCAAGCAATTCCGCAATTCGATTAAACGTACGATCCATATTCTGTTGACAAACCTCTCATCACTCCGGGTATTCGGGTCTGGATTATTTTACATACTTACCGTATCATTCGATACCGTCAAGCAAAATAATACGAGGACCACCGTGACACACCATCATCTTTCTGCCATTCCCCGCATCTCGATCCTCATGCCGGTTCGCAACGAAGAGCGGTACCTGCAAGCGACACTTGACTCCCTGTTTCGCCAAACCTGCGCCGACTGGGAGCTTGTCGCGGTTGATGACGGTTCAAACGACGGTACTGCAGCCATCCTTGACGCAGCCGCTTGTAAAGACCGTCGTGTACGGGCAATCAGGACTGAAGGCAAGGGACTGGTATCGGCGCTCAATACCGGCCTGAAAGCCTGCCGGAGCGCGTTGCTTGCAAGAATGGACGGTGATGACATCTGCCATCCCCGGCGGCTCGAACTGCAGTCGACCTACCTGGAGACATATCCCGATATCGGACTGGTAGCCTGCAACTTCCGCCATTTCCCACGAACCGCTCTTAAACAGGGAATGATTGACTATGAACGGTGGCAAAACGGTTTGAATGAGCATTTTCTGATTGTTCGGGACCTGTTTATTGAATCTCCCTTTGTTCACCCGGGCATCATGACCCGCCGTACCATCATGAAAGAGCTTGGGGGATATCACGACGCCGGCTGGCCGGAAGATTACGATCTCTGGCTCCGGATGGCTGCGAACGGGGTACGCTTTGCCCGTCTGCCGCAGACGCTCCTTTTCTGGCGAGATCACCCGGAACGGGCCACCCGCACCATGCATGAATACGCAACAGATGCCTTCCGCGCCTGCAAATGTCACTACCTGCTGCGCGGTTTTCTGAGAGAGAGCCGGGATGTCGTTATCGCCGGTGCAGGTCAGGAAGCTCGGGCGTGGCAGCGCTTGCTGACGGAGGTAGAAGTGACGGTTTCCACCTGGCTCGATGTCGATCCGCGAAAGATCGGACGCATGCTGCACGGGGCGCCGGTGATCTCCCCCGATACGCTTCAGCTGAGTGGCAGAAAGATGATTGTTGCCATCGGCGTGCGAGGAGCGCGTGAGCAGTTCAGGAATGTGGCCAAAAAACGTGGTTGGCAGGAAGGGATAGACTTTGTCTGCGTCGCATGATAAAAACATCGCCGCCAACAGGGCGTGAAAGATGCACGAAGAAGGAGTTGCACATGTTACCAAGCAAAGAAGAAATGGCGCTTACCATCGATGAGGCCGAATGGAGCTGTCTGCGCGCCCACCTGCATCGCGGCGGACTGATACTGGTTGATGATTCACTTGATCTGGCGGATACCGCCCATAAAGTTGCCGCGGATGACGTGGAAATCATCCAGCATCTGGTCGAAAACGGCATGATAGGCAAACCATCCGACTCAAAAATCCGCTCGTGGGAAGAGGACAAACATAAAAAGTTCGCCATGCTGATTGTCAGCCCGTATGTGCTGTTCCAGGAAAAAATACCGACATTTCATTAACCTCGAATTACTCTTGAACCGCAAAGACGCAAAGGACGCGGAGTAAACCGGCCGTTATCTGAAAAACATTTCACCCATAAGCTTTTAAATTTCTTTGCGCACTTTACGTCTTTGCGGTAACGAAATGCTTTTGCTTGATTCTGGAGCTCAAAATGGAAACAACACTGAACGAAATTGAAGTGCGGGTTCTCGGCAGCCTGATTGAAAAAGAGCTGACCACGCCGGAATATTACCCGCTGTCGCTCAACTCTCTCACCAACGCCTGCAACCAGAAATCCAACCGAGATCCGGTAATGGCGCTGACGGAGGAGGATGTTGTCCGCGCCCTTGACTCGCTCCGCTTCAAACAACTGGTGGTACTTTCGGCGGATGGCGGCCGCGTGCCGAAATACCGCCATCTGATGGCTGAAAAACTGGGGTTGATGCCGGCTGAGCAGGCAATCATCTGCGAGCTGCTGGTGCGCGGTCCGCAAACCGTCGGTGAACTGCGCACCCGCGGAGAACGCATGCATCCGTTCGGCGATCTTGCCGCGGTGGAAGAGGTCTTGAGTGAGTTAATTGAGCGGGAAACGCCGTTCCTTACCCTGCTGCCCCGCCAGCCGGGACGGAAAGAGGGGCGCTATGCCCAGCTTTTTTCCGGGATGCCGGATACACCGACGGAAGAGCACGAAGCCTCGCCCGAGGCTGCACGGGTACGGGTAATGGCGGAAAATGAGCGGATAGCACACCTTGAGACGGAAGTGGCCGGATTGCGCGAGGAAATAGCGGAATTACGACAGCTGATTGAAGAGTTCAAAAAACAGTTTGAGTAATTTTACAAGATCAGTTGTCCGTGGGGGATCACAACACCATGCTTACAACCTGGCAGGATGAAATGAAAACCGGCAATACCGAGATCGATCAGCAGCACATTGAACTGTTGCGCAAGGTTGACGATCTACTGCAAGCTGTCAGCGCTAAAAAGGGAGAGGAAGAGATTGCGAGACTACTCTGGTTCCTGAAGCGTTACGTCAGGAAACATTTTCGTGATGAGGAAAAACTGCAATTAATGTGCGGATTCCCCGACTACCACGTCCATAAAATGGAGCATGACGAATTCTTTCGTGAGGTAAAACGGCTGGAGGAAAAATTTGCGGAGGAAGGAGCGAGTACGATCCTGGTACTCAATGCAGTCCAGATGATGTGTAACTGGCTGAACGACCACTTTCATAAAATGGATAAGGATCTGGTCGACTTTTTGCGACAGGAGTAAGTTTGGAAGCGGAAGCCGGGGAGTTCAAGAAACCGGTTGAGAAATTTTCGTACTATCCCCGGCCTCTACTCCATCTTCCGGCCAGAAGCGCCGCTGCAGCTCGTCCATCAACGGTTTAAGGCTCTTTCTATCGTGGGCCGACACCGTGACACTGAACTGTGTCCTGGCTGACTGACGAACTTTAAGAAACCCCACCGTATCCTTTTTTCTCATAACATCCAATAGATCTGACTTATTGAACACCAGTAATTCCTGTTTATCTCCCAGTTCCAGCTCCGCCAGAATAGCCCGCACTTGAGCGATCTGATCCTCAAAACGGGGATGCGACGCGTCCACCACATGCAGCAGCAGGTCCGCATCGCGCATCTCTTCCAGTGTTGCCTTGAAAGCGCCCAGCAGCGATTTCGGAAGGGAGCGGATGAATCCGACCGTGTCGGTGATGATCACCTCTCTCTCGCGCGGGAAACGGAGACGGCGGCTTGAGGTATCGAGTGTGGCAAAGAGAAGATCCTCAGTAAAGACATCGCTCTTGGTCAGGGCGTTCAGCAGGGTTGATTTTCCGGCGTTGGTATACCCTACGATCGAAATGATCGGAACCCCGGCCTTAACCCGCTGCTTTCTCCGTTGGTCGCGCCCCTGGGAAAGCTCTTTGAGTTCCCGTTCCAGACTTGCGATCCGGTCACGGATACGGCGCCGGTCGGTTTCCAGCTTTGTCTCACCCGGCCCTCGCCCCCCTATCCCCCCCATCAGGCGGGACATCTGCACACCGCGACCGGTCAGGCGCGGCAACAGGTATTTAAGTTGGGCCAACTCGACCTGCACTTTGCCGTCCAGCGTTTTCGCCCGCCGGGCAAAAATGTCAAGGATCAACTGGCTGCGGTCGATAACTTTCAATTCCGTCATTGCGGAGATACTCCGGATTTGGGCCGGCGTCAGCTCCTGGTCGAAGATCAGCATGCTGGCACCACGCTGCATCGCCCTGATGACCACGTCACGCATCATCCCCTCACCCATCATAAAACGTGGGTTAAGCGTTTTCGGCCGCTGGATGAATTCATCCAGCGCTTCCACCTGGGCGGTGCGGGCCAACTCGCGCAGTTCGGCCATCGAATCTTCAGCGTCCTGACGTGTCCCGGACGTGGTTACGGAAATCAGGATGGCTCGTTCGAGAATATCCTTGTTCTTCACTACCGAGCGAGCCGCTTTTTCAAGATCGGCTTCCAGTTCCGGTATGGCGTGAATACAGTCGACGTCAATGCGTTCGAGCGGGGCAATCGGATCGAGTACCGTGCTTGCTCCTCGTTGATCAGGGGAGAGCCAGGCCAGTTGGGCGTAAATTCGGGACGTACCGGGGGTATACGACAAGGCGGCGAGCAGGTCAAAGCGCAGCAGGGAAAGATCGGTTAAATCATCTTCAGAGACCGGCTCGTTTTTCAGGTGGGTGTGGATCAAACGTAGACCGCGCATGACCCGTTTGCCGAGCGGGTAGTCACGCAGTTCGGGAATTACCACCCCTTTTTCATCACCGACAATGACATATTCGACACTGCCGGCGCGGTTGATGAGAATGCCTATTTGACGGCGCAGGTCGCTGGAAAGCTCGACAAGTCGAACCGCCAGATCATGGGAACAGAACTCCGCTACCGGCACCCGCCTTCGGTACAGGCGCTCCAGAGACTGGATCTGACTTGATTTTAAGCCTGCAAGATTGCCGAATATTTCTTTAATAGGGATACTCCGGAACTACAACCCGATGATGTTATACCCGCCATCGACATAATGGATCTCACCGCTGACGCCGCCGGCCATGTCGCTGCAAAGGTAGAGCGCCGATTTTGCCACGTCTTCCTGGGTAATTGTTCGTCGCAGGGGAGCTTTCGACTCGACGTGATTGAGAATATTATGAAAACCGTTGACTCCCGCCGCAGCCAGCGTGCGGATCGGACCGGCCGAAATCGCGTTTACCCTGACGCCCTCGGGGCCAAGCGCTTCGGAAAGATAGCGCACCGATGCCTCCAGCGCCGCTTTGGCAACACCCATGACGTTGTAGCTCGGAAATACTTTCATCGCGCCGTAATAGCTGAGCGTCACGGCAGAACCGCCCCGCCCCTGCATCATCGGCTGGGCAGCCTTCATGATTGCCAGAAAAGAGTACACACTGATGTCCATAGCGGTGGCAAAGCCATCACGGGTTGTATTCAGAATCGTCCCTTTCAGCTCCTCCTTGTTCGCAAAAGCAATCGCATGTATGACAATATCAACACCGTCCCAGACTCTGCCGAGTTCGGTAAATACTGAAGCGATCTCATCGTCGCTGGTAACATTACAGGGGAGTATTGCAACGGCGCCGATTGACTCCGCCAGGGGACGGACCCGTTTTTCGAACGCCTCTCCGGCATACGTTATCGCCAGCTCGGCTCCCTGTTCATGAAAAAGCCGGGCAATCGCCCAGGCAATACTTTTATCGTTGGCAACTCCAAAAATGACTATTTTTTTTCCATGAAGCAGCATCGCTACAATCCTCCAGTTTTCTACACTACGGGTACCGCTTCCGGCTCTGTTAATCCCGGTTTCAGGCTCAGTCGGTGTTATTCCAATTCGCATTCAAGCGGCGCCTTCGTTGGCTGCGTCGTCAGCTCCTCAACGTACTAAATATGTACGTCTACGTCGCTTCCTCCTTGCCGCCTTGGTATCGTCTTGAATGCGAAGTGGAAATACTGCCTTTTCCACCGGATGTTCACATGATGTATCATCAACCGATTGGGCGGTGTTGTCGCCGGGTCCCGGCGAAACGGTCCGGTTACGCTCCGGATCAACCGGCTTGAGAGCAGTTTCAAGAACCGCAAGCCGCTTTTCAATCGCTTCGAGAACTTCCAGAGTCCGGTCCTGCTTCCCCTTGATCGCAAAAACGACAAACGGCATGATCAACCATACCACCGCCAGGAACAGGCTGATGATACTCATCATTACCATAAAACCGCCAAAAGCTTCCATATACGTCTCCCGCGAAAATAAGTACTCCTTATAACACGGTACCGCTAAAATGTTAAGGTGATAATTTATTGTGTGAAACCCTCCTGAATCCGTGACGGATTCAGAACTCTAATAAAGCGGCGTGGTTGGAACTGAACTGCGGCGGATCGCGCCGGACTATTTCAGCGATGGCCGGGTGACGTTTGAATTCGCCCTCCAGAAAGCGACGTACCTGATTGCGGTCCCACCCGTCCGGATGCCGGAAGGCGGTGTAGAGCGAAAGATCCCCTTCGTAGAACGGCGTATCTCCATATTTCGCAGCCTCATCGCCATAAAGCGGCATATTGAATATGGCCAGATTGAGAAACGTAATCGCCTGTTGGTGACTGACAACAAAGTCCAGCGTCCGCCGGGCCGCCTCCACTGTTTCCCCCGGCGTTCCGAACAAAAGGTAACAGTAGACTTTGATTCCCGCTTCCGTAAGGTTGTGAAGTACCCGCGCGGCCACGCCGAGATCGATCCCCTTGCCCATCCGGTCAAGCACCGCCTGATCGCCCGACTCCAATCCCAGTTTGAGCATCAGGCAACCGGAGCGTTTCAACGCCCGGCAAAAATCCGGATCGGCCAACTGTTCATCAATGCGTGCAAAACCGTACCAGGAGACTCCCGGCGGATGTTCCGCCAACGCACGCAGGAGAGCAGGACTGATGGCATTATCCAGAAGATGAACCAGGAGCGGCTCGTTTTGCGCAATCAGCAGCTCCAGGTCCGACAACACCTGCGCAACCGGCGCCGGATGATAGGCGTTCCCTTCGGCCCGCTCCGGGCAGAATGAGCACCGATTCCAATAACAGCCACGTGACGCGCTGTAGGGAAGGATCAAGCCGGGAGAAAAATAATTCTGCAGCGGCAGTTCGGAATAGTCGGGGATGACATGACGATATGCTTCTCCCGCACCCCCCAAAAGGGCCAGCAACGGTTCCTCACCCGCACCGGAAACCAGGTGATCAACCAGCGTCCCAAACGGGCTGCACCAGCCGGGACGCTGCATCCAGGAGGTAACGAGACCGCCGCCAAGGATAATTTTCAGCAGCGGATATCGTGATCTGAGGTACCCGATCATGGCAAACGTACAGAGCGCCTGGCTAAGATAGGTAAGTGAAAAACCAACAGATTCGACACCGGCGAGGAGCTCCGGCAGGCGCTGACTGAAATAGGGAAAAAACGGATTCCGTTCCGGTTGCTGCGCCGCAGTACAGAGGTCCGCGCTCCGGAGCGGCGAAAGCGTAGCGTGCTGGTAGTCAGCCAACCCGGTGACGACACCGCTCCCGGTCGCCGAGATTGCCAGAACACGGTTTACATCGCTGATTGCCCGCCGATAACGGTCGGGAGCACGGTAGGTAGTTATATCACGCAGCGCGGCCACGTTGCGCGCCCGCCCCTTGTATGCCCGGCGGCTCCATGTATCTGAGGTGACCGGCGGCTGCTCCACCAGCCAGAGCTGCCCCTCCAGATTGGCATCGAGCATGCGACACGGCACCCCATGAACTTTCAAAAAGGCTGCCAGCCGGGCTATGCCGGCCGGAGGTTCGCACGCTTTGGCAACGGGTGGGAATATGAGCAACATCAGAGTACTGGCCGGCTACTGGTACTGAATATAAAGCGGCTTTGGATTCAGTTTGAGCACTTCCTTCGGGGTCAGCAGCGGGTTACCTTTTTTCGTGTCGTTGTGATAAAAAAGTTTAAAACCGGTATATTGCACCGGCTCGGCAACGACATAATCCTTGTACGAATCGCGCTTCAGCCAGGGAGCGCCCCACCCGTCCATATGAATGACCATTTGCACTTCGGGGTGGAGCACGATTTTTTTCGCATTCGTGACGCCATTACGGGTAAAACGATGCACCGTAAATACCTTGGGCGGCAGATTGTTTTTTTTGACCAGATCTTTCAGATACCCGGAAGCGTAGTTGATATCCACCGCGTCGTAGGTACCGATCTTCTTCCCCGGTTTTTTGCCGCTTTTTATCAAGTTGAATTCCGGATCCATCCCGAGGTGTACGTCGGGATTCTTCAAAATCCATTCAAAACGGGGCAGCACCGAGCGGATATCGTCATGCCCGGTCTGGATATCGATAAACATGAGCGCCCCCGCTTCTTTGGCCCATCCATACACCTGGTTTATAATTTTGTCCGGCATAATCATCCGGTATTTACCGGCTTTTCCCGGTTCCCCCTGCGCCACTACGGCAATCAGATGCAGGGCGGGCTGTACGGGAGTTGCCGGATCAGCCGCCTGCCACTTGGCCACTTCACCTTTCAGACGCTTCAGCATTTCATCCTTGGGATATTCCCCGAGCGCCCCCATTTTTTTCGAGAGCGGATTACCATAGTAGGCTACAATACGCTTATCCGGCAGAATCGAACCGGGAAGCGGTGGCGGGCATTTGACCGGCCAGCCGCATTTTTGGGCATACTCCGGGCTCTCGCCGGCGTTATATTTTATTTTGGGAACCGCTGCCTTGCGGGCAGCACTGGTCGTCGCCGCAAAAGACGCTGCTTTCCTCACAGCAGTAGTCGTTGCGGCAAAAACCGCAGCTTTACGGGCAGCGGTAGTCGTTGCGGCAAACGCCGCAGCCTTCCTGGTTGCAGTCGTCGCGGCTGCAAAGGCTGCCGTGGCGGTCCGCGGGCTCTTCCCCCCTGGGTCGATAACGGCGCCGTCGGAACACGCCGCAAGGACAACCGGAATAATTATCAATACTGCTCGGGTACCTATGGTGCGCAGTTTTTTCAAGCGGGCGTACTCCTTCTCGGTTTTTCGAACCGTTAACGATACAGAGAAAACATGTTTCAGACAAGCTCTATTTTAAGATAGTATTTGACAAATGAACCGGTAATGTGTCACCAAAACAACCATTACCCTTAAGGAGAATCAACCATGATCCTATGTCCCTGCGGAAGCGGAAATCCTTACGCCGACTGTTGTGAACAGATAATAAACGACAACCGGCCGGCACAAAGTGCCGAACAACTCATGCGTGCCCGCTATTCAGCCTATGTTTTCGCCCGGATGGATTTTATCTTTGAAACGACGCACCCTGACCACCGCCAGGGGTACGATCATGCCGGCACCAAAACCTGGGCCGAATCATCCGAGTGGCAGGGGCTTGAAATCATCGGCACACACAGGGGCGGAGTTGACGATTCGATCGGAGAAGTTGAATTCATCGCCCGTTTCATCGAAAATGGCACTAACCGGGAACATCACGAAGCGGGACAATTCAAGCGAAAAGATGGGCGCTGGTATTTTACCGACGGGAAGATGGTTCGCCCGAAACCGGTGACGGTAACGAAGATCGGTCGCAATGATCCGTGTACCTGCGGCAGCGGCCTCAAATACAAGAAGTGTTGCGGGAAATAATCCCGGAGAATCAAAACAGAAAAGGCGGCAAAGTGGCCGCCTTTTCTGTCAATGTAACCATTCTGCCGAATCTGCTACTCTTTCTCACCGACGTAAATCGTGGCAATCCCGAATGTCAGTTCATGGAGATGAATATTGCGGAAACCGGTATCGGCTATCATCTGCGAGAATTCTCCTTGTGACGGAAATTCAAGAACGGAGTCGGGCAGGTACTTGTAGGCGTTATAGCGGGAAAAGAGCCCCCCGACCACCGGAAGCAGCCGCCGGAAGTAAAAATAGTAGAGCTGCCTGAACAGCGTGGAACGCGGCGTGGAAAACTCCAGGATGATCATCCGGCCGCCAGGACGGAGCACCCGCCACATCTCGGCAAGTCCCAATTTTCTGTCGACAACGTTTCTGATGCCAAATGCAATGGTGATCGAATCAAAGGTATTATTGGCAAACGGCAGATCCTCGCAGGGAGCGACCCGCAGATCAATCCTGTCGGCATACGGCGACGCCGCTACCTTTATCACCCCGAGATCAACCATTTCCTTGCAAAAATCGGCGCCGGTAATTTTAACCGACTCAGGTGTCCTGAGAGCAATTTCCAGTGCCACGTCACCGGTTCCGGTGGCCACATCCAGAATGCGGGAGCCTTCTCGGTATTTGAGCAACCGCACTGCTTTCGTACGCCACCGCCGGTCAATACCAAAACTCAGGAGCCGGTTCAGAAAATCGTAGCGCGGGGCGATTGCCCCGAACATCTGTTGAATTTTTTCCCCTTTATCAGAAAGCCTGAACATTCGTTTCCACTACCTTTTAACGGATTTAAGTGCTATAAAAACGGCGTGTCTATGTAGCACATTTTGTCCGTCATTAACCAGAAAAAACCACCCCGCGTGCATAAAAGGAGCCGTAACTAAGTGATACCCACCATCCGCATTCAGGATATTGCAGACATACTGATCATGACTTTTCTGCTCTACCAGCTGTACTCCTGGTTTCGCGGCACACGTGCCATTCAGGTACTGATCGGACTGGGTATTGTAACCCTTATTTACTTTGCAACCCGCTTTCTCGATCTGTATATGACCAGCTGGGTACTGCAGGAACTCGGCACTGTCCTGATTATTCTCATAATAGTCGTCTTTCAGACTGAAATCCGGCAGGCACTGTACCGATTCAGCCTCCTGCGCCATATCCTCGACAGCCGGCAGGAAACCCAGCATGGTCAGTTTCAGGACATTGCCGAGACACTATTCCGGATGGCAGCCAACAAAACTGGAGCCCTGATTGTTTTCCAGGGAAATGAATCCCTGCACGATTTATTGACCAACGGAATCGTGCTTGACTGCGAGATTTCACCGCAAATGCTGGAATCGATTTTTTATGATGGCGCCCCGTTTCATGATGGCGCGGCACTCATCAATAACGGCAGGATCGAAAAGGCGGCCTGCCACCTGCCGCTCTCGGTCAGCCCCGATGTCCCTCAACACCTAGGCACCCGCCACCGGGCAGCTCTTGGCCTGTCGGAACGGAGCGATGCTGTTGTAGTCACCATCTCGGAGGAACGTGGTGAAGTTTCTCTGGTAACCGGTGGAACACTGCGCCGAATGAGCACCCCATCCGAATTGATTCTGGCATTGGATGAACTGCTGAAAAGCGAACTCGAAGCTCCCCGCATCACATTGCGACAACGATTTTTTTCAAATTTATTCCCGAAAGTTGCGCTTCTGCTTGGCGTCTGCGTCTTCTGGGGACTGATAACGACTCGACAGGGACAGATTACCACGGTAACCGCCCCCGTACGACTGCATGGCGTTCCGGACAGCATCGTGTTGCTCCACACACTTCCCGAGGATGTGACCGTTCAACTGAAAGCCATGTCAAGCCTTGCCCCGCCACCCTCAAAACTCGACCTTACCGCCGAAGTCGATGCGTCCGGAGTATCGGAAGGAACCACGGCAATCAGAGTCAATCACGCCGATATCGTCGTCCCGTCCGGCATGATCATAACATCAGTATCCCCTTCCAGCATTCGTGTTTCAGCAGAAAAAAAACTGCGCAAGAATGTGCCTATAAAAGCGGCGATCAAGGGGAGACTGCCATTGGGACAGGCATCTTTACGCATCACGTGCGAGCCCGCTTCGGTCGATATAGAGGGTCCCGCCAGCCAGGTCTCGCAGATATCTTCGGTTACCACCGAAGATATCGATGCGACTCAATTGATACGGGGAAAAGAGTACCTGAAAAATCTGCGGGTTCCGGAAAAGCAGGTATCCGTGCTACGCGATACTCCGATCGTAATTACACTTTCTGCTCGTGACAGGCGTCCGCGGCGTTAGAATTGGCGCATTTGTTGCTTATGGTTATCCCGAAGATGTAACAAAGAATTGACTTTTACTGCTTGTTGTTATATAAAAAAACTCTTCCTTGTCAAATTTAAGAACAAACCGGAGGGAACATGGCCCATATTCGTATTGTTGCTGCGATCTGCCTCATACTCCTGTCACTGCCTCAGCTGGTTCTGGCTTCAAAATCCCATGTCGTACGAAGAAGCGAATCGCTTCAGTCAATTGCGCGGAAATATCACGTTTCCGTAGATGAACTTAAATCCGTCAACAACCTGACCGCTTCCCACGTTTCCAAAGGTACACGCCTGATCATACCGTCACACGCCGAATCTCAGAAGAGCACAGCTGCAATACGCCAGGATACGTATAAAGTTTTCAAGGGAGATACGCTTCCAAAAATTGCCAAAAAGACCGGCGTCAAAATGGCTGAAATCAGAAATTTGAACGGTTTGAAGGGGAACAGGGTTAAACCGGGTCAGGTTCTGCTCCTTGTGGCGGCCAACGATACGCCGAAATATCCCGTTGTCAGCAACGACAGACTTCAGCTGATCAACAAGGATCTATTAAATGAGCAAGAACTGTCCACTACTCTTGCCGAGTTAACCGATCTGGAATCGGACCACCCGGTTGACCTCGCAAAAAACCTTGAAGCCAACCAGGCTATCAGCAGCCTGAAAAAAAGCGCCTACAGCTTTCTTGGCGCCCGTTATCGTTTTGGAGGTACCAGCCGTAGCGCTCTTGACTGTTCCAGTTTCACCCAGCAGGTATTTCGTGAGCAGAGCGTCAAGCTGCCCCGAACCGCCCGTGAACAATTTTATGTCGGCAATGAGGTCGTGCGCGGTGATCTTAAAAAAGGGGATCTCGTCTTTTTCCAAACCTATGCCAGCTTTCCCTCACACGTCGGTATTTATCTTGGCAACCGCAAGATGATCCACGCTTCTTCACGCGAACACCGCGTTGTCATCTCAACCATGGACACCCCCTACTACCTGTCGCGCTATCTTGGGGCCCGGCGTATGACAAATACGGCCTCCGACACTATCAATTTCAATGATCTTCTGCTTGGTGTCGAAGAAGAAAATGAAAATGAGATCTTGACCAATGACACGCTTGGCGTGTCTCTCAACCTTGCAAAATAACGCATGCCTTATCTGCATGCGCATGCATACAAAATCCGGGTCACCTGACCCGGATTTTTTTTCGCCATGAAGATCCTGCTCGCCTACCAATCGGGGTTACCACACCGTAATGACCCGTATATAAGTCTCGTCCCGACCGGGGTATGCTACCTGCACGCCTGTTTGCGCGAAGCCGGATATGACTCGCTTCTGGCCAACTTCTCCGGCTGGACGTCCTCCGATATTTCCCATGAATTACTGACGTTCAGACCGGATGTCATCGGAATCTCCCAATGGACTCATAACAGGCATACGTCACTGGAACTTGCACGAACGTGCCGTGCCCTTCTCCCGGGCAGCACCATTGTAATGGGTGGGGGGCACGCAACCTTCTGCTATGAAGACATATTGGTAAAAGATTCACCGGTGGATATCGTGGTGTTGGGCGAGGGAGAGTCGACGCTGCTGGAATTGACGAAAAAACTGTCAACCGGCGCCGAATGGCGCACTATCGCGGGACTAGCGTTTCGCCGTAACGGAAAAATCACGATCACTCCCCAACGGAAAAACCGTGATGATCTTGACAGTCTGCCACTGCCTGCACGCTACTTTGACATATCGGTCGGCCTTGATATCGATTTGCAATCCGAGTTTATCGTGACAACCCGTGGCTGCCCTTCCACCTGCTTTTTTTGCAGCTCACCCGATTTCTGGGGGAGAAAAGTCCGGTTCCGCTCACCGAATGCAATTGTTGAAGAGATTCGGTATATTCGTCACACATACGGTCTGATCTATTTTTCGATCCGTGATGACACCTTTACCGCCGACCGGAAGCGTGTCCTTGAATTCTGCTCATTGCTGCAGAAGCAGGAACTTCATATACTGTGGAACTGCCAGTCAAGAGTCACTGCGATTGACGAAGAGCTGTTAATCGAAATGAAACGGGCCGGCTGCGAATGCATTCAGCTCGGCGTCGAATCAGGCTCGCCGCGTATACTCCGGCAACTGGGTAAAAACATCGCTCCGGCACAGATTGAGCACGCCTGTGCGCTGGTCGGCGAGATCGGTATCAATCTGTCGATTTACCTGATCAGTGACGTTCCGGGAGAAACAAGCGAGGATATCCGGCAGACCATTGACCTTGTCCGCCATATCCATCCAGATGACGGCTATGTTTCTCCGCTTGCCTATTATCCGGGTACCAGACTCTATAAAGACGCCATTGCAACCGGAGCGGCAACCCCCGGCATTTTTGCGGATACCCGCCCGGCGGCACTTTACGTCACATCTACGCGTGGACCTTCAACTGTTCGCCTTCTCAAAGAACTGACAAACAATCGCCTGAATGATCCTGAGCGTTTCAAACGCCAGAAGAAACACCTCGGATACTGCTTTACGACGAACGTACTAGCGGCAGAATGGTACCGTCAGCGTCGTGAATACGATAAGGCCGAACAGGAATTGCAGGAGGTAACGGAACGGCAGCCGGAAAATCCGTGGGGGTGGCTGCTACTGGGTGATCTGTTTACCGGACGTGGAAGAATAAAAAAAGGAAAGGTGTGCTATGAGAGGGTGCTCAGTATCGTTCCGGAGCACGCCCCATCAAAGGCGGCACAAACACCATAAAAAACGGGGTCACTTTCGTGACCCCGTCAGGTGCAGATTATCCTGAAGATTACTTTACAATCCTGATACCAGGCACAAAGAGGATCTTTTCAAAAGTCCTGTTCAGTGTTTTACTCTGGAAGTTAGTCAGAGGGGGGGTATCCGGGTATTCAATCTTGTCACCTTTGGCAACTTTCAACTCAGGTAACGCCATCCATACTTTTGCTCCTGCTTCGTCAGCCGCTTCCACATAGGTATAACCACCGGAGTTCATGGTCTGGGTAACAGTTCCCTTCTTACCCACTCCAGCAGCAATTTCCTGTGCTTTCATACCAGCGTGCGGATCTCCGCCCGGAGCTGCTGCCCCCGGCTGCCCAGCCGGCGCCTGTCCCTGTGGAGCTGCGGCCGGAGCCTCAGTTTTTGGTTTGTCTTTGCATCCTGCAAGGGCGAGAGCGGCAATACTGAGAACTACTAATGCTGTTTTTTTCACCTGCGACCTCCTGAATTTTTAATATCCTACTTTTTACCATATTACGCCTTATCATTCCAAGTGAAATATTCTGGCCTTCGACAATAAAGCACTATCTCCCTGATAGTCATCTACCTGTATTCAACTGCGACAACGGGACAAACGGTGCGAAGTGGCTATGTCAGCCCGTCACCATCCGGGGAGTTCAGGGCATCGTACACGGCAATCTGTTCCGCAATGGAACGCCTGCGCCGGCGACAGTCGGTTCGTTTCAGACAGAGACGGCAACGGTCATCCGAACACCACTGACAGCACTGGCAATCAGCGCAGGGATGTTTTTTCGGAGTATCATCGGACATTTTCACGTACCATGTCGCCCGGATGAACGGAAGGACGTATCAACAGGGATCCATTCAGCATCAGCCTCTTACGATAAAAACAGAACAGGCCGCATTACTGGCTACCTTGTGAGAAACACTCCCCTTGATTCGGCGCTGGATAAAGCCTTTTCCTGAGCTGCCGATAACGATCACATCGATTTCTTCACGTTTGGCAAGTGTAATGATTTTATCCGCCGGATCACCATATTCGACAATCATCTCCAGGGGAATATCATGTTCAGCCGCGCACTTTTCAACGACGTAAAATATGCGTTCCCGAAGTTCATCCCATTTTTTTGTTTCGGTCATCGGCACTGACGGCACGAAGTCTGTATAGGTCGAAGTCGGCGCATTCGGAAGCACCAGCAACGCGTAAATCCGGCTTTTAAATTGACTCTGATTGCCGGCGGCAAGCCGGACAGCTTCTTCAGCAGCCTTGTCGGATTGTGGAGAACCGTCAATTGCCACCAGTATTTTCTTACGAAGGTTCAGCATAGCATCCTCGTCTGACTGCGCCGCCATCACGCAGACACGTCGATCTTATTCGAAATTTTAATATAAAGTAATTTTTCGTCCTTGACAATTGTAAAACATTATTCTATCATTTCGGAAAAGAGTTGTAATAAGTGAGGCAATTTGCCTGTTATTAAATTATATGTTACATATTGATATGTTGCATTTCACTTTCTATCATTCTCACTCATGAAAAGGACTCGTCGTCATGGCAAAAAAAGAAAAATCGGAATATCTTATACAGGCAGTGTCCCACGCACTCGACCTTCTGGAGCAGTTTCATGGTGAAGTTGATGAACTGGGTGTCACTGAACTGAGCAAGCGCTTGAAGCTTCACAAAAATAATGTGTTCAGGCTGCTTGCGACACTTGAATCCCGCAGTTACATCGAACAGAACAAGGTGACGGAGAACTACCGTCTCGGACTCAAAACTCTTGAGCTCGGCCAGACCTTCATCAAACAGATGGGACTCCTGAGGCAGTCGAAACCGGTGCTTGAAGCATTGGTTGCCGAGTGCAATGAAACAACATACGTTTCAATTTTGAAAGACTTCAACATCGTTTATCTTGATGTGGTCGAAACCGCAATGACCGTCAGGGTTGTTCCGCGGGTAGGTTCGAGACTGCCGGCCTACTGTACCGCCGCCGGCAAGGTACAGATAGCGCACATGAGCGATGAAGAACTTGAATACTATCTCCCGTCGAAAGAACTGAAAAGTTATACGGCCAATACTATTACTGATCGCGATACCTTGAAAAAACAACTGAAAACAATTTCCGAGCAAGGGTATGCGTATGACGATGAAGAGCTTGATACCGGTGTCAAGTGTGTAAGCGCTCCCATTCGTGATTATACCCGCCGCATTATCGGTGCCGTCAGTATTTCCGGGCCGTCAATGCGCTTCTCCGACGAGCGGATCAAAAATGAACTGGTTCCACTGGTACTGAAAGCGGGAGAAGAGATTTCCACCAAGCTTGGTTTCCAAAAATAACACGCTGCACTCAGACTCTTACAAGGCGGCTTCGGGCCGCCTTTTTTTATGATGCCGGAGCCTGAATAGCGGGAGAACACCACCATGCTGACCTATAAAGTTGTTGAAATCGCAATGGTCACCGATGTTGAGATTGAAGCCGTTCTCAACAGCTGGAGTTCCAAGGGATGGCGCTTCGACGGGTTACAGTTTGCGATGCGCGAATCGAGCAAACGCCCTGCAATGGCATTTGCCCTGTTCACACAGCAAATCTCTTGCGACGAGGAAAAACAATGAGCACACATGAAACACTCTATCTGGTTGATGGCTCCTCCTATATCTACCGCGCCTACTACGCCATCCGTCACCTTTCCTCCCCTTCCGGTCACCCCACCAACGCTATTTACGGATTTATCCAGATGCTGCTCAAGTTGCTCAAGGATTACAACCCGCAGCATGTTGCCGTTGTCTTTGATGCCGGGAGAACTACATTTCGCACCGAGATGTACCCGGAATACAAGGCCAACCGCGCCGCAATGCCGGATGACCTGCGCATGCAGATGGAGCCGATTCGTGAGGTTGTGCGGGGGTTCAACATTCCGACGCTGGAGCTTCAGGGATACGAAGCTGACGACATTATCGGTGCCCTGGCCGGGCGCTTTGCTGACCGTGGTGGCAAGGTGGTGGTTGTTACCGGCGATAAGGATTTGATGCAGATCGTAACCGATCGTGTCACCCTTTTGGATACCATGAAAGGAAAGGAGACGGGGATTGCCGGGGTGGTTGAGCGTTTTGGTGTCGGCCCCGAACTGGTAACCGATATCCTGGGATTGGCGGGCGATTCATCCGATAACATTCCCGGTGTTCCCGGCATTGGAGAAAAAACAGCCACCAAGCTGATTGTCGAATTTGGTTCGCTTGAGCGACTCCTGGAAAGGGCCGGAGAGGTTAAAGGGAAAAATGGTGAAAAGCTGCGTGAGTTCCGTGAGCAGGCTCTGCTGTCACGGCGGCTGGCAACGATAGAGTGCAATGTCCCTCTTGAAGTTGACCCGGAGACGCTGAAAGCCCGCGAACCGGACCAGGAAACACTGAACGCGTTCTTCAAAAAATACGGGTTTACTTCCCTAATAAAGGAATTAACCGGTACGTCCACCCTTTCCACGGAAGATTACCATACCGTTACCACGACGGAAGGGCTCGAAGCTCTGATAACCGCACTGGAGCAGGCCGGCGAGTTTGCCTTTGACCTGGAGACGACCAGTCTTGACCCGCGACAAGCGGAAATTGTCGGACTTTCATTCTCATACCGTGACCATGAGGCGTATTATATCCCGGTCGGTCATGTGACAACTCCCCCCCTCCCTGCCCCTCCCCCGCTGGGGGAGGGAACGTTATTTGCTCACTACGCAGATGAAAAGAATGTGCTCCTCCCCCCAGCGGGGGGAGGCCGGGAGGGGGGAGGGCACCTGGACCCCACCCAGCTCCCCCGTGACAGCGTTCTCGACCGAATGCGCCTCCTGCTGGAGAATCCTGCCCTGCGCAAGGTCGGCCAGAACATCAAGTTTGACATGCAGGTATTGGCCAACAACGGCATCACGCTGGCCGGGGTCTGGTTCGACACCATGCTGGCCTCCTACCTGCTCAATCCGTCACGTCAGGGGCACGGCCTGGACGCCCTGGCGCAGGAGCAGCTGAATCACCGCATGATCAGTTACAGTGATGTCGTCGGGAGCGGCAAAGAGCAAAAGAACTTTTCCGAAGTGGAGTTGGAAGCGGCGGCACGCTACGCGGCGGAAGATGCGGATGCCACATGGCTTTTGCGTCAAAAATTCGGCCCGCTGTTGACGACCGGGGGTGACGACATCCTGTTTCACACTGTCGAGATGCCGTTGCTGTCTATCCTTGCAGAAATGGAGAACCATGGTGTTCTTCTGGACAGCACGCTCCTGAACAGCCTGTCAACCGACTTCGCCGGGCGAATGAAAACCCTTGAAGAGCAGGTGTATGCTCTGGCGGGAGAACAATTCAATCTTAATTCCCCCAAACAGCTGGGCGAGGTACTCTTCGATCGGCTCGGCTTGAAAAGCGGCAAAAAAAACAAGGGCAAGACCGGCTGGTCGACCGATATCGAGGTACTGGCATCCCTTGCCGAAGAGCATGAAATCGCCCGCCTGATTCTTGATTACCGCTCTGTTGCCAAACTCAAATCGACTTATACGGATGCCCTGCCCCGCCTGGTCAGCCGCCGCACCGGCCGGGTGCATACATCGTACAACCAGACCGTAACCAATACCGGACGACTCTCGTCGTCAGACCCGAATCTGCAAAACATCCCGATTCGCACCGAAGAGGGGCGCCGCATCCGCCACGCCTTTATCGCCCCGCCAAGGCACGTTATCCTGTCCGCCGACTATTCCCAGATCGAACTCCGCGTGCTGGCACATCTTTCCGGCGACACGGTTTTTTGTCACGCCTTTGCGAACGATGAAGACATCCATACCCGCACCGCCTCGGAGATTTTCGGGCTTTTTCCCGAAATGGTCACGCCTGAGATGCGGCGCCAGGCCAAGGCCATCAATTTCGGCATTATCTACGGCCAGGGTTCCTTCTCGCTGGCAAAGCAACTCGGCATCGCCCGCAAAACCGCTGAAGATTTCATCAACGCATATAAAGAACGGCACCATGGGGCCATCGCATTTTTGGACTCCTGCATACTGGAAGCTGAAAAGAACGGCTGCGTAAGAACAATCCTGAACCGCCGGCTCCCGATTCCCGACATCGGAAGCAGCAACGGCAACATACAGGCCTTTGCCCGCCGCAACGCCATAAACTACCCGATCCAGGGTTCAGCCGCCGATATCATCAAATGTGCCATGATCCGGGTTGATTCCCGCATCCGCTCGGAACAGCTGCAAAGTCGTCTGATTATGCAGGTACACGACGAACTGGTGTTCGAGGTGCCGGAAGATGAACTGCTGAAGATGGAGCTGCTGGTGGAAGAGGAAATGGAGCACGCGGTCGAAACAAAGGTACCGCTGAAGGTTGATATCAGTTACGGAGCCAACTGGAGCGAGGCACATTAGCGCACGGCAGGCACCGGGAAAAATTATTTCCACATATCCTCATCCACCTTTTCAAATACTGCCGTGGCACGAAGAAAATCGTCACTATCCTGTGCGCTCCAAGTGCCGGCCTGGGGTATATACTTTTGGTACGTCGTGCGAAAAACGCCTACATCTCTGAAATTAAACGCCTCAGGTGCTTCAGAAACGGGCTATTCGCCTTCCGAGCGACAGAGATCTTCAACCAGATCACGAGAGAGCCATATACCGGAATTGCCGAGTTTGGCGAATGCGTCCCTTAAAGACGGCAATAGATTTCCCTCCGTGCCAGCACTAATATTCCGGCAGTTCCAATACATTTGCACCCCAGGGTTGCTGTGCCAGATGTACTGCAGGGAAATCATCTTTTCCGGAATCGGTTACTTCATTGAGGACAGCTTCTGGTACTGATATTTCCTGAAACAGCGCGGGCAACTAAATAAAGATTCCCACCTACCCGCCAAGATAGGCGTGCAGGACGCGCTCATCCGAGAGAAGCTCCTGTGACCGGCCGGAAAAGGTAATCTGGCCGGCTTCGAGGACGTAGGTACGGTGGGAATGCTGCATCGCCAGCCTGGCGTTCTGCTCGACGAGGAGAATCGTTACCCCTTCGGCGTTAAGCGCACGAATGATCGAAAATATATCCAGTACGATGAGCGGAGCCAGGCCAAGACTCGGCTCGTCAAGCAACAACAACCGGGGGCGGCTCATCAGCGCTCTGGCAATGGCCAGCATCTGCTGTTCGCCACCGGAAAGCGTTCCCGCATACTGGTTTTTACGCTCTTCCAGACGCGGAAAGAGCGCATACATACGGGCAATGTCCTCTTTGATCGCGGCGCGGTCATGGCGAACGTAGGCGCCCAGCTCCAGATTATCCTGAACGCTTTGCAGAGCCAGCACCTGACGCCCCTCGGGACTCTGGGCAATGCCGGAACGCACCACGGCGTCAGGTGACAGAGCGGTAATGTCCCTGCCGTCGAAACGGATATGCCCCTCCCGTACCTTGAGCAGCCGCGATATCGCACGGAGCGTTGTGCTCTTGCCCGCTCCGTTCGCTCCGATCAGCGTCACAATTTCGCCGCTGTCAACCGTGAGATCGACGCCGCGTGCCGCTTGAATCGATCCGTAGGAGATACGGAGGTTTTCAAGTTCCAGGAGCGCCATTACTCCGCCCCCAGATACGCTTCTATAACCGCCGGATTCTTCTGCACCTCTGCCGGTGAGCCGAATGCAATCAATTCACCGAAATTAAGCACGGCAATCCGGTCGCAAAGTCCCATGACCAGAGGCACATGATGCTCGATCAGCAACACCGTCAGATTGAACCGGGCGCGAATTTCACGAATGAAACCGGTCAGCGTCTGTTTCTCGGCCGCGTTCATTCCGGCAGCCGGTTCGTCGAGGAGCAAAACCGTCGGGTCAAGAGCGAGGGCCCGCCCGATCTCCAGCCGCCGCTGTTCTCCATACGAGAAATTGTCTGACAGCTCCGTGCCCCGATCAGCCAGGCCAACCAGCGCCAGGATCTCCCACGCTTTTTTTTCAACGGACAGTTCCTCCATGCGGCTTTTTCCGGAGCCGAAAACACCACCCAGGAGCCCCGTAACGGTTCGGCTGTGCCGGGCAATCTTGACGTTCTCAAGGGCGGTCAACCCCTTGAAAAGGCGTATGTTCTGAAAGGTGCGACCGATGCCGAGCGCAGCGATGCGATGCGGTGGCATCCCGGTCAATGTCTCACCACGAAAGGTAAAAGTGCCGCCACTTGCCGGCGTAAGACCGGTCATGAGGTTAAACAGCGTCGACTTACCGGCTCCGTTGGGACCGATCAAGCCGAATATTTCCCCCTCTTCCACCGCAAAGGAAACCGAGTCGACAGCCACCAGCCCGCCAAAATTGCGCTGCAAAGCCCGCGCTTCAAGGATGACGCCCATCGCCCCCCCTTGCTGCCGCACCGCGACTCAGAGCTATCTGTTTCAGCCTGTGCAGGGCCCCTACAATCCCCTGTGGAAGGTACACGGTGGCAATAACCAGCAGTACGCCGTTGATGATCAGGCGCGCATCCTTGAGCGGACGGAGAAGCTCGGGAAGCGATGCCAGCAGCACCGCGCCGAGCACCGGTCCCCAGAGGGAACGGCCGCCTCCGATCAGGACGTATGCCAGGTATGATATGGAAGCATCGAAGGTCCCCTGGCGGGCATTCCAGGTATTGAGAAAGGGGGCGCTCATCGCGCCGACGATTCCGGCAAGCACCGCTCCGATGACAAAGGCAAGCACCTTGTAGCGCGTGGCATCGATTCCCATCGCACCCGCCGCCAGCTCGTCCTCGCGAATCGCTTTAAACGCCCTTCCTACCCGCGAACGATCAAGCCGATAGCCAAAAAAGAGTGTAGCAGCCAGAAGCGGACCAAATGTCCATATGTACCCCCATCTGCTTTCGAACAGTTGCGGAATACCGAAAATACCGACTGCTCCGCCGGTTATGTCAAGATTCAGACAGAGCACCCGGAGAATTTCGACAAAGGCGATGGTAGCAAGCGCGAGATAAATGCCTCTGAGACGCAGGGCCGGAATACCGACAAGAAATGCCAGTAGCGCACTGGCAATAGCCGCAATCAGCCACTCAAGCGGGAAAATGGCCCAGCCGAGAGCGTCGCGCCAGGGGGCGAAATAATCGGCAGTTGCCATGATAGCCGCGATGTATCCTCCGAGCGAGTAAAACCCGGGAGCGGCGAGACTCAACTGACCGGCGGTCAGCGGGAAATAGAGGCTTAATGCCAGCAATGACTGCTGCACCAGGGTCACCAGTAAAAAACCGTAATTCTGGAGAAACTCTTCCATCCCTCAGACCTTTTGAATCTGTGCGCGCCCCAGCAAGCCTTGTGGACGGACAAGGAGCACGGCAAAGAGAAACGCAAAGGCAACCGCATCTTTATAGGCACTGTAGTCGGCCGGAACAAAGGCTTCCGCCAGGCCGATCACCAGACCACCGACAACGGCTCCGGGAACACTTCCCAAACCACCCATTACGATCACCGCCAACCCTTTGAGGCCATAGGCAACCCCGAAGTATGGTCCGGCGATGCCGAAACTGGTGCCGACCAGACTCCCCGCCATCCCGCCGAGAAATCCGGAAAGAAAAAATGTGTAGAGAATGAAACGATCGACGTTGATCCCGAGCAGACTGGCAGTAGCAGCGTTTTCGGCAACGGCCCGGAGCGCCTTCCCGGTTCTGGTAAAGTTGATCAAATAGCCGAGCAGCGCGAGAATCAGCATACTGACGGAAAAAATGATTACCTGAACGGTACGGATTACGACCATCTTGCCGCCGAAGTGAAACATGAAGGCGGGCGGAAGATCGCCGTACACGTCGGCAGGAAACGAATAATTCTCCGACCCGACCAGGTATTGAATGACATTTACGGTAACAAGAGCGACACCGAGACTGCTCACCAGCGCCAAAAGCGGGTCGGCTCCCCGCGAACGCAGCGGCCGAAAGGCGAGCCGTTCCACCAGAACGCCCGCCGCTCCCGAAAGAACGGCCCCGAGCAGCAGTGACAGGGAGAATGAAAACTGGTACGGGATCTGGAGGCCGGCCAGCAGTCCGCTGATACCGAACTGTCCGACCGACATACTGTACGTCAGATAGGCACCGAGTGTGAAAACAGCGCCGTGAGCGAAATTGATGATACCGAGGATGGAAAAAACCAGCGTATAACCGAGCGCGAAAATGGCATAGACACTGCCGATGCTGATGCCGTTGAGAAGGTTCTGTAGCAACTGTACTGCGTCCATAATTGTACGGGAGGGGAACTCCCGCTCTCCTGTCATATTATTTCATTATTTCACAATCACAAATGATCCGTTTTTGCCGGTAGCATCCATCTTTATCCGGGAAACATAGAATGTCTTCTGGTTGATTTCCCCATCCTTGTCAAGCGATATCTCTCCGAGCGGAGTACTGAACGGGCCGCTCCGCAACGCTTTGTTCAACTCTGTTCGCACGATAGAAAGTTCCATCTGGGTTATTTTCTTCCTGGTAACGGCCTCAACCCTGCGCAGTCCTTCGGCAAACAGCTGCACCGCGGCAAACGCCTGAGCTGAGAACTGCGGGGGATCTTTCTTGTATGCGGCACGGTAATCGGCGACAAAAGCTTTATTGGTGGGGGTATCCGCTTCAGGACTGTATGCCTGTGCAACCAGTATCCCTTCACAATACTTGCCGCAGACCGGGAAAACATTGGCGGTGTTAAAACCGTTGCCGCCGATGATTAACCCCTTGTACCCCAACTGGCGCAACTGCCGGACCAGATTGCCGCCATCGGCGGCAAGGCCGGAGACGATAACCAGATCAACATTTGCTCCGAGTACGGCGGTTGCCTGGGTGGTAAAGTCGGAGTCGGTGGTCATGAATTTCTGCAGGGTGACCATCTGGAGATGATGGTTTTTTACCGCTTCCTGGAAAGTCCCGGTTTCCGATGTGCTGTATGCGTCGTTCTGGGCATACAACACCGCCACGTTCCTGATCTTTGGATTCAGTTTGAGCGCCTGCTTAAGCGCATTGGGTGCCACTTTGGCCACCGGCGCCGAAACCCTGCCGATAAATTCACCTATCTGCGGAATCCCTTTTGCCGTATTGGAAGGGGCAAGCACCGGCACTTTCAGGCGATTGGCAATCGGATCGGCACTGAAGGCCTGCTGGGAAAGAGTCGGGCCGACAATCCCGACCACCTTTTCCCGGCTGATGAGATTCTGAAAAGCATTTATTGCCCCTGCCTCATCACCACCGGTATCCTGATAAACGAGACGGATCGGCGTCCCGTTTATGCCGTTCTTATTGAAATAGTTCTCGGCCAGTTTTGCTCCTATAATCTGCTCCTGGCCAAACAGCGCCACATTACTGGTCTGGGCGACGGCGATGCCAAGGGGAATAGGAGCAGATGCACGCTCGGCATATGCCGTAGCGGCTGCACACAGTAACAAAAGTGTCATAAGCACTGTTTTCTTCATGTGACGTACCTCCAAAACAGGTTTAAGTATCAGCAGACGCAACTTGAAAGCCGCACCCACGCATTTCGTCATATACAGTATGTCGCCGCGTGCTGTCAATCCACACCATGGTTTCATGCCACGGTTGCTCGCCTCCTGCGCCGGTCTTTCTGCTTACGCAGTTTTTCAATGCGTTTCATCTCGGGAGTAATCACCCCAGACGCAGCTTCAATTCGCTCCAGTAACTCGCGGCGAGCCAGAAAACGGTTCACCGACTGGCTTCTCTCACGCATACAGGTCACCTGAATACCGCTAGGTGCATGTTTCAACTGAACGCAACTCGATGTCTTGTTGACATGCTGACCGCCATTTCCGGACGAACGCACAAAGCTTTCCACAAGATCTTCTTCACGAACACCTAACTCAGCCATCTTTTGCCGCAACCAGCGGTTTTTTTCCTCACTCACGGCAAACTCAGGCATGCGGTACTGCTCTCCACTTTGGAATAGGTGCGGATTTTCACACCAAACGTACCTATACCACATCACATTGAATTACAAGATATGATTCCACCGTATGGCTGAATGTTGCCTGACTCGCTCCACTATGGTATAAACGAGCAGAATATACTCAACGTACCAACGAGAAAGGAGTACTGTGAAAGCATCTCTTCTGCAACGCTGTTGGGTAACTTTTTCCGTATATGTTATCGGATTCTACGCATCTTGCCTGAACAGGTTTGTTATTAAAGGAAACCGTAACGTCCCGCATGGCGGTCCTGTTTTGATAGCTTCCAATCACATATCGGCCTATGACACCGTATTTCTCCCCTGGGCCGTTATCAGGCATAATCCGCTTCAGATGCTTTGGGCTCCGGCAAAAGAGGAGCTGTTTGAAAAGACATTTCTGCGGCTGATCTACACGTCCTGGGGGGCATTTCCGGTCAAGCGCAGGCGGGATGTCAGAGCGGGGCGCACGTTAAACAACCTGCTGCTTGATCAGAAAGTCATGCTGTTCCCGGAAGGAACCCGGCACAAAGATGGCCGATTGGGGGCCGGCAACCGCGGAGTCGGAAAAATTATTTACGATACCCGCCCTGCCGTCATCCCGACCGCTCTGATCGGCTTGAACGGCTGGAAATTTCCCGGTTTCCGGCAGAATGCGGCCGTTGTTTTCGGTACGGCACTCGATTTCAGCGACCTGTTCGAATTACCGGATTGCAAAGAGACTCACCTGCTGATTGTAGAACGGGTCATGCAGGCAATTGCAACATTATTAATCGGAGAAGGAGCTGATTGTGGCAGAGCGTGAAGAACAGGTAGTGGAGATTTTCTGTGATGGCGCCTGCAGCGGCAATCCGGGACCGGGTGGATATGGTGCAATTCTCCGCTTCGGTGGACGTGAAAAAGAACTGAGCGGCGGCGCCAAAGAGACCACCAACAACCGCATGGAAATGACGGCGGCAATTGAAGCGCTCCGCCAGTTAAAGCGTCCCTGCCGGGTACTGATTACCACTGATTCTCAATATCTTGTTAAAGGAATGACGGAATGGATTTCCGGATGGCAACGAAAAGGATGGCTCAACAGCAAGAAGGAGCCGGTTGTCAATAAAGACCTGTGGGAGATGCTGCTTGATGTGACAGAACCGCATTCGGTACAATGGAAATGGGTGAAAGGGCATGCCGGGCACTCTGAAAACGAGCGGTGCGACCAACTGGCGCGGGAAGGCATTCCGGCTTAAAACTATTTTTGAAGCGGAACGGCGCCGATCAGGCTGAACCCGTATTTAGGGTGGGTAACGGCATGCGTGTTCGGAAATTTCGAGAAGAGCCATCCCTGAAAGACCGGAATACCGTTTTCGCTGATGTTAACCTTTGCACCGGGATTTACCAATTCATTTGATGACGTGGTGATTGTTGTGCCTTCCATGGTAAAGGCGGGGAGAAAAGCATCAACCGTTATGGTAAGGGTGGAAGAAGCGGCTTTGAACGGTGTTCCGACGGGAACGGCATAAATATTTTCCGTTCCGCGCGTTTTGTCAATTACCGCCAGCTTGACACCCTTCCAACGCTGCGAAACCTCGGGAGGGACAATAATCGTTTTTTCCTTGCCGGGTCGATGGGAAGTGCGCGGTATAAGGGTACCATGCGTTCTTTCGGTGCGTTCCTGGCAGGAGCACAGTACCGATACCGAAAAAACAATCATTATGAGATGCTGTGCTTTTCGAGCAAAAATCAATGAGGTATCCGATAAAATAGTGGCGGAGAGACAGGGATTCGAACCCTGGATACCGGTTTCCCAGTATACTCGCTTCACTAACATATATATTACAATAAGTTAGTAGGTTCCCTCTTGCCATACTAGGCAAGTACTTTTGCATTTTCTCGATGGGTTTATGTACCAAATTACGTACCAATATATATTGCATTTCATCCGATATATCAAGCTATTTAAAGTTCCAGCACCTCAACTGCATGTACTAATTTACCTGAATCTAGGTGAGCATACCTTTCAGTTATCTTGATACTGCTATGCCCAAGCCACTGGCACACTACATCAGCCCTCATCCACTGCCATGCTCGCTCTGCTTCGTCTATTGTAATAGTGAAGGTTTGACCTGATTAATATGCTGGCGTTCCTCCAGGATGATCCTAGCTCTTCTGGTCATCAGAATACTGCGGGGCCTATCACCTTTGTTAATCCAGATACTGATAAGATTGCTGGTAAAGTTAATATCCTCATACTTCATAAACGTATAAAGTCAGTCCGATAGCTCATATACTTGAGAATGGTTTTCAGGTTATCTTGGTTGTCTATCCTTTAATATTAGCTGCGGCCTGTGTGTTAGTCATCAGCTCTTGGGTCTTCAGCACCATTTCTGATGGTGTTTGATAGATTACATTGTTACCACTATCAACATATTTGGTAACAGCCTTACCACTAGAATCATATGATTGAACCATATGACTCATACCTCTAGCTGGTTTTGCACTAGCTAAACTTGCTGGTGCTGGTTGCTTAGTGTCAAGAACCTTTATTGGAGATTCTTGTACTTTAGTAGCATCAACAGTCTTTGAAGCATCCTTAACAGGTTGCTTTGCAGGAACGGCGATATTAAATGTTGGTAGCTTGAACGTAGCCGTTCCATCTGCCACCGAATTTATGCCCATGATGGACTCCTCAAATTATCAGGCTTTACCACTTGCAGCTTCAGATACTTTTTCTGAAGACAGTTCCTGAGCTTCTAATGCTGCTGGATCACCATCGCTTGCTAATGCCTGAGCTGCTTTGGATATTGTTACTGTATCTGTCTTAGGTGCAGACTGAGGTGCTTTAGCTGCCTGTACCTGAGCAGAAGGTGGTGTGTATGCTGCTGCTACACTGCTTGATGATATACCTGATACCGACATATAGATACCCTCCGGTTGGATTTAAAAGTGTTGTTACCTACCATATCGGTATCATCAGGAAAACATTAAGGACTAATTTTATCTTGTTGCATAATTAATCAATCAGCTTCCTTCTCCATATTGTGGCGCATAGTAGATATTAGTCGAAGCACTCCTTGAATCTTAGTTTGGAGTCTTCAAACTTAATCTCATTAGGATCAAAGTGTTCTGGATCGAATGGACCTTCTTTGATGGATTCCACCCAGGCTTTAGCATCTTCATATTCCTCATGGTCATCAGGATTAGTAAGTGCCTCTAGCAGATCGGCGTACCCCCAGCTTCCACCACAATCATCTGGAGGTGAGTTCCTTTTAACGCTTAGGCATACTGGATATGTAACTCCCTTTTCAGCAGGCAATATGTTTTCAAGTTGTATGAGGTGTATCCAGTCAGGTACAAGCGATAGCGCGTAGCTCTATAGGAAATCATTCACTAATTACATGGTGGTGAATGTCCAATACCTCCAACACTATACCCCGCAAGGGCAGCACCTCTCCAAACATGATGGTAGGCACTACTCACTTCGCCGGATACTACACATATTATTCAATACATCTGATCAGGAAGCAACAAACCCCGCACCTGATGGCAGTCAGGACACGGGGCTATGAAGGAGTAACGCTGTTCTATATACAGGGAACTATTTTAATGAACAAGACAATTCGTCTCTAAGCTGGGACTACTTCTCGTTATCATGCCTTCTTACACACGTAACATCGATAGGCTTCCCTCTGAAATCATTCATATAGGTATACAACATACCAGCATCAGAACACTTTTGTATTTTTGCATCCAACTCTTCTTGGGGGACATTGGAACAACCAGCAAGTGATGCAACAACTGATAGTGCAATTAACCATTTCATGGTAACCCTCCTGGACCTGAATACATTTCTAAGCTGATATTCTTAATTTCTATGGCTTGGTAGCCCTCGATTCATATCATTAGTTATATATATCAGTTAGACAAAAAAAAGGCCATCTCTATATTGAGACGGCCTCTCTATTTGAACAGCTAAAAGACTGATTACTTTGCAGCAGGTGCAGCAGGTGCAGCTGCATCAGCTTTAGGAGCTTCTTCTTTTTTAGCTTTCTTTGCTTTCTTTGATTTCTTAACTTTCTTTACTTCTTTCTTTTCTACTTTCACATCACCAGCAGGGCTGGTAGTGGTTGTTTCAGTTTTCACATCAGTCTTTGTGGTTTCAGCAGCAAATACTACAGCAGAGAAGGACAGAGCAACAAGAGCAGCAACGATAGTGGAAAGAACTTTTTTCATGGGTAATACCTCCGGTTAAACTTAGCGAATCTGATTATAGTAATAGCACATACAGTGCCAAATATAAGAACGGTGTAACTAGCTGTAAGTAATCGCTTAATAAATAAGTTACTAAATTATTTACTTTTTTAATACCTTGGATGCTCTTAGGTATACCCCATATAGAGTTCGTATGCAAATCGTTAGATGGATTTACCATACCCTTTGCCAACTTCGATTCTTTTGTCTTGAAGGATCTCTTTATTTCAGTAGTGGGGAAGTGTTGCTGGAGGTCTACAGGTACATTTGATCTATAATAAAATGTACCATTACGTGTGAATAAATGATATGAAACAACAATAGGCTTGTGCTTAGAAGGTCTCATTTGAGGTCTCACTTAAAAGCACTTGCCTATTAATACTAGCATTATTATCTAGTTATATGTAGTGGCGGAGAGACAGGGATTCGAACCCTGGATACCGGTTTCCCAGTATACTCGCTTAGCAGGCGAGCGCCTTCGACCTACTCGGCCATCTCTCCGTATGTGTATCAATCTTCAAATATGGCGGGATGTGATACCTACCACGCTCCGCAAAATAAATCAAGCTTATTTTCCTTTTTTCAGATCAACCAGAATCAATTTGGCTACCGCTTTGAGCGTTTCAAAAACACCTTCGCCCGTTGTAGCACATGCTTCGAATTCAGGAACATTCGTGGGATTCAACTCACGATGCAACTCTTCAACAGTCATGATATCCGGCAAATCCCGTTTATTATACTGAATAATATACGGCAACTTGTCCAGATCGTACCCTTGCTCCTTCAGATTTATTCTCAAATTATCAAGCGACTCGACATTCGCATCCAGACGCTCTTCCTGAGAATCAGCAACAAAAACAACACCATCGACACCTTTTAAAATCAGTTTCCGGGACGCGTCGTAAAAGACCTGACCGGGAACCGTGTACAGATGAAAACGGGTCTTGAACCCTCGTATTTCTCCCAGAGAAAGCGGCAAGAAATCAAAAAACAGCGTACGTTCCGTCTCCGTAGCAAGACTGATCATCTTACCTTTGGCATCCGGAGCGGTTTTTTGATAGACAAATTGAAGATTTGTCGTTTTCCCGCACAAACCGGGACCATAGTAGACTATTTTACAATTTATCTCACGAGAAGCATAATTGATAAAGGACATCTAGTTGCTTTCCCCGCATTGGTTTCAGTTGAATAGATTATCAATGTCATCGTCAGTGATTTCGGCAAATGGGAAATCGGCAGAGCCGCGTTTTTCACGCTCTTCCGACTTTTTCGTCAATTTTTCGAAAATGACCGCCAGCTCTTCCGAAGATTTTTTTACACGCAGGCGAACAAGACCGAGAGAAGAACGGTTGTCAAACAAAACAACGAGAATTACCCTGCCGCCACCAATGGAAATATGGAGATTGTCTTTCTCTCCTTCGTGAAAGAGAATCGAGAATTCTTTTTCGCCGATCAGCTTGGCGAGTCCGCCGGTGGCGGCGATGTTGCCGGCGGTCAAGGAAGCAAGCGAAGTAGTGTCAAAGCGTTCGGTTTCTCCAACACCGGAGATGAGCTGGCCATTTTTGTCTACCAGGAAAATCACCTCGGCGTTTGCTTCGATAAGCAAACGCCCAATAACTGCATTGAGTTCCTGAAACTCTTCGTCGTACATGACCAGCGGTGAATTGGACATGCCATCTCCCTGTAAGGCTGTAAGGCGGCAACAGTATGTCACGCAACTATGATGCAAAAACATACTGGTGTGCCTTATAGCAAACCTCCTGCCTCCTTTCAAGCTTATTCGATTGCCCGTCACCACAGAATCAATCAGCTGTTTGCTTTACGAAAGCAGCTGTGATATTGTGCGTCGCTCATCGTATCGTCATGACACCAACATAAGAAGGGCTTTTCAACTTATGGAATTGAGCTTTTCCAGAAGTAACGAACCAATTGACGATATTATCAATCGTTTAATCAACGAATCGGGCGGCATCTACCATCCTGCCATAATTAAAGAAATGATTCTGTCTACACTCAAAATCGGCCAGGATGTCGATTATCTGGCCGACCTGAAGCTGATCAACCGGACCCTGCGGGAAATGCGCTACACTGCGAAGGTTTTCGGTCCCTATCGTCATCGCAAGAAAGTTACCATCTTTGGCTCGGCCCGCACTGAAGAAACGGATGAAATGTATAAGAAGTGTGTCCGCTTCAGTCACCGTCTGGCGGAAAATAATTATATGGTTATTACGGGTGGTGGCCCGGGAATAATGCAGGCCGGAAATGAGGGAGCGGGGAGCGAGAATTCGTTCGCCGTAAACATCCGGCTCCCGTTCGAGCAGAGGCCAAACCCGGTCATGTACCGCAATCCGCGTCTGGTCACATACAAGTACTTTTTTAATCGCAAGGTGGCGTTTGTCAAAGAGGCTGACGCGATTGTCGTTTTTCCGGGAGGTTTTGGAACGCTGGACGAGGCGATGGAAGTCTTTACACTGATACAGACCGGAAAAACCTCTCCAAAACCACTTATTTTAATGGACGATCAGGATGGCTACTGGGAACAATTCATTAATTTTGTTAAAGAGAGTCTTCTGGTCAAAGGTTTTATCTCCGGCGAAGATTTTTCTATCTTTACCGTCACCAAAAGCGATCAGGAAGCACTCGAAGTAATCAACACGTTTTACAGCACCTACCATTCGCTTCGATTTATCGAAAACAGACTGGTTATACGTCTGCAAAAAAAACTTTCTGACGATCAGATTACAACACTGACCAAAGAGTTTCCGGGACTTATCAAAGAAGGTGACCATATCCATACCTGCACCGCATTCCCTGAAGAAATCGATGAACCGGATCTCGCTCTTCTGCCGCGAATTTCCCTTTTGTTCGATCATCATCACTATGGGCTGCTGGTTGCGTTTATTAATCGCATAAATTCATTCTGACAACGCGGACATATCAACCGGGAGCCAACCGCCTGGTTCGTTGACAACAATAGATGCTTAAAGATATAATCAACAAATAACTCTTATTTCGGGATACCATGCAGGATCTAAAACATTTATCTCAAAAAAAATCCGCTTCCGGCTTGAGGTTTTTCGGCGACGCTTCCCAAAACAGGCGACTGAGACCGGTCGAAGAAGAGGTACGCTCCAGGTTGTCTTTTCCATCAGGGAGACACCTCCATAAGCTGAAGCTGGCACTGCTGTTCATTGCCATCGTTCTGGCTCTTGCGCCGCTCTGTTTTCTGGGGCTGCGTCAATCAAAGGCCGCCGGTTCCCACGTCAACAACCTGATTGCACCACTCACGGCAGCAACTCCGAAACCGGCCGAAGCCGCGAAACCTCCCGTTTCCGTCAGCCGGTTCGAGATCGCCAGCGACCTGCTTGCGACGGCACAAGTTAACGGACCTCGCATTTCTGCCCGCACTCCGGACGGGCTTCAGCATATTTACACCATTCAGGGGGATCTGCAGCAGAGGGTCTATGACTTTCTGGCAAAGAACAAAGTGCCGTACGGTGTTTTTGTCGCCATAGAGCCGTCTTCGGGGCGTATCCTCGGCATGACCGCCTACTCATCAATCGATCCGGGCTGGGCAAAACGTTCTGCCTATGAACTGTATCCGATGGCCTCACTGTTCAAAATAATTACCGCCTCTGCGGCGCTCGAAACTCACAAAATCACGCCTGAATCCGTGATCGAGTTCCGTGGCGGCTCTTATTCCGAAAACCCGCGGTATTGGGATATAAGCCCTCACGGCAGGAATAACCGCATGGATGCCACCTATGCGATGAGCAAGTCGATCAATCCGGTTTACGGACGTGTGGCCAGTGACATCGCCGGTAAAACATCCGTCATGGAGTTGGTTTCCCGCTTCGGGTTCAACCAGAAACTGCTGCCGGGCGTTCCCGGAAAACCGAGCCAGGCAGGAGAACCGGTCAGCAATCATGGACTGAGGCTGATGGGGGCCGGTCTGGATCATGAAGTGAAAATCTCTCCGCTACACGCGGCAGTGATCATGTCGGCAATAGCCAACGGGGGGAAAATGATGGCGCCGGGACTGACCAGCAGCGTTGTCGACGACCATGGTGTTGAAACGGAACAGTTTGCTCCGCACGAACTGCGACGTCTGGTCACACCCGAGACGTCGGCGTCATTAACGCGCATGCTATCCAGCACAGTCCTTACCGGGACCTCCCGCAAAGCGTTCCATGACAGCCGGGGACGACTGTTACTCAACGTCCCGATAGCAGCCAAAACGGGGTCCATAAACGGTACCGCTCCTAAAGGGCACTACTCGTGGTTTGCTGCATTTGCACCGATTCAGCACCCCCGTATAGCCCTGGTTGCTCTGGTTATCAATCCTGACAAATGGAAGGTCAAAGCACCGCAAGTTGGCGCGCAGGCCTTGGAAGCGTTTTTCAAAAAATAGGAATATCGGCGGAATAGGTCATCAACCGAAGCTCACCATCCAGCATCTCACCATAGGTAAGCTGCTCCATCCAGTCTCCGAGAGACAGAATGGTGAAGGGAGTGTCCGGCATTTTTTCACACAGGGGAAGATGAAAGTGGCCGGTAACGAGTCCGTCACACTCCTGACTCCGCAGACGGGAGGCAAATTCAAGAAGGATCTGCCGGTAGTCCCAACGGACTGATTTTAGCGTATATCCGGATTGACTCCGTTTCTGCAACCGCTCTCTGATCTTCTGCGCCCATGACGGGGGAAAATGACTGACACTCGCGGCAACCAGGCGGGTACGCAACAGGAGACGCAGCAGGCGATAGTAGTGGTCTTCACTGTTGATCTGATCGCCGTGGCAGATATAAAGCCGCCTTCCCTGTACACTCTCAATGGCCGGCCCGGTTCGGATTTCCGCTTTCAGTCGCTGTGAGAAAATCGTACCCAGATGGAAATCGTGATTTCCTTCAAAGTAGACAAGTCTGCAGCCGCGCATAACCAGTCTCTCTAACGCGTCAAGTATGGAATCGTACTGTTTGAACGGATGTGACGGGAATCCAAGCCAGAAGTCGAACAGGTCTCCCACAATATAGAGAGTGTCCAGTTCCCCCTCCAGCTCGCGGAGAAAACGAAGCAGCATACAGTAGTTGGTATCGCTCGGCGATACGAGATGGGCATCGGCAATAAAAATGGTTCGCATGGCGCAGATTGTGCTTTGATCAAGAGCAAAATGTCAACAAGAAGAACGCAAGGAGTACAGAGATGGCTACGATTCACAGTGTCGAAATATCATGGGAGGATCTCCTCGGTGCATTTACCAGTGGCCAGCTTGATAAAGCCAACTATCTCGACCGGCTGACGGGAGAAATATTCTCGGTTCCCTCTTCTCCCGACAGTAACGACGTCCGCAGGCAACTGCAGGACAACGACGAACGCTTCCTGGAAATCCCTCCGTTTGACTATCGGAGCGAGCGCCAGATTTTGACTGAATTTGTCGTACAGATTGGCGACCATGAATTACGAAACCTGCTGCAGACCTCGCTGGCAGGAAAAAAACCCTTCGGAAAAATTGAAGACATTTTATCCTTTTATCCGCTCGAAGAAGAGCGCTTTGTATTATTGAAGGACCGTTTTCTTTCCAACCGCCTCAAAACATGGATGGAGGAAAATAACCTTTTCACGGCGGACGCGGTACTGCTGGGCGCGAAACACGCCTAGGAGCGGCAAATGGAACACACTCACCACATCCATGCGCCACGCAACGATTACGGTCGGTTTATCGCTACTATTTTGCTGTTCTGCCTGCTGGCCGCGGCCGGTTATGCCCTGCAACACACCATTTCATGCTTTTTGCTTTCCTGGGTCATCGCCTACCTGCTCGATCCTCTTCTCGTCAGTGCCTCAAAGCGCGGCGTAAAGAGAATCTATGCTCTGGGGCTTCTCTATATCGTCCTTGGGGTTCTGACCGTCTTCTTTCTGACGTTCATCGTTCCGGCCATAACCATCAGCTGGAACTCTTTTGTCCTTGATCTGCCCGCATACATCCAGAAACTAAAGCAAATCGCACTGTCATGGAAAAGCCGTGTCCCCGACCGCTACGGATCGGATGAAATTCAGTGGCTGATCGACAAAGCGTCCGCAAACATTGACACGGCAGCTGAAAAAACCGGATTCTGGGCGTACAGCTTCGGAACCCGCATTTTTTTCAACCTCTTTAACATCGTCCTCTCCCCGATCCTGGTTTTCTTCATGCTCTACTATAAACAGACCGTCATCGATACCATGATATCCTGGCTTCCTGACGGCTGGCGCGACCAGATCGTAGACATCGCCCATGAAGTCGACAGCAGTATCGGCGGATATCTGCGTGGTCAGGTGATGGTTTCCCTCATTGTTGCGCTGCTTGCATCCATTGCTCTTTTTGTGCTCGGCATTTCGCATCCGATCTTCTGCGGCGTTTTTGCAGGTGCTGCTTCAATTTTGCCGTTCATCGGAGTAATCATTGCGACTCTGCCGGCCCTTTTCTTTGCCTGGTTCAAATTCCAGACGGCAGCCTCACTCGGGCAAACCATAGGCGTCTTCGGAATGATCTATTTTGTCGAAGGATACGTTATCAAGCCGCTCGTTTTCAAAGAATCGATGAACCTGAATCCGCTGGTAACCATCATCATGGTCATGGCCCTTGGCGAGACACTCGGCTTCTGGGGCATCCTGCTGGCACTCCCCATTGCTTCGGCAATCAAAATCACCTGGGGACACTTCGTGAGTGGTCACTTTAAACAGAGGTAACGATTTGTGAGCAAGGCAACTCCCCCCATGGAACCGGACGGCGAACTGACTTTTGGCGTGCGCGGACTGCACTGCGCTTCCTGCGTCGCCACCCTTGAAAAGAAGCTGCTTGAACACTCTGCCATAACTACGGCTATCGTCAATCTGGCGGTAGAAACCGGCTTTGTCCGTTTTGATGCGAAGCAACTTGGCGCCGCCGACATCTTCAGCATCGTCCATGCCGCCGGATACACCCCGGTTGAACTGCACGAAGCCGAAGTTGTCCAGGATGATAGCCTGCGCTCCCAGCGCAACTGGTTCATCTTCTCACTGTTCGCCTCCCTGCCGATCATGCTGACGATGAAGTTGCATTCAAATCATGCCGTGATGCAGCTTAATCTGCTGTTGGCCACAATGATCCAGTTCTCTGCCGGTCTGATCTTCTATCGTGGCGCATGGAGCGCCCTAAAAAACCGCAGCAGTAACATGGATGTCCTGGTGGCCCTGGGGACTTCGGCCGCATATTTTTATTCTCTGGCCGCCTACTTCGGATTGTTTGGCGCGCACCGCGACGTATTCTTCGAAACATCCGCCATGCTGATTGCCTTTATCCGCCTGGGAAAATATCTTGAGGCACGCGCCCGTGGTAAAGCAAGCGAAGCACTTAAAAAACTGCTCCATCTGCAAGCCGATAAGGCCCGCCTGGTTACGGAAAACGGCGAGAAGGAGGTACCCGCTTCCGTTATCCGCGTCGGCGACGTTGTTCTGGTACGTGCCGGAGATGTCATTCCGGTTGATGGCGAGGTGCTTGATGGAGGAGGCGCCGTCAATGAAAGCATGGTTACCGGCGAATCACTGCCGGTGCTGAAAAAACCGGGGGATCTCGTATCGGGTGCTACTGTCAGCACAAATGGCGTCATGCGGATCCGGGCGACCCGAATCGGCGAGGCGACCCTTCTGGGGCAAATAATCAAAATGGTACGTGAGGCGCAGGGAGATAAGGCGCCGATCCAGAAATTTGCCGACGCCGTCTCAGCCTGGTTCGTACCGATAGTAATACTGTTGTCTGCCGGGACCTTTGCTCTCTGGTACACCGTTTTTTCCGGTGACTTCCTGACCTCCTTCCGGTTTGCGATAGCGGTATTGGTAATCGCCTGTCCGTGCGCCATGGGACTGGCAACACCGACAGCCATCATGGTCGGGAGCGGCATCGCTCTCGGGCGTGGCATACTGGTAAAAAAAGGTTCCGTTCTTGAAACGATTTCCCGGATAAATGTTCTGCTGCTCGACAAAACCGGAACGTTGACCAGAGGAACTCCGGAGATGACCGATCTGGTACCGGTCTCCCGCTCTGTCGACCCAGCCCGGCTGCTCGAATGTCTGGCCACTGCTGAGGCATATTCTACTCATCCTCTGGCCCAGGCTGCACTTGCTGCATCACGGGAAGCGGGGGTCGAGCCGGGACAGGCTGATGAATTCGAGGAGCGTGGCGGCATCGGAGTGACCTGCCGTTACGGAGGATTTCAGCTGGCGGTCGGCAACGAGCGACTGATGGAAGAACTCGGGATCTCCTTGACACCACTGGCAAAAAAAGTTTCCGTATTGACCGCCGCCGGCAAGTCGCTGGTCTATGTTGCTGCCGAAAACGCATTGGTCGGTGTCGCAGCATTCAGCGACACCCTCAAACCAGAATCGGCCCAGGCCGTCGCCGAACTGCGTCGTATGGGTATAGTAACCTGCATGATTACCGGTGATCACGCCGATGTTGCGGCCATTGTGGCGAAGCAGGCCGGAGTTGATACGTTTGAAGCCGACGTAATGCCGGATCGCAAGCGGGAAGTGGTCAAGGAGTATCAGAGCCGCGGCAAAATCGTCGGAATGGTCGGTGACGGAATCAATGACGCGCCGGCTCTGGCACAGGCAAATATAGGAATCGCCATCGGCGGAGGCACCGATGTGGCCAAAGAAACCGGGGATATTGTCCTTATGCGGAGCGATCTGATGGATGCCGTACGGGCGATTGCAATCGGCAGGGCGACCCTGACTAAAATTAAGCAGAATCTGTTTTGGGCTCTCTTGTACAACATACTCGGCATTCCACTGGCCGCAGGCCTGCTTTCGAGCTACGGCATAACATTGAAACCCGAATATGCAGGTCTGGCAATGGCATTTTCGTCCGTATCAGTCGTACTAAACTCTCTGCTGCTGAAACGAATTGATACATCACTCCAGTATAGGTGAGCATACTGCTTCCGGAGGCAATAATGTGTATTTTTTCATCTTTCCGAAATCGTTTCGGTATCTTTTATTCTTTACCACTACTGGTAACTTTCCTGGCCGGAGTCTCGGCAGCAGAAGAAATCGGTGGCTCCCGCGTTGAAAGAATCGGCATCGAAACAACACTCTCACAGCCCGCCAAAGCCGACAAGATCGATACTGAATATGTCAAGGGATACGTCACCGACACCGGAACCATGCTGGTATCGCCCGTCAACTGGGACAGAAGCGATTGGCTGAAAGCCGGATTAGTCGTCGGTGCGACTGCAACACTCTATCTTGCCGACACCGACATCAGAAAAGTTGCGCAAAGAAATCAGAGTTCAAACGGGGATACCGTCGCAAACGTCGGCAATGCCCTTGGCGACCCGCTTTACATTGTGCCTCCGCTCGGCCTGTTTTATCTGTACGGTCACTTCCATGAAGATCCGAAAGCTCGCCAGACATCCCTGCTCGCCCTGGAAAGCCTGGCCATCAGCGGCGCATTAACCTGGTCAGTAAAGGAAATAGCCCAACGGCCCCGCCCGTACACCGGGAAATCTTCCACTACCTGGAACGGCCCCTCCCGAAAATTGGGTGACTATTCATTCCCGTCAGGTCATTCGACTGCAGCGTTTTCAGTTGCATCCGTCTTTGCTGAAGAATACGAAAACAATCCATACGTTCCTCCAATCGCCTATGGTTTGGCTACGCTCACTGCATTTTCACGCATTTACGGAGATAAACACTGGGCATCCGATGTCTTTTTGGGTGGGGCAATCGGGTATTTTGTCGGAAAGACGATTGTTCGCTATCACACCGCTCACGATGCTACGGCCCTGAATATCATGCCGACGGTCAGTAAACAGGGATTCGGTCTGGCAGCAGAATACCGGTTTTGACCTTTCATCCCTCATCCCTCATCCCTCATCCCTCATCTTTCATCCTCGGAATTGACCATTTTTTCCGGCCCGTTGTTGCCAGGCGGATTTTGCATGGTACACTCATGACAGGACGATCTCCCTCCACGAGAGGTATCCAATGCAGACTCCGCAGTTGACAAGAAACCTCATGGATGAAGATACGTTGCTCGCCCGCAAAATCAGGCTGTTTGCCTGGACATTGGCAGTTTTCTGGACACTTCTGATCTGTGTCTCGTGGTTATGGAATCTCCACGCCGAGCAAAAGGTGTTCCACAAGGTCGCACTGGCTGAAGCACGCGCCGTTATCGAGCGGGACGCTTTATATCGCCGCTGGGGCTCGTCACATGGCGGTGTGTATGTTCCGGTTACGCAGCAGTCTCCTCCCAACCCGTATCTCTCACATATAGCGGAGCGCGATATCCGCACTCCTTCCGGCAAACAGTTAACGCTCATCAACCCCGCTTACATGACCCGTCAGGTCAATGAACTTTCCAAAGAAGGAAGTCCTTTTCTCGGACGAGCCCACATCACGAGTTTGAAACCGCTCCGTCCCGAAAACGCCGCCGACCGATGGGAAGATGCCGCACTTCGTTCTTTTGAAAGCGGCTCACATGAAGTCAGCGCCGTTGTAACCATTGATGAAAAGCCGTACATGCGGCTCATGAGACCGTTTATTACCGAAAAACCGTGCCTGAAGTGCCACGCGTCGCAGGGGTATACTGTCGGTTCCGTGCGTGGCGGCATCAGCGTTTCCATACCGTTGCAGCCACTGATGGATGCCGGTAGCAGTCAGATGCTCGGTTCTCTCGCGTTTCATGGCATGATCTGGATTCTGGGGTTGGGGGTAACCGGAGCGGGAGCACGCAAACTGTCTCAAAGCGCCCACGCCCAGAAACAGTTCGAAAACGAACTTCACCACCAAACCCTGCAACTGGAGGAAGAAATCGCCGAACATCAGATGGCGCAGGAGTCGTTACAGGAAAGTGAATCTCATCTTAAAATTGTTGCGGATTATTCCTCCAACTGGGAGTACTGGCGTCTGCCGGACGGTAAGTTCCTCTACATGTCGCCATCAGTTATGTTGTTGACCGGATATACTATCGAGGAATTCAGCAACAACAGCGAACTCCTGCAAACAATCATACATCTCGATGACCGCGAACTGTTCCGTCATCACATTCATGAGTCCGACTCTCATGGGCAGATTCTCCCGATCGAAATGCGGATACTGTGCAAGGGAGGAGAGGTTCGCTGGATCAGTCATGTTTGCCAGCAGGTTTTTACGCCAGATGGCCTCCCCTGGGGGTGGCGGGCCAGCAATCAGGATATTACCGACCGCAAACAGATGGAGCATGAACTCTTCGAACAAACCGAAGAGCTCGAAGAAGAAATAGCCGAGCGCGAGGCGGCACAGGCAAATCTTGAAGAATTAAACCATTCGCTGGAAGAGCGCATCGATCTGGCGGTAGCTGACCTGCGGCACAAGGATCAGACTCTGATCCAGCAGGGGCGATTGGCGGCCATGGGTGAGATGATCAACAACATCGCCCACCAGTGGCGGCAACCGCTCAACAACATCGGCCTTATCATCCAGAATCTTCAGTATTCATTCGAAGCCGGAACCATAACAAATGATGAACTGAAAGTGGAAATCGGCACAGCGATGGATGTTATCATTCACATGTCGCACACCATCGACGATTTTCGTAATTTCTTCCGCGAAGACAAACAGAAGTGCGTTTTTTCCGTCGGAAAAACGGTTCATCAGACGCTGGAATTTATCTCCGCAGCTTTGACCTGCCATAACGTTCAGGTTGAGTTTGAAGATAATGAAGCAGTGACCGCTGTCGGCTACCAGAACGAGTATGCGCAGGTTCTGCTCAACATCCTTGCCAATGCCCGTGAGGCCTGCGTCGAACGCTCTGTTGCCGCACCGTGTATCCATATCCGCGTAACCAGCGAAACCGGACGTTCGGTCGTCTCTATCAGGGATAATTGCGGCGGAATCTCGGATGAGATCATGCCCAAAATTTTTGATCCGTACTTCACCACGCGGGCGCCGGATAAAGGCACCGGAATCGGTCTCTACATGTCAAAAGTAATCATTGAGCAGAATATGGGGGGGCGACTTACCGCCGGAAACATCAAAGATGGAGTTGAATTCAGGATCGAAGTCTGAATAACAAAAAAGGCGACCCGATTCCGGGTGCCTTTTTTTGTTATCGGTACTGCACTCCTCAAACGACAACTACCCCAGCAGATACGCCACTACCTGATCCGGATGTTGCTCGGCCTTGGCAACTTTTGCCCACTGCTTTACTACCATGCCGTCCGGACCAACAACCACCGTTGAACGGATTGTTCCGGTAGTCGTTTTTCCGCACATGACCTTCTCGCCAAACGCTTCATACGCCTGCATCATGGAACAATCCGGATCGCTCAGCAGTACAAAGGGCAAATCATAATTTGCTATGAACTTACCATGCGACGAGATACTATCCTTGCTGACGCCCAGAACAACAATCCCGTTACCGGTTAATCCGGCATAATTGTCGCGAAAACCACAGGCTTCCTTGGTACATCCGGGCGTGTTATCTTTCGGATAGAAAAAAATCACCACTGTTTTTCCCGCATACTGCTCCAGTGTGTGCTGCGTGCCATCGCTCCCCGCCAATGAAAATTCAGGAGCTTTATTTCCTTCCAGTGACATGATGACCCTCCCTTGGCAATATAAGACAAATTTTATCCACTTTACCACCACCATTCTAAACGTCAAGCGGAAAGTATCTGCATATTTTTTATGCATCATTCCGGAATAATTAACTTCACAATTTTGACTTCCATCAAGTTTATTTGTGAGCAAACTGTTACAAACAATCCCGTACATGATGTGTGGCAATACGTATTACCGCCTTGTACACCTGCAAAACAATGATAGCCTTACCTATGCCGGGTTACAGGCGACCTGATGACATGTTCAAAATTCAGGCACAAAAGGAGCACATATGCCGGTTTCAGGAGTTGTCGTCCGCTGCAGTAATGGCTGCGCCGAGGCCGTAGCGACTCGTATCACCGCTTTTACCGGCGTTGAAGTGCATGGTGTACTTCCGGACGGCCGGATAGTCGCAGTAGTTGAATCCGATACGGTGCAGGGTGAGGTTGACACGGTCTCACAGCTTCACGACGTTCAGGATGTCATTGCCGTACAGCTTGCCTACCATAATTTTGAAGATATCTGACGTCAGGCGGTTCTTGAGGCCGCTTGTTTCCGAATCACGATAATATACAGGGGGAAAACATGGGACTTTCCAGACGCGAATTTCTGAAGGCAACCGCAGCTGCTGCGGCATTTGCCGCTGCCGGCACAGCTCTATTGAAACCGGAGGTATCCGAGGCGGCGGAAGACGGAATCAAGTGGGGCAAGGCCCCGTGCCGCTTCTGTGGAACCGGCTGCGGCGTGCTGGTTGGGGTTAAGAACGGCAAGATTGTGGCGACCAAAGGCGATCCGGCCGCACCGGTCAATAGGGGACTCAACTGTATCAAGGGATATTTTCTCTCCAAGATCCTTTACGGCAAAGATCGTCTGACCACACCGTTAATCCGGAAAGGAAACAAGATGGTCGAGGCTTCCTGGGACGAGGCCATGACGTTGATCGCAAGCAAATTCAAGGACGCCATCGCCACGCACGGTCCCGATTCGGTTGCCATGTACGGTTCCGGACAGTGGACCGTGTTTGAGGGGTATGCCGCCAGCAAACTGTTCAAAGGGGGAATCGGCACCAACAACATAGAGCCCAATGCCCGTCTCTGCATGGCTTCGGCTGTCACCGGTTTCATGACAACCTTTGCCAGCGACGAGCCGATGGGATGTTATGACGATCTGGATCTGGGTGATACCTACTTCCTGTGGGGCGCCAATATGGCCGAGTGCCATCCGGTACTCTTTTCACGCTTGATCGACAACCGCCTGAAAAATCCCCGAGTCAAGATAATCGATTTTGGCACGCGCCGCACCCGTACATCCCAGATGGCGGACACGTACATCAAGTTCAATCCACAAACAGACCTGGCATTACTCAATGCCATTGCCCATGTCATCGTCGAAGAAAAACTGTACGATGATAAATTTATCAAGAACCACGTCGTTTTCAAAAAAGGGAAGACCAACATTGGGTACGGGCTGGAAGACAAGTTCAAGTTTGCCGACGACCCGAAACCGATGACCTTTGACGAATATCGGGAGTTTCTCAAAACCTATACCCCGGAGTATGCCGCCAAACTGTCAGGCGTCCCGGCTGCCACCATCGTCGAGATGGCCCGGCTCTATGCCGACAAGAGCCGTAAGGTCAACTCGCTCTGGACCATGGGTTTCAACCAGCACTCCCGTGGCACCTGGGTTAACAACCTGGTCTATAACGTCCATCTTTTGACCGGAAAAATCTGTAAACCGGGTGAAAATCCGATGTCGCTCACCGGCCAACCCTCCGCCTGCGGTACCGCCCGCGAGGTCGGCACCTTTACCCATCGCCTCCCCGCCGATATGGTGGTGACCAATCCGGAACACCGCGCCAAAGCGGAGAAGATCTGGGGTATTCCGGCCGGAACGATCCCGGCCAAACCAACGTATAATGCCACCGAGATGTTCCGTGCCCTCGACCGTGGCGATATCAAGGTTGTCTGGATCCAGGTGACCAATCCGTTCCAATCGCTGCCGAACCTGAACCGGTATCGCAAAGGCGCGCGCAAGGGTGATGGCCGTTTTGTCGTGGTCTCGGATATGTATCCGACCAAAAGCACCGAGGTTGCCGATGTAATCCTTCCCTCTGCCTCATGGGTCGAGAAAGAGGGAGTTTTCGGTAACGCCGAACGCCGTACCCAGCAGTGGTACAAGCAGGTAGACCCGCCGGGACAGGCCAAAAATGACCTGTGGCAGACCATTGAACTGGCAAAACGCCTGGGCCATGGCAACCTCTTTCCGTACAAATACGTCGAAAAAGAGATGTGGGAAGAATATCGCAAGTTTAACGAAGGGCAAGGAAAGGATCTTGCGCCCTATGAGGCATATACCAAGGCACGCGGGCTGCGCTGGCCGGTCATAAACGGCAGGGAGACCCTGTACCGTTACGCTGAAGGGCATGATCCGTATGTGAAAGCAGGCGAAGGGATCAAATTCTATAAAAACAAGAACGATGGCGGCAAGGCGGTCATCTGGGCCCGCCCCTATGAACCGGCCGCTGAAGCACCTGACAAGAGCTATCCCTTCTGGCTCTGCACCGGTCGCGTACTGGAGCACTGGCATACCGGCACCATGACCGGCCGGGTTCCCGAGCTAAAACGCGCCTATCCGTCCGCAGTCTGCGAGATGCATCCCGATGATGCAAAACGACTTGGAATAAAAAATCTGCAAAAGGTAAAGATCAGCTCGCGACGCGGCACAATTATTCTGCCGGTCGAACTGAACGGACGAGGTAAAGCCGAAAAAGGCAATGTTTTTGTCGCCTTCTTTGACGAAACAAAACTGATCAACGAACTCTGTATTGACGCCTACTGCCCGATCTCCGGCGAACCCGATTATAAGAAATGTGCCGTTAAGGTAGAGAAAGCGTAACCCCTCCCACCCTCCTCTTATCAGAGGATGGTCTGCGCTTCTCCCTGACAAGGGGGGATGGAGGGGGGCTTGTGAGGTATTATCACTTGAACAATCTCAATCAACATACCGGCATCAGCCGCCGTCGTTTTCTGAAAGACGGCATGCTGGTACCGTTGGCGCTGGCAGTTGCCGGGGGGAGCATATCCACCCTCTTCCTGCGACGAGCCGATGCGCGCGGTTTTTACCTGCGGCCACCGGGAGCAGTTGAGGAGACAAGGTTTCTCGCAGCCTGCGTCAAGTGCGGTAAGTGTGCCCAGGCGTGTCCGTACGGCTCTATCAAGATGGCGGGCGGCGAGGCCGGCATAGGTATTGGTACTCCGCACATTGTCACCCGGGAAGTGCCGTGTCACCTCTGCCCGGACATACCCTGCGCCAAAACCTGCCCGTCGGGAGCTCTGGACCGAAAGCTGAACGATATAGAAAAAATCAGAATGGGGACCGCGGTAATCATCGACCGGGAAAACTGCCTTTCCCTGCGCGGTTTGCGCTGTGAGGTCTGCTATCGCCAGTGCCCACTGATCGACAAGGCCATCACCATTGAACCACGTCATAATACCCGCACCGGCGTCCATTCGATCATGGAGCCGGTTATACACGCGGACAAATGTGTGGGATGCGGTATCTGCGAAAACGCCTGCGTACGGGACAAACCAGTAATAAGGGTGCTGGCGGCTATCCCCGGTCAGAAGGACTACTATGAGTTTTAAATGGTGGCCCATACGGAGAGCCGTGCAGCTATCGATCATCGCCCTGATTGCTTCGCCGCTCTTCGAACTGAATCTGTTTAACGGCAATCTGGCTGCCGGCGAACTGCTCGGTATTAAACTGGCCGATCCGCTCGCGTTCCTGCAGGCGACACTGGCGTCGCACCTTTTCATAGCGTCGTTTTTAGGAGCTGCGCTGATTGTCACGGCGGTGTACCTCGCCAGCGGCGGTCGTACTTTCTGCGGGTGGGTCTGCCCAATGTACCTGCTAAGCGAGATCAGTGAGAAACTCCGACGCCGTCTCGGCACCGGTGAACGCACCTACTCGCTGAACGGCACCCGCTGGGCACTGGCCATGACAATAATACTCTCTATTCTGACCGGCATTCCGGTATTTGAAATCCTGTCACCGCTCGGTGTTTCCAGCCGTGCCATCATGTTCAACGGACGGCTGCCGCTGCTGCTGGTAGGTGCCATCCTTGTCGTGGAGGTCTGTGTCGCCCGACGCATCTGGTGCCGTTCGCTCTGCCCGGTCGGCGGCTTCTACACATTGCTGGGTCAAATCAGTCCGATCCGGGTCAGCTTCAGCAGAGAACGCTGCACCGACTGCGGCGAATGTTTGCGGGTTTGCCCGGTGGAAGAGGTGTTGACACCGTCGCTGGCGGATAACATGCCTCAGATCACCAGCGGAGATTGCACCCGTTGTGGCGATTGTATCGACATCTGCCCCGCCAAAGCACTTGGTGTTGGCGTTTGGTATACTCATTCCGTTCAATCCAAGGAGGTTTCCCCATGAGAATGTTGCTCCGCTGTTGTGCCATTGCTTCCCTCACCACGTTCCTTTCACTTCCGGTAGCAGTTTCTGCCGAAGAAACGGAAAACTACGACAAAGATGCCAGCCAGGCCGAAAGCACCCCGCCGCTGATCCCGCATCGCATTACAGACACCTCTGACGGTCACTACTGCCTCGGCTGTCATAAAGAAGGAATAAAAGGCGCCCCGATGACCCCGCATCCGGAGCGACTGTCCTGCACCGGTTGCCATGCAAAGGGCGAGATCAAGAATGCCAACCCACAGAAAAAAGGCAAAAAGCAACCTGAATCGTTCTAATAGAGCGCTTGTGTTTTCAGTATGACTTTTTCTGTCGTATGTATCTGCTATTCTCCTGATATCAAGAATCGGGAGGATACACATGAAAAAGAACAACATTCAATTACAAGCGGGCCTGAGCTTAAGCCAGTTTATTGCCAGCTATGGCACAGAGGAACAATG
>Ga0118677_10001227_pt1 | contig 55042 bp, 57 predicted proteins | sample AliMusrvi5mmetaG_FD_86154 | JGI IMG/M metagenome (GOLD analysis project Ga0118677, IMG submission 86154)
CCGAATGATTACGCCCACCGCAGACCATCCAACTTAGGGCTGAATCACTAAATTTAGATTGGAGTTGCTGTAAGTGTGCTTGAGCTGCCTCATCGGTTTCAAAAACCGCAAAACCGGTTGGACCCCATGAGCTTTGCCCAAAACAGGCAACACCCATGTGATGTAAATGCTGAAGTACATTTGCTACCAACGGGCTGGCATAGCGGCCGCCTTGCACAGGTGAAAAATAATCACCCACATGCATTTGTAATTCTTGAATACTATGACCAAATGCGGTTAAATCCTGCTCGACTAAAGCTGGCATCGCTTGCATCAATACGTGCCGACACAAATGTGCAGCCAAGTTTGCAGAAAATTCTGGCAACTGATTAAAAGCCGAGCGCTCCTCTTCACCATGAATACCCGGAAAACTGCTATCTAAAATCAATAAAACTCGCCATGCGTCAGGAAAATCATAGCGAGCCAGTAAGGGTGGTAACTTAGAAGTTATCGTCGCGTCCACAGCACGCCCACCATCGACTAGAACGCCACCATCGTTAAAAGCAGCAATGCCGATACCAGAGCGTGCGCCACGACCAGTCAGTTGTGCAATTTGCAAGGTGGTTAAGTTGAGATGATAAAGATGACTAATAGCACTCCCAATGGCTAAAGCCAATTGTGTGCCAGAACCTAAGCCCGCGTGCTCAGCAATGTGTTGCTCAACATGTAAGTGCAAATGGCCTTTAATTTTCAATTGCGTCATCATTTGACTGGCAATCTTTGTAGCCTTAGCAACAACGGACGCGTTAGCATCACCTAACGCTGTAATCAATAATGGTGCTGATGTGTCACTAGCACTGGCGATTAATGCTAGTTGCGGCGCATCTAGCGCAAGTCCAATACCACCAAACTTCCGCCCTAACCCGCCGTTCAAGTCAAAAAACCCCATATGTAATCGCGCTGAGGTACACACAGAAATCTTAGTCGTTTGTATGACTGTTTCAGCACAACCTTTTGTGGGGGTTAACTCAGGGTTTAACATGGGCTCATCGTTAAAAATGGAAAAGGGCTTCTTGCAATGGTTCTGACTTAATCGTGCTTATTCTAGCTGACCGACTTATCTTTTCATATGTAAGTATGAAATCTATTCATGCTTAAGGCGAGAAACTAACAACATTTTTATCGAAAACTACAGTTTTTAAGGTGACAATAGACTTATATTTAGGCAAAATAACTTATTACAAATAATAACTCAAAAAATTAACCAGCCTAGTCACACGCAATGAAGTAAAGCTCCCAGCAAAACAACCATGCGTGTTAACGAAATTTGCGTTAAAAAGTTGAAATTCAATCACTCGATTATCAAGATCAAGGAACTATCATGTCAGCCCACGTTATTCCATTTGAAAATTTACGTAATGTAGATGTGCCATCAGTCGGCGGTAAAAATGCTTCTTTGGGTGAGATGATTTCTCAGCTGTCGGCCAAGGGTGTCCGCGTACCAACAGGCTTTGCGACCACAGCTGACGCTTATCGAGAGTTTTTAGCACAAAATGGTTTAGATGCAAAAATTAATGCTGAGTTAGACAAACTCGATGTAGATGACACGCAGGCGCTGGCAATTTGCGGCAAACAAGTGCGCGATTGGATTATGGCTGCACCTTTTCCGGCAGCGCTTGATAAAGCCATAGCTGAACACTATGAAATGCTGATTGCAAAATCTGGCAATGGCGCTACGTTTGCGGTACGTTCATCGGCCACGGCAGAAGACCTGCCTGACGCTTCATTTGCTGGGCAACAGGAATCTTTCCTCAATATTCACGGTTTAGACAACATCTTGCATGCGATTAAAGAAGTATTCGCTTCTTTATATAATGACCGTGCTATTTCTTACCGCGTACACAAAGGTTTCGTCCATGCAGACGTAGCATTATCTGCTGGTATCCAGCAAATGGTGCGTAGTGATATCGGCTGTGCCGGCGTGATGTTTACCATAGATACTGAGTCCGGCTTTAAAGATGTCGTATTTATTACTTCATCATACGGCCTAGGTGAAACCGTAGTGCAAGGGGCGGTTAACCCAGATGAATTCTACGTTCACAAACCACTGTTAGCCTTAGGAAAACCAGCGATTGTGCGCCGCACGATGGGTTCTAAACTGATTAAAATGATATTTTCAGACGCAACGCGCGCTGGGAAAAGTACGCACACGGTTGAAGTGGATGCCGCTGATAGTGATCGCTATTCACTTTCGAATGAAGATATCTTAGAGTTAGCTCGTTACGCCATGACCATTGAGGCGCACTACGGCTGCCCTATGGATATTGAGTGGGGGAAAAACGGCATAGATAATAAGTTATATATCTTGCAAGCACGCCCAGAAACAGTAAAGTCACAAGAGTCAGCCAACAACGTGACTGAAACTTTTAAACTCAATAAACATGCAGCGACACCTTTGGTTGTTGGTCGCGCAGTAACACAAAAAATAGGCGTGGGTCCTGTGCGTATCGTGCTTGATCCAGCAGATATGCATTTAGTACAACCTGGTGATGTGTTAGTCGCTGACATGACTGACCCAAACTGGGAACCAGTCATGAAGCGTGCTAGTGCATTGGTGACTAACCGTGGTGGCCGTACTTGCCATGCAGCTATTATTGCGCGCGAACTTGGCATTCCTGCCATCGTTGGTTCAGTGAATGCCACCGACATTTTGCGTGAAGGCGAAATCGTCACAGTATCTTGTGCTGAAGGTGAATCTGGTTTTGTTTACCACGGCGCACTTGATTTCGAAGTGAGCACCCAAGCCACAGCGAACCTTGCCCCTGCGCCATGCAAAATTATGATGAACGTGGGTAATCCGGATATGGCATTTGGTTTTGCTAAAACCCCGAATGATGGCGTAGGTTTAGCCCGTTTAGAGTTTGTAATTAACAATATGGTGGGAATACACCCGAAAGCCATATTAAATGTGGATGCCATGCCTGCGAGTATTCAAAAAACCATTAAAAATCGCGCACGTGGGTATGCTAGTCCGAAACAGTTCTATATTGACAAAGTGGCTGAAGGCGTAGCAACCATTGCTGCAGCGTTCTATCCAAAACCAGTCATTGTGAGAACGTCAGACTTTAAATCGAATGAGTACAAAAAGCTGGTCGGTGGTGAGATTTACGAGCCAGATGAAGAAAATCCAATGATAGGTTTCCGTGGTGCTGCGCGTTACATGGCTGAAGACTTTAAAGAGTGCTTTGCGATGGAATGTACTGCCATGAAAAAAGTACGTGATGAAATGGGTTTGGTGAACGTCGAATTGATGATTCCATTTGTGCGCACGCTGGCTGAAGCCAAAGCGGTCACAGAAATCATGGCTGCTAACGGCCTAAAACGCGGTGAAAATGGTCTGCGTTTAATTATGATGTGTGAAATTCCATCCAATGCCTTATTGGCAGAAGAGTTCTTAGCCTACTTTGATGGGTTCTCTATCGGATCAAATGACCTAACCCAATTAACATTGGGTATGGATCGCGATTCAGGCATATTGGCTGACGGTTTTGATGAGCGTAACGATGCAGTGAAAGCCTTGATTAAAATGGCAATTAACACCTGCAATCGCTTAGGTAAGTACGTAGGCATCTGCGGCCAGGGTCCATCCGACCATCCAGACTTCGCTGAATGGTTAGTCTCTGAAGGCATACAATCAATGTCATTAAACCCTGACACTGTGGTGTCTACATGGCAAAGACTCACTAAGAAATAATAGAAAAAGATGCTAAATCGCACCGTTTTCTTTATTTCTGACAGTACCGGCATTACCGCCGGCGCCTTGGGTAAGTTACTAGAGCATTTTCCACGTACACACTTTACTCAGGTAAGGTTGCCTTTTACTGACACGCTGTTAAAAATTCAGCATGCACAGGGGGAAATCCTGCAGGTCACCAAGCAAGACGGTGGTCGTCCAGTGGTAATCATGTCATTGGGTGATATTGCTCTGCGTAATGCGCTTAAACAATCCAATGCCTACTTTATTGATCTATTCTCAACTTTTATAGATCCATTAGGTGAAGAGCTAGATCAAATGCCTCTGACCGGATCAGGTATTGCGCATAGCATTACCCGTAGTAGCTACCACGACCGCATGGAAGCGATTAATTACACGTTGAACCATGATGACGGCATGACGAACTCCGGCTTTGAAGAGGCGCAAGTCATCCTAATTGGTGTTTCGCGATGCGGAAAAACCCCTACCAGCATTTATCTAGCCATGCAGTTTGGGATTAAAGCAGCTAATTATCCGCTGATTCCAGAAGACTTTGAACGCGGTACTTTGCCTGCGATTTTGCACAAACACCTAGATAAAATATTCGGCCTAACTATCAAACCCGAGCGCCTTCACTCTGTTCGCAGTGAGCGCAGACCGAATAGCGTATATGCATCTTTAGACAATTGTCGCAAAGAAATTACTACTGCAGAAAATCTAATGCTGAACTCTGGTATTACTTGGGCAGACTCGACTAGCCGCTCTATTGAAGAGTTATCGGCGATTATTTTAGAGAAAATCAATCATAACGTTTAGCTATTTATACACAGAGTTCGTTTAGTTAGCGTTTATAAGAACCTGTAAAAAAGCCTCCCCGTAACGCTCCAACTTAGCTTGACCGACTCCACTGATATTAGCCATTTGAGATAAATTGGTCGGTCTACGATTGAGGAATTCCAACAAAGTACTATCGTGGAAAATCAAATAAGGTGGCACACCTTGCTCACGCGCCAATTCGGTTCGTTTGTCTTTGAGCAGATACCATAATGGATCTTCGCTCACTGCCACATATGCCTCTTTAGCATTAGCACCACGCCCAACTTTACTCACTTTGCGTTTGACCACTTCATTATCACGACGCAACCACACTTCAGTTTCACTACGTAGCACTGGACGCGATAAAGTGGTGAGTTTAAGACCACCGTAGGCTTCAATATCGGCTTCTAAAAATCCACCCGCTACCAATTGTCTAAATACACTACTCCATTGCTGTTGCGATAACTCTTTGCCTATTCCAAATGTACTCAAGGCCTGATGTGAGAATTGCGCTACTCTTGGGGTGACTTTACCCAATAATACGTCAATCAAATGCACCACACCAAAACGCTGGCCCGTACGATATACGCAAGATAAAGCCATTTGTGCCGCCTGCGTGGCATCCCAGGTATCTACTGGCTGTAAACAGTTATCGCATTGCCCACAATCACCTGGGTGTTGCTCACCAAAGTAGCGTAGCAGGGTTTGGTGGCGACAGGCAGTGGACTCGCAAAAGCCAAGCAAGGCATCTAGCTTTTGCCGTTCCACCTGCTTACGCTGTTCCGGAGCGTCACCTGAGTCAAGCATTTTGCGCATACTGACGACATCACCTAAACCATAAGCCATCCAAGCATTGGCGGGTAGACCATCACGACCAGCTCTGCCTGTTTCTTGATAATAAGACTCGAGGCTTTTTGGCAAATCTAAATGGGCCACAAAACGAACATTGGGTTTATCTATACCCATGCCAAAGGCTACGGTGGCGACCATAATCACTCCTTCTTCACGCAAAAATCGTCGCTGATTCGCATTGCGTATACTGGCATCCAGACCTGCATGATAAGGCTGCGCATCCCAACCGCGTGACTTTAACCACTCCGCAGTTTCTTCTACCTTGCGCCTTGATAAGCAATAAATAATGCCGGCATCGTTAGCATGCTCAGTTTCAATGAAGGCCTCTAGTTGTTGGCGTGCATTATCTTTAAGGGTTACTCGGTATCGTATATTTGGGCGATCAAAACTAGATACGAACTGACGCGCGTTTTCCAGTGCTAATCGCTCTACAATCTCGGCGCGTGTTGGCGCATCAGCAGTAGCTGTTAAAGCGATGCGTGGCACTAGTGGAAAGCGTTCATGCAGCACGGTTAGCTGACGATATTCTGGACGAAAGTCATGCCCCCATTGGGAAACGCAATGCGCTTCATCAATAGCAAATAAGGCAATACCAGTTCCAATCTCTATTTGTTCAAGCAGACCCAGAAAGTGAGGCATTAGCAATCGCTCAGGGGCAACATACAATATCTGCAAATCTCCGTGCATCAAACGTGCCGTCACTTCGCGCGCTGATTCGGCGTCTAAGCTAGAATTCAAGAACGCCGCACGCACGCCAAGTTGCTGTAGCGCGTCGACTTGATCTTGCATGAGGGCAATTAATGGTGATACCACAATGGCCACTCCCTCGCGCAAAAGTGCGGGCAACTGATAACACAAAGACTTGCCCCCACCGGTAGGCATCAAGACCAGCGCATCACCACCAGCCGTCACATGTTCAACAATCGCTTGTTGTTCACCGCGAAAAGAGGAGTAACCGAAAACTTCATGAAGGCGTTGCTGGGCGGAGTGATTTGACATGGCCGCCATTGTACACCTCAGGAGAAGCGTTATTGATGCGTATCAAGTAGAGTTAAAATAATGAAAACCACGCTTACCTCAGGCTTGGAATTACTGCATAATTGAACGCAATAACTCGCTTGGCATTCTTTTAAGTAGATTGCATTTTTGCAATTTCTACTTTACCCATGCCGACTAAACAATTTTATTTTTAGGATCTATGAATCATGAAATTATTGAATGCACTTGTAATCACCGCGTTAGGTGCAGGTTTGACCTTAACTTTATCCTTGCCCGCTTATGCCAACCATGATGGCATGGGAGAGCATTGCAAAATGCATAGCAAAAAAACTTTTGAAGAAGCCGACGCCGACAAAGATGGCACCTTAGATAAAGCTGAAGCAAAAGCAATGTGCGACAAAAATTTTGAAAAAATGGATACCGATAAAGATGGTACGGTAAGCAAAGATGAGATGAACGCTTGCGGAGAAAATATGGGCGGTATTCATCACCCACATAACAAAAAATCTGATGCTATGCATGAAAAACGCTCAAAAGAATTTAGCGCTGCTGATACCGATGCAGACGGAACTTTAAGCAAAGAGGAAGCTAAAAAACTACCTAAAGTTTCTAAAAACTTTGATGCCATTGACACCGATAAAGACGGTACGGTAGATCGCGAAGAAGTGCACCAATTCATGCATGTACATAAAACCAAATAATCGTTAATTAGCACCCAACCTAAGGTGGAAGCTTAAGTGTTTCCGCCTTTTTTTATTAAAATCCTAAGTATTGCATCCATCGTCAAGAGGCTTTTAAAGGCATGCTAAACATAGAAAACCTATAATATAGATCTGTGAATGGGCAAACCACCCTTCGAATATGCCGCATAGCGGCTGATTAAAACCGTAAGTGTTAAACTACTAACTGCCTCTAACAACCACAACGAACCCATGAACCTAACTTTTAAACTCAGGGCATGCTTTATTGCATGGTTCAGCTTCATACCAAGCCTAGCGCTTGCTAATCCTTTAACACAACGCATAGACTTAACTAGCCATTGGGTGGGTATTTGTGCATTGGCATTATTTATGACTGCCTATTTAGTCGTCATGGCAGAAGAGTTGATTGATCTGCGTAAATCCAAACCGGTGGTGATGGCAGCGGGCATTATTTGGGCCTTGATTGCTTGGTATTACCAGGCACACGATGCATCAACATTAGTCGAGACCGCATTCAAACATAATTTAGAAGAGTATGCCGAACTGATGTTGTTCCTATTGGTTGCGATGACCTTTATCAACACCATGGATGAGCTTAAGGTGTTTGAGGCTTTACGCACATGGTTAATCCGCAAAGGATTAAGCTACCGCGCACTGTTTTGGGTAACCGGCTTACTAGCATTTTTAATTTCACCTATTGCAGACAACATGACCACCGCCTTATTAATGGGTGCAGTCGTATTAGCGGTAGGTGGAAATAATAAGTCATTTGTCTTACTCGCCTGCATTAACTTGGTTGTAGCAGCTAACGCCGGTGGCACTTTTAGTCCTTTTGGCGACATTACCACGCTGATGGTCTGGCAGAAAAATATAATAGCCAGCAATGGGTCCGTCACTTTCTGGACTTTCTTCAGCTTATTTATACCAGCGCTAGTCAATTGGTTATTGCCAGCAACAATCATGCATTTCGCAGTGCCCAATGAAAAACCTAAAGGCAAAAGCGAGCAACTGCCTATGCAAGATGGCGCATTGGCTACAGTCGTATTATTTCTTATCACCATCGCCATGGCGGTGATGGCTCATAGCCTTTTAGGATTGCCACCGGTGTTAGGCATGATTAGTGGCTTTGGTCTATTACAACTACTCACCTACATCCTCAAAGTTAGGGCTAAAAATCAAGTGCCTGTTGATGTTTACACTAAGATCACCAGTATAGAATGGGATACGCTGTTCTTCTTTTATGGCGTCATCCTCTGTGTAGGAGGCTTGGGATTTTTAGGTTATCTCAGCCTGCTTTCGCAAAGCTTATACGGCATTTGGGGCGCTACAAACGCTAATATCGCCATTGGCATAATTTCAGCTGTAGTCGACAATATTCCCGTAATGTTTGCTGTGCTAACCATGCTGCCAGATATGTCGATCGGACAATGGATGCTAGTAACGCTTACTGCTGGTGTTGGCGGCTCATTATTATCTGTAGGATCCGCTGCTGGGGTTGCGTTAATGGGCCAGGCCCATGGTAGCTACACTTTCTTTGGACACCTTAAATGGACTCCGGTAGTCGCGCTTGGTTATATGGCGAGCATCGCTACCCACCTCTTACTCAATAGACACTTATTCTAAATCCTTGCCAACCGCACCTAACACTTAGTGGACAACAGGAATTTTAGGCAAAAAAATAGCCTACAAATATGTAAGCTATTGATTTAATTGGTGCCCAGAGCCGGAATCGAACCGGCACACCCTTACGAGCGAGAGATTTTAAGTCTCTTGTGTCTACCAGTTTCACCATCCGGGCGGGTGGACTACGGTACAACAAATTGCGGAGCGTATTTTAGCACCGACTATGGCTTTTAGAACAAACTTTCTTGAATTTTTTTCTTATTTCTTACACAACGACCAAACTTTCATTACGTTATTCAACATCCGGATAGATTTACGACCTAAAACCACGTAGGAATGTCTTTACAAGGCAATAAGATCTAAACAATATTTAAGAATAAGATGAACCAAGATGTTGGAGGCGCGAACCAGAGTCGAACTGGTCTAAACGGCTTTGCAGGCCGCGGCATAACCGCTTTGCTATCGCGCCATCTATGTTTAGCCTAACGAAGCCTAAACATTACTAGCTGAAACTAAAACGGCGAAAGCATGTATGCTTTCGCCGTTTTATGCCATTTTACTAAACCTGATTTTCAACTACATCAAGCCTATTAAATAATTTGGAGCGGGAAACGAGACTCGAACTCGCGACCTCAACCTTGGCAAGGTTGCGCTCTACCAGCTGAGCTATTCCCGCGTTAAGACAGGCGCCATTATAGCGAATTTCAAGATACCGTCAAGGCTAAATGACAACCTTATTACGCTTTTATTTAGCTTTTAGTTTGGGTAGTGCGGCCTTCATGTAATAAGCCATTGATAGCAATGTCAAAAATGCAGCAATATCAATTAACACATGGCCAATAATTTTTGTTTCAACTATGCCAAGTACCGCCAAATCAAGCTTATCCCAATACAACAAGAATAATATCGCCACCATTTGGACCGCCGTTTTCACTTTACCTATCATCGCTACGCCCACGCTACTGCTATGCCCTTCACCTGCCATCCATTCACGAAGTGCACTAATTGCAATTTCGCGACCGATAATGATTAGGGCCACAATCGCTCCTACGCGCTCAAACTCAACAAGCACAATCAAAGCTGCGGCCACCATCAACTTGTCAGCCACCGGATCTAAAAATGCACCGAATGAAGATGTTTGATTAAGTCTGCGTGCTAAATAACCATCGAGCCAATCAGTGATTGCAGCAATAGCAAAAATTGCGGTTGCTGTGAGATTTACCCAATGCGCAGAAATCACACCTAAGCTATGTGACTCTGTAGGTAAATAGAATACCCCGACAAACACAGGGATCAATAGAATTCGTAGCCAAGTAAACATGGTAGGTACATTGCATGTCATTTAGGGGCACTCGCTTTCAATGTAATTCTCCGTATATTTTCTCGGCCAAACTTGGGCTAATGCCTTCAACATTAGCGATTTCGTCAATACTAGCACTCTTTACACCATCTAAGCCACCAAAGCGCGTTAGCAATGCTTTACGCCGTTTTGCACCAATACCCTCTATATCTTCCAAGCTAGAATGCATACGCGCTTTGGCGCGTCTAGCGCGATGCCCTGTGATGGCAAAGCGATGTGCCTCATCTCGGATTTGCTGCAATAGATGCAAACCCTTATTGTCTTTTTCCAGATTCAGCATTTCACCAGTATCAGAAAAAATCATAGTTTCTAAACCTGGCCTGCGCTCTTCACCCTTAGCAATACCAACAAGCAAAATATCTTGTAAACCCACCTCAGCCATCACCTCAACCGCCACGCCAAGCTGACCTTTTCCGCCATCAATAAATATCAGGTCGGGTTTGGCACCTTCGCCAGCCGCTACTTTTTTGTAGCGACGCGTCAGCACGTCGCGCATAGCCGCGTAGTCATCCCCTGGCGTAATGCCGGTAATGTTATAGCGCCGGTATTCACTATTTTGCATATCGCCTCGATCAAACACAACACAACTTCCAACAGTGGCTTCACCCATGGTATGGCTGATGTCAAAACATTCTATGCGCTGCGTATGATCTGGCAAGTGCAAGGCCTCACGGAGAGCCACCAATTTAGCTGACTGATTGGCCGATGTTGCTGCGCGTTGACTGAGGGCCAATTCGGCATTTGTTTGCGCCATCTTTAGCCAAACACGTTTATCCCCGACAGCACTGGTATTAATTTTAACTTTTCGCCCTGCTTGCTCGCTCAATACTTCTTCTAGCAACTCAGTTTCTATTTTGATGCCCACCACGATAAGTGGTGGTGAGTTTTGTGCCACGTAATGCTGTGCTAAAAAAGCCTGCATACTGTTTTCTAAGGTTTCGCCCTCGGTATTCTTTGGCATGTAACTTCTATCGCCTAGATGCCGGCCGCCGCGAATCATTACAAGGTTAATGCAATGCTGACCTTGCAGCTCGGCGCAGGCCACTACATCGGCATCAGATACATTAAAGTCGCTAACAAACTGCTTGGCTTGCACTTGGCGAAGCGCTTGCATGCGATTTCTAAAAACGACCGCCAGCTCGTAATCTTGGCTAGCAGCAGCAGAGTTCATTTGTGCGCCTAACGCATCAATCACCTCATTGGTTTTACCTTGCAAAAACATGGCAGCTTGGTGCACATCATTGTGATAGTCGGCATCGGAGATTAAACCCACGCAAGGCGCTGTGCAGCGCTCAATTTGATGCTGTAAACACGGTCGACTTCGATTGGAAAATACTGTATTTTCACAAGTGCGCAGCTTAAATACTTTCTGTAAAAGTTGAATACTCTCGCGCACCGCAACTGAATTTGGAAACGGACCAAAATACTGATCATTACTTTTAGCCTTATTACTTGCTCGTGGTGTGCCTCGATGAAACGCTAAGCGAGGAAACGCGTCACTAGTAAGCGTAATGTAGGGGTAAGATTTATCATCGCGAAATAGCACGTTATAACGTGGCATCAAGCTTTTAATTAGATTATTTTCTAGCAGTAACGCTTCGGCTTCATTGCGGGTGACGGTGGTTTCAATTCTAACGATATTGCTTACCATCATGGTAGTGCGCGGACTAGGTAGGTTCTTGTTGAAATAAGAAGAGACGCGTTTCTTTAAATCTTTGGCCTTCCCTACATAAATCACCTCATCACTGGCATTGATCATCCGATAAACGCCAGGCAGATTGGGGAGATTTTTTAAAATGGGTTTAGCGTCAAACATGTGGTTATTTTATCAGTTCACAATGAGAGGTTACTTGAAGTTAAAAGCTGACGCAGATGGACTACGCCAGTTAATATTTAATTACTCATCAAGCAACTTACCCCCTATAGCCCAGTCCTCATAAGCGACTTCCTCAAACGTAATATAGGTATAAGACTTTGGCTTATGGGCCACGCGCTCTAAGGTCTCGGTAAATTCTTTAGCAATTTGTATTTTTTGCTCGCGCGTCACTGACCCAGCAAGTTTGATATTTACGTAGGGCATACAAGGCTCCTTAGCTTCATTAATGTAAATGTGTATGTTGCGCCACACTGGCACCACCACGCAAGGTTTGCCATATGTCGCGCATCAGGTTTAGCGTAAACAACAATAGTAATATAGAAATAAACAAGGAAAGTATGGGGTCAATTAGCATCCAGCCTGTGAAATAAATCACCACGCCAGCGAGCACCGCCGCCAAGGAACCTAACAAATCACCTACCACATGTAAAAATGCAGCGCGGGCATTTAAGCTTGCACCTTCGTGGAGTGCATGCTGATGCATTAACTTCGCCACAACCACATTTACCACTAAACCCAAAGTTGATATCAGCATTAAACCAAAACCCTGCACCTGATGCGGGTGCTTAAAGCGCGCAATCGCTTCTAAAGTTACCCAAACAATGACTAACAACATGGTGATTACATTCACAATAGAAACCGCCAATTCGGCGAAACTAACACCTGAGCGATGACGCACTGCAGATGACTTATGGGCAATCACCGACGCCAACCATGCCAATGCTAGGGCGCCAACATCCGAAAACATGTGCGCAGCATCGCTTAATAAGGCTAAAGACTCCGTCCATAATCCACCGACTACTTCGACAATCGCAAATATCAAGATCAATAAAAATGGGAGCAAATAATGCGGATGTTGATGATGTTCGTCGTGCGTGTGCAACGTGTTTTGATTAATATTTGTCATTGTACAAATGCTAACCGAAAAGCCCTAGAAGCCAAGTAATTATTTGGCATTTTTTAATAAGCTGCGGATGAAAGCTATAATGTCGTATCTAATTCACGCTACCTCATTATCAATCATGCTTAGTTACCGCCACGCCTTTCATGCAGGCAACCATGCCGATGTTTTAAAACACTATGTGTTAGGGCTAGTGTTGGCGCACGCTGCTCAAAAAAATAAACCGTTTTGGTACATAGATACGCACGCTGGCGCAGGCATGTATAGCTTAGATGACGGTTACGCCACTCAGAATAGAGAGTTTGAGCAAGGTATAGATCAACTGTTGCTTGCAGATAACTTACCAGAACCACTCGTCAACTTTGTGACCCAGATTAAAAGCTTTAATACCGATACAACTACGCTCTATCCTGGCTCGCCCATGATTGCACAACAGCATTTGCGTCCAGACGATAAAATGCGTCTATTTGAGCTTCACCCTAATGATTACAAAATACTATTAGAAAATTTTTCTGGCGCAAGGCGCCAAGCTAAAATTGAAATGCAAGATGGTTTTGCAGGACTTAAATCCTTATTACCCCCAACAACACGACGCGCTGTGGTGCTGATTGATCCGCCCTACGAAGATAAGCAAGACTACCAACGAGTGGTGCAGGTCATTAGCGACAGCCTAGAACGTTTTGCCACAGGTACTTATATCGTTTGGTATCCGTTATTGCAACGCCCTGAGCCGAATGAAATGATCGATGCGTTAATAGCCCTAAATGCGCCTAACTGGCTACATGTAGCTATGACCATAGAAGAGCCATCACCAGAGGGTTATGGTATGTTTGGCAGTGGCCTGTTTATTATCAATCCACCATGGACCTTGCCTGAAATACTAAACGCTACCATGCCAGAATTGACGCGAGTATTGGCTTTAGATGAAAGTGCCGAGTTTATGATAGACAGTCAAATCACATAAAATAATTAAATGTATTAAATTAAATAATAATATTTAATTTAAATATCATACTAATTATAACCATAGGTTAAACTCTTAATTGTAAGATTGTCAAAAATGCACAATCTAATAATTAAAAGGATTTCACATGAAATATAGCTTGTTAGTTGCTTCGCTATTAGTTGGCGCTTCATTTAACGCGGTTGCAGATGAGGCAAAAATCTTATCAGCGCACGAAGAAGTGACAATCAATGCCCCTGCCGCCAAGGTGTGGTCTACAGTCAGTAACTTTAATGACTTAGGTGCTTGGCACCCTGCAATTAAAAAGACGGAAATTGTTACTGGCACCAATAACAAAGTAGGCGCAGAACGCTTATTAACTTTGCAAGATGGTGGCACTATTAAAGAAAAATTGCTGGCTTACAGCGCAAAAAAACAAACCTTTAAATATTCAATTATTGAAGGTGTATTACCAGTGACGAGTTACGCATCGACTGTAACAGTTAAAGCGCAAGGCAAAGACAAGACTTTAGTGGTATGGCAAGGTAGTTTTAAACGTAAAGATTTAGCGACTATGCCGGCTACTGGTCAAGATGACGAAACTGCCGTCAAAACCATGACTAGCGTATACCGTGGTGGTTTAGATAATCTGAAAAAAATCTCAGAATAAGTTTTTTAATTAAAAAAGGCTACAGATCAAATTAATCTGTAGCCTTTTTTATTGACCGCCAATTCGGCATAACTTAATTAATGGCTTTTTAAGCTGACAATCTCATCATTGATGATCTGGCCTTGCTCTTCATTTAATTGATTAATTCCAACCACAAGTTTTTCTAAAGTCATGAGGTCGCTTTCTAAATAGGCAATCTTTGACAACGCCACCATCGCATCTAAATGCCTCGCATTTAACACCTGGGCTTGCTTAAAATGCTGTTTCGCCAACACGATATCCTGCACACCTGCTTCAGCCAAGCCTAAAAAATACCAAGAGTCTGCAGACTTAGGTTCATACTGAGTCCATGCCGTTGCAATAGCTTTTAGCTGATTCCATTCATGATTCTGGTATGGGATGACTACTTGCATAAAATAGGGCCTTTGCTCTAAAGGCAATGCCCAAAATGGAATCTCATGGGTTTCTAAGCTAATTAAATCAGGGCTATCAAACAATGCTTTAATCCATTCTACCGGCACACTATAGAAAAATCCTTGTGGTCCAGGGCTTTTGAATGTGGTGATACCAATAAGATTGAAATCCTGGTCAAATAAAGCGCCTCCACTAGAACCTAAGCCAAAGGCTGCATCTGTTCGAATAATATTGGTACCATCCAAAGCATAGGTGGCCTTGATACTGCCAAAAGAGGGTTGTGGCACATTATTGCCTATAGGATAACCGAGACTAAACACGTCTTCTTCATACTTTAAGCTTGAGCTATCACGCATTGGCGCTACCTTAAACGCAATATTGTCGAATTTAAGCAAGCATAAATCATGCTTCCAATCCGCTTTCATAGCGATAGGCTTATAGGCATCTCGGTACTTAATAATATTAGCACCCTTGGCGTTCGCCAATACATGGCAACTCGTTGCTACGTATTCTTTACTCACCACAACCCCAGAACCATTACCGGTATTTCCATTAGGCAATGCGACGGCGATTTGCACCAAAGAATCACTTAATGCTAATAGTTGCCTAATATCTGGCTGCGCCAATGCAATAGAGTGATAACTATAGATGAATAACACTAAACATAATTTATTCATTTTTTAGCCATCCAATAGCTGGCTTGTTGATTTTGCACATTAAATATCGTCATATCTTTCCTCCTTAAGGTTTCTAGAGCTTCGCTAATGGATATTTTTTGTTGTTGGGAAATACCAACTGCATGTTGCTCCGCACCTGTACGCCATGCCGCGTTCTCTATATAACCTCTATCAATCATACAGCGAGAAAGGGCGTAGGATTGACGACTAATGAGTTCAAGTCTTTGATATTCAATAATCGGCGTTACTGAGGCCACTGAACGTTCAGATAAATCTAAGCACTTGGCACCAACTGCTTCTAGCTTAGTAGGCTGACGTTGCATCAAGTTAGCCTCTAAGCTTAAATTGTCATACAGCCAAATAAGCAAAAGTAGCAATAGCAAAACTATAAAAAGTTTTTTAAGCATCGTGTTAGTCGCTAAATAAGGGGTAATTATCTGAGAGTTCTATCTATGGTTAGTTCAATCCAAACTCAAAATGCTTTAACTTTAGTCAGTATGCTTAAAATTAAAGTTTTCCGCGATTAGGTTAATCTTGTTTTTAGCGAGATACTTCAGAACAAATACCTGAACTAGCGGTCTGAAAGTACCAAGATAATATTTATTAAAAGGTCATAGCATGAATCAAGACAAAATCACTAGCAGTCAATTGACTAGCCAAGTAACCACTTTGGAACAAATGGTCAATAACACCTGCTTTTGTAAGTTAAAAGAATTCTGCCTAGACAAAAATGGTAATGAATGCTTGCGCCACCGCAATATTTATCAAGAATTCATGGCAACTAAATAGTTGACTATTTTCAACTGCTTGTAACCGTCCTTTAGGGGAAGGTAATAGGCTGAGAAAGCTTTTAAGCATTAATCTCAAGTAGGATTTTCACTACTTACTAGGGTAAAATGTCGCATTATTGAATTCATGATTGAAAGCCCGTTATGTCGCTAACCACACTCAATGCACTATCTCCACTTGATGGGCGATATCAAACCAAACTTGATAGCTTACGCCCTTATTTTAGCGAGTACGCATTGATTAAGCATCGTGCATGGGTAGAGGTAGAATGGCTTAAAGCATTAGCTGCAGAGCCTAGCCTAAAAGAAATCGCAGCCTTTGGTGTGGATACCATTAAAGAATTAGATTCTGCAATCGCTAGCTTTAGCGAAGTGGATGCCATGCAAGTAAAAGCCATTGAGGCACGCACCAATCACGATGTTAAAGCCTTGGAATACTGGCTTAAAGAGAAGTTTGATGGCAACCCGGAAATTAAAGCAGCCAGCGAATTTATCCACTTTGCGTGTACAAGTGAAGATATCAACAATTTATCGCATGGCTTAATGCTCAAAACTGCTCGTGACAATGTCATGCTCCCATTTTTAAGCGAGCTAATGGCTCGCCTAAGCGAACTTTCTCACCAATTAGCAGGCCAGCCTATGCTTGCGCGCACCCATGGCCAAACCGCTTCTCCAACCACGATGGGTAAAGAAATGGCTAACGTGGTATATCGCTTACAACGCCAACAAAAACAACTTACTGAGAATCAAATTCTCGGGAAAATTAATGGTGCCGTAGGTAACTTTAATGCACATTTATCTGCCTACCCTGACTTTGACTGGGCAAGCTTTGCGGAAAAATTTGTGCAGCATCTGGGTCTTACTTACAACCCGATGACCATACAAATAGAGCCACATGACTATATGGCTGAGCTGTACGACACTCTAGCGCGCATCAACACTATCTTAATTGATCTTAACCGCGATATTTGGGGTTATATTTCAGTGGGCTATTTCAAACAAAAAGTAAAAGCAGGTGAAATTGGTTCATCTACCATGCCGCATAAAGTCAACCCTATCGACTTTGAAAACTCAGAGGGCAACCTTGGGCTAGCCAATGCAGTATTGCGACATATGGCAGAGAAGCTACCGATTTCTCGCTGGCAGCGCGACCTAACAGACTCTACCGTACTGCGCAATATGGGCGTGGCTTTTGGTTACACGCTATTAGGCTATGACTCATGTCTTCGCGGTTTAAATAAACTGGAAATCAACCCAGCAAAACTGGCTGAAGATTTGGACAATAGCTGGGAAGTATTGGCTGAGCCAATCCAAACCGTCATGCGCCGCTTCGGCATTGCCAACCCTTATGAGCAACTTAAAGAATTAACCCGCGGCAAAGGTGGCATCAACAAAGCCTCACTACATGCATTTATTAACGAGTTAGCCATTCCTAACGAAGCCAAACAAGGCTTACTAGCCATGACACCAGCCAGTTATATCGGCAAAGCAACTGCGTTGGCAAAAAGCATCTAAAGAGACCTAGCGGATCTTGCCATGAATGAAATCTTAGTACTTTATTATTCACAAGGCGGCGCGGTGCGAGATATGGCGCAACTGATTGCGCGCGGCATTGAGTCTGTGCCCAATATCAAAGCACGTATACGCACCGTACCTAAGGTTTCAACTAATTGCGAAGCCACTGAATCAGACATCCCAAGTAGTGGCGACCCATATGTAGAACTTGCCGATTTAGAGCAATGTGCAGGGATGGCATTAGGAAGCCCCACCCGCTTTGGGAATATGGCGGCACCGATGAAGTACTTTTTGGACGGCACCACAGCGTTGTGGCTTAAAGGCGCATTGGTAGGAAAGCCCGCGGCGGTATTTACCAGTAGTGGGTCTATGCATGGCGGCAATGAAAGTACCTTACTCACTATGATGCTGCCGTTAATGCACCATGGCATGCTTATACTCGGCCTGCCTTATTCAGAGCCAGAATTATCAAGCACTCAAACCGGCGGCACACCTTACGGCGCTAGCCACATCAGCGGACCTATGAATGACAAGCCACTGAGTGCTGACGAAAAAAAATTATGCATAGCACTAGGCAAACGCTTAGGACAAACTGCGCTCAAACTAGCAGCATAAAGTGGTCAACCTCAATCTAGCTTCTGAGGCACGTCAGTTTTTACGTACGACGCGTAGCGCCATGCTTTCCACCATATCAGTTAAATATCCAGGTTATCCATTTGGCTCAGTCGCCCCATTTGTTTTAGATCATAGCGGTCAACCGGTGATTTTAATTAGCACAATCGCCGAACATACCAAAAATATTATGGCCAACCCGAAAGTCTCGCTCATGGTATTTTCCGGAGATGACGACTTGCAGGCGAGCGCGCGCTTAAGCTTAGTCGGACTGGCAACTGCGATTGATAAAACCGACCCTAACTTACGCGCACGTTATTTACGGTATTTCCCGCAAGCAGAAAGCTATTTTTCAATGCATGATTTTAGTTTTTACCGCATCAGTATTGAGCAAGCTCGCTATATTGCAGGCTTTGGACAAATGGGCTGGCTGGCGAGCACTGAAATTGCCGGCACGCACATAACAACAGAATCAAAACTGGCAAGCCAAGAAACAGCCATCATTGATCATATGAATATAGATCACGTCCACAGCCTTATCGCATATTGCAAACATTATCATGGCTTAGACGTAAGTAATCCAAAGATGATAGGGATAGATAGCGAAGGTTTTGATGTCCGCGTGCAAATAATGCCAATCGGTGCGGGAAAAAATGTGCGCTTTAACTTTGAACAACCCATACACGATGCGCAATCAGCCAGAATGGCCCTAGTCGCAATGTCCAAGGCAGTAAACTCATGATCAAAAATTTACGCATAGGCGCAACTGTAAGTTTAATTGCACTAATCTTGCTGTGCCTAGCTTGGGAAGCCGTACTAGCGCCACTTAGGCCAGGAGGTAGCTTGCTTGTACTAAAAGCGACCCCGTTACTAATCCCCTTATTTGGAATCCTGCGCGGCAAGCGATACACCTATCAATGGTCCAGCATGTTTATCTTGCTCTATTTCACCGAAGGGGTGGTGCGCGCTTGGTCTGATGTGGGACTATCCGCACAACTGGCGTTACTGGAGTTGTTATTCACCTTGCTATTTTTTGTGTGCGCAATTTTTTATGCGCGTCTTACGCGGAGTAACGCTTAATTGCGTCAAAGCTCAGTTATTACTACCTTTTTTAGCTAAGCCGCACACTAAACACCCTGTCTTCTACTATAATTTAAGCCATGAAAATATTACTCTCCAACGATGACGGTTATTTTGCCCCTGGCCTCAATATTCTGGCAGAACATATCGCTAAAATAGCTGACATCACAGTTGTCGCACCAGAACGTAATCGAAGTGGCGCCAGCAATTCCCTGACACTAGATCGACCTTTAAGCGTCAAGAGAGCTAGCAATGGCTTTTTTTACGTAAATGGCACCCCTACTGATTGCGTGCATATTGCTTTAACTGGCCTGATGGATACGCTACCAGACATGGTCATTAGTGGTATTAATGATGGCGCCAATATGGGCGATGACACAATTTACTCAGGCACGGTTGCTGCCGCAATGGAAGGCTATTTACTTGGCATTCCATCAATCGCAATTTCCATGTCGCAACATAACTCTACTTACTTTGAATCCGCTGCACGCGTTGCAGTTGAGTTGGTCCAACATTATCAAAAAACTGGCTTTAAAACCGCCACCTTACTTAATGTGAATGTGCCGGATATTCCTTACGACCAGTTGCAAGGGCGCCGAGTCACACGCCTAGGCAAACGCCATAAGGCAGAGCCAGTGATTCAATTGAAAACACCGCGTAATGAAACCGTGTATTGGGTAGGCGCCGCTGGTCAACCCAATGACGGTGGCTTAGGCACTGACTTTTTCGCTGTTGCCAACCGTCAGGTGTCAATATCACCAATACAGGTGGATCTAACACACCATGCTCAGCTCGCAGAAATCCAAGACTGGCTAAAATGCTAACGAGAATGGAGTTTTAGGTTGGCCATTATCAGAAATCCCCAGTCTGGCATTGGGATGACCTCATTGCGCACGCGCGAGCGTATGCTAGGACGTTTACGTGAGCAAGGCATTAAAGACGAAGTGGTGCTGTCTGCCATTTCTGCCACGCCACGTCATATCTTTGTTGACGAGGCATTATCAATACGCGCTTATGAAGATGTGTCGCTACCTATTGGTTTCGGGCAAACAATCTCTCAGCCTTATATTGTGGCGCGCATGTCAGAACTCTTACGTAACGGCAATGCATTACAAAAGGTGCTTGAAATTGGTACAGGATGTGGCTATCAAACTGCTGTATTGTCGAAGTTAGCGCAAGAGGTTTACTCGGTAGAACGTATACGCCCATTGGTAATGAAAGCGCGCGGGCATTTGCGCGAACTTAAATGCGCCAATGTTAAGCTTGATCATGCAGACGGCAATATGGGGCTCGCTGAAGTCGCTCCTTTTGACGGCATTATTGTAACTGCCGCGGCCAGCCATATTCCACAAGACTTACTGGAACAGCTTGCCATTAATGGTCGACTAATTATTCCAGTGGGGACCGAAGAGCAAATATTACATTTAGTGGAGCGTATTTCACAACTTGAATACCGCCAAACCAAATTAGAAGCGGTCAAATTTGTTCCGTTATTAGGTGGAACTAGTTAAACATGCGTAACATTCATTCAGCCGTGACTTTATGTTTAGTGCTAGCTATGGTGGCTTGTAGTGCGAACCCACCTGCACCAGTGATTGATCGCATGGGTTCAAGCGCAACTAAGGCAACAACCAATAAACCGTCTGCACTTAACAAGCAAACTAAACAAAAAACTGAGGCTAAATCTGCCGATTGGCGCCCTGATAACTATACAGTTAAAAAGGGTGACACCTTAATTAGCATTGGACTGGAATATGGTTATGACTATAAAGAAATCGCACAGACCAATGACCTTAATGCACCCTACAATATTAAAGTAGGGCAAACACTTAAACTCAAGCAGACTAAAGACAAGTTGCCAGCACCTGAAAACAAGTTAGTGCAAGAAAATAGTGATGGGGTAAGTACTTATGCACTCAATAGCGACCCTAGTGCTAGCGCGACCACCACCAATAGTGCAAGTCCCGTAGCAACTATGCTTAACAGCCCTAAGGCCATACGTGAGCCCTATAGTGATGCCGCATTTAATAAAGCCCCCCCACTCGGTCAACCGTCCATTGATAAAGCAGCTCCCAATGTAGCCGCGACAAAAAATGCGCCCGCCACCCTAGCTGATAACGTAGCCAAAACACCTGCCGATCTAAAATCAGACAACAAGACCGATTCAACGGATGATATTGATTGGGCTTGGCCAACCAAAGGCAAAATATCAGCACCATTTAATGAATCCAGTAACAAAGGGATTGATATTGCAGGTAGCGCAGGTCAAGCAATAAACGCAGCGGCCGGCGGCAAAGTCATCTACAGTGGGTCAGATTTACGAGGCTATGGGAAACTGGTAATTATTAAACATAATGCCAATTATTTATCGGTCTATGCGCACAATAGTAACTTGCTGGTAAAAGAAGGTCAGCAGGTAACGAGCGGTCAGAAAATTGCAGAAATGGGTAGTAGCGATAGTGACAAAGTGAAGCTACACTTTGAAATTCGAAAGTTAGGTAAATCAGTAGATCCGAGCAAATACTTAGCTACAAATTAGCAGAATCTAGTTGAACATATTAAGCGCTTTGAGATGGGTATGTAGACCCAATCATAAAAGAGAGGTTAGCCGGCGCTAGTTATTGATTCAAACAATCAGCACCGGCTATTAAATACACAGCCTGCTTATTAAATTAGTTGGCTTTCTTAGCTTCTTGCTTGTAATACTCACGCACTTGAGTCAAATCAAAGTCACGCGCCCATTTAATAATTTCAGCTAATGCCGGACCGCCGATTTCACCCACTTGCGCATGAATACCAGCCTGCTCACGAATCACCAATACACCTGGAATTTGGTTTACTTCAAAGTATTCACCAATGCTAGGGTCCGTTTCAGTATTAACCATACCAAAAACGATATCAGGGTTAGCTAGCGCTGCAGCTTCAAAAGTTGGCGTAAAGTCTAAGCAAGGCTCACACCAAGGCGCCCAAAAATCCACAATTACGAAGTCATTCTTTTCGATTACTTCTTTGAAATTATCTTTATTGAGTACAACTACGGCCATAGCAATATCCTAACTGGGTTGATTAATTTAATAATGGACGTGAGTTTAGCAGAGCTAAGGCTTTAAGTTAAGCGCTGCGTTGGCAGTTGCAACAATTGTCGATAAAAACTCGGCCTAAAGCCAACAGAGCTAATCTAAAGCCCGACCCCAGCTAGAGGCAAAAATCAGCTCATTTAAAGGCTTTCGTTTACGCACAGCAGTCTCACGACTCAATATCTCTGGCGTTAAACTTGCACTATCTGCGGGATAACCTACAGAAATGATTGCCATCAACGTGAATTGATCCGGAATAGCAAAAGCGATGCGCGCGTCAGTAGCATTAAAACCGCCCATCTGATGCGCCATCAAGCCCATACTGCTGGCTTGCAAACATATATTCTCGCTAGCCGCCCCCGTATCATATTGCGCCCAGCGGTTAGCTTGCAGATTATGGCTAAACAGATTGTCGGCACAAACTACCAATAATAATGGCGCATCCTTGGCCCAGAGTTGGTTACTCTCTGCTAGACATGAAAATCCCTGCTGCCAAGATTGCGCATCGGTATTTTTATTGCAAACAATAAAGCGCCAAGGTTGATCCCCAAAACAAGAAGGCGCCCAACGCGCCGCTTCCACCAAAGCAATTAACTGATCATGGCTCACCATTTTCTCTGGATTATAAGCACGACCACTCCATCGCTTTGCGATGGTGTCGTTAATAGCCACTTGCGTAATCGCAGGCTTATGGATCATGTTAAGCACCTAAAAATGGATAGTCGGTGTACCCTTTTTCATTGCCGCCGTAAAATGATTTTGAATCTGGCGTATTAAGTGGCGCATCAATTCTAAAACGCTCAACCAAATCAGGATTAGCGATAAATGGCACACCAAAGGCAATAGCATCCGCATGACCACTAGCAATCACCGCATTCCCACGCACCTTATCAAAGGCAAGATTGGCGATATATGCGCCTTTAAAGTGTTTACGTAATTCATCAAAATTAAAATCTACGGCTGTCCCGCCCATACCACCCTCAATCACGTGCAAGTAAGCCAATTTAAAGGCGCTCACTGCAGAAGCCACATGATTAAACAACGCTTGCGGATTACTGTCTTGCATATCATTGAATGGATTGACTGGTGACAAACGCATGCCAACTTTATCTGCACCGATAGCATCCACAACGGCTTTAGTCACTTCCAGTAAAAATCGTGTGCGATTTTCTATGCTACCACCATAATTGTCCGTGCGTTTATTGCTACCATCACGTAAAAATTGGTCTATTAAATAGCCATTGGCAGCGTGGATTTCAACTCCGTCAAACCCTGCTTTGAGAGCACATTGGCTTGCATGCACGTAATCGGCTACGAGAGAAGGCAACTCACTCGCCTCTAATGCGCGCGGCTCAACGTAGTCCAACATGCCTTGGTAAGTAAACGCTTGGCCTGCGGGTTTAATCGCTGAAGGTGCCACTGGCAGCGCACCATTAGGCAATAAGCTAGGATGCGAAATCCTGCCGACATGCCATAACTGGATGACTATTTTTCCACCCTTGGCATGCACTGCATCTGTAATTTTTTTCCAGCCTGCAATCTGCGCATCCGTATAAATACCGGGCAAGGCTGGGTAGCCATGTGCCATAGCAGAGATTGGTGTAGCTTCGGTAATGATCAAACCTGCCGTTGCACGCTGCTCATAGTAGGTCACATTGAGGGGTTGAGGAACACCACCCTCACCGGCTCTATTCCTAGTAAGAGGTGCCATCACCATACGGTTTTTAAGCGCAATAGCGCCCAAATCAACCGGACTAAATAAATCTAATGTTGTACTCATTCCATGCTCCAGTTTATCTAATTTTAAAACTCAGTTTAATTACAGCCTTACTTAATGGGTCACTCTTCAGGTAATTTTACACTTTCAATCACAATTTCAATCAAGCTTATGCGGGTAAATCAAACAATAGCAATTCAGTTTGTGTGCCAGCTTTTAGTATGACTAAATTGTCAAGGGAGCCCGCATCAATCATCAAAGCATCACCTGTTAACAATTGCTGTCCGTTAATTTCAAGGTTGCCGCTAGCCACTTGAATATAGGCGCTACGGTTAGATGGCAAGAGATAAGTGAGATTATTACCAGCACTTAAAATCGAGGCATATAGTGCCATGTCTTGATGCACTAATAAGGATTGATTGCGTCCATCTGCTGAAGCAATTAAGCACCAGTTGTCTTGCTTTTGTGCCAATGTAAAGTGTTGCTCTTCGTAAGACGGCACTAAGCGAACACGCTCAGGCAAAATCCAAATTTGCAGCAAATGTGCGCTTTGCGAATTAGATGCATTAAATTCACTGTGGACTATGCCAGTGCCTGCAGTCATCCGTTGCACATCACCTGCCCTAATCACCGAGCCATTACCTAAGCTGTCCTTATGCTGCAAGTCACCTTGTAGCATGTAAGTAATAATTTCCATATCTTGATGCGGGTGCATGCCAAAACCTTGGCTAGGGGCGATGACATCCTCATTAATCACACGTAATACCGAATACGCCATGTGCGCTGGATCATAATAATTCGCGAAAGAAAATGAGTGATAGCTATCTAGCCAACCATGGTTAGCATGGCCACGTTCAGCAGACCGTCGGACGTGTAAATTAGCAGCATTCAAACTAAAAGCCTTTCATATAATTCAATTGAATTAGTTATTTCGACTTTTATTATTATAATCCAGAATATTATCCAAATTTAGAAGCTCCGTCGTTTAAGGCTATATAGTTCACCGACGTACAAGAAGCTGCCTATACCCATAATTTGTACATGGTTTTTTATATGTACTGGGTACTTTAATGTTGCTATGATCCTTATCAGAAATCATTTCAGCAGACATTCGCTATTTAAATGAAAGTAAACTAGAGGCAGAAACATTTTATTGAGGTGGCGCCTTTGTATTCGAAGTAATATAGGTGCTAACTCCCTAGAACCAACGGCAAACGCAACATGAATAACTTAGAAATAATTGATCAAGAATTGATGCAGGTGGCCTTGCAATTAGCCAAACAGGCAGCCCTTGCCGAAGAGGTTCCCGTGGGGGCTATTGTTGTTAAGGATGGAGTGATTATTGGGCGTGGCAGTAATGCGCCTATCGTCAATCACGACCCCACTGCACATGCAGAGATTCAAGCAATGCGCGCTGCTGCACTTCATTTAGGCAACTACCGCCTAGTCGACTGCACGCTGTATGTCACGCTGGAGCCCTGTGCTATGTGCAGCGGCGCCATCCAACATGCTCGTATTGCTCGATTGGTTTATGGTGCTAGCGACCCGAAAACTGGCGCTTGTGGCAGTATCATTAACTTGATGGACGAGCCTAAGCTTAACCATCATACGCAAGTCACAAAGGGTGTCTTGGCCGAATCCTGCGCGCAGGTATTATCCGGATTTTTTGCAGCTAGGCGTAAAAAGTAATCTCATAACAAACTAGCAGTGGCGAAAGATATATAAGGGAAAAGTGATGTGGGATGAAAGATATAGTTCAGAAGCTTATGCGTATGGCAAAAATCCAAACCAATTTTTGGAAGAAAATTACAAAGTTATTCCAAAAGGTAAAGTACTTAGTTTGGCTGAAGGTGAAGGAAGGAATGCAGTCTTTTTAGCAAAACAAGGCTACATTGTCACTGCCGTAGATTCCTCCCAGATCGGATTAGAGAAGGCCCGAAAATTGGCTGAAGAGAATGAGGTTTCTATTGAGTTAATTAATGCTGACTTGGCTGATTTTGATTTAGGCGATCACGAATGGGATGGCATTGTTTCTATTTTCTGCCCATTGCCTTCTGCACTAAGAAAAGAATTGCATAAAAAGGTCGTTGCTGGACTAAAAACAAATGGTGTATACCTTATTGAGGCCTATACCCCAGAACAGTTAAAGCATGATACAGGTGGCGGGAAATCGGTGGATTTAATGTGCACTAAAGAATCGTTAAGCCACGAACTCATTGGCTTGAAATTTAAACATCTGATTGAGCTTGAGCGGGATATAGTAGAAGGTATTTACCACACAGGTGTTGGTGCGGTAGTTCAAGCCATTGCATCAAAATAGGTATTGCAGCAAGTGGCTAATTAACCAAATTAAAACATTTGATCCATCATTGATACATGTCAACATGCCAATAATTCATAAGCGCAAACTGCAATCTCTTGAGAGGAGTTGATGATGGACAACCTACAAAGTCTGGATTTTGCTGAGGATGGTGTTGATACTGCTGGTATTGTGGTTGAGTTAAATTTATACAGAAAAGCAAGTCACTCTATTTGCAAAATACCAGAAAATGAGCGGAGAAAATTAATTGCCATTAGCGCGTACTTATTAGCAGAGAAAAGAAGTTTTGCCGTTGGTCATGAAGAAGAAGACTGGCTTGCAGCTGAACTTATGATAGACGAGTGTGTTTATTAAATAGGTCAATGTTATCAATAATCGCGCAGTTTCTAAGAAGACATCCGCAAAGAAAAGGGCTGGAATTTAAGCCAGCCCTTCGTTACATCATCTTTATTTTGGATAAACTTTAAGCCATCCATATCTAACAATAAAGCTAAATTTTCAAGATTTAATCGTTACTACCCATAGTACCCATCAACAACTGCAATAGGCTGGTAAACAGATTGTAAATGCTCATATATAGGCTTAATGTCGCCATTACATAATTAGTCTCACCACCATTCACAATACGGCTGACATCATACAAAATAAATCCAGAAAATAAGAGTACGCCAATAGCCGACATCGCCAAGGTCATGGCTGGAATTTGTAAGAATATATTGGCCAGTGAAGCCACAATCATCAGAATAATACCCACCATCAAGAATTTACCCATAAAGCTAAAATCTCTTTTAGTAGTAGTGGCAATACTTGCTAGGGTTAAAAGAATAATGCCAGTTCCACCTGCGGCCAAACCAACAATCTGACCGCCATTACGTAAATGCAAAGCATGTTGCAGAATTGGACCAAGCATTAAGCCTAACAAGAACGTCATTGCCAGCAATAAAAACACACCTACGCTACTGTTACGATTGGCTTCAATAGCCGAAAACATACCGAACAGGACTGCCATAGCGCCAATCGCAAAGATGAAAGGATGTTGCTGCGCAAAAGAAAAACTCATATTAATGGCAATAAATGCACCAAGCACGGTAGGAATTAGTGAAAGACCTAACAGCGCATAGGTGTTGCGTAAGACCTTATTGGTGACTTGCTGCGCGGACTCCGAACGACCTAGAACTGGGGTGTTATCAAACATTGTTTTATTCCTTATAAGTAATAAAAAAACTAAAGCACTTGCATTAGTAAGATAGCGACTAAGGGCATAAGTTTCAAGTGGTAAATTGTTACGAATTGAATATTTTGTCGCTTAACCAAACAACTCACCTTCGCTTAAGCCAACTTTCGCTAATTGATGTACTGCATGAACAAAATCGGCATCTTCATGCAACGCATCTAAACTTGGCGGATGTTTGTGCCCATGCATACGTGCCAAACGACTTAAACTTTGCGCCGAAATGTTCCACTGAAGGTTTGCTAGCAATTCGTCCGCCATCGCGGGTTGGTTGCAGAGCAACACCATATCACAACCTGCATTAAGCGCAGCTAAGGCACGAGTGGTGACATCACCACCTACGCTAGCCGCTTCCATACTTAAATCATCACTGAATATCGCACCGTTAAAGCCCAGACGCTCTCTAAGAATCTTCTGCAACCATCGGGCTGAAAATCCAGCAGGCTTATCATCCACTTTCGGGTAAATCACATGTGCAGGCATGATTGCAGGGATGCCATCATCAATCAACATTCTAAATGGCTGCATATCATGTTGTGCAATTTGATCAAACTCACGCTCATCCACCGGCATGCTCACGTGTGAATCTGCCACGACAAAACCATGTCCAGGAAAATGCTTACCCACCGCCGCCATGCCAGCTTTTTTTAGACCCTGCATTAAAGCAAAAGCTAAATCACTAATAGCACGTGGATCTAGATGAAAAGCACGGTCACCTATCACCAGACTATCGCCATAGTCCATATCCAATACTGGAGTAAAGCTAAAGTCTACGCCATGGGCGCGCAACTCTGCAGCCAAAATCCATCCAGCATCCAGCGCTAGCGCTTTGGCATGCTTCGGGTTTTGATCCCAAATTTTCCCAAACTCACGCATTGGAGGAATTTTAGTAAATCCATCTCTAAATCGCTGTACACGGCCACCTTCATGATCCACCGCAATCAACAACGGTGGCTGCTTGACTTGATGAATACTGGCAGTAAGCGCCTTCAACTGAGCGTTAGTGGTGTAGTTGCGTTTAAATAAAATCACACCGCCTACCAATGGATGCTGAATTCGACGTATATCGTCGGCGGTCAATTCCGTACCGACGACATCTAACATAATAGGTCCTAATGTCATGTGAGCCTTTATATTGAATTAATGGTGCGCTGATGACCTATGCATCAGCCTGAACATTGAGGGAAGCGCGAAGATAATCACCACCTAGATTAATCGCTAAAATCAAACTCATCAAGCTGAATCCAACCACCAAAACATAATGTGGCGCCACTAGCATATAACGCACTCCATCGCGAAGCATAGCACCCCAAGAAGCATTGGGTGCTTGTATGCCCAAACCGAGAAACGACAAGCTAGCCTCAGCAATGATCACGCTAGCAATACTGTAGGTAGCTTCCACCACTAGAATAGAAGTCAGCAATGGTAGTATGTGGTACGCAATTAATCGTGGCACCTTTGCCCCTAGGGACTCGGATGCCTGCACATGCTGGCGGTTGCGTAAACTCAACGTTTGACCTCGGGTTAACCTCGCATAGCTGACCCAACCAGTTAAGCACAGCGCAATCATTAAATTGATGATGCCAGGTCCCAAAACGGCAGCGAAAGCAATCGCCAATAAAATACCAGGGAAAGCCAAGAAAATATCTGTAATTTGCATCAAGAACCGATCCACTTTACCACCATAAAAGCCAGCAATCAAACCAACCAAAACACCTATACACATCGTAACGGAAGTCACCGTAATTGCCACCAGAAAAGAAACCTCTACACCTCGCAATAACCGCGCTAATAAGCTACGGCCTAAATCGTCCGCACCCAACCAATAATGCTCACTAGGTGTGCTTAGAATGGCATGCAGGTCAATCAAATCTGGGTTTAGGTGCAAGACTCGCCCTAGTAACACGGCTACCAGCCAAAATACCAATATAGAAACTGCAAAAAATTTCATAAACCTTAATCTTCCAAAGCGAGCTCTATGACTAAACCTTAACTCGAGGATCCGCCAGTCGATAGACAAAATCAGTCACCTGATTCACCAACACGTAACTGAGCGCCACCACCAGCACGCAAGCTTGCGTGACAGGATAGTCGCGTTTTTCTATACTTTCCACCAACAAACGTCCAATGCCATCCCAGCTAAATATAGTTTCAGTAATCACAGTGCCAGCTAACAGACTGCCCATTTGCAAACCTACAATTGTGATAATAGGCAATAAAGCCGCACGTAATGCATGGCGTAAAATAACGGTTGATTCACTTAAACCTTTGGCGCGTGCCGTTCTGATATAGTCGTCATTTAGCACTTCAAGCAAACTAGTGCGAGTCATGCGCGTGAGAATTGCACTTAAACCCAACCCCAGCGTCAACGCAGGTAAAATAATTGAGGTGTTAGACTCCATTCCGCTCACTGGAAACCAGCCAAAATAGACAGCAAACACTAGCATTAATATGGGACCAAGCCAGAATGCCGGCATTGCTGACAGGCGTACCGATACCAAAGTCACAACCAAGTCCTGCCACTGCCCCGCTTTCAGGGCTGCATAAATGCCTAGCGGCACCCCGATACTTAAACCAATCAACAAGGCTAATGTGGCAAGCTTTAAGGTCGCTGGATAACGCGTTTTAATCAGATTAGCAATAGGGGTTTTAGTATGGATAGACTGCCCAAAATCCCCTTGGGCAACCTTAGTAAGGTAAATTGCAAACTGTTGTACTAGTGGCCGTTCAAGCCCTAGCTCGCTTCGTAATTGCGAGCGATCTGCCTGCGTTGCCGAATCACCTAACATGACCTCAACTGGATCACCCGGCACCACATGAATCAATAAAAATGTGAGTAGTAAAACGCCAAAAATGACGACAAATAAGCCGCTTAAACGCTTAATCATTACTGATAGTCACTGAGGTGCCTACTTGAACTAAATCGAATAATGCAAGGACATCAGCGTTGCGCATACGAATACAACCATGCGAGCCTATCTTACCCATGACGGTACTATCGGGGGTGCCATGAATATAAATATAACGCTGCATGGTATCTACATGACCCAATCTATTTTTGCCAATTTCCGTGCCTGATAGCCATAATATTCGAGTCAAAATCCAGTCACGATTAGGGTATGTCGCAATCAATGCTGGTGTGCATATTTCACCGGTCGCTCTACGCCCGACAAACACCGCATTTAATTTTTCCGCAGCCCCTATCTTAGCGCGAATAATATGTTGACCTGTCGGCGTACATTCGCTATTTTTTATACAACCAGCACCCTTCGCTGCAGTGGAAACGCTGTAGCTAGCCACTAGCGCCCCATCTCCATCAAAGAGATTTAGCGTTTGCTGCGGAATAGAGATTTCAATGTGCATAGTTGCTTATTGTAGCTAAATCATCCCAGTTACCGTCAGGCTTGGGAGAATAATGTGTAATATTTTTAGCCATAGCCGCAAACTGACCTTCATACCACAGCGGCACATAGGGTAATTGCTGATGAATACGTGCGGTCACGGCTGGCCAGTCTTCTTTCATCAACAGTTGATCTAGCGCCTTATCCGCATAACGTCCGCGGTTAAAACCATTAGGCGGCATGCTATTTGTGGCAAAAGATTTTGCATAAATCTCAGGGGTTTTAATGCCCACCCAAGTCAGTCCATACAACTGGAACTGCCCTTGTTTTACATCTTCAAAAAACGTACCCCAATCTAGACTGCGTATTTCCAAGTCTATGCCTGCCGGAGCCATTTGCGCTTGCATAATAGTCGCCAGACGAACCCTCTGCGCATCGGTGGAAGTTTTATAGACTAGTTTTAATGGCAATTTAACACCTGCTTTTATCAGTAATTCCTTTGATAACGCTGGATTGTAGTTATAAGAGACTAAGGCGGTGGCATCCTGATTAGTGTAGTGTTCAGGCGGCAAAATAGCCCCAGCCTCTCGACTAGCACTCACTAAGGCAAGCTTAACAATCGTTGTGCGATCAATAGCGTGGGCGACTGCCAATCGCACCAAAGGATTTTGGAGTTGAGCATCCTGGCAGTTAAAACCAAGATATGAAAAATTACTGCCGACACTAGTTTTAATGACTAACTGCGGCTTGGTTTGCAGGTATTTCACCAGCTCAGGTTGCAAATCCCCTTGCAGCAAGTCCACCTCCCCGCGGAGTAACTTTAATACCCGTACCGTCGGGTCTTTAACTTCAATCAAACTAATGCGTTGCTGATCAGAACGGCGCTCTAAAATTAACTGGTGATTCCAAGACACCAGTTTGAGTGGGCCATTTCCCACTGGCGCATGTGAAAAATCATGGCCTGCAGCAATGAGTGGCGCCGGTAAAATACCGATAATTAATTTGGCCACAAACTGAGTATCCGGCTGTTGTAGATAAAAATCTAGGGTGCGATTATCTACCACTTCTATTTGAGCAATATTGGCAAATTCTGCAGTGTGCGCGGAGTCTTTCAGTTGCATGATGGATTGATAGGTCGCGGCAATATCATGCGCAGTCAGCATCATGCCATTATGAAACTGATCAGGGGATTTGATTAACGTGAATCTATATTGGGTGGTGCTGACTTTTTTCCAGCTCGCTAACTGGGCAATGGGTTTAGATTGCGCATCAAAGTCTATCAATGCTCGGTATAAGAGGCGATTCACGCGTTCTGACCCTGCGTCAGTGGCATAACGTGGATCTAAATTGAGGGGCGACTGTGCAATAGCAAAGACGATAGATGGCGTTGATGGATGCGGCTTCTGCTGGCAACCTGCCAAGCTGCACATTAAGGCTAAAAAATATAAAAGCTTCATGGCTTGCAAGTTTACTAGATTCTGTGATTACAGAAGCGCTATCTTCATTTAATTACACTGCTAATAGGCAATAAAATCTACAATCCAACTCTTTTATAGAACCAGCGTTTGACTAACTCCACCATCACCAAATAAATCATGCCCATCGCCAACAAAATGCTGAAGAAAATGAGCGGCAATGGGATAAATCCAAAGTATCTGCCCACAGAGGTATAAGGCAAGGCAATGGCTATTGCAACCACCATTAAGGAAGTGATGGTGAGCCAATGATTAGAAAGGCTTTTAAAGGGGTTACGCTGTGTGCGGATTACAAAAATGACCAATACTTGAGTCACAATTGATTCAAGGGTACCTTCTTTCTATTAGCCTAATAAAACTCACCCCTATTAAATGGCTGAGTGAAATGAGCGATAGATACAATATAGTGATGCTATACAAGCTTAAATTAATTAATCAAATTTATCTGTTCAATTTGCAATGCATTTGACCTACATCAAAAAGATGATGTCCGTCTGAATCTAGTATTTAGATTAATGTTATAAATGTTTATTATTGCTCCTATTCAATGCATTTAATGAAGTCGCTACAGAAAATCTCACTAACCACTGGAAGAATAAAAGATGACGATCTTAAAGAAAGCAGCAGAAAAGAAACCGGCGGCGCAAAAACTGGTGACGGAAAAAAAGGCGCCAGCAATTGGTGTAACTAAAGAAAAAAAACTTGTTGCCGCCAAGCCGCGTGCATCAAAAAAGGTAACAGCAGCCTCTAAAGTGAGTGAAGATGAGCGCAAGAAGATGATTGCCGATAACGCCTATTTTAGAGCGCAACGTAGAAACTTTAGTCCGGAAGGCATTGAAGAGGACTGGCTAGAAGCTGAGGCTGAGATTACTAAAAAATTGATTTAGGCTTAGATTAAAGTCGTCAATGCGTTCTGAAATTAAGTCAAAGGGAAAAGAAAATGCATTCAATTCTGATACCAATTGATGGTTCTGAGCAAGCACGCCATGCTCTGAAACATGTGATTAAATCGATCACAGAAGGTCTGCAAGCAGAAATTCATATCCTTAATGTGCAGCCTATCCTACTGCCACTTGGAGAGCTACCTCTAATTGACGCTGACCTGATTGAAAAAGCGCAACAAGAGCAGGCCAAAAAACTACTTAAATCAGCTTGCTCAATGCTGGATAAGGCTAACTTAAAATATATCCAACACGCTGAAATTGGTCCTATCGCTAGCACCATTGTCGATTACGCTAAGACACACGCATGCGATAGCATTGTGATGGGTAGTCGTGGCATGGGGGCTTTGGGAAATTTAGTATTGGGTTCTATTGCCAATCAGGTTGTGCATCTAACAGAGATACCTGTAACGCTGGTCAAATAAATACAGTTTGCGGATTAACACGACCTTCTAAAGTATCCCTCTCGGCCGCATACCAGTATTCTTCAGGTGGTAGCCTAAACCCATCACATTCTGCTCGAAAATAAGCCTGCTGTTCCACCATTCTACGAAGTTCAACCTCATAAGCAACCGGCACTTTTGCCTTTACTTGGCTTAGAGAACCTCTGCCTAACTGTGCTTTTCCCTCAGTCCTTTTCATCACCAATACTCCTTATCATTTCCTTAAATTAAAGAATACAGGTGACTACTGATGTTAAATTGATGTAAATCAATTCTCTGCAAAGCTAAAAACATGGCTTCCGTTGCTTTTCTTAACAATCTATTTACATTTTGTATTTATAATATTTTCAAAGCAAAACTAAATGGTTCATTTTCTGGTCAACGACACAACAAGGTAATTTCTTTTAACCACTCAATTTTAAGCAGCCAATATTTTAGGCGTTAAATGTGAGTAGATTTTCTAAAAGTCAACGCCTCGTTACGCTAAGGGATGGTAGTTAAAAGCAAACGTATTTTGCTTGACTATTGATCTGGATCAAACAGCATTTAGTTCTGCTGCGTCAAAATGTCACGTGTGAAACTCACAATAAAAATGGGGTAACGAAATGCAATTAACAAATACACAATCGGCCACGTATAACGATGGTGTGATACGGCAGTTTTCTATTATGGCGGTGGTTTGGGGAGTGGTTGGCATGTTGGTAGGTTGCGTTATTGCCGCTCAACTAGTTTGGCCTGAACTTAACCTAGGTTTACCTTGGACAAGTTTTGGTCGGTTACGTCCACTTCATACCAATGCGGTCATTTTTGCCTTTGGCGGATGTACATTGTTTGCTACATCTTATTATGTAGTGCAACGGACCTGTCAAACGAGCTTGTTTTGCGGTAAGTTGGCCTCGTTTACATTCTGGGGTTGGCAAGCTGTGATTTTAGCGGCTGCAATTTCTCTGCCACTGGGTTTTTCACAAAGCAAAGAGTACGCAGAACTAGAGTGGCCAATTGATATCTTAATTGCAATAGTTTGGGTATCTTATGCGGTGGTCTTCTTCGGCACTATAGCGAAACGTAAAGTGAAGCATATCTACGTTGCGAACTGGTTCTTTGGTGCTTTTATCCTGACTGTAGCTTTACTACACATTGTAAATAGCGCTGCAATCCCAGCCGGTTATATGAAGTCTTATTCAGCTTACGCTGGTGTGCAAGATGCGATGGTGCAGTGGTGGTATGGTCATAATGCGGTTGGATTTTTCTTAACGGCCGGCTTCCTTGGCATCATGTACTACTTCGTACCTAAGCAAGCCAATCGTCCGGTTTACTCTTACAGCTTATCAATTGTCCATTTCTGGGCATTGATTTTTACTTACATGTGGGCAGGTCCGCATCACCTGCATTACACAGCCCTACCTGACTGGACTCAGTCTCTAGGGATGGCTTTCTCATTGATTCTATTGGCTCCAAGTTGGGGTGGCATGATTAACGGCATGATGACTATGTCAGGTGCATGGCACAAATTACGCTCTGATCCAATCCTTCGCTTTATGATTGTTTCATTGTCTTTCTATGGTATGAGTACCTTTGAAGGCCCAATGATGGCAATCAAAACTGTTAACTCACTTTCACATTACACTGACTGGACTGTAGGCCACGTGCACTCGGGCGCCTTAGGTTGGGTAGGTTTAGTGTCTATGGGTGCGCTGTATTACATGGTGCCTCGCTTGTTTGGTCAAAAACAAATGCATAGCATGAAGGCTATTGAATTGCACTTCTGGTTAGCTACTGTAGGTATCGTGCTTTACATCGCCTCACTTTGGATTTCTGGTGTGATGGAAGGCTTAATGTGGCGCGCTATCAATACTGACGGCACACTCACTTACACCTTTGTAGAAAGCGTAAAAGCTAAACATCCCTACTACATCATTCGTCTGCTTGGTGGTCTGCTTTACCTAAGCGGTATGGTTATTATGTTGTGGAATGTAATTAAAACAGCTACTAGTGGCAAACCTGCTATCGCTTCTATTCCACCCGTTGTAGCTCACGCTTAAGGAAAACCATTATGTCAAATGATGATAAAAAAACTGGCTTCAGCCACGAAAAAATTGAGACCAGTAACTTTCTCATGATCGTGCTGATTTTATTTGTGGTGGCTTTTGGTGGATTAGTGGAAATTGTGCCGCTATTCTTTCAAAAATCAACGACTGAGCCGATCAAAGGCTTAATGCCTTACACGTCATTACAATTAGCTGGACGAGACATCTATCAACGTGAAGGCTGTTTTAACTGCCACTCACAAATGATTCGTCCGTTCCGTGCAGAAACTTTGCGCTACGGTCACTACTCTGTTGCGGGTGAATTTGTTTACGACCATCCATTTCTGTGGGGAAGTAAACGTATCGGTCCTGACTTACATCGTGTTGGTGGCAAGTACAGCGATGAATGGCAACGTATTCACTTAAGCAATCCACGCGATTTAGTGCCTGAGTCAATTATGCCAGCTTACCCATGGTTAGAAAAAACACTTGTGGACGCTGAGGTTATGCCGGCTCACATGCGTGCACTTCGCATAGTGGGTGTGCCATACACGGATGCTGACATTGCTGGCGCTAGCGAAGAAGTAAAAGGTAAAACTGAGATGGATGCTGTGATTGCCTACCTACAAATTTTAGGTACCCACCTCAAGTAAATTTATTGGCTAATAGGAAGATATAAAATGGATATCAATACACTCCGGATCTTGACTACCGTTGTTAGCTTTATCGTTTTTATTGGCATCTTGGTATGGGTTTGGCGCAATCGAAACACATCTGGCTTCAAAGAGGCAGCTAACCTGCCCTTTGAAGACGATCAAAGTTAAAACTTCTAGCGTTCACTGAACGACTAGAGTTAAGAAAACCAAAGGAAAAATAAAATGAGTGACTTTACAAATAATTTTTGGCCGATTTTCATCACGACCATCTCTCTGCTTGGCATTTTCGGTTGTGCCCTACTGTTGTGGCTGACCAGTAAAATTAAAATAGTCACCGCCAATGATGACAACACCAGCGGGCATGTTTGGGATGAGGATTTGCGTGAAATGAACAACCCGCTACCACGCTGGTGGGTATGGATGTTTATTCTTACCATTATCTTTGCCTTGTTTTACTTAGTTGCCTATCCAGGCTTAGGTACTTATGCCGGCAAGTTAGGCTGGACAGAAGTTAACCAATATGAAAAAGAAGTTGCTACTGCGAATAAAGCGTTAGAACCACTCTATTCAAAATTTGAGGCAATGCCTATTGAAGAGCTAGCCTTAAACACTGAGGCACGCGCCATTGGTGAGCGCTTGTTTATGAATAATTGCTCGCAATGTCATGGTTCAGATGCAAAAGGTAGTCGCGGATTTCCTAACCTAACTGACCATGATTGGCTTCATGGTGGTAGCCCTGAAAAAATTCAAGAAACTATTACAGGTGGTCGTATTGGCATGATGCCACCAATGGCAGCAGCTGTTGGTAATGCAGAAGATGTGAAAAACGTTGCCAACTATGTGCTGAGCCTTTCTGGCAGCATGTATGACTCAGGTCGTGCTGGCCTAGGCAAAGAGAAGTTCGTAGCCTGTGCAGCCTGCCATGGTCCAGATGGTAAGGGTAATCAAACCATTGGTGCCCCAAACTTGACTGATAAGATTTGGTTACATGGCGCAGGTGAAGCTGCCATTATCAAGCGCATTAATGAAGGTAAAATCAATCAAATGCCAGCGCAAGCGGGTCGATTAACACCAGCACAAATACACGTGGTAGCTTCATATGTATGGGGTTTATCTAATAAATAAAATTAGTAGTTCGCACTATCCAATAACATTTTTCCGCAGAAGTAAACTCACCCGTCATCTCCACGGAAGTGGTCTTGATGGGATTTTTTCTTTTAAAGATTAAAAGCAAAAGTTTCAGTCTAAATAGTTAGTAGTCAATTATTAAAGGTTAGTTAATGCGCGATAAGCCAGCAACAAAAAAAGTATCTGTCACGAAGATTCCCTTAGATACTGTTGTAGCGTCGTTATACGAAGCCCAGCAAAAAGTTTACCCACGTAGCATATTTGGTTACTTCACCAAATGGCGCTGGGTCATGGTTTGGATTACACAGCTATTCTTCTACGGTGTGCCATGGCTGGAATGGGGTCAACGCCAAGCCCTGCTGTTTGATCTAAACGCGAAACGATTTTATATCTTCAAGCTAGTCTTATACCCGCAAGATCTGATCTACCTCACCGCAATACTCATCATCTCTGCCCTATCGCTATTTCTGTTTACTGCAATTGCAGGACGATTATGGTGCGGCTTTACTTGCCCACAAACCGTTTACACAGAAATATTTCTATGGATAGAATCCAAAATTGAAGGTGATCGGGCAACTCGCATGCGACTAGACGATGCCGGGTTTTCTTCCAAAAAACTGTTTAAAAAATCGACTAAACACTTCCTATGGCTAACCTTTGCCTTATGGACTGGCTTTACCTTTGTCGGTTACTTCACTCCAATTCGCGAGCTGTTCAGCGAGTTTGTTCATCTTGATGTAAGCCCATGGGAAATATTCTGGGTAGGTTTTTACGGGTTCGCCACTTATGGCAATGCGGGATTTCTTCGTGAGCAAGTATGTAAATACATGTGCCCGTATGCGCGCTTTCAAAGTGCCATGTTTGATGATGACACACTCATGGTAACCTATAACGAAGCTCGCGGCGAACCTCGTGGCGGCAGATCCAGTAAGGTTGATAGCAAAAGCTTAGCGCTTGGATCATGCATAGATTGCAGCCTGTGCGTACAAGTTTGTCCAACAGGTATTGATATCCGTGATGGCTTACAGTATGAGTGTATCAACTGTGGCGCTTGTGCCGATATCTGCGATAACGTGATGGACAAAATGGGTTATGAGAGAGGTTTAATTAAATTCTCGACTCAAAATGCCATTACTAAGAATTGGTCGCGTCAACAAATTCTGCAACACGTCCTACGTCCGCGCGTATTAATTTACGCTGCTGTGATCTCTCTACTTGTAGGCGCATTGGCCGCAAGCTTATGGTTCAGAACACCATTCCGAGTGAATATCATGCGTGACCGGGGTGTGATGGCGCGCTTAACCGATGACGGAAAACTAGAAAATGTGTACCGCCTGCAAATCATGAACGGCACTGAAAGTTCACAACACTACTTGCTACATGTGAGCGGCATTAAAGAGCTTGAAATAGAGTCAGAAGACATTAACCAAGATGAGAAAGATGAGCATTCATTGCATAATAGAAGTTTGATTGTAAAACCTGCAGAGTCACGCTCAGTGATTGTTGATCTAAAAATACCTGATGGTGTATTGGAATCCGGTTCGCATAAAATTGAATTTGAAATTACAGACATTGAAACCGGAGAGAAAGTCGAAGAAAAATCTGTATTTTTAGTCCCAAGGGATTAAGTGCTAGTAAATAGCCCCCGACACGCATAATGGAGCAAGCAATGGAAACAAAAGACAATAAACCTTGGTGGAGTTTTGGCTATGTATGGCTAATCATTGCCGGACCACTTCTAGTCGTTATTGCCTCATTTATTACTCTGTATATTGCCATTAGCCGTCCAGATCCAGTTACCGATGATGAATATTATCGACATGGCATAGAGATTAACAAAACACTCGACGAGCAACGCGATAGCTTGGCTCCAGCCATACAAGGTCGTAATCAAGCCGCCACCGGAATTAAACCCGTACAACATTAAGTTTCAATAAAACTATGACAACAAACGTCGATATTGCAATCATTGGTGCTGGCCCTGCTGGCCTTTGTTTGGCAAAGGCACTGGCAGATACTGGCCTACGTATTACGTTGTTAGAGCGCCAAAGTGAAAGTTCATTATTAGATCCTGCTTTTGATGGTCGAGAAATCGCACTGACGCATGCATCAGAAAAATTAATGCGTACGTTGGGTCTTTGGGAACGCATAGACCCTTCAGAAATTTCGCCTTTAATGGATGCGCGTATCTTTAATGGCAGCTCCCTACTCTCTTTAAATATCACCCACAGCGATGCTAAACAGAGTGAGCTGGGTCATTTAGTGCCTAATCATTTGATTCGAAAAGCTGCTTACGAGGCGGTAAAATCATCCCCTACCGTTAGCCTGATGACAGAAACGCAGGTATCCGGTATAAAAACGATGCCAGATTGCGTACAACTTACCCTAGCAGATGGCAATGTGCTCACCACCAAGTTATTGGTCGGTGCGGATAGCCGTTACTCAGAAACACGTCGCGCCGTCGGCATTGCTGCCGACCTGCATGACTTTGGCAAAAGCATGATGGTATGCGTTATGGAACATCCTATTTCGCACCAACAAGCCGCTTGGGAGTGGTTTGATTACGGCCAAACCTTAGCGCTATTACCGATGAATGGCATGCAGTCATCGGTGGTCATCACCCTGCCACCTGATGAAATGAATCACTTAATGACCATGCAGGAAGAGGACTTTAACCGTGAAGTTTCTGCACGCTTTAAGCATCGTCTAGGCAATATGCATTTAGTATCCACGCGCCATGCTTACCCGTTAGTGACTGTCTATGCTAAGCGCTTAGTTGGTCCGAGATTTGCCTTGATCGGCGACGCTGCCGTGGGGATGCATCCAGTCACCGCACATGGCTTTAATTTTGGATTAAAAAGTATTGCCACCTTATCTGAGGCCATTAAAGCAGCCATCGCTTCAGGTGCCGATATTGGTTCAAGCAAATTACTAGGCGCATATGAGAGAACGCATAGACGCAATACACGCCCATTATTTTTAGCGACGCATGCTATCGCCAAATTTTATGCAAACGACAGTCTGCCAGCACGATTTTTACGTGCAAACACTTTGCGATTAGGCCGAAGGATAGCGCCATTTAAGCGAGCTGTTGCTGGATTCTTGGCTTAAATAAGAAGATGCCATTAACTGCAGACTAGGCATTTTGTGTTCGCTACAATAAGCGTATGATTGAATCACACTTTGATAGGAGCGAACCATGACTGCCCATACTTACAAAATCATTGAACTGGTAGGATCATCACCCAATGGCACAGACGAAGCGATACGTAATGCCATCGCTAAAGCGGCACAAACTGTAAAACACATGGACTGGTATGAAGTAATAGAAAGCCGAGGTCACATCGTCAATGGCCAGATACAACACTATCAAGTAACCATTAAGGTCGGCTTTAGAATAGAAGACTGACTGCGGTCTTGGTAGGACCTTAGTGAACTAAGGACTTACGTGCACAACAAAACCACGTTGGCGTATTCGCTGGGCCACTGCTTCTAGCCACTCTGGTGCTAAGCGACTGAGTCTAGGGGCTTCTGCTTGATAAGAAGGACGCGCTAGTCCGTAAAGATGCACACCTTGCACCACGTCTTTCACTTGTTCAATCAGTGCTAGATAGGCAGCAATATCAGCTTCGGTTGGTGGCACATCATCCATGGCAAACATGCAGGTTTGTATAAAGGTAGGGCATGCCTCCGCACAAAGCCTTAGCCTCGCTATATGCGTTTCTGGATTTAGATTCACATCATTAATGCGCGCTATTCCAGCTTTGGTGCCCGCATCTAACTTAAACCAAACCTCACCATTGCATGTTGCTAAGTGGCGAATGCTCTTAATGACTGCTGGCTTATCTAATAAACTGCCATTGCTGATTAGACGCACTTTAATTGGCTTATCACGCCCCACATCCAGCAGTCCAAATTCACGCAATACTCTTTCTACAATCTGAAGCACCTGCGGAAATTCTTTAGCACTAGTAGGTTCACCATTGCCTGAAAAGGCAATATCTTGCAGGTGGCGATCCCCCTCTGCCACATAGCGCTGCATAAAATCACCATGCAACACTTCGTCTAAAAACATGCGTAGCTCTTGTTCTAATAGATTAAGGTCAATCGGGGGAGGCGTTCCGCGCGCCAGGTTCGGCACCTGACAATAAACACAACGCCAATTGCAGGCATTATTAACATTCAGGTTAATGCCTAAGGATACGCCCTCAGCTCGGCGTGAAACCACAGGGTAAATGTAGCGCAAACCGCTAACATCACGATTATGATCCGCCTCATTGAGAAAAATTGGTTTAGTCATACTTGAAGTTTAAATGGCATTAACACTGAGACCTCTCAGCATTGGAATTGGTTTAACAGTAAGTTTGTGGATTAAAGATTTTCTTCAGGGCTTCAGGGTCAATAATACGCACGTAACGCTGCTTCACTTCGAGAATACCCTCGTCGCTGAATTTTGAAAAAGCACGACTCACCGTTTCAAGCTTAAGACCTAGGTAGCTACCAATTTCCTCACGCGTCATTCTCAGCACGATTTCGGTTTGTGATAGACCCCGTGCATGCAGGCGTTGCACTAGATTTAAAAGAAAAGCCGCTAAGCGTTCTTCAGCGCGCATATTACCTAACAGCATCATTACACCATTCTCACGCACAATTTCACGGCTCATCACCTTATGCATATGACGCTGTAGCAATGGAAACTCGCGCGACAAGTCTTCAATATTAGCAAACGGCATCACACACACTTCTGCATCTTCAAGCGCAATGGCGTTGCAACTATGAAAGTCACTTACAATACCATCTAGCCCAATAATTTCACCGGCCATCTGAAATCCCGTGACTTGTTCGCGACCATCTGCGGCAGAAATACAGGTTTTAAAAAAGCCAGTGCGAATCGCGAATAAAGAGGTAAATGCCTCGCCATTGGCAAATAAAAGATCACCTTGCTTCACCCGACGACGGGTTGCGACAACTTCATCTAGCTTCTGCATATCTTCGCTATCAAAGCCAACTGGCATGCATAATTCGCGTAAGTTGCAGTTTGAGCAAGCGACTTTAATCGCTTCTTGAATGGTAGGTTGATTCATGGTCAGCTATGAGTTTAATAAGGCTAAAGGATACAGCTTTAAGACGATAGTAGCTAGTCTATACAGATGACACTTTTAGTTTTTATTTTGCGTCCGTTGTTTTATATCCTTGGTGCTAACAATCATTTATGTTGATTTGCGTCAATGCTAGATGATTCAAATCATGGCAAAGTCATACCCTAGATTAGGGGTAACATTATGAACGCAAACAACTCTTCACCAACACCTTTAGCAAGCCAAGATTTCATCATGCCTGGCGTCAGCGCAGAGATGTTACAAAAATATGATGTTTCAGGACCGCGTTATACCTCCTACCCAACAGCAGACAGGTTTGTGGAAGCATTTACTGAAGGGGCTTATAAACTCGCGCTAGAACAGCGCCGCGTTGGCGGCCTAGCCTTACCACTCTCTATCTATGTACACATTCCATTTTGCGAGTCGCTATGTTTCTTTTGCGCATGCAATAAAATTGTCACCAAACATCATGAACGCAGCGTTGAATACTTGCGCTACCTGAGTCGTGAAATTGATATGCATATTCAACATCTAGGTGTTGGACAAACCATCTCTCAGTTGCATTTAGGTGGTGGTTCACCCACCTTTTTTAGTGATGCAGAATTATCTGAACTGATGTCCATGATCCGTCGCAACTTTGTATTGGCTGAAGGTGGTGAGTATTCAATTGAGGTTGATCCACGTACTGTGAATGATGCGCGTCTCGCCCATCTGAGAGCCTTAGGCTTTAATCGCCTAAGCTTTGGCGTCCAAGATTTTGATGAAGAGGTGCAAAAAGCAGTGCACCGCATCCAACCCGCAGAACAAGTATTTTCATTGGTTGAGACTGCACGTCGCTTGCAATTTGAATCAGTTAATGTCGATTTAATCTACGGTCTGCCTAAGCAAACCCCAGAGTCTTTCGCGCGCACGCTGGCACAGATTGTTGACCTACGTCCGGATCGTATAGCGCTTTATGCCTACGCACATTTACCTGAGCGCTTTAAACCACAGCGCCGTATTAGTGAATACGAATTACCCGCAGCATCTGCCAAAATTGCCATGCTATCTGATGCACTGGCAGCCCTTATAGGTGCAGGTTATGTTTACGTGGGCATGGATCACTTCGCCTTGCCCGATGACGCGTTGGCGGTAGCCAAACGTCAAGGAAGATTGCATCGCAATTTTCAAGGTTATAGCACCCAACCAGATTGTGATTTAATTAGCTTGGGCGTATCAGCCATTGGCCGTGTTGGCGCTACTTATAGCCAAAATGCAAAAACATTAGAAGAATATTACGATTATATTGATCGTGGTCGATTCCCAGTTGTGCGTGGTCTAGCATTGTCTAGAGACGATTTGGTGCGCCGTGCAGTCATTATGGCCATCATGTGCCAAGGTCAGTTGCAGTACGAATCAATCGAACTCGCCTATATGATAGACTTTAAAACCTACTTTTCTTCTGAACTGTTAGCACTGCAGGCACTTCAAGACAATGGCATGGTCGTATTAGAAGACAGTGGTCTGCAGGTTACAGAGATGGGCTGGTTCTTCGTCCGTGCCGTGGCGATGTTATTTGACCGTTACCTTCAAACCGACCGCAATCGCGCAAGGTTCTCTAAAATCATCTAGTTCATTCGGGGCCATGTGCTCCGAATTTTTTCATACAAACCCAACAAACTGGCGATTAGGTCGTGGTTAAACTCAGCACTTATGGCACTTTATTTCAAGGGAAATAAACGTGTTTTCCATAAGAAGTCATACCTCTGAAGCATAAAAAAAGCCCCTACCATTAGGTAAGGGCTAAGGTGGAACCAGAGATTTTCTTTAATTCAGATTAAATTAGAACTTTTTACCGAAGCCAACTGAAACAACCCATGGATCAATATCAAGGCTATCAATTTTCTTGAAGCCAGAACCAAGATTCAATTCAACATTAGTCCCAACAAAAACTTTTTTCACGTCAAAGTTTACCAACCATTTGTCTTGTAAATTTACGTCAAATCCAGCTTGCAAAACAGTACCGAAGTTATTTCTGTCAATTCGGATAGGAGCAATAAATGCACCAGTAGTTGAACTAGATGCAGATAAACCATTATCCATTGCTCGTACATAAGCCAAACCAGCACCAACATAAGGATCAAAAGTTTGGTCTGGCATAAAGTGCCATTGCCCAGTTAAGGTTGGTGGTAATAAGTTGACACTACCCAAGGCCTTGGCAACAGCACCCGCACTTGAAACGTTTACATCATGACGCGTACCAAAAGCTAGTATCAATTCTGCAGCTATATTTTTTGTAAAGTAGTAAGAAAAGTCTATCTCTGGAATCGTATTGCTATCAACTTGAAGTTGCGCACCAGTACTTCCGTATAAAGCTGTTGAGTAGGGGACGCTTGTAGTTGGATAGTTCCCAGGAAAGGTCGCATCAGTTTGCGCACCTAATTTACTACTTACATCCGGTGAAACATGAGTCGCGCGTAAACGCACCACGATGTCACCAGCTTCAGCTTGCGCTAACACTGGTGCAAAAGCTGCAACGATTGCTAATACTAATAATGACTTTTTCATTTTTAACTCTCCACATAATAAATAAACAAATTCGATGGAGAGATTTTATGGCTTACTGAAAAGTGTTGACTTGACCTGTATCAAACTATTGTTTAAAACAAACACTTGTTGCTTAATAACAACATCAATTTAATTAAGTACTTAGGCCTCACGCTCAAATAGCGCGATAGATTCGACATGTGCCGTATGTGAAAACATATTGATCACCCCAGCCGCTTTTAAGCGGTAGCCTTTCTCATTCACCAATACTCCTGCATCTCGCGCTAAGGTAGCTGGGCTGCAAGACACATAGACAATCCGCTGCGGACTATTGGTTTCATCTAACGCTTTGATCAATTCAAACGCACCGTCTCGTGGTGGATCGATAAGCCATTTATCAAAATGGCCTAATTCGGTTAAAGCTTGCGGTGTCATTTTAAATAAGTCGGATACCCCAAAATGAGTATTGGTGATGCCATTTAGCGCTGCACTTTCATTGGCACGCTCAACTAAATTAGCCAAGCCTTCTAAGCCCAATACCTCTGCACCACTTCGCGCGATGGGCAAGGTGAAATTGCCAATGCCACAAAAGAAATCGGCAATCTTTTCACCTGCTTGTGGCGCCAATAATTGCATGGCGCGACGTATCATTACTTGGTTAATTTGCGGATTAACCTGTGTAAACTCGTTGGGTTTAAACGGGTACCGCAGATTAAATTCAGGCAAGCTATAACTCAACTGCGGCGCATCGAGTGGATAAAATGGCTTAATCGTATCGGGGCCTTTGGTCTGCGTCCATACTTGCACAGCATGGTCATCAGCAAAGGCTTTAAGCTGCACTTCATCTTCAGTAGTCAGTGCCGCCATAATGCGGAAAATCAGCACAATCACCGGCTTATTGTCTACAGGCTCGCCTACCGCGAGTTCAATTTGCGGAATTTGTTCACGCAAACTTAAACCTAAAATCAATGTTTGCAGAGGGGCGATCAAGGCTGAAACTTCAGGGGTTAGCACCTCACAGCTATCCATCACCGCGACATAGCGGGTAGCTTTTTCATTAAAACCGACAAGTACGCGATCTTTCTTTTCTACATAGCGCACACTTAAACGCGCTTTGTGTCGATAACCCCATGCTGGCCCATATAAGGGCGGTAGCATATTATCTGGCTTAACTTTTCCAATATGCCATAAATCATTTTCTAGCAAGCGCTGCTTAGCTGCCACTTGTCCAGTAAACTCCAAATGCTGTAACTTGCAACCGCCGCATAACCCATAGTGCGGGCACCTTGGGGTGACTCTTAGGTTGGATTGTTTTAATACTTCAACCACATTAGCCACTTCGTAGCTAGGCTTGATGCGGTGCGATTGAAACGTCACCTGCTCATTAGGCAAGGCGCCATCAATAAATATGGTTTTACCGTCAATATGAGCAACGCCACGGCCTTCTTGGTCTAGCGACTCAATAAACGCGTGTTTTGTTTCTGGTATTGGTGGAGGTAAATTGCGATTTCTAGAACGGCGTGCCATGAGCTAAAACCTGTTTGCAGTAAGGGTGGGATTTTAACGCATTTTGAGTGCCAGGTATTGCAAAACCAACGTTAACAAGCCATCTATGGATTTATCTTTAGATTACTTCCAAGCTGCTAAAAAGTGTGGCCAATGAGGAAGCTCAGGATTGATTTTGGTATAGCCTATGAGGGTTTCGCGCACTAGTGCCACTTCAGCATCATAGGCACTTTGACTTAACTGTCCGCGCATTAACTTAAAACGCAGAAATAGCAAATGCGTATTGGCGACATCTGTTTCGCAGTAATTGCGTATTTCTTCAAGCTGACCTGCTTTATACGCATCCCACACTTGACTACCATCCATGCCTAATTTTCCGGGGAATCCGCATAACTTGGCTAAATAATCTAATGGCGCATTGGCACGTGAATTAAACATGGCTAAGATGTCCATTAAATCCAAATGTCTGGTGTGGTAACGGCTTATGTAATTATTCCACTTAAACTCTTTATCATCCTCGCCCAGATCCCAATAACGGCCAGCATTAATACCGTGTATCAGCCCACGGTAATGCAATATTGGCAAATCAAAACCACTACCATTCCACGAGATAATCTGTGGCGTATATTGATCAAGCCCATCAAAAAAGCACTGAATAATCTCCGCCTCAGTTGATTGCGCATTGCCTAACGTCCATACTTTAAAGTTACTGCCTTCACGTAGCGCACAAGAAATGGCGCAAATACGGTGCTGATGCAAAGGCAAAAACTCACTCCCATTTTGCTGTCGACGTTTATGTAGGGCAATATTGGCTACATCTTCAGCTGAGATATCTGCGGGCAAATCATACAAAATCCGCAGACCATCAGTATCAGGGATGGTCTCTATATCAAATACTAAAGTCGGGATCATATCGTGGGCTTTAAGAATCTAAACTTGGCTAGGTAAGATAGTAGGTTCGGGGTTAGCGTTAAGTCTAGCGTTTAGCCCAGTTGCATTTGCTGTAGAACTTAGTGAAAGCGCACTAAAAAAAAGTGCACTAACCACGATGCAACGCTTAGTGTTGGTAAGTATAAGTTTGGTTGAGTATGAAGTATTCATGATCAACGATGACTTAAGCTTAGGCTGGATACACACCAGTGGACAAATAGCGATCACCTCGATCGCACACGATAGAGACAATCACCGCATTCTCTAGCGTTTTTGAAAGTTGCAAGGCTGCATGCAAGCCGCCGCCAGATGAAACGCCCGCAAAAATACCTTCCTCAGTCGCTAAACGGCGCATGGTTTTTTCGGCTTGGGCCTGACCTACATAGAGCAAACTATCCACGCGTTTTGGATCATAAATCTTAGGTAAATATTCTTGTGGCCATTTGCGTATCCCAGGAATTTGCGCGCCATCTTCTGGCTGCACGCCAATAATCTGTATATTTGGATTCTGTTCTTTTAGATAGCGAGAAACACCCATAATTGTGCCAGTGGTTCCCATGCTCGCTACAAAGTGCGTGATCTTGCCGCCAGTGTCACGCCAAATCTCAGGACCTGTGGTTTCGTAGTGCGCTAGCGGGTTGTCGCTATTACCAAACTGATCAAGTACGATCCCCTCACCCTCGGCTTGTAGCTTCATCGCCACATCCCGCGCTAGTTCCATGGCGCCCTCTTTCGGCGTTAGTACTAGCTCGGCACCATAAGCCTTCATACTTTGGCGACGCTCGATGCTTTGGTTTTCTGGCATGACTAATACCATGCTATAACCGCGCATCGCCGCCACCATAGCCAAGGCAATACCTGTATTTCCACTAGTAGCTTCAATCAAGGTATCGCCAGGCTTAATATCACCGCGTGCTTCTGCGTGGGTAATCATACTGTAAGCAGCCCGATCTTTGACCGATCCGGCTGGATTGTTGCCTTCTAATTTAAGCAAAATAGTATTGCTGGTCTCGCCCGCCATGCGTTGCAATTTCACCAGTGGGGTATTACCTACAAAATCGTCTAATACTTTATACATAAGCTTCTCTAATTATTTTTGCTTTAAGTTTGCCAAATATAGGGCGTAGCCAGCAAAGCCGATAAAGGTAATCAAGGCCATTTGTGGAATACTGAGGCCTAAATAAGTCCAATCGATAGCAGCGCAGTCACCGGTGCCGCGAAATACCAAAGTCAGGGCTTTTCGTAGCGGAAAATTCTCAAACATATAATCAAAGCCTACACCACAATCGGCCACCATACTGTCGCGGTGGGCTTGCAACCACCAATGGCGTATCGCAACGCCTGCACCGCCTATGGCCACCGTTATGTGCAGAGCCGCATAAATTTTACGGCCTAACTGCGCAGGATTGTGAATGGCTGCAGTTAAAAACAATAAGCCTAAACCCATTAACACCATGCGTTGCGAAATACATAAAGGACAAGGATTAAGTTGATAACGCGTTTGTATCCACAAAGCCAAACCGACAGAAGTAAAACTTGCAACAAAACCTAGAAGATAGCCAGCACGAGCCGAAAGAAGTTTGTTTAGCATTGCCGCCTCCACGATATAATCTTAAATATTACGAATGATTCATTTTAACGGATTAGGCAACTTTTGGCAGAACTCACATCAAATTTAACTAAGTCGCTCCTGACGGAAAAACATGTACTTAGCGTCAGTGAGCTCAATCGCTTAGCGCGCAATCTTCTAGAGCAAAGCTTTCCGCTCTTTTGGGTGGGTGGCGAAGTCTCTAATCTTACTCGCGCAACCAGCGGCCATTGGTACTTCTCGCTCAAGGACGCAGGCGCACAGGCGCGCTGCGTCATGTTTAAAGGTCGTAATAGTTATTTAGACTGGGCACCTAAAGAAGGCGACAAAGTAGAAGCACGCTGTACGGTTACCTTGTATGAAGCCCGCGGAGACTTTCAACTTACGGTAGAATTTTTACAGCGTGCGGGGTTAGGTGCGCTGTTTGAAGCTTTTGAAAAACTTAAAGCCAAGTTACAGCAAGAAGGCTTATTTGACGCAATGTTTAAGCAGACTCTGCCGGCTTACCCCCAGAAAATTGGCATCGTCACTTCCCCTGATGCAGCTGCTTTACGTGACGTATTAACTACGCTTAAACGGCGCATGCCGAGCATACCCGTCATCATTTACCCTACCCCAGTGCAAGGCAAAGGTGCAGCAAATTTAATTGCCAATGCCATACATCAAGCTAGCAATCGTGCCGAATGTGATGTACTAATCATTTGTCGTGGTGGTGGTAGTATTGAAGACCTATGGCAATTTAATGAAGAAATCGTTGCACGCGCCATCGCTGAATGTAGCATCCCCACCATTAGTGGTGTTGGTCACGAAACAGACTTTACCATTTGTGACTTTGTCGCAGATATACGTGCCGCAACACCAACAGCAGCAGCAGAACTAGCAACACCGTCACGTCAAGGCCTACTCTACAGCCTGCAACAGATGCATCAGCAATTAGGCAAAAATATGCAATATTTGCTAGCTCAGCGTGCGCAAACCTTAGATTACCTAGCACGCAGATTAATCTCACCGCTACAACAAATCACCCAGCAAAAAATTCAACTGGCACAAAGTGGCTTCCGTCTAAACGCCGCCATCAATCAACAACTGCGTAATAAGCAACAAAACCTACTTCGCCTAAGTCAAAACTTAAGCCATCTCAATCCGCAAGCAGTGCTCAGTCGCGGCTATGCGTTTGTGCAAGATAAACTCGGCAATATCATCAACGCTAGCGAACAGCTCACGACCGGCGATGAAGTCACCCTGAGGTTTGGCATTGGAACAGCAGATGCCACGATCAATAAAACCAATCCTTAATTAACATTCTAAAAGTTTGGTAAAGCAAGCCTCACAGTACTAGCCTGCATTTTGCATGCATGTATTATTCATTAACCAGTAAAAATATATTGGTTTAGTATTTAAGTTGATTGATAATAGCGGTCTTATCAAACTCAACAAACCATTTTAATGTCATCATCCTCTGGCAATAAAACAAAAATTTCCGCTTTAACCCTAGCCGCCCTCGGCGTGGTATTTGGTGACATCGGTACTAGTCCTTTGTACACCATGAAAGAAGTGTTTTCTGCTGGCATGCACCCCGTGCCACTGACTGCGACCAATATGTACGGCATCTTATCGCTGATCTTTTGGGCATTGATCATGGTGGTATCAGTTAAGTACGTGTTGTTTATTATGCGTGCTGACAACCGCGGTGAAGGCGGCATCATGGCCTTACTGGCGTTGGCCAGTCACAATGCAGGAAGTAATCTAAAAAAACAACGCACCATTATGCTGATAGGTATTCTAGGCGCCTGTATGTTTTATGCCGACGGCATGATTACCCCAGCGATTTCAGTCTTGTCAGCCGTAGAAGGTTTAGAGTTAGCGGCACCTATGCTACACCCACTGATTTTACCCGTGACTTTAGTTGTGCTTTTCATACTGTTTTGGGCGCAAAGTAAGGGCACAGCATTAGTCGGCGCTTTTTTTGGCCCCATTATGTTGTTATGGTTCGGCACCTTAGCCGTACTTGGGATCGGTAGTATTTTACAAAACCCCTCTATTTTGCATGCACTTAACCCAATTTACGCGCTGCAGTTTTTTATAGTCAGTCCATGGATAGCCTTTGTGGCACTTGGTGCAGTAGTGCTATCTGTCACAGGCGCAGAAGCTTTATACGCAGACATGGGCCATTTTGGTCGATTCCCGATACGCTTGGCATGGTTTGGTTTAGTGCTGCCATCGCTGGTACTAAATTATTTTGGCCAAGGTGCTTTAATATTACTTAACCCCGAGAGTGTTAAAAACCCTTTTTACCTACTTGCGCCAGAGTGGATGTTGTTTCCGCTAATTATATTGGCCACATTAGCAGCGGTCATTGCCTCGCAAGCTGTCATTACTGGCGCATTTTCAGTATCGCGCCAAGCTCTACAGTTAGGGTACTTGCCGCGCATGCACGTAGAGCACACTTCAGAAAGTCATGAAGGGCAAATCTATATGCCACGTATCAACTGGGGTTTAATGCTTGCCGTAATGGCCTTGGTCCTTGGCTTCAAGTCTTCAGGAAACCTAGCTGCGGCCTATGGCATTGCTGTCACTGGTGACATGGTCATCACCTCATTATTAGCTGGTATGGTGTTTCACCACATGTGGGGCTGGAGTAAATCACGCACCGGCGCTTTAGTGGGGCTGTTTCTGACGGTAGATATTGCATTCTTTAGTGCCAATGTGTTAAAAATTCCCGATGGCGGATGGGTGCCCCTAGTGATTGGGATCGTTATTTTTACCCTGATGAATACTTGGAAAACTGGCCGTAGCATGTTGTACCTGCACCTCAAGAACGAGGCTATGGCGCTAGAACCATTTATTGAAGCTTTAGGTGCTCATCCACCAGCACGTGTACCAGGTACGGCTTTATTTTTAACCCCCAATCCAGATGGCGTCCCACATGCCATGCTGCACAATTTAAAACATAACAAAGTACTGCATGAACGCGTGGTCATTTTAACCGTTAAGTTCCTAGAGTTTCCGCACGCGCGGCCACATGAACGCGTAGAAGTAGAAGTGTTGCCACATGACTTTTATAAAGTGATTGTGCGCTATGGTTTTAAAGACGAACCAGATTTACCACGTGACTTGCTGCTATGCGCGGATCAAGGCTTGATATTAGATGCCATGGACACTTCATTCTTTGTAGGTAAAGAAATTTTAATTGCCAATGAAAAAACAGAAATGGCTTTTTGGCGTAAGAAAATATTTATCGGCTTATTTAGATCAGCAGAAACCGTTACCAATCAATTTAAGTTGCCACCTAATCGCGTGGTAGAACTCGGCTCACAAGTTTCCTTTTAATTGGCGATTGTTATTAAAACTACAGCTTTGCCTATGATTCAAGCAGGATTATTAGCACTTTTCACTGCGAGTTTTATCAGCGGCTGCGCCACAACCACTAAAGACAGCCTCTCTGGCGTCAAGCGCTCACAGTTACTGTTAATGCCAGCCTCACAAGTTACCAGCATGTCGAGCAAAACCTATGTTCAAACATTAAAAACTGCTGAGAAAAAACACACCCTCAATATTGACCTATCGCAATTGGATCGCGTGCGCACTATCTCCAACAAACTCATTGGACAAGTCACGGCTTTTAGACCTGATGCCGCGCAATGGAAATGGGAGGTCAATGTTGAAAAAAGTGACCAAGTGAATGCCTATTGCATGCCCGGTGGCAAAATTATGGTGTTGAGCGGACTTATTGATAAGTTACAAGCCACCGACGATGAATTGGGCGCAGTCATTGGCCATGAAATCGCGCATGCCTTACGTGAGCACGGTCGCGAACGCATGTCACAAGCCTACGTGCAGCAATTTGGGCTACAAGCCCTAGCGCTATTTTTTACTAAGGGCACTAGCGCCGTCGCAGGTAACGCCTCAATGCAGGCGGCTAACTTAGGTTCGCAGTTGTTTTTTGCGTTACCAAACAGTCGTGAACAGGAAACAGAAGCAGATAAAATCGGCTTAGAATTGTCAGCGCGTGCTGGCTATAACCCAGAAGCGGCCATCACGCTCTGGCAAAAAATGAATGCCCAAGGCGAGGTTAAATCCCCTGAGTTTTTAAGTACCCACCCAGCCAATGCCAACCGCATTAATGAATTGCGAGCGCTAATGCCAAAAGTACGGCCACTATACGACGCAGCTAAAATGGGTGCGGGCAGATAAGCCATAGCACCACTAGATTAGCATGCCACTAGCCGACTCTACCCAGAGTGCTAAATTTTGAATAGTTTAGGGTAAAATACCGCTTTTGCTGCTTAGCCTTATTTATACATTTTTATTTGGAATACTACCTACCCCATCATGAGTCAATTACAAAACATCATTGAAGGCGCATTTGAAGACCGCGCGAACATCAATCCATCTAACGCTAGCCGTGAAGTAAAAGAAGCTGTGGCCAGCGTAATCGCTGACCTTGATTCTGGAAAACTGCGTGTAGCTAGCCGCATTGGCGCTACTCAGGATTGGGAAACGCACCAATGGCTAAAGAAGGCCGTATTGCTATCATTCCGCTTAGATGACAATGTACTGTTAGACGGTGGTTGCACGCAGTATTTTGACAAAGTGCCTGCAAAATTTGCTGATTACACTGCTGAAGATTTTAAAACCGGCGGCTTTCGTGTAGTGCCTGGAGCAATGGTCCGCCGCGGTTCATTTATCGGTAAAAATGCAGTCCTGTTACCTTCATTCGTGAACATTGGTGCTTATGTAGGTGAAGGCACTATGGTAGATGCATGGGCCACTGTAGGTTCATGTGCGCAAATTGGTAAAAACGTCCATTTGTCTGGCGGCGTAGGTATTGGTGGCGTATTAGAGCCTGTACAAGCTGGCCCAACCATTATTGGCGACAACTGTTTTATCGGTGCGCGTTCTGAAGTGGTTGAAGGCGTAATTGTGGAAGATAACTGCGTGATTTCTATGGGCGTTTATATCGGCCAATCAACCAAAATTTACGACCGCGAAACTGGCAACGTAACTTACGGTCGCGTACCAGCGGGTTCAGTGGTCGTTGCAGGTAACTTACCTTCTAAAGACGGCACTTATAGTCTTTATTGCGCTGTAATCGTGAAAAAAGTAGATGAAAAAACACTTGGTAAAGTGGGCATTAACGAGTTATTACGCGGTATTTAATTAGCTCGTAAAGTATTCAACTTAACACCCGCCGTGTGCGGGTGTTTGTTTTTTTGCTTACCGGATTTAAGCTGAGTAAGATTTGATCAGATTGTACGACAAACCCTGTCATTTATGACAGGGAACGATAGTGCGTAACGCGTAGCGTTGCTGTTGTTGACAAAACATGCTGTATTTTGTAAAATAAACAGATGCAACAACTAGCACATAAGTACAGAGTTTATCCAAACGCTGAACAAAAGGTTTTGCTAGCAAAGACGTTTGGTTGTGTTCGGGTTGTCTGGAACAACATTCTTGACTGGCGTTCAAAAGAGTAC
>Ga0118677_10001228_pt1 | contig 55041 bp, 47 predicted proteins | sample AliMusrvi5mmetaG_FD_86154 | JGI IMG/M metagenome (GOLD analysis project Ga0118677, IMG submission 86154)
GGCTTGGGTCGCAAATCATGGGCAATTCAGGAATGCGTCTTCTCAATTCAATTGCTATTTGCCAGTTTGGCAAGTTTCTATAAGCTGTTTTTTCATAACTTGAAAATCCACGATGAATCACGCCGATTTTTGAAATGCCTGCTTTGTGAATACGTTCAATGGCGCCAATCCATAGTTCAAGATCAGGATTAATAGGGTTTTTGATTAAAACAGCTACATCTACACCTTGCAAAGCATCGGCTACTTCCTGCACGGCAAAAGGGTTTACAGCCGTTCTTGCACCAATCCACAACAAATCAATGCCATATTTTAAAGCTTCATAAACATGTTTTTCAGTTGCAACTTCAGTACCTACAGCTAATCCATATTCCTGTTTCACTTGTTTCAACCATTTCAAGCCTGGAACACCAATACCTTCAAACATATTTGGGCGTGTACGAGGTTTCCAAATACCTGCACGGAAAACATTTGCTTTGCCTGTTTCCTTGATTTGACGGGCAGTTTCCATAACCTGTTCTTCGGTTTCAGCACTGCATGGACCAGCTATGATGAGAGGTCTTTCTTTGTAAAATTCCCATGATGACAATGGGTTTATTTCATTTTTGATAACCATGATATATGTTAAAATTTAAATATTAAATAATTAAATACATTTTGATATTCGTTGTTTTGCTTCTTTCAACAGATTTTCTTTTGTACATAATGAAATTCTGATATACTGCATTCCGTTTTTACCAAAAATAAAACCGGGTGTTATAAAAACGTTAGCTTCCTGTAATACTTTATCTGCAAGCGATTCAGCGCTTTCATATGTTGAAGGAATTTTTCCCCAAACAAATAATCCTGTTTGTTTTTTATCATATGTGCATTTCAGAATATCCATGATTTCTTCAACGATTTTTCTTCTTTTTAAATATACTTCATTGATTTCATCATACCATTCAGGCGGATTGTTCAATGCTTCTACTGCAGCAAGCTGAAGAGGAAGGAACATGCCTGAATCCATATTGCTTTTTATTTTTAAAATACTATTGATGTATTCTGAATGACCTGCTACCATTCCGATTCGCCAGCCTGCCATATTGTGCGATTTGCTTAATGAATTCAATTCAATCGCAATATTTTTTGCACCTTCAATTGAAAGTAAACTGAGATGTTCTTTATTTAAAATAAAGCTATATGGATTGTCATTGCACAACAAAATATTATGTTTGTGAGCAAATGCAACAAGTTGGATGAAAAATTCCTTTGTAGCTTTTGCACCTGTAGGCATATTTGGATAATTTATCCACATGATTTTTACTTTGCTCAAATCTTCTTTTTCCAATGATGCAATGTCAGGCAACCATTTGTTTTCAGCAGTCAAATCATAGGTTCGTACAATGCCACCGGCAATTTTAGATGCAGCAGAATACGTTGGATAACCCGGGTCAGGAATTAACACTTCATCTCCGGGATTAAGAAAAGCCATGGAAATATGCATGATTCCTTCCTTTGAGCCCATTAATGTTAGAACTTCATTTTGAGGATTCAGTTCAATTTGAAAATATTTTTTATACCATACGGCAAATGCTGTGCGTAAAGCCAAAATACCATTGTAGCTTTGATATCCGTGATTGTCAGGATTAACAGCACTTTCAACCAGTTTGTTAATTGTGTTGCCCGATGGCATTTGGTCAGGACTGCCAATGCCAAGGTTTATAATGTTTTTTCCTTGTTTACGCAACTCATCAATTTCCTTGAGTTTGCGGGAAAAATAATATTCCTGCACAAGATTTGTGCGATCAGATGATTTTATTTTCAGGTGGTCTTTGTCCATTCTGATATTCTCCTAAAATTTCAAGTTTTTTTGTTAATGGTTCAATTGCGCCAAGCGCCAAGCGGTATCTGGAATATTCATCAAACATTAAATCAATGTAAAATTGATATTCCCATTCTACGCCAACAATAGGCAGAGATTGAATTTTTGTTAAGTTCATTTTATAATAAGCCAATACTGACAGTATCTGCGCGAGACTCCCTTCTGTATGTGGAGATGTAAAACAAAGGGATGATTTATTTACTTGTTGTTTTGAAATTTGTTCCAAATCCATCACTTGTTTACTATCAGTGATTAAAAGGAATCGAGTAAAATTTCTGTGATTGGTTTCAATATTTCGTTGAAGTATTTGCAAGTCATACATATTTGCAGCAAGTTCACTTGAGATAGCTGCAAAACCTTTTAGTTGCTCATCTTGAATCCATTTAGCGCTCAAAGCAGTATCATCAGCTTCAACTATGCGAACATTTTTGCGGCGTAGAGGATTCAAATATTCCATACATTGCTGAATAGCTATTGGCTGTGAATGAATTTCTTTGAGGTTATCAATAGATTCACCTTTCAACGCTACAAGATGTTGTTCAATTCGCAAATAAACTTCACCGCAAATTTTAATGTTTGATTCTCTAAGCATCGTGTAATTTTGCAAAAGACTACCGGCTACAGAATTCTCAATTGCCATCATACCGCAATCTGCATTGCCTTCTTTCAACACGTCAAACAAATCATAGAATGTGTTGCAAGGAATGATTTCAATTTTTATTTCTCCGAAAAACTTTTCAGAAGCGATTTGATGAAAAGATCCAAGTCCTCCCTGAATGGCTACACGAATGGTTTCCGATGATTTAGTATTTGTTGATTCCATTTTTATTTAATTTTAAAAAAAAAGTCCCGAAAATTTCCCGGGACTCATCTTTTTTATCTTTATATTGATAAATAAAATATCAGTCCCTTCTTGAACTAAAAAAGTAAAAAAAGAAGAAGTAAAAAAATATTTTATTTGTCAAATTGTGTTTCATTATTCTAATGAATCGTGGTGCAAAGATATAAAATATTTATTGAAATTGTTCCAGAGAAATAAAAATTAGTTTTTAATAATGAATTTATTTTAATTTTATTTAAGGTAATTAAGTTTTAAATGTCCTTTTTTTTCTTGTTAAAAACATATCCCAATGTAAGCTGAAAAACAAGGTTATTCCCTTTATTAAAAGTTGCAAAAGGATAAAAATTAAAATAATTTGAAGTATGACTTATAGCATGAACAATGGAATTGCTGTATCGAAGCGATAGAAAAAAGTTAGAAGTAATATCATAATTAATTCCCAAAAGCAAACTTAAATCAGTTTTGTTATAAGTGCCATTTGGAATAGGCAAATCGCTGCCATTTAAAGTATAGCGATCATTCACTAAAGTTCCAAAAGTAATTCCTTCTTCAATTCCGAATTTACTAACTTTTTCTTTATTCATATTGAATTTTATTTTATGTTTCAATAGTAAAGAGACATCAATATAATTTAATGCAATTTTGTAGGAGATATTGTTTCCCATTGAATCAGATTGTGGTGGTTGATATGTCCCTTTTTGAATATATGCTAATTCCATTTGAAAAAGACTTGACTTGCTAATTTTTGCATTTACCAATCCACCTAATGTAAATCCCCATTTGTGGAAATCATTATCGTTGTCAATTTTGTCGGCACCGTTAATATCAGTCATTGAAGTTCCGGCGATTATTCCTGCATTAAAAATCTGTGCAGAAGTTTTAGATAAATAAATTGTTGTCAATAAAATTAATAGGATTAAAGGCTTCATAATGATTATAAATTTAATGCTAAATTAAAAAAATCAAATTAGATTATTTAAATATCAACATAAAAATCAATTTTAAAAAATACTCATCATGTTTTCTTGACTTATTCATAGATATTTTGTTATTTTTACATTACTATTTTTTTCAATCTGATTAATAACCTAAAATTATAACACGATGAAGAAAACAATTACATTAACTGCAACATTATTCTTTTTGATATTTATGTTACGTTTATCAGCTTTTGCACAGTTTAGTCATATAGGTGATTTTGTTGCAAGCGGTGTGAGTGATGGAGAGAAGCTGACTGCGGCTTATCTCAAACCATACACAAGCGCTGTTGGTTATGGACTGAACGCTGCATGGTTCAATACGGCGAAACCTCACAAATTATTAGGTTTTAACCTTGATTTCACTGCCAATGTGGTCAGTGTGCCTACGTCAGACAAATCTTTTGATGTAAATTCATTGGGATTATCATCAAACATACATGTTTCGAATCCATCAATAGCGCCAACGGCTGCCGGTAAAAATTCTGTTGGACCTACTATTTCATATACTGATCCTACAGGTTTTACAAATCATACAATTGCTTCCTACCAAATGCCGAAAGGGTTGAACTGGGGCTATGTGCCAATGCCAGTCGCACAACTTTCAATTGGCTTGGTAAAAGGAACTGAAATCATGGGACGATTTATTCCAACGGTTAAGATTGGAAACACCGGTAATGTTGGACTTTGGGGCATAGGTGTTAAGCATAGCATAAAACAATGGATTCCTGCTATTAATAAACTTCCGCTTATTCATCTTGCTGCAATGGCTGGTTATACACAATTAAATTCTTCGACAGGTATTAATGTTACACCGGATATGGTTGGTTCCACGGATGCTACCAATGGGATGATTGATTTTTCAAGTCAAAAGATGAATATGACTATAAAAAGTTTTACGGCAAATGGAATTCTTTCTCTTGATCTGGTAAAACTTTTGGTGGTATATGCCGGAGTTGGTGTGGGTTATACGATGACTGATCTCGGATTAAAAGGTAATTATCCGATACCAAATCCTCTTAATTATAATATTTCAGCAAGTCGTTCTGAAATAAAAGGAAATACTTCTGGCACCAATAAAGATATTTACACAGATCCGTTAAGTGTTAAAATTAAACCCGGGATGCAACCACGACTGAATCTTGGAGTCAGATTAAAGTTTGCTGTGATTACATTTAATGTTGAATATGTTTATTCATATTATTCAATAGTTACCGCCGGACTTGGTGTGAATGTCAGATAAATTGAAATGAAAAATTCAGATTAGATTTCTGATATGATTTTTCTATTTTGCCATTGCTTTTGTTTTTAATTCTTTAGGCATTTTCTCAATGGCATATCGTAAAGCTGTGCGAGGCATTACAGTTTTTTTCTCAATAACATAATTGAAAATTTCTTGTTGATGAGCTTGACTGGCTGCTTTCAGCATCCAACCGTAGCCTTTTTGAACCATATCATCTTTATCTAAAAGTAGAATGTCTGCAATTTCAAGAATGTCTTTCAGAAATTTTCCATTGCGAGCCGGAATAATGAGAGACACAGCAGCTGCCCGACGCATCCAGCGATTGGTTGATTTTGCCCATTTCTTTAATTCAGATAAATACTCAGGATACATTTCAATAAACTCTCCAACGTTATGATTGCAGAATGTATCGCATGAAGCCCAGTTGTTAATATATGTATCTATCCATTTTTTAAATAGTTTGATGTCATCCGGTGTATATTTTTTATGCACTAAATACGACCAATTGCAAGCAATAAATGATTCTTCGATATATTCTGACTGCCACAGTTCATCGCATAAAGCAAAAATCTCCGCTTTTGTTTTATCTTGAATAGTTTTAAAATATTCTTTGCTGATCTTTCCAACAGTAGCTGATTTCATTCCATAACAAACAATTTCTTCTTTGAAAAAATGCTGATTGCTTTTTTTTATTTTCTCGTCACTGTTTGCTTTCAGGTCTTGACGAACCTTTGAGATTATGCTATTCATGTTTTTGAAAAATAAAATTATGGTAATTCATTTCCTGTTGATGCAATATATATTTTAAACCATTGTTCTAAACTCATGTCAATGTTTAATGCTTCAACCGCATTTTTTATGCGTTCAAATTTCCCTGAACCAACAATAGGAATGATGGATGCAGGATGTTTCAACAACCAACTATAAATGATTTTATCAATGGAATCAATAGTTAGTTCTTTTGCAACTTCAGTTAACGTTTTAACTATTCTTTTCCCTTTTTCATCATTCGGTTTAACAATTCGTCCTCCGGCTAAAGGCGACCAAGCCATTGGTTTTATTCCTTTTTTCAAGAAAAAATCTATGTTGCCATTATCGAAATGTTCTAAACAATATGGAGATATTTCTACTTGATTCGTCACAAGTTTATCGTCTAAATGAGCGTTTAACATTTCATATTGTTTGCAACTGAAATTTGAAACACCAAAATGCAAGACTTTTCCACTTTGTTTCAACTGCGCAAAAGCTTTAGAAACCTCTTCAGGATTGAAAAATGGGGAAGGACGATGCAGTAAAAGAAGATCAATATAGTTTGTTCTGAAATTTTTCAAGGAATTTTCTACTGAAGAAACTATATACTCATAGCTATAATCATAATACTTGATTTTTCGTTCAGGAAATTTATCCGACATAAGTTTTATGCCGCATTTGGTAATGATTTGAATGTTTTCCCGAAGTTCTTTTTTAATAGCTAATGCATCTCCGAATTTTTTTTCACAATTATAATTTCCGTAAATATCAGCATGGTCGAAAGTGGTTATGCCCAATTCAATTACTTTTTGTGTTAATGCCAGCAGTTCCTGATCTGACAATTTCCAATCAAGCAATCGCCAATGCCCATGAACGATGCGAGAAAGTTCCAGTTCTTTTGTAAGTTTAATTTTTTTCATTGTAGAATTTTATTGTTATTATTTTTCGAGTACGGATTTCAGTTTTTTATGTAGTGGTTGGTTTACTATTTTGTTTGATGATGGATGCAATTTCCTTTAGCTGTTCCAAAGGTATTGTTTTTAATGTTTCGTGAATATCGTAGTTGGTATCATTTTTTTTCAACTGTGTCAGCGGATGGTTGTCGCTTAATTTTTGGTTTTTATTGGGAGTCCACACTAAAATGTCGTTGGGTGTACAGTTTAGTTTCTCACAAAGCAATTCGATGTGGTTTAATCGGAAAACACTGGTTGAATTATGAATGATTATGGTGGCTGTGTGAGGTGATAAACCTGCTTTAACTAAAAATGTGTAAGGTCTTTCAATGCCTCTTGCCTTGAAGATTGGTGTTAGGTTGAGTGTTAACATATTATTAATTATTGTTTTATTATAAATGATTCCAAAAATAAAAAATATGTTTTGAAAAACAAAATTAATGTTTTAATAAACCAAAAGTAGATTTAAAATATCCATTTGCATGATTCAATAAGCTAAAATCATATTTTAATAAACTAAAAATATGATTTAATTATCCAAATATAGGATTTAAATATCCGGGAATAAGATTTTAAAAACCAATTACATGGTTAATGTATCCGGGAATGGGAAGCCTTTTTCTATTTTCAGGTAAAAAGAATGCAAAGGGTAGGAATGATTTCTATTTTTTTACTTTAGATTATCTTAAAATAGGTTGATGTATGTTTACTTGATTGTCTTTTGTTTATTTAGATGGAACATATATACTATTTTAAAGAATCTCTAATGAGAAAGGCACTCGTTATAAACGAGCGCCAGCGAGGGGAATGAGTCCGAGATATTCTTTTTAATTAAATCAAAAGGATTCTCTCTTGTCTGCCTGACAGTTGCTAATGCTTTACTGAATTTTTCATAATATTTTTTTTGTTTAAAGTCTCGTTTGATTTGAGCAAATTGTTCATTAGAGATTTCGTCGGTTGTGTCAAATGCTTCTATAATTCCTTTGCCTACCGTTCGCACCTTTTCAAGTCTTACAATGACTTGTTCATAGTCTATTGGACTAATTGTAATTGGATTTTTTAATTGTTCAACATAGTCACAATAAAAACCATCTTGTCTGAAGATGTCAACTTTAGCAAACCATTCAAATTCTCTTTTTAATAAAACGATTTTTTTCAATGCATAGAACTTTATTTTTTTTTCAAAACTCACTATATTGTTTTTCTTTTCTTCAATTAAATTTAATATTTCTTGTGGATTTTCTCTGGTTTTTTTTAAGAACTTCATAAGTTCGTCCCCAAATATACCCATAGAAAACATTGCATAAGCAAGTAAATATCTTATTTTATGATTTTCAAAAAGAGTATTTATACCTTTAATACTTCTAAATTCAAATCCTTTACCGTCAAGAAAAATAATTAATGATTTTACTAATTCTTCAACACTAATAATTGCCAAAGAAGTAGCACCACCAAAGTCATTTATTTTTGCAAGTTGTTTTCCTGATTCCCATTTTTGTTCTGAGTGTTCAAGAATATTTTTGTAAACTGTTAAACATTCTTTCTTTGATATAGTTATGAAGGTTTTACTGCTCATTAATTGTTATATTGGTTGTTGCATTTTAGTCATTGTAATTTATTCCCTACGCTGATGCTCGTTTTTAATGAATGCCAAAATTTATAATTCATCTTGTCTATTTAATATTTTATACATGTCAAACATCCTGATGCAAGATAATAAAAATAATTGAATTTGAATTTTGAGAAAGGCACTCGTTGTAAAACGAGCGCCAGCCAGCGAGAGATATATTATTTAATAAGATGTACTACTAGAAACCCAATTCCAATCATTAAATAAATTGAAAGAAAAATTAATGTAAATATTCCAATAAATTTAAAATGTGATTTTAAATTTTTTAGTGCATTTACAATTTCATTTGAATCGTTGTTTTTTATTGCATTTCTTGAATAAATGGAAAATTTATAAAGATATAACACAGGGAAAAAGTATATTATTCCTAATATGAAATAAATTATACCAAGTAGAGAAAATGGGAACCCACTATTTGCAAAAGGAAACATTTTTGAGAATATACTTCCAATAAAAATTCCAAGAATAAACAGGAAGGCAATTCCAATAAATCCTAAAATTGAAAAGAAAGTAGTCCATTTTCTAATTTGATTAAGATAGCCAATGGATTCATTTGTCAATTCCATTTTTTCTTGATTTAATTCATTAAGATCATTTGTTTCCATAGTTTTATTTTTTTGTTAATACTAAATTGGTTAAATGATAATATTTTAATTTTTCAAATATATAAAAAAATAAAAATTAAGTTTAAATTTTATCAAAGAGAATTTCTTAAATTGAAACTAGAATTTAGTTTTGTGTAATTTCGTAAACGCTCGTCTGTAGGAGTTTTAGTAAGAGTAGGAGAGAGTGGTTTAATTTATTCTTTCATGGATAAATTTATTCGTTTTCGAGCTGCATCCACCTCAAGAACTTTCACAATAACCTGCTGATTTAATTTTACTACTTCGTTTGGATCGCTGATAAATTCATTTGCTAAATTGCTGATATGAAGTAATCCATCCTGATGAACACCAATATCAACGAAAGCGCCAAAGGCAGTGATGTTTGTTATGATGCCCGGATATTTTTTGCCTACTTCTAAATCAGAAATAGTATTAATATTTCTATCGAAAGTAAACATGGTGATTTCACTTCTTGGATCTCTGCCTGGTTTTTCTAATTCGTTTAAGATGTCTGTTAATGTTGGCAGTCCAACGTCATTGGTGATGTATTTTTCTAATCGAATATTTTTACGTTTCGCAGGATTTTCTATCAATTCTTTGATTGTACAATTTTCATCTTTTGCCATTTGTTGCACAATCTTATATCGTTCAGGATGCACAGCAGAATTGTCTAAAGGGTTTTCAGCATTTTGAATGCGGATAAATCCTGCCGCTTGCTCAAATACTTTATCTCCAAAACGTTTAACTTTTTTCAATCCTTCACGTGATTTAAACGCGCCATGTTCATTGCGGTAATCAATAATATTTTTCGCTAATGTTTCGCCAACACCTGAAACGTACGACAACAACTGTTTGCTGGCTGTGTTCAACTCAACGCCCACAGAGTTCACGCAACTTATCACCACATCATCTAAACTTTTATGCAATTCTTTTTGATCCACATCATGTTGGTATTGTCCTACACCTATTGATTTTGCATCTATTTTAACAAGTTCTGATAATGGGTCCATCAAACGTCGCCCAATTGAAACAGAACCTCTAACAGTAACATCATAATCAGGAAATTCTTCTCTGGCAACAGCAGATGCTGAATAGACAGAAGCCCCGTTTTCATTGACCATCACGGCAATTATATCTTTATTGAATCGCATCTTTTTTATCAGCGCTTCTGTTTCTCTGCCTGCGGTGCCGTTGCCAATAGCAATCGCTTCAATGTTATAAGCGCTAATTAAACCTTCAATTTTATTCATCGCTTGTTTTTGTTCACTCTTCGGAGGATGTGGATAAATGGTTTCATTGTGAAGGAGTTTGCCGTGTTTGTCCAAACAAACTATCTTGCAACCTGTTCTAAATCCAGGGTCTATGGCTAAAATATTTTTTTGTCCTAATGGTGGCGCTAACAATAGTTGACGTAAGTTCTCAGAGAAAACTGCAATGGCTTTTTCGTCGGCTTTTGCTTTGAGTTGTTTTCTTACTTCTGTTTCAATTGATGGAAGCAGCAAACGCTTGTACGAATCTTTTATAGCAATACCAATCTGTTCCGATGATTCATTGTTGCTTTTTAGAAATATCCGATTAATCTTTTCAATTGTAGGTTCTTCATCAGGAGCAATTTTTAATTTTAAAAAACCTTCTTCTTCACCTCTGAACATGGCTAATATACGATGCGATGGCGCTTTGTACAGAGCTTCATTCCAGTTGAAATAAGTTTTGTATTTTTCACCTTTTTCTTCTTTGTCTTTTACAATTACAGATTTTATTGTTCCGTATTTTTCAAATTGTTGACGCAAAATATTTCTGGCTAACTGGCTTTCAGAAATCCATTCTGCAATAATATCTCTTGCGCCTGCCAATGCTTCTTCAACACTAAGCACAGTGCTTTTGTTGACAAACTGCGAAGCTTTTGAAACAATATCGCCAGCATTCTGACTCATTATTATTTTCGCCAACGGTTCCAATCCTTTTGCTTTTGCGATGGTGGCTTTGGTTTTTTTCTTTGGTTTGTATGGAAGATAAATGTCTTCAACATCCGTCAACGTGTGGGCTGCAAGTAGTTTGTTCTTCAACTCATCGGTCAATAAGCCTTGCTCTTCAATGGAACTCATCACAGCTAATCTTCTTTTGTCCAGTTCTACAAGTTGTTCGTGGCGGTCTCTTATTTTTGCAATCTCTACTTCGTCTAACCCGTCGGTGGCTTCTTTTCTATATCTTGAAATAAACGGAATGGTGCATCCTTGTGAAAATAAATTTAACGTATTTATTACCTGACTTTGCTTTAGTCCAAGTTCTTGTTTTATTAGCTCTATGTGTTGTTGATTCATCTTCTATTTTTTGAAAAGATAAAAATACACATTTCTTATTTTAAAAAATGAATAATGAGAAGTGTAAAATTACCTTTATTGACGACTGTTACAATAGATTGAAAGTGAGAGAATATATTTGTTGTGTTTAATATTTTGTCATGCAACTATTTTGCATTTATTAAAAAATTTCATATTTGAATCATTATATTCATCAGGTGATAAATTAATCACATCCATTGGAATTTTAAATTTTCGTAAAGTTTCTGTTTCAGGTTTCATCGTCAGTTTGGCTCTGTCAAATAAATCAAGATTAATAAAATCTTTTGAAATAATAATTAAATCAATGTCGCTGTCATTATCCATATTGCCATTCAATGCTGAACCAAACAATGCAATTGAATCAACATGAATTCCGTATTTAATAAGTGATTCCTTAAAAAAATAAATTACTTCATTTATTGCTTTTTTATCCACGGTTGAATCTCCTTTGTTAAATTTAAAAATGATTCTGTTCGTTCAATTGTATAAGTTGAAAATAATTTTTTTAAATCTTCAGGGTATCGTGTAGGCACTGAAATATTGTTTAACATATAAATAAATTCAAAATATGATTCGGGTAAATCAAGTTCTAATTTATCAACAAAATAAGTCAAACTATGTGTTTTCGATGGAAATTCTCCTGTCTTCTTGATTAATAAACCTTTTAGCGCTTTTTCTAATGAAAGGTGACACATGAAAATACAATAAACAGTCCTTCCTGATTTTAACATATCAACAGCAGTTTCCAAATCATAATCAGATTGAAAGAACCATTCATCGTGTTTAAATTTTGTTTCCATATCACAAAATTAAGAAAAATCAAACGATATAGATAACAAGAAAAGATTTTTTAATATCGTTTATAACAGTAAAGTAAAAAAAATTACAAATCATGATTCATCTTTTGCTTTTAATATTTTTATATTTATATTTTGTCAATCTTTTATCACCTGTTTTTTCAAGCGTTCCATTATCAACAGCATCTTTCAAATCTCTACTCGCTGTAGCTGTAGATATTTCCTTATTATGTCTTAGATAATCTTGTCGTGAAAAAAGTTTTTCTCCAATGATTTCTTTAAAAATTTGTATTCTGTCATTATTCGTAATGGTCAGGTTTTGCGAACTTAACAAATCCTCTAATGCAACATTGATAATGTCAAGCATAAATTCTATAAAACTTGTCGAACTGCCTTGTTTATCAGATTTGCCAAGCACATGATAATAATCTTGTTGACGTTCTTTAATTAGAGTTTCAATGGGCAAAAATTCAAAAACCGGCGAAAAGTCTTTTAGAATCATTGTTTGCCAAAGCCTTCCCATTCTGCCATTCCCGTCAATGAACGGATGAATGAATTCAAACTCGTAATGGAAAACGCAACTTTTTACAAGCAATAAATCATCATCGTTTTTTAAATACTCAAACAAATCCTTCATGAGTGGATAAACCATTTTGCCTGGAGGCGCAATATGAGCAATGTTCTCACCTTTCATAATCCCAACAGAAGTTCGTCTTAGTTGTCCTGCATTTTCAATTAATTTATTCATTAAAACGCTATGCGCAGAACACAGAGAATCTAAATCATAAGCATCAAAATCATATAGTTTTGAATAAACCTTGATGGCATTCTTCACTTCAAGAATATCTTTTCGAGGCGCTAACACTTTTTTATTATTAATTAAATCTGTTATCTGCTCAACTGTAAGCGTATTTCCTTCAATCTCTAAAGACGATTGAATTGTTTTTATTCTGTTTTTTTTTCGTAATTCTGTTGGTGGTTTCACCAATCGCGCGGATTTCACTTCTCCAATTTTTTCAGATATTGAAGAAATCAAACTTAAAATTTTACTTGTTATTTTATAAGGTGGTTTCATTTTTTGATAATATCATTTGATAGTATCAAAGGTAAGTAATTTTATCTAAATGGCAAAGAGATAATTTAGAACTAATTGTTCAAGAAAAAAATGTGTAAGGTATACTGTTGGCGCTGATTTGTAATCAGTGCCATAAAATGACAAAACATTTTCTATTTATTTATGAGAAAAAAATTGTTGAATTTGTTATTTGTTTTAAGCATTGATTGCAAATTCGTGCAAAATAGGAGGAACCTAATATTGAGTCAAATGTTTTTACCAATTTGTAAAATCGTTTTCTAGTCGATGCTTATTAATTGCTTTAATTTGTTTTAATTTTTTAAAGCAATTTTTATAGTTTAAAGTATAATCTGATATAATTAAGTCATTAACTAATCCAAATATACTATCATTATTAATTATATTATCTTTATTATCATTTACTGGATAGATATGATCTTCTTCTAAAATTTTTAAATCTTTTAAGTTAACTTTATGCATTTTGTATTTTGCTAATTCAGGAATTCTATTGCTAACTAATTCTAATATAGTGTCTATATTGGAAGTAACATTAATAAAGGTTAAAACGACTACTTTTTGTTTTTTAAAATAGTTGTAATTAATATGATGAATTAATTTAGAATCAATTTCTGAAACTTTTTTTTGGTAATATTTAAGAATTTCATTCCCTCCATTTATATCCTGTCTGATTTTATCAAAATCTTCACTTCTTGTAACAACAATAACACAATTTTTATGAAAATTATTTTCTATTCTTTCTTCTATCAAAGATTTTGGTATTGATTGAAAATTAGAATATTTTTTATTATTATAATCTTGAAAATCTTCTAATAAATTTAGTAAAATTGTTCTGTCAAATATATTTGAATCTAGTTCATAAAATAGATCAAGAATATTATAAAAACGTTTATTGTCTTTGTCTTTATATATCTTTTTTAAAATAATATTTTGATCGTTCCCAGAATCAATCCAAATAAATTTTGCGGCAAAATAGTCTTGAATTGATTTATGCGCCCATTTAATATAATTGCCATCTTTTTTAAACAAAGGCACTGTTTCAAGTAAATCCTTTAAATAATCACTTGATTTAAATGACAAATCTGGAACATATTTTTTTACTTTATCAATAATATTAATAATATAATTTTTTTCATATTCAACTTTATTCTCAATAGATGTAAAATATCCAATATGTCTAAGAACACGTTCAAAATCGTCTAAATGCAGATTGCTGTTTTTTTCTCTTTTTAAATAACCTTCTTTAGATAAATCGAATGATTCATACAATGCATCATAAACTTGTCTGAAAAATTGACATTTCTTAATAGGAATATCTTTTTTATAATCAAATGATTTATAAAGTAAAGAAACTAAAAAAGGATTTGTTAGAAATTCATTTAAAGTTTTATCTTTTTTACCTTTAATTTGTTTAAATAATTCCTTTGCAATTGGTTTAAAACTATAGCTATCATATCTATTTATAAGACTTGATGCTTCATCTTCATCTAAAGGTTTTATATAAAATTTATGAAAATCACCAAAAGAAACAAGTGAATCTTCAGAACGAGATGTAATAAGAAAATGGTTATTATTAGCTTTTTCAATAAATCTATGCAAATCTTTTATGACAAAATTTTTGTCTGATTTAGAAATTTCATCGAAACCGTCAAAAAGGAAAATGAATTGTCCTTCATTTAATAGGCTTAATATAAAGTCTGAAGGAATCTGTTTACCAATTTGTGAAAGTTGGTTTTGAAGTTCTTTTAAAAAATCATTATCATTATTTATTTTTCTTAGTTCTATCAAAATTGGTATTCCTGCATTTTGTTCAATTATTGACAAAAATAATTTTTTAGTAATAGTTGATTTTCCCATTCCTGCTGTATCTTCAATTATTGCTCTAAAATATTTAGGCAGAAAGTTATTAGGATAATCTTTGATTTTTATTTCAACTTTTTTTCCATCAGTTTTAGTAATAATTGTTAAAGGCTCATATAATTCTTTAAATAAAGTTTGTTTATTGGGAAATACAAGAGTGTCAATAATTAAATATCTTTCATATCGTTGTCTAAGATATTCTTGAAAATTTGATTCAATTAAACTTTCATCAAAATTCTTTATTGATAGCTTACGGATAATAGATTTAACTTTGGGCAATACTAAATCTTTAATTATTGGTAAAACTAAATTTGCCACAATGAGTTCTTCTGTTTTTTCCATTTTTAATAAAAATATAAAATTACAATAAACTAATATAACGTATTAATTTTTTCAATAAAAGAAAGGTAATACATTTTGGTTTGGTAAATATAAAAATATTTCCGAATATGAAATATAAAAACATCATCAAAGAAAAATTAATATATTTAAACTATAATCATACATCGAGAACCTTCATTAACCCTTAAATTTTGTATCTTTGCAAGCATAAAGTTCTTTGAAAAACAACAGTCTGTTCTATCGCTTCGTGAAATATCGGAGAGGAAAGTCCGGACAGTGCAGAGCGCCATACTTCCCAACAGGAAGGTGTTTCGCCGTAAACAGCGAAACAACAGATAGTGCCACAGAAAACAACCGTTCCGTTTATCGGAATAAGGGTGAAAACGCGAGGTAAGAGCTCACGGCGTTGCGTGGCAACATGCGGCGAGGGTAAACCTTATGGACTGTAAGACCAAATATACTTCGGTCGTTCGGCTTGCCGAACCATCCGGCTGCTCGCTGGAATTTCATTTTTGAAAACCGAGGAGGGTAGGTTGCTAGAACTCGCCAGTGATGACGGGTCCAGATAAATGATAGAATTCCTGATGTATTTCAGGAAACAGAATCCGGCTTATAAGGCTGTTGTTTTTTTATAGAATATAGAAGTCAGAATCCAGAAATCAGCATGTGTTTGTATTTTGATTTCATCATTAATTATTATTATTTGATAATATTAGTCGCCTTTTATTTTTAAAAAGTTTAAAATAGTGAGCTTTTTATTCTGAATTCTTACTTCTGTATTCTGAATTCTTCTTTATAATTTTCCTCATTAAAAATTCTCGTAGAATCAATGTTCTTGTAATAAAGAAAGCGAGATAGTTGTTAACACTTTGCTTTTGATAAATACATATTTCAGGAAAATATTCCTCCTTGTATTCTTCATACTTTTAACAGTTAATTAAACAACTTTATAACACATGAAAAAGCTAAGTTTTTTCGGGATTATTTTCATTATTTTTTCCGTCACCGTCATTCATCAATCTGTGTTTTCGCAGAAAACGGCAATCTATCAACAGCCTGATGCGCTTTACAAAGATGGCATGGATCTTTTCAATAAGGAAAAATATGGTGCAGCCATCCGATGTTTTGACCAAGTGGTTGCTTCTGTAAATGATGCTAATTCATTGATGCGCGTGGATGCTGAATATTATTCGATGATTTGCAATCTTGAACTTTATAATGATAATGCGGAAATCGAAGCAATGACTTTCATCAACAAACATCCTGAAAACGTTCATGTGAATATGACTTATTTCAAACTCGGCAATTATCTTTACAACAGAAAGTCTTATGGCAAAGCGATAAAAATATTTCAGAGTATTCGTAAAGATGAGTTGATACAAAAGGAATTGCGCGAATATTATTTTAAATTAGGATATAGTTATTTTAAGGTAGAGAATTTTGAAAAAGCGGAAAAAGCTTTTTACGAAGTTAAAGATGCACAAGGCGATTACGCTGTAGCTGCCAGATATTATTACGGACATTGTGCATATAAAAATAAAAAATATGAAACCGCTTTAAAGTATTTTGAAAAACTGGTGAAAGACACTGCTTTCGGACCAATCGTGCCATATTACATCACGCAAATATATTATTTGCAGGAAAAATATGACAAACTTCTTGAAGTGGCTGTGCCACTTTATAAAAATGTGGTGGACAGGCGCGCAGCAGAAGTAGCAAAAATGATTGGCGATGCATATTACAAAACAAGAAAATTTCAGGAAGCGATTCCTTATTTAGAATCTTATAAAACAGGCGGCGCTGTAGCTACAAAGCAAGATATTTATGAATTGGCTTTTTGTTATTATTCTGAAAATGATTTTCTGAAAGCATTGGAAAATTTCACTCAAATACCTTACAGCAATGATACAATCAGCCAGAATGCTTCATATCTGATGGGAAATGCATATCTTAAAACTGAACAGAAGAAAGAAGCGATGAATGCTTTTCTGCTTGCAGATGCTTCGTCTGATGCGGAAATACAGGAAGATGCACTTTTCAAATATGCGCAGCTTGCGTATGAACTTGATTACAATCCTTACAATGAAGCCATCATTGCTTTTCAAAAATATCTGAAAGCATTTCCTTCTTCTGACAGAAAAGATTTGGCACAAAGCTATTTGATGGAATTATTTTTGACAACAAAAAATTACAGCAATGCGCTTGAAGCTATTGAAAACATTAAAGAAAAAGATTTTCGTTTGTTGAATGCGTATCAAAAAATAACTTATTTCAGAGGCGTTGAAATGTTTAATGATAAAAAATATAATGAATCAGTTGAATTGTTTAACAAATCACTCGAACATCAGTACAATAAGGCAATTGCAGCACAAGCATATTATTGGAAAGCAGAAGCCTATTACCGTTTGAATGATTTTGATAAGTCCATTGAAAACTATAAAAGTTTCATAACAGCTCCGGGCGCTTACAGTCTGGCGGTTTACAATCAAGCTCAATATAATTTGGGATATGATTATTTTAAGAAAAAAGATTATCATGAAGCAACAACTTGTTTTAGAAAATATATTGCTTCAAATCCCGCAAATACGAAGATGTTGAATGATGCCAATGTGCGCACTGCAGATTGTTTCTTCATCAACAAAGAATATGAGCAAGCAAGTATTTTTTACGATAAAGCAATTGAACTTAAAGGAACAGACGCTGATTATTCATTGTATCAGAAATCACTTTGCATGGGAGTGCTTGGGAAATTTCATCAGAAAGCAGACGCATTGCTTAAGTTGATGCAGGATTATCCAAAATCTGGTTATAGTGATGATGCGATGTATGAACTCGCAAACCTGTATTTTGCAACCGGAGAGAATGATCAAGCGTTGACCTATTATAAAAAACTTATTTCAACTTATCCAAATTGCAATTATATTCAGAAATCAATGTTGCAGATTGGTTTGATCCAATACAATACCAAACTTTATGATGATGCTTTGAAAACACTTAAAAGCGTTGCTGATAATTATCCCGGCACTACTGCGTCAAAGGAAGCGATTTATACGATCAAGAATGTTTACATGCAAATGGACAAAGTGGATGAGTTTGTCAACTGGGTGAAAACGCGCGGCACCACTGTTTCCAATGATGAGCAGGATTCTATCACTTATACTTCTGTAGAAAATAAATATATGGATGGCGATTGCGATAAAGCAATTTCAGGGTTTGGAAATTATATTGAAAAATTTCCAAATGGATATTTTGTGTTGAATGCAAATTTTTATAAAGCTGAATGCGATTTGAAAACAGGCAATAGGGATGCGGCTTTGAAAGGATATGAATTTGTTATTTCTCAACCAAAATCTAAATTTACTGAAAATGCTTTGCTACAGGCATCGGCTATTTATAATAAAACTGAGAATTATGAAAAAGCATTGCAGTTATATGAACAACTTGAAAAATCAGCTGAATACAAAGAGAATATTAGAACAGCTGTTACCGGTGAACTTCGTTGCAATTTTATTTTGAAAAAATATAAAGAAACAATAGAAGCCGCATCACGATTGATTTCTATGGAAAAAGTTTCAAATGAATTATTGCAGGAAGCGCATTTGAAAATGGCTAAATCATATCTTTCCATTGATAGTTTAACATTAGCTCAAAAAGAATTTCGTTCTGCACTTGCTGTCATGAATAGTGAAGCAGCAGCTGAAGCTAAATTTAATCTTGCATATATTGAATATCTCATTGGCAGATACAATGAATCTGAAAAGATAATTTTTGAATTAATCAATCAAGTGCCTTCATACGATTACTGGATTGCCAATGGTTTCATCCTTTTGTCTGATGTATATATAAAAACAGGAAATATTTTTCAAGCTAAAAAAACTCTTGAAAGCGTAAAAGATAATTATGAAGGAGCAGATTTGGTGATTAAAGCAAAAAATAAATTAGCGGCTGTGGAAGAAATGGAAAAAGAATTGGAACAGAAAAAAATTGACGAACAACTGCGTTTGCAGGAAATACAGAGCAAGAAAGAACAAGAAAAAAATCTAAAAGAAGAAAAGAAACAACTTGAAGGCGAAGATCAACCATTGATTGATAAAGAACCAACAACAGAGCCAACTCAACAACCACAGAATATTGAAAATAAATAATATTTAACAAAATAAAATACATTCACCATGAATATTAAAATGAAAAATATTAGAAACGGATTATACATATTGATGCTTGTGTGTCTGTTCTCAGCTAAAAACGCGTTGTCGCAGCAGGATTATGTTGTACCAATCATCGAAGCGTATGCACCGACCATTTCAGATGCGTCTAAAATCAATGAAAATCCGCAAATCATTGATACGGTTTATACCAAATCAAAAATGTTTTATGTTTATCATTCCAAACAATATGAAGGTTTTTCTTATAGTCCGGATCCGATAAAACCTGCGAAAATGCAGCCGGATCGCTTGGTTAAATTGTATCAAAATTATTTACGTGCAGGGGGGGGAAATAAAACTACTTCTTATCTTGAATATGATTATAATTCACCAAGATTAAAATCATATATGTATGGTGTGCATTTAAAACATTTATCATCATCTGGGAAAATTAAAGGTTATGCAGTTAGTGGTAATAGTGATAATGATATAAATATTTACGGTAAAAAATTTACAAATAATCATACATATTATGGTTCAGTTGATTTCAATCGTACAGCCGTTCGTTATTATGGTTTTCAGCCTGGTGACAGTTTAGCTTACAATAAAAAAGACATTAAACAATGGTATATCAATACCGGTTTTACTACAGGTGTGAAAAGCGCTTATCTTGATTCATCAAGTCTGAATCATTCAGCGGAGTTTTCTTATTATCATTTTATGGATAAATCAAATTCTTCTGAAGATAATTTTCGTTTGAATGGAAATATTAATAAAGATTTTCATTTTTTAAAGTTTACAAAGGTTCAAAATATAGGTGTTGACTTGTTTGCAGATATTTATAATAATAATGATTCCACGCTAATGACCGGCAATGGAGTACTTAAGTTGATGCCATACATCAAATCGAAATATTCAATATTTGATATTAAACTTGGATTTAATGCTGATTTCAAATTAGATGTTACTTCTGAAATAAAAATGTATCCGATGGTTAATGTTGGTGCAGATTTGATTCCGCATTATCTTTATGCTTTTGCCGGTATCACAGGCGGTTCGAAAAAAGTTAGCTACAAGGAAACATGTATGGAAAATCCATTTGTTTCTTCAATACTTCCTTTTAAATTTTCAAATACAAAAACAGAAATCTTTGGAGGAATTAAAGGGAATATTTTTTCAGACTTATCATTTAATCTGAATAGTTCATATTCTGTAATTGATAGTATGCCTTTCTTTTCAACCATTTATGATCCAACATTATTTGTCAATGGATCAAATAAATTTACACTTATTTACGATAATGTGGAATTGCTAAAAGGCAAGGCTGAGTTGACTTACAGAATGGGTGAAAAATTAAAACTCACTGTTGGTGGCGATTATTATAGCTACACTATGAAAACAGAACTGAAACCTTGGTATAAGCCGGCTTACGACAGTTATTTATCATTTGATTATAGTTTGCAAAACAAAATTATTGTTAAAGGAGATATTTATTATTATGGAGATATTTATGGAAAGACTGTAGATTCAAAAGCAATGTTGCTAAAAGGATATGTTGATGCGAATATTGGTTTAGAATATAGATATTCAAAAATATTGTCAGCATTTGTTAATATTAATAATTTGACTGCTGTAAATAACAGGTATTACAAATGGTTAAATTATCCATCTTATAAAATTAACTTTCTTGCAGGAATAACATATTCTTTCAGATAAATATCCAAAATTGATAAAATAAAAAAACCTCAAACAATCGTCTGAGGTTTTTTTATAAAATAGACCTGTTTTAATTATGCAGCAGGATGAATTGCTTCAACAGGACATACATCAGCGCAAGCTGCACAATCAGTGCAAACATCCGCATCAATTTTGTAGATATCACCTTCAGAAATTGCACTAACCGGACATTCGTCAATACATGTTCCGCATGCTGTGCATTCATCACTAATTACGTAAGCCATGACTTTAAATTTTATATTAATTAATAGTTGATTATTGGTTGCAAAAATATAAAATATTCAATTATTAATTGCTACTTTAAAAAAATAATTAAATTGATTTTTATCAACTTAAATCTCTTTCTATTTATTTAAAGATTGTTTTTGTATAATTGTATAAATAAAAAAGGTATTAAAAGTACAATATTCTGGAATCCTTAAATAACAACTAATTTAGCCGGTTAGGCAAAAGTGTCATTTTATAATTGTGATATTTTTTTATTTATATAACGCTGCCTTTTCCTTTAAAACAATAAATCCACAACCCAACTATTTCTTATATCTTTGTAACTCTAAAAAATAATAGTTCTATTTTGCAAATAAAATAAAAGATTACTTGTCATAATATGGCTGATAATACTTGTGTTTTAAAACTAATGATAATAAAATATAAAAGAGAAAAATGATTCAAATAGAAGAAGCAATAATTAGCAAACTTATTTATCATCGCATAAATCTGGAGGGAGATAATTCATCTCTTAGCGATACATTGTATGATTTTCAGGATGATGAGGAAGAAGATGTTTTGAAAAAAATATTTCTCAAACCTTTTGTTTCAAATGTCACTACCTATGAGTTTAAGCATGATATAGATATTGAACTGAATCCGCTTTATAAATTAGCGCAATCTATTTTTGAAGATGATGATTTTATTGCTAATTCAAAACACATTTGTCAGCATCTCAAGTCAGTTTCAAAACATCCAAATATCAAGGATGGTGATCTATTCATCATGAAGTTCGACAATATTCAATTGAATGAAAACGTGTATGAAGGATTAGGAATTTATAAGATTGAAAACAAAGAAAGTTTTATTGAAACATCTGCGTACAATAAGTCAGAAGCAGGATTGAGTTTTAAAAAAGGAATTGGCACAAAACGTTTGGATAAAGCCTGTTTGATTCTTTTTACAGAAAAACCTTTCACTATTTTTGTGATTGACAACGCAAACATTGAAACTGATTATTGGCAGAATGAGTTCATCAAACTGGCATTGAAAAAAGACAATGTGAATCATACCAGCCAATTTTTGACTATCACGAAAAAATTTCTGACAAAGCAAATGCCCACTGAATTTGAAGTATCCAAAGCTGATCAGATTGATTTACTCAATCGTTCTGTTGAGTATTTCAAAACACATGATAATTTTGAAAAACAGGAATTTGAAAAAAATGTGTTTCAAGATCAAAGCGTGATTAAAGCTTTTCAAAACTTTGATAATTCATATAGGCAGGAAAACGCGCTTGAAATTGCTGACGACTTTTCGATTTCACCGCAAGCGGTGAAAAAGCAAGCAAAGATTTTTAAAAGCGTTTTGAAATTAGATAAGAATTTTCATATATACATTCACGGAAACCGCGATATGATTGAACAGGGAATAGAGCAGGATGGAAGAAAATTTTATAAAATTTATTTTGATAAGGAAGCGTAATCAGTTTTTATTCTTCTTCCGTTTCATCTGATTCTTCAGCAGTATTTTCATCATCTTCAATGATTTCTTCATTCTCTTCAACTGCAGAATTAGCAAACTTTGCAAACCATCCGTCTTTTTTAATTAGCTCTGATGGTGAACCTTCTTCTAACAACTTACCGGCTTCAAGAACGATGACATGGTCGGCATCACGCACCATAGAATAACGATGCGCAATGATGATAACTGTATTTTCTTTTCTAATTTCTTCAATTGTTTTTTTTACTTCTGCTTCGGTCGCATAATCAAGATTAGCTGTTGCTTCATCCAGAATCAATATACGTGGCTGCGCAAGCAATACGCGTGCAATTTGAATACGTTGTCTTTCGCCAACTGACAAGCCCATACCGCTTTCACCAACCAATGTATTCAATCCTTCAGGCAAACGCTGCAATGTGTTTTCCATGCCTGCGGCAATAGCTGCTGCTTTTGTATCTTCATCCGAAGCATCCTGTCGTCTGTAACGGATATTTTCAGCGAGCGTTCCTCTAAAAATAGCGCCATCAGCGGCAACCATTCCAATCTGGCTTCGCACGGAAGCAGCATCGCATTTAGAAAGCGCTTGTTTATCAATGTAAATTTCTCCACTTGAATAATCATATAATTTCATCAGCAAATCAACTGTGGTCGTTTTTCCTGCTCCTGAAGGACCTACCAATGCAGTGATTTTTCCGGGTTCTACAGTAAACGATAAATTTTTTAATACTTTTTGTTTTGGTGAATATCCAAATTGAACATTTTTAAATTCTATCTTTCCATGCTCTAAAATCAGTTCTTTCCCCTTCTTTTCTTCTTCGCCGCTTTTCAACAAATTAAATGCACGAGCAATAGAAGCAATGTTTTGCTGTAACGAAACCCACAAATTCGCAAGCGAATCAATAGGGTCATACAACCTGTCGAGATATGCAACAAACATGACCACATCGCCAGGCGTGAGTTTATGTTTTAATGTTAGATAACCGCCATAACCCAAAACCAAAGCCATTGCCAAACGAGTAAGAAGATTTTCGAAAAATACATATTTGTTTGCCAGCTTTGACCGTTTGATATAATTCTCATACGCTTCATCTGCAACTTTTTGCATTTGTTCAACTTCTCTTAATTCGGCACCAGAAAGTTTCACGGTTTTAATTCCGCTCAATGCATCCTGAATCTTTGCGGAAACTTCTTCCCATTTTTCATAATACTCTGAAAGACCCGTTTCAAGCCTGTTTGCAGAGCGCCATGCAATAAATAAATAGACAGGAATAACTGATAATGCAATAAGAGTGAGTGTAACATTTTGCCAAAACATAATACAGAGAATGCCAATTAAACTTATTGTTTCGGGCAATATTTCCTGCGACAAACCATTGATAATCGCAGTTACTTCATCGGATTGATTGATTTGCTTTGAAAGTGCTGCACTGGAACGTTTCCCGAAAAAGCTTAAAGGCAATTGAAGAACATGTTTAAATGTATCTTTAATAAAATTTTTCTCAATCATACAAGAAAGCCTGACATTCATATTGTCAGCGATTAGCCAAAAAACATATCCAATTACATTCAATAGAAAAAGTAAGAGAACAGCCCACAGCAAAGTATCTAAAGCTTGTTCAGGCGTACGTCCTGCCACATGGTCGGGTCTATGTGGTTCTTTCTTTTTATGTTTATCTTTTGTTTTAGTTTGTGGAGTAGATATTTGGGAAGTCTGATCAACATTGTCATTTGGAGATACTTTATGTACAAAAAAATCTGTGATAGGATTTTCATCTTCCACATCAACACCCAATTCCTTCCGAGTATTGTCTTTCGCTTGTTTTACAAAGAGTCCGGCAACATCATTAATCGCTTCACGATAGATGAGTGGTTCAATTAAACCAGTCATAGTGCTGAGCAGCCAAATGACAACAACTAAAATGAATGTTCTTTTTTTAGGTATTATCAATCTGAATAGACTTTTCCAGACATCCCTCTTTATGTCTTTGCTGACGCTCATTACGAAATCAAGTTATTTTTTTGATTAGGTAAAAATAGTAATAAAGATTTTGAAATGAAAAATGAATGCAAAACAATTTATGATTTTATATCTTGCAAAGTATTCTAATAAAGCTTTTGACCTAAAGTCATTTTAAGTTTATATACGCTGAGCATATAGTCAATCTTAGATTTCAAAAGATACAAGCGGCTTTCTGACACTGATGTTGAAGCATCCAAAAGATCAAGATTTGTGATACTTCCAGCTTTGAAACTAATTGTTGCCAGTCCAAGAGCTTGCTGTGCTTGTGTTAGCTGAAGTTCAAATTGTTTGACCTTTTTTAATGCAGCCAAACGATTGGCTTCGTTTTCCATTACTTCATTGGTAATGGTACGGCGAGTTATCTCAGTTTCAAAGTTTGATGATTGAATGTAAGAATTAGCTTGTCTTAAATTAAATTTAGTGCGTGATGCATCAAATATTGGTATTTTCAAATTAATTCCTGCAACAAAATTTGCTGTCATTTTATTCATGTCTGGAAAAAATCCGTTCTTTTCGCCACCCACAGCCATCAGGTTAATCACAGGATTGTATTGCGTTTTAATCATCTTGTAACGCATTTGAGCAATTGTAGTTTTTTCTTTTGCAATCAGCATTTCATCACGATGGCTCATTGCATATTTACTCAGTGAATCAGTAGGAATATTTGATAATATAGATGTTAATTCTGTTTTCACAATATGTGAAGTTTTCTCCGGTGCACCTAGTAAATTGTTTAATACAGCAAGTTGAATATTAAGAGCTGCTTCTAAATCTATCTTCTGGCTTTCTACTGTTGAAATTTTAACTTTAGTTGTAAGTATTTCATACGAAGTAGCAGAACCAGTTTCCTTTTTCTTTTCAATATAATCAAGGTGTTCCTTTAAAGTATGCAGTTGTTCATCTTTAATTCGGATGGCTTCTTGTAAATACAATAAGCTATAAAAATTTGTTGTTGCAGACATTGCAAGCTTTTGTTTGACTTGTTCCAAAGTTTGCTCGGCAAGTACTTTGTTTTCTTTTTCAACATTAATATTTTTTGATGTTTTACCAAAATCATAAACTGTTTGCTGAACATTAATTGATGCATTGTAATTGTTGAGCGGATAAAGTGAAAAATTGCCTAAACCTGGAAAAGCTATAGAAGACGCAGGACCTAAGCGATCATACGAAGCATCAAAATTAACATTTGGCAAATAGCCTGATTTTGCTAAATCTATTTTGGCATCAGCTGCATTCAGCGCTTCTGCAGCTTGTTGCACGGATGGATGAGATTTGATTACTTCACTGATAATTTGGTTCAATGATAATGAATCACTAGTATTTATACTAACTTTTGTTTGTGCTTGAGATAAAAACTGCACCGAATAAATAAGAGTAATCAATGCAATTAAAAATTTATTTATTTGAATATTCATTTTAAAAAGAATTTAAGTTTTCAATATTTTTTTTCGTCCATGTACCATAATTAAAGGGATTCCACCAATAAGAGTGAAAATAGCTGCAACTAAAAAGTCATCATCAATACCTTGAATGTAGGCTTGTTTATTCACAGACGACAATAATACAATTTGTCCTTGCTTTCTGGCTGTTTCCCTCGAACTGCCTGCCGTGTGTTGGATATGTGTTGTTATTTTTGCCGAAACAGTTTTATATTCTTGCGATTGAGACTGAATCGCTTGCCCATACATTTGAGAATGATAGCCAACCCTTGTGGTGAGTAGTGTTGCAAGAATTGCTACACCAAAACTTCCGCCCAATTGTCTGATTGTATTTGTAACACCTGATGCTTGCGCCATTTTTTCTCGTGGAATATCTAAAAGTGCTAGCGAACTCAATGGTGTGAAAAGAATGCCCATGGCAAATCCACGCAAGTAAAGAGATGTCATGATGTAACTATTTTCAGACAAAAATGATAAATGTGAGTTAATATAAAAGCTGATAGAAAGTAAGATAACACCAAGAAAAATAGGTATTTTAGGGCTTATTCGGTCGGACGTTAATCCTGCAATTGGCGACATAATTCCTTGAATAATTCCGACAGGTAAAAACACTGAACCAGCCTGAACAGCTGTGTATCCTAATGAATTTTGCAAATAAATTGGCATCAGAAATGTGCTGCCAAACATGCCAATACTAAAAATAAAGATGATCATATTACAATAACCAAAATTATGATTGGCAAGCAAACGCAGGTCTATCAAAGGGTTTTTAATAGTAAGTTCTGTCGTTAAAAAAACAGCAAACGCAATAATTGATATAGCAAAACATACTAAAATATATGGCGCTGACCATCCCGCAGAGTTGGTGGCTGCATTGCCTTCTGCCAGTGCGTAAAGCAAGAGCGGTAAAAATGTTGCTACAGAAATAAAGCCTATTATGTCAAAGTTACGAACTTTTTTATTTATATATTCTTTTTGAATAACAATAGTGGCAAGCAATGCAATGATACCAACAGGAATATTTACATCGAATATTAATTGCCAACTGAAATTATCAACCAAATATCCGCCAATGATTGGGCCAAATGAAACTGAAGCTGCCGCAGCAACCGCCCAGAAACCCAAAGCCACACCACGTTGTTTTGGAGGGAACTCGCGCGTAATGATTGCCATTCCTAATGGTTGAATGGTGCCGGCGCCAAGTCCTTGAATAATTCTTGAAATAATAAGCATGTCTTCATTGCCTGACATACCGCATAAAAGAGAGCCAATTGTAAACAACAACAAACCCATAAAATACATTCGTTTGTAACCGAATTTATCGGCTAACCACCCTGAAGTTGGTAACATGACTGCCATTGCAAGCATATACGCAGTAATTACCCATTCAATTTTATCAAGTCCAACACCAAAAGAAGCCATGATTTTTGGCAAACCAACATTTACAATAGTTGCATCAAGTACAGCCATAAATGTTCCTATCATTACATTTGCCAGCAACACCCATTTGTAACTGTTGTGTTGAGGATGTAAAAAAGAATCTCTTTGTCTGATAACTTTACGAACCTTATGAGAAGGTGATACTTTGCGCATCAATTGAAATTATTTAATGATTTTAATTAATGCCGACATACCAACAAGAATATTATAAGAAGATAATTTCTTGCCATTTTCAACGCCATCAATAGAAACTTTTATTGGTACACGTTGAGTGATTTTAGTAAAGTTACCTGATGCATTATTCGGTGGAATAAGCGAAAACTGTGAAGCAGTGTTTGATCCGATGGAATAAACTTTTCCTGTGAATGTAACGTCTGAAAACGCATCAATTGTAAAGCTTGCTTTTTGTCCAAGATGAATTTGAGACACTTTTGTTTCTTCCAAATAAACGATGACCCACATTTTATGGTTATTGGTAACCGTAAAAATTGATTGTCCGGGTTGAATAATATCACCTGGAAGCAACCAACGTTTTGCAACAACACCAGTGATTGGAGCATAAAGCTTGGTGTTTGTTAATTGAGTAGAAAGAACATCAATCTGCGCCTGAGAAGTTTCAATAGCTGCTGAAGCGCTTGTAATCTGGGCTTTTGAAACATCAAGTTGTGTTTTAGCAGTTTCAAATTGTGCTTGTGCAGATTCATACGCTTTTTTCAAATGATCGTATTGTTCTTTTGAAATAACATCACCGGCAAACTGACTCTTCGCTCTGTCAAAATCTTCTTGTGCTTTTTGAACATTCACTTCCTGAACTTTAATACTTTCCTGATCGAAAGAATATTTAGCTTCTGCCTGTTGCAATGTGGCTTCAGCTTGTTTTTTTTGAGCAATCACTTGTTTTTTCTGTGCCAATAAATCAGTGCTGTCAAGCTCTGCAACTAACGTGCCTTGTTTCACTGTGTCATCTTCATTAACATATAAATGTGCGATTCGTCCTAATATCTTGGAACTCACGGAAACATTGTCTGAATCAACATGTGCATCATCCGTTGCAATGTATTTGCTGTATTCATAATACCAGTACCAACAACCGCCCAATACAAGCGCTACAACTAAAATTAAAGGCAGATATACCTTAATTCCTTTTTTTTCTTCTTTTGTTTTTTTTGAATCTTTTTCCATTTTATTTATCAATCTGTTTTTTAATTAATCATTTGCAGTTATTTTCGAGAGAATGTTTTTTACATTTTGCAATGATGATGAAAGCAGCATCAATTCCTTATCTGATAAATCCATGAGTTTTAGTTTGATATTTTCCTGCATCGTTTTTTTCATGAATTCAATTAGGTTATTTCCTTTTTTTGTCAGTTGAATATGAATGATTCTTCTGTCTTGCTTATCTGGCAAGCGTTCGATCAATTTGTCAGTGATGAGTTTATCAACTAAAGCAGTAACATTAGGTTTTGGCATGGATAATATTTTGCCAATTACTGACATAGAAAGCATTCCATTTTTTTTAAGTGTCATCAATAAGAAATGCGAACCGGGCGTTAAATGAGGCTTTTTCTGTTTTAGTTTAATTAAACTTTTAAACATGATTGGATTAACAGAAAAAATATTGTCAATGATTGTATCCAAATGCTGTTTTTCCATAGTCGTTTGTAAAAAGGTTACAAACCTATAACTATTATATAATATAACCAAATTTAGTTTAAGAATTTTATAAATAAAGAGATTAATAGATTGTAGAATTAAAAAGTATATTCAACCTTCTCCAAAAACAAACCGGCAGCAGGAACAGAATTTCCCGCAGAACAACGGTCTTTAGCATGAATGATTTTTTTAAGATCAGTTAACGTAATCTTCTTTTGCCCAACATCCATCAATGTGCCGACAATAGCGCGAACCATGTTCCGCAGAAATCGATCAGCGCAAATAGTGAAAATTAATTGTCCATCAATTTCTTCCCATTTTGCAGATTTGATAATGCAATTATTGGTTGCCGTATCTGAATGAAGCTTTGAAAAGCTTGTGAAATCAGTATATTTCATCAATATCTCTGCGCCTTTGTTCATTAATTCAATATTCAATTCATGAGGAAAATGAAATGAAAAATCAAGTGTAAACGCATTTTTTTGTTGAGTAATATAATATTTATATGTGCGTGAAACAGCACTGAAACGTGCATGAAGAGAAGCTTCTACAGTAAATATTTGGTGAATGACAATATCTTTTGGAAGAAATCTATTGAGTTTGTTTGTCAGTTCTTTTCTTTGTGTATCGTCCAACTCTTTGTCAATATCAAAGTGAGCAAAGAATTCTTTTGCATGAACGCCTGCATCCGTTCTGCCGCAGCCGGTAATACTGATTTCCGATTTTAACAGCAGCGACAATGCTTTGGTAATTAACGACTGAATACTTACGGCGTTTTTTTGTATTTGCCAGCCGTGGTAGTTGGTTCCGTTAAAAGATAGCTGTATGAAATATCTTTTTAACATACTTTTGATAATAAAACACAAAATTAGAAATTTTAGCGAAAGAGTTTATTGTTATTTTTGTAGTATAAAATTATTCTGATTGAATTCACTGCCATCAAAACTTGTTGAAAAAGCTGTCAATGAAATTGCCAAGCTGCCGGGCATTGGTCGCAAGACCGCACTGCGCCTGACGTTGCATCTTTTGAAAGAAGATGTTTCGGAAGTGGAAAGCTTGGGAAATGCGTTGATCAAAATGCGAACGGAAATAAATTATTGCTCGCAATGTCATAATATTTCCGATAAAGAAGAGTGTGAAATCTGCGCCAACCCTAAGCGAGACAAAAGTATTGTGTGTATTGTAAAAGATGTGAGAGATGTGATAGCTGTTGAAAATACAGGTTATTACAAAGGTGTTTATCATATTCTCGGTGGCATCATTTCTCCGATGGAAGGCATAGGACCGGATGAATTGAATATTCAATCGTTGGTTCAGAAAGTTGCAGCAGGAAATGTGAAAGAAGTAATCATGGCGTTGAGTTCAACAATAGAAGGCGATACAACTGTTTTTTATTTATATAAACAATTAAAAGAATTTAATATTCGGATTTCTATTATTGCTAGAGGAATTTCGATTGGCGATGAACTGGAATATGCTGATGAAGTAACGCTTGGACGTTCGATTACGAATAGAGTTTCTTACGAAGATACGTTGTCTGCTTGATTTTAAGAATAAATAGTAATTACAATATTTCGTCTTTCACCGCCATTTCTGAATTCACATAAGTAAATCCCTTGCCAAATGCCCAAATTCAGCTTATGATTGGTGACAGGAATTGTCAATGATTGACCGAAAATAGACGATTTTATATGAGCCGGCATGTCGTCTTCGCCTTCAAGCGTGTGAGAATACAGATGAATGTTTTCCGGAATCACTTTATTCATCATGCTTTCAAAGTCATTTCTCACTGAAGGATCCGCATTTTCATTCAATGCCAAGGCGGCTGAAGTATGTGTCAGGAAAATATTTACCAATCCTTTTTCAGGCAGATTATTTAATTTATTTTTAATAAGATGAGTGATTAAATGAAAACCTCTGCCAAGGTTTGGTAAGGTTATTTCAAATTGTTGAATCATGTTTTATAAATTATAAAATTCGCTGCGTCTGTCTGATAGCAAATGATTGAACGAATTTATTTTTTTATCTCTTGCCAGATTGATGTCAATTTCAACAACGTCAACATGCGGTTTATCAATAGGAGCGGAGGACAAAATTTTTCCAATTTGTGAAGTAATTTGACTTGCTCCAGTAAAGTTAAAATTGTCATTTCCTCTGATTTCATTGCCAATGCGGTTAGCTGTTACAGCAAATATTTTATTCTCAATGCATCGAGTCATCATAGATTGTTGGCAATAAGGCAATACAAGATTTGCCGGATGCGCCAATACATCGCAGTTTTGCAGCGCAAGTGTGCGTGCAACTTCAGGGAAAAACCAATCGAAACAAATCATCATGCCTATATTACAATCTTTTACATTATATCCTTTCAAAGGTAAATCACCTGGGGAAAACCAAAGATTTTCTTTGTAAAACAAATGCAGTTTTCTATATACGCCAATCAGTTTTTTTTGATAAACCATCATGGATGAATTATAGATTTTGTCTTTATCTTTTTCAACAAAGCCGGCAACAATCACGGCATCGGTTTTTTGTGAAAGCGTTGAAAGAAAATCAAAAGTCATTCCTTCAGCTTCTTCGCCTAGAGTGACAGCTTCTTCCTTTGAAACGAATGTATATCCTGTAGCAAATAATTCAGGCAAAACAATAAGGTCAGCTTTGATTGATTTTGATAATTCAAGTACTTCAATGAAATTATTTTCTTTGTTTCCGAATTCAGGATTATTTTGAATATAGCCGACTTTCATGAGATATTGATTTTTATTTTAAACAATGCAAATTACAATTTCTATTTTAAATTTCAACTGTAGAGATATATTTTTTAAGTTTGTATAATATTAAATTTGTAAAATGAAGCCAATTATTTTCCTGTTGTTTTTTGTTTTAAGTTTTCAATCATTGTCTGTTTACAGTCAGTGCAAAGGCAATGTAGTCAAATACACCACGACATCAAGAAAAGCGCAGAAATGTTTTGAGAAAGCGGAAAGTCTTATTAATATTAAAGCTTATAAAGAAGCTGAACAAGAACTTTTAGATGCATTGGCAATTGATGATAAGTTTATTGAAGCTTATTTAGTGCTTGGAGATATTTATTCAATGAACAGAGAATTTGATAAATCGGAAGATGTGTATCGAAAAGCAATCAGTATTAGTCCGAGTTTTTTTCCTGAAAGCTTTTATTTGCTTGCCAACAACCAGTTTAATATGGGCAAATATGAAGAAGCAGAAAAAAATTATAGAATATATTTGAATAGAAATGATATTTATGACGATAATAAAATCAAGGCAGAAAGAGCTTTACGAAATTGCGAATTTGCTGTGGAAGCTGTGAAACATCCGGTTGATTTTACTCCTGTAAATGTTGGTCCGGCAATCAACACAGAATTGAATGAGTTGTATCCATATTTAGCTGTTGATGGCTCAAGTCTAATGTTTACGCGCAATCTGAAAGATAAACGCACGTATGATGGGTTCAATGAAGATTTTTATATTTCTTTTAAAGATGCTGATGGCAAATGGTTGGAAAGTGAAAACATGGGCGCACCATTGAATTCATTGGCATATGAAGGTGCTGGCTGTTTATCACCAGACGGACAGACAATGATTTTAGCTATTGCTCCAGATTATCTTGGTGATTATGGTACGGGACGAACCGGCTTTGGCGGTTGTGATTTATTTATTTCAAAAAAATCAGGAGATACATGGTTGCCACCAAAAAATTTAGGACCAAATATCAACACACCTAATTTTGAATCACAGCCATCACTTGCGCCTGATGGAAGAACATTGTATTTTATCAGAGGATACCGTAAAGGTTATGATATTGTGGGGCAGGATATTTATTCTTCACAATATATCGGAAACGGTCAGTGGAGTAAGGCTGTACGCTTAAGCGATAAAATAAATACACCCGGAAATGAAGAATCTGTTTTTGCACATCCTGATGGACAATCGCTGTATTTCGCTTCTGACGGGCATCCTGGCATGGGTGGTCTGGATCTTTTTGTTTCAAAAAAAGATACCAATGGCGAATGGGGAGAACCGGTGAATCTTGGCTATCCGATAAATTCGGTGCGTGATGAATTTAGTATTTATGTTTCTGCTGATGGAAAGAATGCGTATTATAGTTCAGACAGAGCAGGCGGCTTTGGTGGTTTAGATATATATTCATTTGGATTGACAGAAAAAGTTCGTCCGATTCCTGTGACCTATATGAAAGGAAAAGTGTTGAATAAAGACACTAAACAGCCTGTTTCTGCCGAGTTTGAGCTGGTTGATCTTAATTCAGGAAAAACAGTTGTGCGATCATCTTCAAATAAAGTGAATGGAGAATATCTTGTTTGTTTGCCATCGGATAAGGATTATGCTTTGAATATATCTAAAGAAGGATATATGTTGTTTTCTGAAAATTTTTCTGTAAAAAAAATGACAGACTTAAAACCGATTGTCAAAGATGTTCTTCTAATGCCTGTTAAAGTTGGAGAAATTGCAGTGCTTAAAAATATATTTTTCGATACAGATAAATTTGAACTGAAGAAAGAATCTTTAATAGAATTAAATAAATTGATTGAATTGCTTAAAACAAATGCTCTGATAAAAATTGAAATCAGCGGACATACTGATAACAGAGCGGATGAGAAGCATAATTTATTGCTTTCGCAGAACAGAGCAAAAGCTGTTTATGATTATTTAATTGCAAATGGTATTGCAAAAGAAAGATTGACATTTGTTGGTTATGGTGAGAAAAAGCCAATAGATTCAAATGATACAGAAGAAGGCAGAGCAAATAACAGACGGACGGAATTTAAAATAATCTCAATAGATTAATTTTTTTTAATAATCAACGTATCGAAAAAAGGACCATAACCACCCCAAACACCCAATGCATCCTTAATGTTTGAAATGATTGGAATAGGCGATCCGAAAGGATTTCCACCATTATACATTTCTTGTTCAGTGGTTCTCCAAAAATCATAATTTGCTTTATCTATTGTACATGCTTTAATAATGACTGTGTCGCCAATTTTAAATTTTCCTGATTTTTCAGTAGAGTTTTTTTGAGTACTTGCTAAATTATTTGATCCTCTTCTCATGCTGAAAGAAAAGGTTTTTCCATCAAAAAGTTTATCATCGCTAACAGAGCCTTCGACAGGTATAAATTTTTTATCTTTATTCAAACGTTGAGTAAATATTCTGTAATAATTTGCTATCCCTGGAGGATCAGAAAATTTCGCCCAAATTAGTCCAAAAGTATCTTGATCTGATGGATCCAGCTTAAACCAAACGCTGTCTAGTGTTACAGGTTTTAATATTGAAGTTATTGCAGAATACGTTTTGCCATCAACGGTTACAGATAATGTGTAACTCTTCCCTGTTTCTCCTTTTATTTTTTGTCCTTTATACACTAAAGGCGGGAAATAGCGTAAATCTAAACCGAGTGTTAATGAATCTGTTTGAACACCATCAGAGACTTTTATAATTGCGTTTCGTACCAGCAAATTTACAAGTGATGCTGAGTCAGTTGTGCTGAAATAAGCGGCATTTCTGGTAACTAGAACCATTGCCGATTGTCCAGGTTCAATCCATCCTTCAATCACAACTTTTGGATTGTAAGGAGGTAATTTAACATTAATTTCTTTTTGACATGAAATAAAAATTAATGATATAAAAAATAATATTGAAAAATATTTTAGCATAAATAGTTAAAATTTAAAATTCCATGCAATTGATGGAAGTATTGGGAATAAAGAGATTTGAGTGGCTTTTGTTTCCATTCCTTTTGTTGGATCACCTGTCGTTTCAATAGAAATAAAATATGGATTATACCTATTGTAAAGATTATAAATTGAAAAATTCCAACTCGATTCAAATCTTCTTTTTTTCTTTGGAGTATATGTTACAGAAACATCCATGCGGTGATATGGAGGCATTCGGTAAGAATTGCGATCGCCCCATTCTGTGATGACTTGTCCGTTTATAAAATATCTGCCGATAGGCGGTGTCATTGTATTTCCGGTTGCATAAACCCAAACCAATGAACCGGTGAGTTTTTCACTAAAATCGTATGTTACAATAAAAGAAATATCATGTCTTCTGTCGTATTTTGAAAAGAATGTTTTACCATTATTCAATTCAGGAAAAGTCCGTGTTGACCATGAAAGAGTATATCCAACCCAACCAGTAAGTTTTCCATAACGTTTTTTAAAAAATAATTCAGCGCCATATGATTTCCCATCACCGAATGTTAAACTATTATCCGTATTATTGCCAACATCGTTTTGTGGCGATGCTGATTCTTTATATTCTATAAGGTTTTTAAGCGATTTGTAATAAAATTCAATATATGATTCAAACATGTTTTTATTGAAGTTTCTGTAATATCCGAGTGAGTATTGAGTGCCATCTTGCGGTTTAACGATATCAGAACAAGGAATCCACACATCTGTCGGAAGACTCATGCCTGAAACACTTGCCATATGCACATATTGATAATTGTGCGTATATGAAAATTTGATTGACGAAACATCATTGATACTATATCGTGCAGAAAAACGAGGTTCTAAATGATTGTAAGATTTTATATCTTTTCCGGCGCCATAATGAATTGTATCAGTGACAAGGTTTGTAGTATTATCCATAATATATCGGTCGAACGGACCAACAAACATAAAATATGAATAGCGCAAACCGGCATATACTTTAATCTTTTTATTCACATCAAAATCATCACCAATATATGCTGCAATTTCATGTGCGTACATGTCAATTTTTTTGCCAGTATTAAAATCTACATTGCCGGATTGAGCACTGACATGCATAGGAGTGAAGGTGTGGAAAATATAGTTTATTCCATACTTGATTTTATGCGAAACATTTGGGCTGTAAGTGTAATCTGATTTTAATGTCCAGTCGCTAATTCCGGAAAACATTTTAAAATCAAATTGGTCTAAAGACATTCCTAAATTAAATTGATAATTGCTATAGATTAAAGATGTATTTGCAAAAAGTTTGTCATTGAATAAATGATTCCATCGCAAACAGGCTGTGGCATTACCCCACCAAGTATCATTGCTTAAAGAATTATTTCTGTTTAAAGTAAAAACATCTTTTCCAAAATAACTACTGAAATACAACCTGTCTTTTCTTGATAAGATATAATTGAGCTTTGCATTTAAATCATAGAAATAATAATGTGTTCCGCGAAATGAAGAGTTTTTTTTGATAAATGGTTGCATAAGAATATCAATATAGGTGCGCCTTGCAGAGATTATAAATGAACTCGTGTCTTTTTTTATCGGACCTTCAATAGTGAGCCGTGACGCAATCAATCCGACACCACCTTCGGCATGATATTTTTTATTGTTACCATCTTTCATTGTAATATCAAGCACTGAAGCCAATCGTCCACCATATTCAGCTGGCATTCCGCATTTGATTAATTCCATATCTTTCAGCGCATCTGAATTAAATACGGAAAAGAAACCAAATAAGTGTGAAGCATTATAAACCACCGCTTCGTCAAGCAGGATAAGGTTTTGGTCTGGGCCGCCACCACGCACATAAAAGGCGCTGTTGCCTTCGCCAGCAGCCATTACGCCCGGTGTTAATTGAAGTACTTTCAGAATATCTGATTCTCCCATAAGCATTGGGATTTGTTTGATCCTTTCTATAGGCATTTCAAAACGCCCCATTTCAGTGCTTTCTACGTTCTTATTGTCTTTTTCTGCTGTAATTTCAACAGTTTTCGTCATGAAAATATTTTCGTCAAGATCAATATTTGAAGAAATATTTTTATTTAATTGAATTTTTTTTTGATAATCTTTATACCCAATATTTGAAACGGTTAACGAATAATTTCCTTCAGGAAGAGTTAAAGAAAAAAAACCATACGTATTCGTTAGTGTACCTTTTGATAGTTCTTTGACATATACTCTGGTTCCGATAAGATTCTCGCCATTCTCAGCATTTCTAACGTATCCGCTGATTGTGAATTTTTTTTGAACTTGGTTTGTGTTTTGAGAAAAAGCCTGAAACGTGAGAAAAATAAATAATGAAAAAAATATATAGTTTAAATGTTTAGTCATAATAGTTAATATTGAGCAAAAAAACGGAAAATTACTGATAATATTATAAATTAGAGATTAATAATTTGTTATTTTTGCAGGCGTATTAAAATACAGCGGGGTGTAGCGCAGTTGGCTAGCGTACTTGCATGGGGTGCAAGTGGTCGCAGGTTCGAGTCCTGCCACTCCGACTAATAAAGACAAGGGTTTTGAAAGTTATTAAAATCCTTTTTAAATTTTAGTATACACGAAAGTATACACAGAAAAACAAAAATTATTGTAAAAAATCATTTATGCTGATTAAAATATTGCATATTTAGTTTGAAAAGTCTATAAAAAATAATATTCCAGCAAGGATAAGATTTATATTATAAAGCCTTTTATTCTAATGATTGATATTATATTATTTTTAAAAGAGCTGATAAAATTAATTATGGGCTTAAAGGCAAAGTAAGACAATAGCATCAAAAAAAATCAATAAAAAAGCCCCTTTTGGGGGCTTTCAATTTAATGTTCTATCCTGTATTTTTATTGACCTACTACAATAAAAGTAAAATTAATATTATCCTGATAATAAAATTGGTCATCCGAACCAGAATTTGTGCCTGCGGCGGTTTTAATTACAATATTGTTATTACTAATACTTGAAATAAAAGCAAAATTTTGATAATTTGATGAACCTAAATAACAGGCTGTTGCGACAGGTGTTGATGAAAATGGGGTTGTGAAAGTTATTTGATAAGTACCAGTTGTTATATGTGAGAGAGTGAATCCTGATCCATTTGCTATTCCTTGTCCTATAATTGTACCTGCAATAATTTTTGGTACATCAGTAATGCCATATCCTGCAATAGTTGTAGGTTTATTTGAAAGGTCGTTAAAACTACCGCTAAAATTACTTTTCGCATCCCATTTTACAGTATCTATTGCTGTTATCTTTTTAGCTACTGAAGCATTGTATTGTGGTTCGCTTTCAGATGTCAAGAAACCAGCATCATTAGTAAGGTTAGATGTTTTTGTAGGTATGGTTGGTTGATTAGTCAAGTCAGTATAACTACCCGATGTAGCTACTTTGGAAAGTGTAGGTTTGCTGGTGAGATCATTGTAATTACCACTGAAACCATTTCCTGATTTTCCTGCAAATAAAGCATAAGGCACGCTTAATAGTTGGCTTGTACCAGTAATTGTGTAGTTTGCACCACCTGTCGGGTCAGTTTCGGTTTTAATGAAATATATTCCGTTTGTCCAATGAATAGTATCAAAACCTATTCCTCCACCTATTACAATACTTACTAAACCATTTGCATTAGTTGTTGGTTTTTGAGTTTCAGTGTAAACAACCGTTGCATGTGTAGTATCTATTATAGTTATTTTCATTCCAACTGCTGTTTTGGTTACAAGATTGTTACTGCTGTTACGAATTACAGCCTGATAACTCATTTTTTGTGGTGCTTGAGCAAACACACTTGCAGATATTAAAACTGCTGCTAAAATTGTAAATATTTTTTTCATATTTTTTTATTTTTTAATAATTTTAAATGTTTTAATTTCTTTATTGTTATCGGTTACTTTTAAAAAATAATTAGCTGAAGGAACTGATTCCATTGGTATTGATGTTTCATAACTACTTATTTTTTTATTGAATAAAAGTTTTCCATTGATGTCGTATAGCTGATACGATAAATTTTCAATTTGATAATTTTCAATTTTTAATGTTAATAAATCAGTTGTGGGATTTGGAAAAGCCAAGCAATTAAGACTAATACTTTTAGCTTCTTCAATAGCATTTACAACTGAAATCTCAAAGGGCTGTTGTACGCCTTGTACCACAGAACCATTTGTTCCAGTGTTTGTGGTGTAAACAATTTGCCCAACGGAGTAGCTCACAGAACCTCCTGTACCTGTGGCATCCCCGCCTGATGTGGAAACGGCTTCTTGTGCCTGAATATACCTTATTCCAAAGGCAAACAGAAACAAGACAATTAAAATTGTTTTTTCCTTTTTCATATTTAATTATTTTTATGTACAGCAGTTCCAACAGTACAGTTAATAAAAAAAAAGACGTGGAACTGTAACCATACTCGTTTCTGAGGTATCGCCAGACACCCACAACTACAAATAGATTAAGCCCACGCCTTAACGTGAGCGTTAAATCTATTATTTGTAGTTGTTTTGAAAACTGGCGATTTTCAGAAACAAATAAAAGTTAACGCTTTTATAAATTTTGTAAACAAAGAACGTATTTATTCTGCTTTACAGAATATTATTACAAATATATAATAATTAAATCCTAATATTTTTAATATAAGCAAAATATTTTTCATTGGGTTGTTATAAAAATTTTATCTATTTTTATCGTGAATATGTCAAACAAAGAAGCACAAGCCCGAATAAAAATTAATAAACTACTTGAAGAAGCAGGTTGGCGTTTTTTTGATGGGGCTGATGGATCAGCAAATATTTCGCTTGAGAATAATATCAAAATATCACAACAGCATATTGATGAATCTGGCGATAACTATGAAAAAACAAAAAATGGTTTTGTTGACTATCTTTTATTAGATAGCAAAAAATTTCCTGTATGTGTACTGGAAGCAAAGAAAGAAGATATTCACCCACTATTTGCAAAAGAGCAGGCTCGTAAATATGCGGATAATCAAAAAGTACGTTTTATTATTTTATCTAACGGAAACCTGCATTATTTCTGGGATTTACAAAAAGGTAATCCAGAAACCATCACACGCTTTCCTTCTCAAATCTCATTAGAACAATATAAAGGCTATCAAGCACCCGATAAAAGTAAACTTGTTTCAGAAATTATAGAATCTGATTACGTTACTTTAACGCAAAACCCTTTATACAGCAAAGTCCCGCAATGGCTGAATTCTGAAACAAAGCAGAATTTTATTACTGAAAATAAACTAAAATTTCTGCGCCCTTATCAGGTTAAAGCTATCAAAGCAATTCAGCAACAAGTAAGCGAAAACAAAGAACGTTTCTTGTTTGAAATGGCAACTGGCACTGGCAAAACATTAACAGCAGCAGCAGTTATAAAATTATTTTTAAGAACAGGAAATGCTACAAGGGTATTGTTTTTAGTAGATAGATTAGAACTGGAAACACAAGCTGAAAAGGCTTTTAAATTATATTTGAGCAATGATTTTTCAACTGTAATTTATAAAGAAAAAAGGGAAGACTGGCGAAAAGCAGAAATTGTTGTTACAACTGTTCAATCTTTATTATTCAATAACAAATACAAATCAAAATTTTCACCAACTGATTTTGATTTGGTAATAAGTGATGAAGCTCACCGCAGCATTGGTGGAAATAGCCGTGCGGTATTTGAATATTTTTTGGGTTACAAACTTGGATTGACTGCAACTCCAAAAGATTATTTAAAAAAGTTTGATAAATCAAATCCTAATGATCCACGTGAATATGAAAGACGTTTGCTTTTGGATACATACACAACCTTTGGTTGTGAAAGCGGACAACCAACTTTTAGGTATTCGCTTATTGACGGTGTGAAAGATGGGTTTCTTATAAATCCTATTGTTGTGGATGCTCGTACAGAGATAACCACGCAATTACTTTCTGATGAAGGCTACTCTGTACTTTCTTTCACAGATAATGAAGAAGACGAAAATGAAGATATAGTTTTTAAACACAGTGATTTTGAAAAGAAATTTTTTTCAGAAGAAACCAATACAGTTTTTTGTAATACATTTTTAGAAAAAGCACTTCGTGATCCTATCACAGGTGAAATTGGTAAATCAATTATCTTTTGCGTAAGGCAGAACCATGCTATGAAGATTACTCAAATTTTGAATGTGTTGGCTGATAAACTTTTTCCTGACAAATACAATTCTGATTTTGCGTTGCAGGTAACTTCAAAAATTCCCGATGCACAGCAGTTCACTATTAATTTTTCATCATTGAATAATAATCTAAATGGTAAATCCCAATGGCTTGAAGGTTACAATACCAGTAAAACAAGAGTTTGTGTCACCGTTGGTATGATGACAACTGGTTATGATTGTGAAGACCTTTTAAATATCGCCATGCTGCGCCCGATTTTTTCACCTTCCGATTTTATTCAGATAAAAGGAAGAGGAACACGGAAGTTTGATTTTAAATTTGAAGAAAAAAATTATTTGCATCAAAAAGAAACTATCATTAAAACCAAAGAAAGGTTTAAACTCTTTGATTTCTTTGCTAACTGCGAATACTTTGAAGAAAAATTTAATTATGATGAAATAATAAAATTACCTCCTATAAAGAAGAAAAAAAATGGAGGCAATCCAACAGACCCGCCACTTCCACCGCCACCGCCAATCCCTGAAGGTGCATACGAGAGTGTTATTCCTGATAAAATTGAAACTTTTCAAGAGCAAATGATAGGTTTTGATGGAATGAAAATTGACCGAATGTTTTTTAGCAGTTTCAGCGAAACTATTATGCAGGATGATTTTGTTCAACAAAAAGTTGTTGACGGAATGGTTGATGATTCATTATTAAGCTATGTATTATCAAAGTATATTAATAAGCCCGAAGAATATTATACTATTGAGAAATTAGGCAAATCATTGCAAGTTGATAGAAAAATCACCATGCAGGAAATCCTTGAAAACATTCTTTTTGGTAATCGCATCAAACAAAAAGATGAATTACTAAATGATGAATTTGATAAATTTTTTTCCATTTACAAGCCCGAAAATGCTGATATTTCAGCATTAAAATATTTTTTCAAAGCCTACCTTGTTGATGATACTGTAAAAAAAATTATTGATACGCAGGATTACGCTGAACTGTATCACAATCCTATTTTGAGTATGGATGATTATTCAAAAGTGGATGAACAGATGAGAACTACAATACCTGAGTATATTAAAACCTATGTAAATAATAATCCATCTTTAAAATAATTTCATGCTTGACAACGGAACAAAACGTCTTATTGACAGCGCACGTGATATTCTTGTAGGAAAAGTTCCAGACCCAAAAGGGCAGATTGAACATATCACTATTGCTCTTATCTACAAATTTATGGATGATATGGACACAGAAACCATTCATAAATTTCACGGAAAAGCAAAATTTTTTACAGGAGAATATGAAAAATATTCATGGCGAAAATTGTTTGATCCTAAGTTAGGCGGACACGATATGCTTGCACTCTACCGTGAAGCCATTGAAAAAATGTATCTGAATCCCAATATTCCAGACCTTTTCAAAAGTATTTTCAAAAACGCTTATCTTACTTTTAATTCGCCTGAAACATTAAAGATGTTTCTAAAAACGATCAATGAATTTAATTACGAACACAGCGAAAATCTTGGAAACGCTTATGAATACCTGCTTTCAGTATTAGGGACACAAGGCGATGCAGGACAATTCCGCACACCCCGACACATTATTGAATTTATTGTTTCATGTGTTGATCCACAAAAACACGAATCCATTTTAGACCCTGCCTGCGGAACGGCTGGTTTCATCCTTTCTTCGTATAAACATATTTTACGAAATAATGCTAAAACGCATGACGGCGACAAACTCACTCCCGATGAACGCAAACGCATAGCCGAAAACCTTGTTGGTTTTGATATTGACCCAAACATGGTGCGTTTTTCATTGGTAAATATGTTTCTGCATAAATTTCAGACACCGCATATTTACGAATACGACACGCTAAGCAGTGAAGATCGTTGGAATGAATATTATGATGTGATAGTTGCTAATCCGCCGTTTATGACCCCAAAAGGCGGAATAAAACCCCATAAGCGGTTTTCTATACAAGCCACTAAAAGCGAAGTGCTGTTTACCGATTACATGGCTGAACATCTTGCACCTAATGGCAGGGCTGGTATAATTGTACCCAATGGAATTATTGCAACAACTCAAACAGCATATAAAAGTTTACGAAAAATGTTGGTTGAAAATTATTTGGTTGCTGTGGTTTCTTTACCCGCAGGAGTATTCAATCCTTACAGTGGAGTAAAAACTTCTATTTTATTATTAGATAAAAAACTTTCAAAAAAAGCTGACAGCATACTTTTTATTAAAGTTGAAAACGATGGCTACGATTTAGGTGCACAGCGTAGGGAAATTGACAAAAATGATTTACCCAAAGCATTAAGTATTTTTAATGATTACAAAACTTCTATTCTCTCAAATACTGAATTTACTGCTGATGAAAAGTGTATTGCAACTTTGGTTAAGAAAGAAAAAATATTTGAAAATAAAGATGTGAATTTAAGTGCTGATAGGTATTTGGTACGAAAAGGATTTCAAACAGAATTTGATAAAGTAAAATTAGTTGATGTATTAGATTATGAACAACCTACTAACTATATTGTAAATAGCGTAGATTACGATAATAGTTATAAAATACCTGTGCTTACAGCAGGTAAGACCTTCATATTAGGTTATACTAATGAGGAAAATGGTATTTTTAAAGACGATTTACCTGTTATTATTTTTGATGATTTTACAACAGCAACTCAATTTGTTGACTTTCCTTTTAAAGTCAAATCATCTGCAATGAAAATTTTAAAAACAAAAAAAGATATTGCTGATATACGATACTTATACTATGTAATACAAAAAATTGAGTTTAATGCTTCAGAGCATAAACGATATTGGATCTCTGAATTTTCTCAACTTGAAATTCCCCTTCCCCCGATTGAAATCCAACAGGAGATAGTTTCAGAAATAGAAAGCTATCAGAAAATAATTGATGGCGCACGCATGGTTGTTGAAAACTACAAACCTATCATAAAAATAAATCATGAATGGGAGATGGTGGAGTTGGGCAGTGTTTGTGACGTTCAATCTGGAGGAACACCAAGTTCAGATAATAAAAATTATTGGAATGGCAAAATTCCTTGGTATAGTTCAGGTGAACTCAATGTTTTATACACTACAGCATCAAATAAATTAATAACAGATGAAGGATTAAATAATTCAAATGCGAAAATATTTGAGAAAGGTTCACTACTTGTTGGGATGTACGATACTGCTGCATTTAAAATGTCAATATTAGACAGAAATGCAGCTTTCAATCAGGCAATTTGTGGCATAAAACAGAATAAAAAAGTTAATTTGTTTTTTTTATACCTGTATTTTTTAATGATGCGAGATGAATATTTAAAATTTAGAACTGGTGCAAGACAAAGAAATTTATCTAAAGATTTTATTGTAAAAATTCAAATTCCAATTCCACCGATCAAAGAGCAAACCGCCATAGTATCTCAAATAGAAGAAGAACAAAAAACGATTGAAGCCAACAAAAAACTGATGCAATTATTTGAACAAAAAATAAAAGATAGGATTGCTGAGGTTTGGGGGGAGAAGGAATGAAAATGTTTATTATAATATAAAAAGGATACCCAAAATAGTTTTGATAGTATTATTTTTTAATAGTATTTTTTTCCAAGTTCTCACCTAATGAAGTCATATTCATTGGAGGTAAAATTATTGTATTGCACCCCGATAAAGCTGTAAGTGCTGAAATATAGCTTCTTAAATAAGGAAAAATAATAGCAGGAGCATTTACAAAAAAATAGTTCTTTAAATTCTCTAATTTTTCAACTTCTTTAAACTCAAATAATCCAATTATTTTTACAGAAACATCTAAATTATCATTTGATTTTAAAGAAACCAGTAATTGAATTTCAAATTGCTTTTTCTCTTCAAAAATTATCCCTTTTGGATCAATATGTATTTCGATTGATTCAGCTTTAGTGTGAGGTTCAATTTTAATATGACTTTCTGCAATAATAAAATTATTAAACCTAAAAGGAGCTTGAGTAATATTTTGTTCTTTATTCATGCTGCTAATGCGTAATTATTGCAACCACAATTAGATAAAGTTGGGTGGTTATCATTATAACTTTTTTCAAAATTTTGATTAAAAATACAATGAACAGTATTATCCTGTAATTGATAAAAATAAGGGTTTAGTTGGATTGGTGTTTCAACTGCAATTAATGGTTGTATTGCATCCAAATTAAATATATTATATGAATCAATAATTTTCTCTAAATCAAAAAGATCATCATCTACATTAGAAATTTCAAACAACTCATTATTTAGAATATTAGTAAATTGAATTTCTGATTTTATTAAGAGATTGCTTTCTTCAAAATAATTAACACCTTGAAAAATTTCATCTGGCTTATCAATATCTATCCATTCACCTTCAGTTAAAAACACTAAACTTTCATGTGGAAATTTAGCAATAAAATCAAATATTAAATTTTCTTCAAAATCTTGATATTGATCGTTATATTCATATTCACTTCTGGGCAATATTTTAACTAAATGCTCATTTGTAAAAGAATCAAATTTATATAAAATTTTTATTTCAGAAATACTTTTAACTATTTCTGAAAGTTTAGATGTTATATATGTTTTCGCATTTACCTTCATTGGAAACTTTATTTAAAAAGATTTTTATTTTTTCAGCACAAACTTTGGCTTCTTTTGAATCTGAATCATTTATATCAATATTATTATAGTCAGATTCGTTTCTTTTTCTTTTAAAACTATTAAAAAAATTTAAAAATTTACTTGCATTTCTTGAATCTAAAGTTTTAATTTCTTCAACATACATGTTTAAAAAATACTGATGAGATTTCCCATTAGCTTTAATGTTACTAATCGCTTGCGCTTCTGAAATACCAGTATATTTGTAAAAATTATGAATTAATAATTGTAATGAGCTGTAATAAGCACAATGAATAACAGGAGCATTAAGTTTGCCATTTATTAATAAATCTATGGCTTGAAAATTTTCAATAGATTTTTTTTCTAAAATACTCACTAAATCTGTTTTGAGTATGCAAATATAGTAAAACATTTAATTGTACACTTAACTATAATAAAATTGTTTAATAGTTATTTTAAAAACTCTTATATAATGTATTATAAAAATTATTCTTTTTTTTCATTCTCATTTTTTATATATAATTTGTATCCCTTATAGCCTAAAACTATTATACCTATTGCAGCTCCAATGTACAATGTGGTTTTTAAATTTTTATTTTGTCTGATCAGTTTAAGCATTTCTTTTGGAATATTGATTAATTTTCCAATTTCACTTATTTCTAATAGTGGTAGTTTCATATTTTTTGAATTTCATAGTTATTATTTTCAAGAGGAATTATTAGGAACTCGTAGATTCCTGTGGCTGTTGTACCCTTTTCATCACTGACTGGAACATTATATAAACTCAAACGGAAATCATAACCCATTCCAAGTAAAAAATCCTTTGATTTAATTATCACTGATTTATTTCCTAAAATAGTTTTTAAGATAGTTCTATTTTTATCAAGGGGCTTATCATAAATAGCTTTCTTTATTCTTTTTTGTTTTGCCAGTAAATTATTAAAGCGAATTTGATTTGCTCTGCAAGCAAAACGTTGTGAAATTCTTTTAGGAATAAAGAGTTCGCCACTCAAAGGATCTTTTTTATTTTCTATTTCATTCACGATTTTTCTTTTTTTTAACTGCTTTTCTGTAAATTAATATATACTATATTTACATTCAATTAATGTAATTTATAGTAAAATTAGAATTATTTAAATTAATGTATTTCACTTTAAAGACTTTTCAGCACTTTAATATTAGATATTGTCTTTTAAAGGGTTATCTCCCCAAAGAAAGAAGATTTTTTCAAGTTGGCTCGGCGTTAAAATTCTTTGTGTCTTACAATATCCGAGAGGTTCTATAAATTTAACCCATTTGTTATTCAAATAAAACTGCAAAGTACCTTTACTGATTTGCATAAGTTCTGCTAATTCTTTTTTTGTGAGTGGCTTCATATTAGTTTTGATTAAAAGTTAAATATTTTTTTAGTTCCTGTAATCGGTTGAGGTATGGTAAAAATGATTGTTTGCCGTTATTCGCTTTCACAAAAGCTAAATGACCTTCAATAAAATTCCACACGTTTAAAATTTTAGTGCAAACGTCTAAATTTATAGGCTGAGTTGGGAATGTAATCGCTTTAAAATATTGCTCAAGTTCGCTTAAATCCTGCTCCCAGTTGTCCTGTTGTGCTGGATCAGGCTTCTTAATAAAATTTGTTTCTTCAATGGGTGGTAGTACCTGCACCTGTACAAATTTCTCTTTCTGTGGATGCTCAAACTCTTTTTGATGTTGTTCGGGCTGTTTTTGTTGCTGAAATTCTTTGTAATTAAATTTTACTAAATAATCGGCTAAATCTAAACCTTGTTGTTTTTCAACTTCAGTTGCTTTAAACTCTAATAAATCTGAAACTATAAATTGTGCAAAGGTTGAAAGTTCCTTTGCCTTGCTGTTCCATTTATCAAAACAATTAAGATCAGGAAATAAAACAACTTTTTTATCTCTTAATACACTGCATTTTTCTGCATTAAGATTGGTAAGGCTTCCAACCGCTAACCATATAAACTGAGGCAAATAAATACTTGCAATTACAGCAGTTTTCTCGCTTTCAACTATTGCAACTGGTTTAAATGGATCAACCGCTAATAAATGTTCACCAAAAAAACATTGTTGCAAATTAAATTCAGAGAGTTTTAAGACACTATGCACCCAGTTAATATGATTGAATGGTTCTTTTATTCTTTTGCCTGTTGTGGCATCGTATAGCATTATTTTGCCTGTTTTTATTTTATCTGATATATCAATTTGCCAAAACACAGTTGCACCATCCCAATATTTTGATGTACCTATAAAATATTTACTAATTAGTTGGTTGGTTATTTCTTCGCCGAACAAACTGAATAAGTATTTAACAAAATTATTTTCTTCATAGTTTTTCAAACTTTGTTTAAATATTTCAACAGGAATAAAAGAAACAGGTTTTGTTTGGATTGCAATAGCTTTCGGGGTTATGTATGGCTTTGGCTGTGAAGTACCAAACGAAATATTATTATCCTGAAAATAATGTTTTGGTGAATAATGATAACCGCAACTACTTTCACGGTTGCACCTCCCAACATGATCAGCAAGATGTTTATTTGTTTCTGTGTCTATATAGCGAACAAAAGTTCTTTCTTTACATTCAGGACAGTTGTGACGAGTGTTCATTCCTTTGTATGGTTCTAATATGTATCGGTGGATATTCATATTATTTAATTTTCTTCGTACTTTTCGTACTGTTCGTAAATGTGTACGGATGGTACGAGATGTACGAATTACTCTTTATCATCATTCTTTTTTTTAAACCATTTACGTATAGCACCTTCTGAAACTCCATATCTTCTGGCAATTTCGCTATTTGAAATTCCTTGTTTTTTTAATTCCAATGCTTCGGCAATTCTTTGTTTTTTATCATTTTCAGTAATCTGCTTTAAGTGTTCCCGTTCTGAACCGAAACCCATAAACTTAAATTGTAAAAAATTAATTGGCTTTTCAATTTGACAAAGAATCACATTTTCGGTATCGTATAAAAGTTCTGTATTTCGAGGCTTCATCTGTTTGATATAACGAATATCCTTATCTAAGTAGCTTTCACCTATTGTAAAAACGCTATCGCAAAAATTATATAACATCTTACTTCCAGACAAATCATTTCTTGAAATTTGTTTTGACATGTCACGTTTTGGTGTATGTGCTAATGCTAAAATTGACAATCCATATTTATTTTTCAATGCTTTCAAATGCTTCATTAACGGAAGTGCATCTTTAGCTTTTTCTGTTTCATCTTTTAAATACGTGATATTATCAATTATTAAAACTTTTGCACCTGTCTCAATGATTGCCTGCTCTAATGAATGATTTAAATATTGTTCAAAAGTTTTAAATCCGTTTTCTTCATAATCCGCTTTTTCAGGATTTATTTCAACTCTAAAAAAGTTTTCATTAAAAATATAATGATTTTGATATTTGATGGAATACCTCTTTTCAAACATTTTATCATTCAATTCAAAATCAAAATATAATACCTTTTGCTTTTTTGCCTCTAATTTAAAACCGTTAATTTGCTGTCCTTTGCTTATACTGTTTCCAATTTGTACTGATAAAATTGATTTTCCTACTCCACTTTCTGCAAACAAAATACATATTTCACTTTCAAACCAAAATTCGCTAAATAGCATTAGGGGAATAGGTCGATTTTTTGCATCTTCAAGCCATCTATTAGCTGTCTTCACAATAAATAACCCTTTACTTTCTTGAGTTTCTTTACCTTGCTCCGACAGTCTATTAATATGATCAAGCATTTCTGTTGGTGGTATACTAACAATACCAAATTTTTTTAAATCAAAATCAATATTAAGTTCAATTAAATTTGAAACTTTATTTTTGGTAGTCTGATCATATACTGACAGGGCTGCCGATTCTGTTTTATTTTTTTTGTCGGCTTCCATTTCTTTTACTATTGATTATAAATTGATTCGTTTGTTTTAACTCTTCTTTATCAGTTAGAATACGGTTTTCGTCAATCCACTGTAAAAGCTGGCTTTTCCGAAAAATAATTTTTTTCCCTCCAATTTTTGAATGAGGGATAAGATGTTTAGCTGTCTTATCGTATATAGTTTGTTTTGCTAACCCTGTGATACGCATAGCAAGGTCAATGCCACCGATTTCATCGGTTTCTTCTTCCTTTTTATTTGGTTTAAAACTGCTAAGTAAATCTTTGGTTAATTGCGTATATTCCCCAACTGTTAGAGAATATAAAGGCTTATCATGTGCTATCATAATTTTGAGTTTTTATTATGACCCAAAATTACTAATCAATTTTATGAGCAGTTATTGATTTTTATAGCCCACTAAGCCCACTATGTCCACTTTTTAAAAGTGGACATATTTTTTATTAGGTATCGTTATTTTGTTGGTAAGTCTAAACCCCAAGACTCCCATTCAATTTTATTTTTTTTTGCAATACGTTCTTTATGTGAAAATATACTACTTATATATGGTCGTGTAAATTTTTTAGGATTACTGGTTGTTCTGTCTGTGTATAAAAAATTATTTGAAATCCAATTGTATAAAAATTGATCTTGATTATTTAATTTCCCCTTCCTTTGCATTTCAAAAAACATAGTGATTAATAAATTCCCCTGTTTTTTAAAAATGAATTGTTTATCCTGCCTGTTTTCTCCATTAAATAATTTTATTAAATTCTCTCTGTCTTTTTTGTCTTTACCTACATCAAAATATTTATTTTTGTCGGTCAGTTGAAAGGAAAGTTTTGTTGTATCAATCCCATTAAACTCAATATTATGCAAATTAAATTTTGTATTTTCCTTTTTGTTTTTTGAATGTGTTTTAGGTAATGTCTTTTTATAAACTTCTAAAATATCAATTATTCTAAAGTAAGCAATATTTACAACAATCTGTAATAATTTTTCATAAGCTGGTCTGTATTTGTTATTTTTTAATGGTAGTTCAAATTTATTTTCATACATTAAACAATTCAAATCATTACAATCATATTCTTTCTCATAATAAACAACTGCGTGGAAGCAATCAATAAACATTATTTCATTAATAGATTCTTTTTTTACTTCTTTAAAAATAAGATAATTAGCTTTTTCAAATTTGAAATTTTTAAAAATATCTAAATCGCTTTCAGTAAATATTCTTTTATTAGTTGCTGTTTTTAGTCGTTCAAAGAAAGTGCAGATATTCCAATAAATATTAGCTTCTAAAACATAATTCATCATACTTAATAAATCGGCAGCCAACTTAAAACCAGAATATTGTTTTAATAGTTTATTATTATCTTCTTGAGAAAGGATTGGATAAAAATTAAATTCAAAAAGAAGAACTCTTTTTTCATCCTTTAACATTGGTGCATCTTTTTCATCTTCAGGTTTATTATAAACCTGTATTTTAAAAGGTGAATTATAATCTCGAGGGTTTCTAAAATATTGCATTTTAATCATAAATTATAAAAGTTTTTTATTTGCATCATCTAATATTTTATTTCCCATTGGTTTTAAATACGTTGTTGTTTGTTGCTCTGTTTGGTGTCCCAAACCACTTCCAGTAATAGCATTTGAATATCCTGCATCTCGCATTATTGTTGCCCATGAATGTCTTGAAACATAAGTTGTAAGATTAAAATCAAATTTTAACTGTTCTGCAATTTGTTTTAAATGCTTTAAAATTTTTTTTAACATATTTTTAGAACGGCGATATTGTTGTTCTGTTGTTATGTGTTGTTCTTTCAAAATTGGAAAAATATATTCTGAGGTGCCATTTTTTCTATAATAATCAAGAATTTTTTTAATTTCAGAATTAATTTTAATTGAAAAAGAGCGACCAGTTTTAGCCCTGTAATATTCAATTCTACCGTTTTTTATATTACTCCATTTTAAGTATGAAAGATCAATAAAATTCATCCCCATTGTATAAAAACTAAACATAAAATAATTTTTACTATGAAATAAACCTGTATTTTCGGTAACTGGGAAATCTCTTATTAAGCACATTTGTTCTTTAGTAATAGCCCTTTTAGGCGTTTCTTGTTTAAAATCTGCCAGTGTAAAACCGTTGGGATTAGTTCTGCTTTTAAATGGATATGTTTCTTCCTGACAAACACCTTCTTTGATTGCATTATTATAAAGTGTCCGTAATGTTCGTAAATAAACATTAATTGAGTTAGGTTTAGTATTTTGAGATTGTAAGTAGGATGTGTATTTTTTTAAAAAGGAATAATTTATATCTGTAAAATGAAGTTCCTTACTTTTATGAAAATTAAATATTGAATTTCGTGTAAATTTAAAAACATTTGAATATCCATGTTTATTACTTTTTTTTAATCGTTCAATTTCTTCATCAAAAAAAGTATACACCAAATTATTTTTAATTTTATTTATAAACTCTTTGTTAAATGCTTCAAAAGAAAAATATTTTTTTTCTAATTCAATTTTGATTAAAATATTTCTTGCTTCAGTTTCCTTTTGATTAAGTATTTGATTAATGAATTTATATTCTTTCTCATTAATAAAACGATTTTTCCCTTCATCCCATAAATCTAAGGAAGCAGAAAAGTTTTTTTTATGATTTTTTTCTTTTTTACCTAAAAAATAGTATTTTCGTATTCTATTATTTGTTACTCTTAAAACAATCGGATGTTTACCATCTTTTAATTTTTTAGTTTTTAAAAGTATAATACTTGCAGTAGCCATAGTTTTAAAAAAGTATACACAAAAGTATACACAAATTTAATAAAAATCAAGAAATATCAGTAAAAATATATATAACGAAAAATTGTTAAATTATTGAATTGTAATATATTAAATAAAAATGTAAAAATCTAAATAGTTATTAAACTTGTATGGGGTGCAAGTGGTCGCAGGTTCGAATCCTGCTACCCCGACACTATACAAATCATTTTAAACTAAAAGCCCTTAAATCTTAGGATTTATGGGCTTTTCTATTTTTCTCATATCAATTTTAATCATACAATTTCAATATAAATGTGCCCTATTCGGTACCCTGTTTTTATTTTTATATTTGGGGCACCGATTGAATGTAATTAATTTATTATCAAATTATTATGTCATTTTATTTGATGCTTTTTAATTTGTTTTGTAGGTTGAATTTTAGTTAAATCGGTGCGCTGAATAACAAAATAAATTAATAACCTTTAAATTAAAAAAGTATGAGAACAACCAACACATTCGGAATAGTTTTTTATCTTAAAAAATGCAAAGCCAGGGATGGCAAAGCTCCTATCTATGTTAGAATAACTGTAGATGGCAATCGTACAGATATTTCTTTAAAAAGGAATATTGAGATTAAATATTGGAACGGTAATAAAGGTATGGCAAAAGGCAATAATGATGATATACGCCTACTGAATACGCATCTCGAAAAAGTACGTGCTCAATTGGTTGGATATTATCAGGAGCTACAATTAAAAAAGAAATTTATTACTTCAGATGCTATAAAAAATTTATTTTTAGGTATTGGGGAAAAAGAATACTCACTCATGAATTTAATCGAATATCATAACACAGAAATGAAGACTGTTCTTGAATGGAGTACTTTGAAAAATTATTTTTCTACAAAAAGATATTTACAAATGTATCTTAATGAAAAAATCCGTACATCTGATATTTTTCTTTCTCAACTTGAATACAAGTTTTTAATTGGATTTGAAAAATTCATTAAAGACCATCAACCGCTTGATCATCATAAACCATGCGGTCAAAATACAGTAATGAAACATATTGAACGACTGCGAAAAATGATAAATCTTGCTATTCGAAATGAATGGCTTGATCGAGATCCATTTCAAAAGTTTAAACCATATTTTATTCGATCTGCAAGGCAATATCTCAGTCAGGAAGAATTGATAGCTATCGAATCAAAAGAATTCAGCATTCAACGTTTAAAACAGGTTAAAGATTTATTTGTATTTAGTTGTTATACAGGATTAGCATACATTGATACATTTAACCTCACTCCACAAAATATTTCTTTTGGAATTGATGGTGAATATTGGATTAATACAAGTCGAAAGAAAACAAATCAATTAGTCAAAGTGCCATTATTACCTAAAGCTATGGCAATAATAGAAAAATACAAAACCGATCCGGCTGTTATTAATAAAGGGAAATTACTTCCTTCATTATCAAATCAAAAACTTAATTCATATTTAAAAGAAATCGCTGATCTCTGTAGTATCACTAAACCGTTGACTTTCCATATTGCTCGACATACATTTGCAACAACAGTAACACTTACGAATGGCGTACCTATTGAAACTGTTAGCTCTATGCTTGGACACACAAGCATTAGAACAACACAGATTTATGCTAAAGTCATTCAACAGAAAGTAAGTCAGGATATGAAAGCGCTACGTTTAAAAATGCAACAACCAAATACTGAATTAAAAATAAATAAAGCTATGTGATAAGATAGTTTTATTTGAAATTTTTTATATTATTTTTAAGACTTTATAAATTCTGATTTGGTCTGAAGACTGCATCAGTCTTATAAAGCACAATCTAACATGAAAAAAATCACAACTTGAAAATAAATTTTCAAGAAATAAAAATTTATTAATTTGCGCCCCATGCGCAATTTTGTTCAAAAAATAAATGAGAATATTAATCAATCAGTTCAAAACATTGAAGCTGAAGTAAACAATATTCTACAAAGGTTTGAAAAGATAATCCGTTTTATTCGTTCTCAACTCATTGAACTAAAAAACTTTATTGTAAAATATGAGTTTAAAAGCAACAATGAAGAAATATTTTTTTTCAAAGAACTAAAGCCACAAATTGCAAGCAACCTCATTTATTACGCTGAAGTTTTCAAGATTGAATCCAAAAAATCTTTCTGCAGTGATGAATCCCTGGATGAATTTTTAAATGAAGAAATAAAAAAAGTAAATCATTTTTTCAATGCCAACATACGATTCTATCAATACTACAAGCTAAAGTCAACATTTCAGGACGATGATTATTTCTTGCGAAATAAAGAATCATTATTTTTCAATCTTGATTGTGTTCATCTTTTTTCTGATTTAGCTTTTACTACAAGTCATGATTATTTAACAGCGCAAATAATTGCTTATGATCAGTTAAAAGAATATT
>Ga0118677_10001229_pt1 | contig 54961 bp, 55 predicted proteins | sample AliMusrvi5mmetaG_FD_86154 | JGI IMG/M metagenome (GOLD analysis project Ga0118677, IMG submission 86154)
ACGCAGAATTAAAAACCGAGATAAAAATCCAAATAGCAGCGGAGCCGAAGCGGTTTAGTTCAACAACAGTTTATGCGGCGGTTCCGCTGACGCTACACACCACATAAACTCTTAAATCGTTGGAATTGATTCAAACCGCTTTCGGTCCGGCCAAAGCCTTCGGTTGCGGGTTGTTGTCGTTGGCGCGGGGGTGAATCAAAATCGGGCGACCACATGGGGCCGTCCCTACGGTGACATAATGACATTTAATCCTGACATCCATCATCATCATTCCATCCGCCTGCGGGAATATGATTATTCCACGGTCGGTGCGTATTATGTGACAGTGTGCGTCCATGGGCGGGAATGCCTGTTTGGCGATATTGCCGGTGACGTAATGCAGGTGAATGACGCCGGGCGGATGGTTACGGAATGGTGGTTTAAATTGCCGGAACGGTTGCCGCGGGTTTCGTTGGATGAAAGTGTGGTTATGCCCAATCATTTTCACGGGATTATTGTGATCAATGACGGTAAAACCAACACCGGGCAACCACATGGTGGTGCCCCCACGTTGGGGGATGTAATGGGATGGTTTAAAACGATGACCACCAATGCCTATATCCATGGGGTCAAGGAATTGGGGTGGCCACCGTTTCTTGGCCGTTTATGGCAGCGCAATTATTACGAACGGGTTATCCGCAATGAAAAGGAAATAGTTGCATCCGGGAATATATCCGATTCAATCCATCAAAATGGACGAAGGACGATGAATACCAACCGTAGGGGCGGCCCCATGTGGCCGCCCGCCGAAAATGTTGCGCAATGGTGTCATATGAATTTACCATCAAACGTCAAAACCAGGGCAACCACGTGGGGATTGCCCCTACGGCAAAACCAACACCTTGCCACATGGGGTTGCCTACAACCAGATTGATAGCGGGTTGGGTAAGGCTGTAGCGTTTGATGACAGGTGGAAGCCGGCATTGTCTTACGGGAATTGGGGGTGTGAGTTTATCCTGAAACGGTTGAAATGATATTGACACATTTCAGAACCTTTATATATCAGCAAGTTACGTGATCGGGTGGTTTAAAAGTGGTACACACCTAAGATGCTAGAATTATTACGATTTGGGTGTTACGGGGCAACATCACCAAACGGCTTTTATATCTATGAACGCACCACTTCCCAACTTGGTGCCTATCATGCCGGAACCTACCGCCGCTCCAAGATGGATCGGTCCAACCCTGAGAATGTCTTGACGGGCGTAAGCGAGCACGGCTTGGCCGCCTGTAGTCATTCCGGCGAGGGTGCCTACTTCTGACCGGCCACCGAAAGCGAACAGCGGTCGTGGCTCTTCTCGTGTTACCAGTTCAGTCACCCCGGTGCCTGTATCGGTGACGGCTGCGACCGTATAGCCTCCCTCAGAAGGTTTTAGCAGGCCGGTGGCGACTATCTCCTTAGTGGGGTCGTCTGCAACCTCTGGGGGCAAATGCATCGCCTTGACGGCGTGTTTTTTATCATAAACCTGAATTGCTTTGACAGCTACCGTTATGCTCGGCTTTAATGGCATACCTTTGGCCGGTGGTGGGGTAGAGTAGATCCCGGTAGTAGGGGCATGATGGAAGAAGAGATTATAAACGAACAGGAGTCCGGCAATAGCCAAGACCCCTGTGAGAACATACATTCGGTTGCGCTGACCGGCGACCGGGAAAACAAAATTATTCATCATCTAAGTCACGTACTCCCCACGTTACGAGAAAGTTTTTCATCTTTGGATTCTTCTGGACGATAGAGAGATACCGGTGCATAGCTTTTAGCTTCAATGTGGCGATGAATAGGTGTCTCTGCGTCCTGTCTGGCGTGTAGGAGTTAATCCAATCCACATGAGCTTGAGTGATATGTCCGATAAGGGGAAAGTCCTTCTGGGAGTCATTCAGTTCGTTTATGGTTTGTTCCATCAGTATGATCGCACTGCCGGTTCCCATGTTGATGCCGAGGTCGAACAGTTTGTACGCAATGTACTGGCTTTTAATATTGTCACCTTTTACTGCCGCCCATTGGTCAGAATGATAAATCTCTGCGGCTTTTTCTTTTGTGAGCAAGCGGACATTAATTGCAGGATAACTTCGGCAAGACAACCCATAGTTCGTTCCGCCGCAATTCTTTCCCGTCTCTGCGCTAAAGTTTCCACGGTCTGACTTGAGGTTTTGGAATCCACCTTCATTGCCGAATACTCCTGATATATGATGCCCACCTCTGGCCGTCCAACCGAACAGGGCTTTTTCGCAATCTGCCGCAAGCGCCGATGCGGTGAATAAAAAGCCCAAAACAAATGTGATAATAAACCTCATGCTTAATTTCCTCCTGATTTGTGAATACCATTGGCGAGTGAGACCCACCAACCTTTTGTAAATAACGCGATAAGGGCCGTGCCAATTGCTGCCAGAATTACCGTGCCGATTACCGTTGCAGCCCTGTTGGCTATTGAGACGAACTTTTTAAGTACGCCAGCCTCTTCAGGTGACAACCCGTGTTTCCTCAGTTCTGACACCTCTTCCTGTAGCCAACCCATATTGCACTTGGAGTGCTCTTTAAATGCGTTAGAAATAGCCACTAAATCGGATTCGGTGAGCAAACTGCGGCGGCGTTCTTTCATGGGTACGGCTATAGAATCTTCTGGCATGGCTGTATTCTCCGAACGTGGCAATTTTTTAGGCATTATATACAAAGTTGCGTTAACTTGCAACCCATCTTGGATGTCACATTCGGGGAATAAGCCCTGATTCTTCCAGCTTGGGACGCAGAGCTTCAAAATCCGCACGCGGCATTGTGCCGAATGACCGCCTTATCTTGAGCTGCATAACCGGTCGTAACTTCTCTTTTTCATCGTCGTCGGCCTTGCTCCATACTTGCAGGGCTTCTGGCATAGTGAGCTGGTTGACCTGATTAACTATCGGGGTCTGTCTTGACTGTTTGAAACTCGACAGCAACGAGCGCCGTGTTAACGTACCATCTTCCATAGCCTGCGTCGCCTCCGGGGGGATTTCTCCGGGGTGCAGTCGCATAGATCGGCCAATCTGGCTTTTCATCTGTGACTTGTCGGCCTCTTCCTGTGTGCGTGACCGCTGCTGAAAGTGACCGGCAGCGAGTTCACTGGCTTTTGCTTCGGCGTCCGTCTGGTTGAGTTTCTTGGTCGCTGGCATGATCCCGATTAAAGGTGCGGCCATAGCAAGGGCGCTCCCGTCTCGTTCCGATTCCTTCTGGACTCCCCGCATCCAGAAAGGTACAAACGCTTTGGCAACGAACTTAGCGGTTTCCCCGGCTTGCTGAGCAAAGTTGTCGTCAGGGTGTCGGACCTCTACTCCGTAATAATCCTTGTTGTTCTTGATCTGGCTGATAAGACCCCATAATGGGTGTGCCTTGTTTGTTAACGTGCCAATGGGATCTTTAGCGTAAGCATACAAATCTTTCATGTACGTGGGGAGCATGAACCGCTCAGGGTTGCCGTATTCGTCCACGTTGCCCGTCCTGAAAGCAAAAAGGTCGCGCCAATCGTTAGGAACTTCCCCGGTACATGCCGCTGTCAGAAGGGCGTTGCTCAGTCCTGTGACCATCAGCATAGATAACGTGTATGCTGCCCTGTCGCTCAGGTTTAATTTTCCACCGTTGGCAGGTGCCTCCACAAGAGACTTGACAAGGTCTTTAACCCCTCCGCCGACTTCCAGCAACGTGCCGCCTGTCCAGCCGGGAGCACGGACAAGTAGCTGAACTAAATTCTTGGCAATGTTGTTGGCAAACAATCGCTCATAATTCACTTGTCCAAGCCGCGAATCTACCCTGTTCCAAATCTGCTGCATTGCTTCCGCTGTCTCAACTTGGGTAGCGTCGGGGTTATGCTTTACCCAATAGTCTGCCATCTCTCCGAATACTCCCGCTTTCTGGCGAGGCACAAGCATTTCCATAATAGGTCGGGCGGATTGCTCTACGAAAGCAAGGGGCGCTCGGAGTGTCGCCTTAACGCGATGCCCGTCGTTCCAATCGCTCACCATCTTTTGCGTATCATTCGTGAAGAACCGCATATCAGGAGAGAATCTTGCCCCGGCCATTTCCAAATACCTCACGACATCAGGTACCACGCCGTCCACTCCTGCCTCCCTCCATGCTTTCAGGATCTCACCGCCGCGCTTAGGATTGAGGTACCATGCCGCTGGAGCCTCTATCATATACTTTGCCGCGTCCTTGAACTCAAAATTACCCGCTGCTTTCATTCCTAATGCTGCGTGAGAAATGACAGCTTCACAAGAAGTAAAGCCTGCATGGAACGCTGACAGTACTCCGAGCTGGAACCGGTTAAGCGTATTGCCGGTAGCCTTGATGATATTGGCTACTTTGCCAATGCCGAACTCTTTGACGGAATACAAAGATTTTGAAGAGTAATTGTTGAGTATCTGCGCAACGTCCTCACGCGCCGTATAACGGTATCGGTTTGTTTTGCCGACACCAATGTTGGTGTCGTCTCCGGGTGACTGCATATGGCTACGCTCAATGCTTCCTACGCCATCAATGAACTTATATCCTGCTGGAGCGTCAGCATGTTTGCCCATAGGCACCAACCTGACAGTATCACCGCCAGCCCGTTCCGCCGCTTGCAATGCCGTATGCAGAGACAGGTACTTATCCATTTCGTGCATTTTTAGAAACACCAGGTCGATAGGGTTGTCGCTAACCGGTTTGTATCCGGCTTTAAGACCTGCGTTAACATCATCGAAAACGCGATGTTTTGCAAAGTCTTTACTCCCTTCAATCGGGCGTTTGCTCATGCGAGACGCAATGTCTTTGCCATTCTCTTCCCGTTCCCAGATATGAGGGAAGTATGTTTCTCTCAGTTCCTTGAGCGCGCCTGTCCCTAATGCCCGGATCTGGTCAGATTTTTCTTGGAACATCCGATCAATGACTACGGCAATGGGTTCAAGCTCAGGGTGAGCAGCGAAGTAAGCGGCTTTCTCTGTGGCGGGCCCGTCCATCGCCTGCATGAAAGCGTGCTTTTCTTCCGTGGTCCTTGTGGAAAATATCTTGTCAGCGGCGGTCTGCCCCGCTGAAAGGAGCCAATCCTTGAGCTTCGCAACCTTTCCTATTTCCTCTGCTACCACACTCTTGTTGAGCTCTTCGGCAAAAGTATCATTGCCCCGGTTACGGCTACCAATGGACACACGCAAAGCCATTGCCATCTGCTTTGCCATTGCACTGCGACTTTCAGGCCGGATACCCTTTCTAATCTCATCCCATACATGAGCAAGATCTTTTGCTGCCGACGCTGCCGCTATTTTGGTCTTCAAGGTATCCACCCTGTCTGCAACTACATCAGCGGAAGGCTTGCCCGGTCCTTTGGTTTTATCATCTTCGGCATTGATGTCTTTGCCGACCTTGCCCCGTTCATCAGCCATAATCCGCTTTACGTCCCGGTAGACGTTGAGGATATGTGACTTGAATTGCTCGTACTTATCCCCCAGATATTTACGCATACCGGCCATGAATGATTTAAGGTTGTCCCCTGACTTCTCGTATATCTGCTTTCCGAGTTCAACCAGCTTTGGGATATCCTGCTGTAAGTTCTCTTTGAGCCCTGAGAGCGATGAAACTATCTGGTCGGGCGTAAAGGGGTGAGCGTTTAGCCGCTGACCGTTACCGCCTGTTTGCGAGACGCCCTGACGGGGTATACTGAACCTTGCCCCGATAGCGTCAAGCCTTGCAAGCGCCGCTCCTGCCTGCGCAATGGGGAAAGATACAGTCATGCGCCCTTTGGCTTTCCTGAAATCGCCTGTGATCGACAGAAGGTCACGGTCAAGGAAGTATTTGCCAGCGCGTTGTTTGCTGCCGGGAACCGATATAAAGGCATCGCCACGGTGCGTGCTCATTATGGTAATGTCGTTGCCTTTATCTCTGGCGGTGCGGTTGCTTGAACCGGCTATGTACTGCGCGACCTGTTCCGGCCCTGCTGTCTGGCTGGCGGTCAACTGGCCTATATCGGCAGTTACCGGAAGTAATATGCCTTGATCGGTTGTGCCGTTATCTCTGGTGAAGTTTACGAGCTGTGCGCGGGAAGTTAACGCAGAAAAGCCTTGAAGCACATTACCTGTTATGACATGCCGTGTCCGTCTCAGCTCACCGCCGTCGAGGTCGTCCCATTCTTTCCCCACCATGTCCCTGTTCTGTAATACGGCATCTCCCCATACGTTCTTGCGGTTCATTCCAACAGCCAACATTTTATTTCCGTTGGGGATGGCATACATGATCTTGATTTTAGAGGGGGCAAGCGGGTTTCCGCTGCCGCTGTCAATACGTATATCGAACGGGACGGCGGGTAAAGTTTCATCCCCGAAAGGCACTTGATACGTCTTGCCAAGGTCTACGGCGCGGATCATTTCAATGAATGTATCTCTGTTATGGCTTACCGCCTCTATGGCCGTTAGCGCCCTCATCTTCTCGCGCTGCCATTTTTTGTCAATGACGTGTCCGTCTTCGTCGAGTTCGGGGTTTTGCGCGTGTAACTTAGTAATTGCGTCCTCGTGCTCGGAGCTGAATACATCGGCCTTGTCGTTCATTTCACTCAATAGGTTGGCTTTAAATTCTGCCAAGCTCTTGCCATTGAGAGTCTTGTTTATCTTCTCCACTATTTCTGCGGAAGTGTATGGTTTTCCGGGCATAGTGGCCTTGATTTCTTCCACTACCGCGCTGGCTGTAAAAGGGTTCGACTCGTCAGAACCTTGATGTATGACTGTCTTGTTAACTGTCTCGGCCTTGAAGTCGTAACTTTTTGCAACAAGATCATTCTGACCAAGAGCGTCTTTTTCTGCTATCAGGGTCTTGTAATCGTCCACTATCTCTGCCCAAAAGTTCTCTTGGTCGAGTGCAGCCATCAGGCCCATGCGTCCGGTAGTCTTCTTGAATTTATCCCCGTGCTGCCCGTCCGAATCTGGGTCTACACCAAGAGCGGTAGCAAATGAGAAATTTTGGCGCAACCAGTTTGCGACGACCTGATCTCCATATTGATTAACCATATCCGGGATGTCGGAAGAAAATCCGCTTTTATCGTTGGCGGATGTATTGGCGTTCATGGACTGCATTTTCTTTTCGACTACGATAGCAGGGCGAGTCTCTGAGGGCAGGGCGGTAGAGAGCATGATGTACTCAGGGTCATGTATCTGTCCCTTGCGGAAGATTCGGCCAAGCATTTGGACAAAGGTATCAATGTTGAGGTCCGCTTGCGCAATTATCATTCTTCTTGGCCGCTTATCACCTGTCTTTGCTGTCGGGTGTAGAGATAGTCCTGTCGCTCCAGCCCTATTGATAAGCAGGGCCGACACTGGACCGTTGTTGAAACCGTTAACGGAAGTATTACGGTCCTTGTCGTCCCGCGCTGTTAACTCGCCATCAGTGATAACGGTATTCCTACCGGTTATTTCCCTAATCGTGTGGCCTGCGTCGGCAATCTTCTGTTTGATGTAGTCGATTGGTGATGCTGGCATGTCTGAAAGAGGAAGGTCGGCCAATAGAGACTTGATGCGTCTGTATTCTATGTGTAAATCAGGCGCAAAGCGTTCAAGCTGTTCCTCTGTTGCATAATGCTTTGTAGTTACACCCCTTGCGTCTCTCACGTTGTATCTCAGCCCGTTATTAAGCATCTTGATAAGGACATCGTTAAAAGAGAAGTCGGCTGTGTCGCCTTTTTTTAGTCCAGTTTGTTCGGCGTAATCGTTCAAGAACGATTCCATAGTATTCATCAGACCAATTACCGGCTTGTATCCTTCCTTTATCGCGGTTAACGCTTCTTCTACGATAGCATCAGCCTTGAGGGATAACTGTATTTGTCCTATCAGGTTGTGGACCCCTGAGCTGAAGTCTGTACCGCCTACGTTACTGCCGTCATCACCTGAAGTAACTTCCTGCCCGTTTTCTGTGGCAACTTCATCCCACGGGAAGTGGTCAGCCATTTCTCCGGCGAAGTGCATCATATCCCGTAACTGTTCGGTAATGGTATCGGAACGGTCATAGACTCGCTGCTTGTCTGCTGTGATTACCTTCCTCTCAAAACGGGCTATCTTGGAGAAGTCTTGTTCCCGTCTAATCATGTCACCGGCTTTGGTGAGTTGGGCGGATATGAATTGCTGTAGGGCTACCCCTCCACGCTTCATTACCTCAGTGAGCTGTTCGGGACTCATACCGGAAGAGCCGAGGGCTGTGCGGAAATACAGAGGCATGTTGTCGGGACGTTTGGCAAATGTCGCGGAAGAGTAAATGACTCCTGACGCCGCTCCAAGTACATCATCCCCTCTCACAAATTGGGCTATTGAGACGGGATTGGGATTCTTTGCGGTGGGCTTTGCATCTTCTCCCCCTGCATTATGGGCTTCGTCAAGGATGATAACACTGTCGGGGGCAAGAGCTGATATGACACGTCTTTGTCTTGACCCACTCCCGGAGAACTGGCTATAGGTGACAAACACGGCATTGCGTCCCATTGCGTCAAGGGCTTGCTTGCCTTGAGATTCCAGCTTTTGGTACACAACCGGGGTGCTTGCTTTCCCCCCATCAATCTTTTGCAGGACTTCACCGTTTTCGTTAACAATATGACCGTCTGTGCTGGATGCCATCAAGAGCGGGTTAACTCGGTCTTCTGTCCCGATATCAACCAAATCGCGCCACATATCGGAGAACAGCTTAGGTTTCTCTGTGACAAAGATAGGTATCTTTCCGTTCAGGAGAGTATGCCGGATGATACCCGCGACAACTCGGCCTTTACCGATGCCTGTCATGTCGCCGATAATCATGCCCTTGCCTATTTTCATATTGTGCAGAGACATGGCGAGAGCGTCTATCTGCTCGGCGGCGTAGGATTTGAATAATTCGGGGATGGAATCATACTGCAATTCCTTCCGCACAAACTCGTCAAGATCCCCGCCATTGGATTCAGCAATACGGTCTAATGCTTCCTTGAGGCTTTCTGCTACATTTTTGGGTACTAGAGTGTAACCGGAGGGGCCTTTAGATTTGGCAACGTAAGGGACTTGGTGTTGATTGGTGGGACTTTCTTCCTTTAGTCGGTCAAGCTCGCTGTCAGTTCCTCCAGAGTCGTTTCCTGTAGGCAATCCGGCCTGAGTTGCGTCAGCTCCTTCTGTATCTTTTGCTGCTGCATTGTTGACATCAGGCCGTCTATCCGGTTTAGCAGAGACTTCGCTGTTGTCGGTAGGGGTGAGTCCATCCCGATCTCCAGCCCTGTCAGGTTGTTCGCTATTTGGTCGAGCAGGTATGTCCGTTCCGTCCCCTGGTGCTCGTCCAGAAAGTTCTGGCAAATTGTTAACATCGCTTGGCTTGGATTCATTGACTGCCTCCCCCTTTAATAATGCGCGTAGTTCATCTACGGTGTTGGCGTACTTGTATGCCCCTACCTCTTTCTGCTTCGGAGCGTAGTTGTCGTCAGGTACCGGTTTCCTTCCGTCGATAGCGATAACCCGGATAGGGAACTTGGTACCCTGCTTCACATAAACATCGCCGTTGACATCTATATTATGTGCCACATTGTAATGGCTGTAAAGGTAGTTTAAAAATACTCTGTCTGTACCGTTCATCTGACCGTCTTTGAAGTTATGGCCGCCGATGATAAATACTGACTTACCACCATCAGTCATGCCAGAGAGAGCATCCGCCATAATCTGGTGTTCAATCTTGGAGAGCGGAAACCCATTGGCCGATACTGTGTCAGTTTTTCCGAAAGGAGGGTTGGCAATCACTCGGCTGAACGTACCTTCCGCTCCGACGTTGGCAATGTGCCTGCGCCCATCATCCGTGGTGATTTCATATAACCCCTGAGCTTTCAGGGCGGAAAGCCGATCAACCCCGATCTCGTTGGCTGATACGCTGTTAGGATTGGCGGCGAATACAAGCATACCTGTCCCGGCTGTAGGCTCGTATACATTCAACTTCGGATGGGTCAACAAATCAAGGAACTCTTGCATAGCAAATGATATCGGAGCTGGCGTGCTGTACGCTTGGTTTGCCATGCTGGTACTGGTGCGCTCTCCTAAGATCGGCTGGATGTCGTACAGGTTATTCACGGCCTCAAACTTGGCGTCAGCGTCGAGCGACTTGTCAGCGGTGATCTCTCTTGCTCTTTGTACTACGGCCAGTTCTGCGGCCTCCTGAAGCGTCTTGGTCCGCGTGCCGGTCAGGATCTCTGATTGTTTCACGTCGTACCATCCGGCTGCGAGCCGTGTTAACTTCCCGGAGAAGTCCTTACCTTCCCGGAGCATCGGCAAGATACGTTCTGCAATCTGGGGGATGTGCTGCGCTATGTCCTTGATGTCGCCGATCGGTTCAACCTTTGCGGCATCCTCAACCTCGACAGGCTTGGCCTCTTCGGCCTTTACTTCCCGGTAAAACTCTTTTGCGTGAGGGAGAAAGTCCCGGCCCATGTCCCGGATAACATCGCTGATAAATGTTTTCAGGGCGGCGGTAGCATCTTTGGAAGCGGCCTTAATTGCGTCCCACATCTTTTTAAGATGCGGTTTGAACATTGCGTATTCTTCAGAATCTTTCGTGGAGAAACTACCGCGCTTCTCTTTCAGTTTCGCGGCGATTTCCTTCATGGCCGCTATACCTTCATCGTAAGCAGTCTTCGCGTGGGCTGCTGCATCGCTGGCGGCTTCCCCTGCGGTGCGTTCCTGCTTCGGTTTCTTGAGCCGTTCCTTGTTGGCTGATTGCTTCTCTTTGACTGTGGGGTCGGCTGCCGGTTTCTTGGCAGCGGCCTCCGCGTCAACCTCTGCAAGAGCTTTATCGAACTCCGCGTCTGCTTCTTCTTCCGGTGTTAACTTGGTTTTCACAGTAGGGGCCGGTACGTTCTCAGAACCATCCTGTGACCCCTGCTCAGGTGTCAACAGCCCTTCTTTTTCCCCGGTATGCAGTTCTCCTTCTTTTCCTCTGCTTTCGACGGGGTTTTTCCCGCTTTCTTTTCCTTCAGATCCTCTTTGTCCATTTTCGCCACTGGTATCACCACCTTTCTCTTGTACTGGTGCGTCTGCGAAACGCTGAGATGTGTCACCTTCAGACAGCCATTGCTTAAATTCTCCTGCTGTCGCCTCTGTTATGTCTCCTATTCTTGACGGACCGGTCTGGTCGTAATTGCTCAGGTACGCGGCCTTTGCTTCGGGTAACGAGTCAAAACCCATCATCACCTTATGTTCGTCAAAACTCCTGTTGCCGGGATTGACCTGATCTACTACGAATACCTTATCGCTTATGGCTGCGGGATCGGTTCCGGGCTTAATGAATACGTCTACATGTTCCTTGTCCTTCCCTACAGTCCCCTTGATGTACCCGTAATGAGACTGCATCGGCGTAGACCACGGCTTACCGTTGGCATCAACTCCTGAGCGAGTAGAGCCCTGCGGATTCTCTATTGAGATATCAAGACCATGCACGTTAACATGCCCCATGCGATAATTACCCGCATCTGCCTGAGCCGGAGTAGGGGAGGGTGTATCGTTGTTTGGTGAGGTAGCAGCTTCGTGTGCAGCTACGTCAACAGCGGTGGGGGTTACGACTCCAGTGGGTTGAGCGTCGTCACTTCCTTGTCCGACATCTTGGCTTTGCACTTCGGACACAGGTAGTTGTGTCCCGTCCACTGCGGGCGCGCTTGGCAGTTCGGGCAGAGTATCTGTAGCGCCATCTTTTGTTTCTCCTGTAGCAGCGCCGTTGATTGCCTGCTGGCTGTCTTGGTGGGCTTTCACAGCGTCGTCAGCGGCCTTGGCGCGTGCTTTGGATAAGGCTATCAATGGCTGTGCCTGTTTCGGGTCGAGTTCCCCGTTGGCCACGCGGGTCTGGAGATTCAGAGCTTCCGCTTTCTTGGCTGCGGCCACACTTGACAGGTGAGTAATTTCCTGATCCACTGCGGCGGGTGTGAGCTGATTGGCTGGAACCGGTACCGGTACCGTCTCTGGTACCGCTTGCACACTTGGCACATCGGCTGGTGCCGCTTCATTGGAAACCGGAATTTCTGGGCCAACAGGCTTATTTGCTGGTCCCGCCTCCTTAACTGGTGGACCCTTCAGCATTTCGTCAAGGATGTTCCCGGAACTTTGCGGGGCTGAGTTAACATTTATTGCGGATTCGGTGGCGGAAGTGTCAACAGCGGCCCCGGTTGTCAGGTCGTGCTGTTCTTGGGACATGTCTACGGGAGGCTTCCAGCCATCGGAAGTGATCTGGCCTGCTATACGGGTGGCTTCGGTGTCGGTAGATCCGGGAGGTTTAGTAGGCTCATCACCCCCCATGACTTTCCTCATTGCATCAACGGCGCTCTGGAGCTGGTCCTTACCGGGGGCTCCGTTCTTTTGGAAAAACTTGCTCCACATATCCGCGGTTTTCAGATACGAGGGGCTTGGTACGAAGCCGCCTTGTCCATCAGGTAACTGTGGTTCGATTCCCTGAGACGCTACATACGTTGATAAGAACTGGTCAAGATCCGCTTGGTCTGCCAACTTACCTTTAGGTGCTCCGTACTGCTGGTGAGCACCAAACAGCACGCCCATAGCGGCCTCATGTGCCATCGCAGAAAGGTCAAGTATTTTGGTATCTTCGGCTTGTTGGTCGTAGCCGTTGGCAGACAGCACACCTTTGTATATAGCCCTTCCCGCGATTCCAAGTCCTACGTTAACACCGATACCTTTTGCTACGGCGGCCCCATAGTTTGCTGCTATCGATTTGAAAGCATTTCCAGCCAGAGGGATTGCGCCCATGATAGGGGCCATCGCACCAGATACCGCGCCCAAGACTCCTGCCGTGCCTGCTCCCACGCCCTTGTCGAGTAAATCTATACCGGCTCCGGCGGTCCCCTCTGCGGCCATGACGGAAAGCCCTGCGGGTCCAGCGGCTATCAAAGGGGCAAGTTCTTCTACTCCCCTGACCATGTGGCCTACAAAGCCCATCCGTTCATCAGGTGCGGCGCCCTTCTTTTGCTGCGTGAAATCGTCAATGCTTTGAGAGAGAGCGGCCTTGTTGGAGTCGTCCCCGTTGTATGCGTCAACGGCTGCGGCAACGGGAAAAGCCAACAGGGATGCTGCTTGTCCCGCCGACGCTTTAATAGATTCGTAAGGCTTCACACCATATTCCCGGCCAAGACGTGCGGCAGAGTAATCCGATTCAGGTGCAGAGTCGTCCTCTGATTCCATCTGCTGGACTGACTTTCCATTACCGGTGAGGTTATCGTACAGCTTGCGAACTACACCCTTGTCTGGCTGGAACTGCTGTAGTCCGAACACTATGCGTTTTTGGGTATCGTCGTCCATACCTGCAAACGCGGGATCTACCTGACTCATTACTGCCTGTTTAGTGTCAGGGTCAAGCACGTGAAAATTCGGGTCTTGCAATATTCGCTGAACATTGGCGTTTGCCATTACGTTAACTCCGAATTATTTTTTAGGATGAAGTGATTTCAGATAAGCGTCTGCTCTGGCTGCGACATCTCCCGGTGTGGTGACGACCGGAGCTGGCGCGGATGGAGCAACATATGCTTGGCCGGTAAGACGCGCATATTCTTTTTTCTTGGCTTCAATATTGGCCTTGATTCCGGGTATGGCCTCAGCGGTAGGCATAACGGTTTTAACGATAGGGTGGAGGGGGTCCATCATGTTGTCGGTCGATGTGGTGATAGGATACAGCCGTGTTTCCTGCGCTGATATCTCTTTAGAGAGTTCAATAGCCTGCGCAGAGTTGGCGCGGATAGTGGTCTTGTTCTCAGAGTCCTTGCGTCCGGCTTCGTGCAGTTCTGCCGCCTTGATGGTCGCTTCTGCCTGTATCTGATGGCCTTTAATAGTCGCTTCGTTGTTTGCGGCTCCCACGGCAAGCTGAGTTTCCTTGTCCATAGTCTTGAGCTGTAACGCCGAAGCATGTGCTACTGCCGCCGCTTCTGCTCTGTTCTGAGGATCATACAGTTTGGTCATTACCGTTGTTGCCTGCTCCAGTGTGACACCATCAGTTCGCAACAATCGTCCAGTGCTGTTCATCTCCTTTTGCGCGAGTCCGGGAGGCATACTCGCCGCAAGTTCAAGCATGGTATCGGACAACTTGCGAGTGGCCTGATCCTTCTCGTATATTGCCATCACGTCTTTATTCCCGTAGTGGACTTGCGCCGCCTTTAGGCCGTCAAGGAGAAGTTTCTTTTGCTGTAGCTGAGTAGACAACTCCCCGCCAGTGAGACGCACTACAGCGTCACCCGGATGTGAACTGCGATTGACGGTCATTACGCCATCAACTACATCCCCTGCATCATTTTGCCCGGTCAGCCCTATGATGAATTGAGCTTTTGCCGGGTCGCCATCGGGTGAAGGGGTCACGTAGATAGAGGATATTGCGGCCCCCTGCAAATTGCTATTCTTTGCAATCGTGGGATAGGCGGCAGAAAACTTGGACATGATGTTAGGGTCAGTGATTTTGGTTGGCTGCGTTAACTTGGCGATTTCGCTTTCCATCCCCTGAACGTCAACGATGTTCTTGTATTGCCCTCCCAAATCGTGGTCGCTTATGGCGGGGTTATTGACAACTTCTTTCGACATCGCTTTGAACTGGTCGAGCGTAGGGATTCCGCCCTGCGCTACATTGCTCAACCCTTCTACCAGAATCTTTTTCCTGTCTGCCAAAGCCTGATTTTGCTGTGGCCCCATCGCCGTATCGGCTTCGTCCGGTGACATGCTTGAGGTAATATCCTTCGCGCTCTGGATTGTGGTATTGCGGACAGGCATGGAAACCGGGATAGCCGAGACAATTTCGCCCTGATCTACATTGGCGTTTTGAGAAACAAGTGCTTTCTGGTCCGCGCTTAGCGGGAGCCCTGCGCTGATTCTTTGTCTTATCTCGCCCAACTGATTATCGGTCTGCTGATTGTTGAAGGTAGTCAGATGCGTTTGAGCAACCTGATTCTGTAAGTCTGCGGCGGTCGCTTCGCGTGCGTCTTTCGCTTCTGCGAGTTTAGTCGCGTCGTCTGCCCTGTAATTGGCACTCAGCGCGGTAAATGCGTCGATCCCGTCTTTAACTGGATTGCTGGCCGAAAGATTTAACCTACCCATAAACTACCCCTTTTATCAGAACCAACCGAATATCGACCCTAAAGCTATCCCTGCTCCAGCAACCAGACCAACCGGACCCAAAACTGAAGCTGCTCCAACCTCCCCGGCAAGAGCTGCGCCACCACCTTCTGCTGCTGCGGTGGCCGCTACTTCTGTCCCTGCCGTTGCTGCTGCGGTCCCTGCTGCTGCCGTGTCTATGGCCCCGGTCGCTGCTGCTGCGGTAGCTGCCGTGTCTGCTGCTGCCGTGGTAGGTACCGCCGCCGCTATTTCGGGGGCCGTAGTAGTTGCTGCCACTTCCGGGGCTGCTGCTGTAGTATTGGTGATTGCAGAGCCCGCCGCCTTATCTGCTGCCGCTGCCGCGTATTGTCCTTCTGCTTCCGTTGCTGCCTGTCCAGCCTGATAAGCCTTGTATGCGCTGTACGCTTTGGGAGCCAAAGAGATAGCACCTCCCACGGATGAGCCAATCATGGATGTGGTTTTAGCGTCCTTTGCAGCCCTGAGTTGTTTGTTAGCCTGATCCCTTTGAGTCTCTAACGACAGGTCTTGCTCCAACCCTTTGATGGCGCTCTGGCTCTGCGCTCTTCCTGTGCTGATGAGTCCACCCATTGTCTACCGCCTCCTTATTTAATAGTAGAACCCGCGAAAGACTGCGCCGCACCAGAAGTTATTTGCTGGTTTCGCTCAGTCAACTTCAGCCTGATATTGTTGGCTGCGTCCACCACCGCCCCGGACTTCCCTAAAGCGTTAAGCCGGTCGCTTGACGCCTGCTGGTCTGAGTTCATTGACATTCCGTATCTTCCAAGCTGTATAGCTGAAGAGTTCGCTATATTGTCATACGTGTGCGATGTGTCCGTCTCAGCCTTGTTTATTTCTTGGCCTGCCAAGTTGGGATTATTGTAAGTGGTCTGCTGCATTAACTGATTTTCGATAGGGATGTATCTGGTCTGATAGTCGGACCATTCTGCTTTTGTTAACGCGCCAAGCCGGGAAGCCGCCGTGCCGGAGTTGGGGTCAACGTACAAAGGGTTTGCGGCGTTAGCGGCATTAGTAGCGGCGGTCGCGCTGTTCGATGCGGTTATTCCCTGTAGCCATGTATCGCTTACAGACATGCTTACGCTCCCCTTTTATGCTTTTGTTGACGGCTTGAAATATTCACCGGCTGCTGCTGCTCCTGCACCTATCCCGCTACCGATGGCCCCTTGTACCGCGCTGTCTTTGGCGAATGAAGATTCTGCATCAGCTTGTGCTGCGTCTGCTGCGTTGGATGCGATAGCACCCATGCCCTGTATTGCGCTCGCCGCCTGACCGCTTCCTACGTTGATTGCCGACTGCATACCGGCCACCTGTGCGTCACGAACCTGACTCTTCGCGTTATACATGGCCGATGCTCCCGCCGCTGCTGCTTTGGGTACGGACTCACCAGCCACCAATGAACCTATCCTATTGATCTGTCCTACAGGGATAGCCCCGTTGTCCTGGCTCGCCAAATCTGCGTTAACTCGACCGGCCACTACATTCTGCTTGATAGCCGTAGTTCCGTTATCGACCCAACTTCCGTTGACTACATCTCCGCCTGTGACATCAGAGTTGTACTTGTTTTCAAGGGGTATATAGCGAGTAGTGAAGTCGTTGTACCGCTCTGCCGCCACCTGTGCGCTGTCTCTCTGGGCCTGAGTTTCTTGGATCTCTCCACCACCGCCCTTGAAGCAAACGCTACGCTGGAAAGCCCTATGCATGTGTGACCAAACAGGATATTCGTTATGCAAGGCGGGCCTCCCGGTACCTGAATTGACGTGGGTGTTTGAATCTGTGGTGCCAACAACTATCTATCTCGCCCATAGTTCGGCGTATGTGTTTCATAAGTCCCGGACAAGTGTTCTCTCCGGCGTGGTCGGCTATATACACGATTGGGCCGCTATGGATGTCGGCAGGTCTTTCGCCGTTTTTAACCATTTCCAAGTCTCGCTTATGGATCATCCACCATGAAGTGAAGCCGGTAATCCTACCGGACTCATTGCGGGTAATCCGATATCTGCCATCGAACACAGAATCAATTATGTCGTGGCTTGTGAAGACATCCACGTTTCGGTACGTGCCGCCGGACTCCCCCAAGAACACCATAATCTCTATGTAAAGCTCTTTAAAATCCATGAAGGGCCATATTATGTCACATCTTAGGTGTCATGGCAAGCCAAGTTAACGTGTATTGTTTTAAGGAACAGTAGGCCACACCGGATTGCTGACGTCGCAGGTATTAGGGAAGTCTCGCAACTCCTGACGATATGTTGCCCAAACTGCCCTATCAACAGGGGCATCTGCAACCTGAGTCCAGTCACACGCCGCGAGCTTTGTGTTACGCATCAGCCTGATCTTAGCCCGTTCTTTCTCCGGGTCCACCACATATACAAAGGTACCGTCAATGTAGTGAGTTGCAGCATCGCTGATAAGTTCACACTCTATGAGCGCCCCTTCCGGGACATCAGCCGGGACGTCCGAAGCGACCACTTCTCCCACAATCTTGGTATCCACCACGAACCGGTATCTTTTTAAGTTATTCATCGTTTCCCCGCAAAGGCTACAATCTGGCCTTGAGTTACCGTGACAGGAGTTCCCCAAGTAGCATCTGACTTGAACAAGAAGTAAAAATATCCAGAGGTGAGCGCCCCGGCATATATAAAATCATCTACCGATAAATAGCCTACCCCCCCGGTTCCTTCAGAGATGTCTCCGTGTCCGAAGTTCGCAATCAACCCACCTACAGAATGGTATAATTTCTGGGACATATCAAAACCAGAATTGACACCAAAAGACATGCTAAATTTGACATGCAATATGACCTTGCCACCTTGGGAGTCCACGGTGGGGGTAGTGCAGCAATTATAATCTTTCATCCTCCCGTCTGGGTCCGCCATTGGAGACCCCACTATTGTTGAAGATGAATACACTGGTAGCCATATGGCATCACCACGGATCTGCAACGTATCCACATAGGCGTCGCCGGTGTAGATTTTGTTGCCGTCAATGGTAGTGTTCCCCGGCTTCACCCAATTAGATGTGGCGGCCACTGCATTGGAAGCGTTGGACACTACCGTACTGGCTGGAGTCCCCGCGATGTCTCCGGTATAGCTACCCGCCGGGGACGTCCTGATCGTATCGCTGCTGCGCTGAGTTGCTGACACTCCAGAGGCTACTGTCTTTATGGCCTGTATGTTCAAGTGGTAAGTGGTTAACGGCTTTACAGTGAATTTGATCGACCCTGACACCGGATTGGTGGCATAAGCTGGATCGGAGTTGGTGATGGCCGTGGTGCCTTCTTTAACGTACACAAGGAGAGCATCGGCCACAACAGTCCCTTGGGCGTAGGTATAGGTTATCGTAAGGGTCACGTTACCATCGGAAGAAGTGGAGAACGTAGCAGTGTCAATACCCGGAGAACCAGAGGGTATGTTGCCGCCTCTGTAATATGTTGTACCTGTATAAGCAACGGCCCCGTTGGCCGCACCAGATGCCACGGTGGTCGCAGACGTGCCATTGATGTTGCCATTGTAATCGCTTGCAGGGGTCGTAAAGAGAGAATCATTGTCAAGGGTTGTGGCACTGGCCCCGGACGCTACTGTCTTGATTGCCTGCACGTTGAGCCTGTAATTAGTGTTGGGTTTGACAACAAACGTCATAGTTCCGCTGACCGGATTGGTCGTGTAGGCAGGGTCAGCAGTAGTTATATTTGTCGTACCCTCTTTGATATACACCAAGATCGCGTCTGCGGCGACAACCCCTTGGGTATAGGTATAACTCACAGTAAGGTTTACGTTCCCGTCTGCCGATTGGGACGCGACCCGGTTGCTGATAACAGGAGAATTGGTCGGAGGGTTTGTACCTCTGTAATCGGTCGTACCCATGTATGCAGCCCCGCCGTTGTTGGCGTTTGCCACTACAGAGACGGAGGAAGTCCCGTTAACGTGGGCAGTGTCCATAGATGTATTATTGGCGGTTACGTCGGCCCCGGCAGAGATACCACTCAACTTTGAGCTGGCAGTGGAGTCGAGTACGGCAAGACTTTTGTTTGTGACGTCCGTAGTTGAAAGGTCAATTGAACTCTTCGCTGCCAGAGTGCCAAGAGTCGGCTTGTCCGTCATGTTCCCATACCCTGAAGAGGACGGGCCAATGACCACGCTCCCCCTGAAGGTGCCACTATTGAACTCCACCGTACCGGATTTGTCTATCTTCCAGCCCGCAGAACCCGGAGTATACGCCGTGCTCTGTATGACGTTATCAATATAGGCATTGGTGATCTTGCCGGTGGTGATGATAGCATCCCAAATAGACGCCGTGCCGGGAACTGTTAACTTATCGGCAGTGATGCTGCCTATCTGGTTGGAGCTTATCGACCCATGCGTGACACTCGCCCCGTCGATGTATACTCCAGCCGGTACCGATATCCCGTTGATCGTCTGGGCTGAAGTCAAGATACTGAATGGTACCGCTATCCCTTCTTGCAAGGTCCAAATAAGTGAACCGTACTTCCATACCGTACCGTCTGTTTTCGCCCAAAGATCCCCGCTCGCAGGGTTGGATGGGGTAATCGAACCTGTGTATCTGGTCGGTCTGGTCACGGCGAACTGGTCCACGCTGACGATCATGGTGGAGACGGCAGACGTGCTGTAAAGCCCGAACCCGCCGACAACCCCATTGGCGTCAACCTTCACATAATACTTGCCCGATAACCCATCAACGGACTCGGCCATTGTCTCTATGGTGGCCGTCCTCCCATTCAGGGTTGTGGACGTCTGCGTCAATGCGTTGGCAAGAGAGGTCAGCAGGGATGAGTTTGCGGTAGTCAATGCAACGGAAGATGCCTTTGTTGCGAGTCCTGTCACAGAGTCATATACAGCGGTAGAGATCCCGGCTACGGTGGAGATGGTCGCATATGTTGAAATGGCCTGAGCCGTTGTCATGTAGTTGGACAGGGCCGACGATTTGACCTGACCATAACTGTCGAGGATACTCGCCTGCAATGCGTTGACAGCAGTAGTAGTAGCGATGTCCTGATTTGAACTGGTACGGTATGAATTAAGGACCGTTGACTTGACCTGCCCGTCAGTCCCCAGGACAGAACTCCCCAAACTGGTGACGCTTGCCGTGGTCGCGTATGTCGCGGAGATCTGGCTGGCGGTGTAATATGAAGTTAACGCAGAGGATTTAACCTGACCACCTGAGTCCAGTATAGTGGATTGAAATGCAGTTATCGCACTGGTGGTCGCAGAATCAGCGGCGGTCTTGGTGTAATACGAATCCAGCCTTGTCGAAGTGGTGCCATTTGACGATGCTATCGCCTCAGACTTGGCGGCTGCTATTGCTGTCGTCATTGTCGCTGTATTGGTGTACGAACCTAATGATGTAGCCGTATTGGTTCCTGCCGTAGCAATCGCCTGTGTCTTTGCGGTGGCAATGGCAGACGTCATATCAGACGTGTTGGTGTAGGAGGCAAGAGATGAGGCGGTGTTCCCGTTTGCCGATGCGATAGCTTGCGTCTTCGCAGTGGCAATAGCGGTAGTCATATTGGTCGTGTTCGTATAGGCAGATAAAGAAGTTGCAGCATTGTCTCCTGCTGTGGCGATTGCCTGCGTACTTCCTGCCGCAATAGCCGAATCCATATCAGTAGTGTTGGTGTATGACTCCAGTAATGCGGCTGTATGTCCATTGGATGAGGCTATCGCATTTGACTGAGCTGTGGCAATCGCTGATGACGTGTTGGTCGTGTTCGTGTAGGCGGTTAAGGAGGCCGCTATATTTCCGTTCACTGTGGCTATGGCTTGGCTTTTAGCGGTAGCTATTGCTGTGTTGGTATCGGCTGAGTTAGTGTAAGACGCCAGCGATGCAGCAGTATTGGTTCCTGCTGTTGCTACAGCTCTGTTTTCTGCCGCCGTGATGGCCGTGTTAACTCCGGTGGTGTTTGTATAGGAAGTTAGCAAGGAAGCGGTATTGCTGTTTGATGATGCGATGGCGGCTGACTCTGCCGAAGCTATAGCGGAGTTCATCCCGGCTGTGTTGGTGTACGATCCCAGAGTAGTGGCCGTGCTCCCATTTGCCGACGCGATAGCCTCAGATTTAGCCGTTGCGATAGCGGAGGCCATGCCCGTCGTGTTGGTATAGGAAGTCAAAGACGATGCTGTATTCGCCCCTGTAGTGGCTATAGCTTCCGATTTAGCGGTTGCAATGGCCGTATCTGCCGCTGCTTTTGTATAGTACGAATCAAGGATACCTGCTGTGCCGCCTCCTGCTGCTACTATGGCTTCAGTTTTGGCTTGTGCAATCGCGGCAGTCATGTCCGACGTGTTGGTGTAACTGGATAAATGGGAAGAAGTATACCCATTCGAAGAGGCAATGGCATTGCTTTCAGCGGAGGCCACTGCCGAATCCACGTCAGCTTTCATATAATATGAATCTAATATATCGGCTGTGCCACCGCCAGCGGCTACTATGGCTTCCAGTTTAGCCGTGGCTATAGCTGCCGTCATAGTGGCCGTATTGGTGTATGACGACAAAGATGTGGCGGTATTCGTGCCTGCCGACGCAATAGCTTCAGATTTAGCCGACGCAATGGCGGTGTCAACAGAAGTTTTGTTGTAATAGCTGGTCAATGAGGCGGCTGTATTGGCACCAGATGTCGCAATCGCGGCTGATTCTGCCGTCGCAATAGCTGTATTCATATCGGACGTATTGGTATATGACGCCAGCATAGTCGTAGCGTTGGTGCCGGACGTGGTTATCGCCTGAGTTTTTGCGGATGCTATAGCGTTATCAGTCGAAGTCTTGTTGTAATATCCATTGAGCGATGAGGCCGTATTGCCATTCGAAGACGCTACCGCCTCGGACTTAGCAGTAGCTACGGCTGACTGCATATCCGTGGTGTTAGTGTAAGACGTAAGTGATGCGGCGGTATTGGCCCCAGAAGTAGCCACGGCTGAACTCTCTGCTGATGCGATAGCTCCGTCAACGTCGGACTTGTTGTAATAACCTGTTAACACAGAGGTCGTGTTATTATTTGCTGACGTTATCGCCTGAGACTTTGCAGTCGCAATGGCCGTAGTCATAGTGGCAGTGTTGGTGTACGATCCCAATGATGTAGCGGTGTCAGTTCCCGCAGTTGCAATGGCCGTGGTGCTTGCCGAAGTGATCGCCCCATCCACATCAGATTTGTTGTAATAGTCTGACAGAGTAGCGGCGGTATTCCCGTTTGCTGAGGCGATAGCCTGAGATTTCGCAGTAGCAATTGCTGATGTCATGTCAGTACTGTTGGTATATGAACTCAGAGACGTAGCCGTATTTGAGCCAGAAGTGGCGATGGCTTCCGACTTGGCCGTAGCAATAGCCGATGTCATACCCGTCGTATTCGTGTAGGACGTCAACGAAGCGGCGGTATTGGTGCCGGATGTCGCAATGGCATCAGACTTAGCCGACGAAATAGCCGACGTCATGTCAGAGGTATTTGTATATGAACCCAATAAGGAAGCAGTATTGCCATTTGATGCGGCAATTGACTCTGATTTAGCGGTTGATATCGCTGACTGCATCCCGGTGGTATTGGTGTACGAGGTTAACAGTGACGACGTGTTGGTACCAGCCGTGGCCACTGCCGCCGTACTCGCAGATGCAATCGCCCCATCCACATCAGATTTGTTGTAATAACCGGTCAGAGTAGAAGTGGTGCTCCCGTTCGCTGAAGTAATAGCTTGTGACTTTGCGGTTGCGATTGCCGACGTCATGTCTGTGGTATTCGTGTAGGCTGTTAACAGCTCTGCTGCATTGCCACCTGAAGCGGCTATTATACTTGACTGAGCCGCTGCTATGGCTGAAGTCATACCGGCTGTGTTGGTATAGGATGTGAGCGTCGAGGCCATATTGGAGCCTGATGTAGCAATGGCCTGAGACTTGGCAGCGGCAATAGCACTGTTTGTGTCGCTTGTGGTGCTATAAGTGGTGGTAATATACGAATGGTTGTCGTCAACTACCGCAGACAGTTGGTCTATGGCTGAAGCACTTGCGTCATTCTGGGAACTGCGCGCGGTACGCTCACTGGTAATTGCACTTTCAGTCTTTCCCACTCTTGCGGTCAAGGCTGTAACTGTGCTCGCAAGGGCTGAATCAGCCGTAAGCCTAGCGGTGTTTTCATCAAAGATGGCAGCGTCCAAATCTGATAAGTTGTTAGTGATTCTGGCGTCCAGTGACATCCGGGCTGCTGCTTCTGCGCTGATAGCCGTAGTGCGGGTACTGGCCTCGTTTTGTATACTGGACGTATTGCCATCTATTGACGATTGCATGGCATTGAGACGGGACGTGGTGGCCTTATCAGCGGTGGTTCTGGCTACGGATTCAGCGGTGATATAAGCGGACACACTTCTTTTGGTGGCGTCAGTAGAAACAATATTGCTTAACAGTGATTCACCAAGCGCGTTGTCATTCGTGTTGAACTCTGACCGGACTTCATTAGCCGTGCTTGATATGGACCCGTCAAGCGTTACTGTCGTCGTCTCTACACTGGAGATCCTTGCCAGTATCCCGGTGACAGGCGTGTTAACAGCAGACTGTAAACCGGTGATGTTGGTTGACATGGCTCCATCAGCGGCGGCTCTGGTGGTTGATTCCGCTGTTACTACCGCAGTTGTCGCAGCAAGGCCGGTGATGGGATCATTAATGGTAGATTCTAATGCCTCACGCAAGACAGATTCGGCATTGCCATCATAAATCCTTGTTGCAATTTCGTTCGTGATTCGGGTGTGGGCGGCTGTGAGCCCTGTAGTACTATTGTGTACCTCGGCAGCGAGCACAGATGTGCTCAACGCATTGGCAGAGTCGGTGGTAACATTGGCTGCTTGGTTCTCCGATATCAAGGTGTGTGCAGCAGCAAGTCCGGTAACAGAGTCGTTTATGGTGGCCTCAATAGCCTCCCTTGATGTGGCCTCTGCTGATATAGCGGTGACTCTCGCTTGCCGTTCGCTATATAATAAACCGGACGTAATAGCGGCGGCATCAGTACTGGTTGACGAACCTCTGAGTTGCACGGCAAGACTGTTTCTGGTCGCGGCTTCAGCAGATATCGCGCTTGCACTCGCCGCCGCTTCTGCTGCTATTGCCGAGTGAGCCGCAACAAGTCCAGTAACAGAATCGTTCACAGTGGCAACCAGCGTATCTAACGTATCTGTTAACGCACCCTCTACCGTTGTCCTCGCGGTGGACTCGCTGACTATTGCTGCATGTGCTGCTGCAAGTCCGGTAGTGGCATTGTTAATGGTGGCTTCAATCACCTCTCTTGCCGTAGATTCTGCTGAGTCGGCTGTCACCCTTGCCTGCCGTTCGTTATACAACAGCCCAGAAGTTAACGCAGATATGCTTGTACCAGTTGCCCCGCCAGTGATCTGTACTGCCAATGCGTTGCGGGTAGTAGCCTCAGCAGATATCGCGTCACCTCTTGCTATGGTTTCCGACGCCACCGACGCCACCGACGCTCCCGGTGCTGACCTTCCTACGGCGATATAGTCTATGTCGAACGTATCTGCTGAAGTGGCACCAAGAGCTATTTCCAACCCGATTATTGAGTTAGCGGACCAATCCGTGGTACCGACAGTAAGCGCGGACATATCCCAATCGACTACCGCATTGCCCTGAGCATCAAAAGAAGGGGCAGAGACAGATAGGTAGTAAGAGTCAGAGTAGCTATGTCCAGCAGTAGAATATCTGATCTTACCAGACCAACCCGAACCGGACACCCTGTGTACCCTCAACTTTATGATATTGTATTGAGAGCCGCTTATTACTACGGCAGGGCTGATGGTTTTAGGGGTCGTCCCGGTCCCGGCAACTCTGAGCCATCCGGTGACTTGTGAAATAGTGGCATTGCTTCCCGTCCATGATTCTGCGTCAGTATCGAAGTACCACACCCTCCCAGAGTCGAACCCTCCCGATACTCCAGCAGTCAGCAACGATATACTCTTAGAAAGCGCGTCTACAGCCGTTGCTCTGGTTGAGGCTTCATAGGTGATCGTCGCAGTGGTATTCAGTACGGCTGAAGTTAACGTATTCATCTGGTCAGCAAGCGACGTATCCTGAGTAGCCCTGACGTTTATTTCGTCAATTATAGCCGATGTATTGGCGCCAACGGTGGCCGACAAGGCAGTACGCAGCAGAGCTTCAGCAGTGTCATTCGTGGCTCTTGTTGTGGCCTCGTTAGTGATTCTGGTATGTGCGGCAACCAGACCCGTTGTGGAGTCGTGCACTTCAGATGCCAAGGTGGACGTGCTCGTAGCATTGGCAGTGTCGGCGGTGGCATTGGCGACCTGGTTGTTGTAAATGAGGGTATGTGCTGCTGCAAGTCCGGTAGTGGGGTCACGGACCTCTGCGGCCAGCGTTCCGCGCAATGCCGCCTCTGCTGATATAGCATCGGTTCTCGCCTCTGCTTCAAGCCCTATGGCGGTAGTGTTGCTGCCAGTTGACGCGGTCAGGGTTGTGAGACTCTGAGCCAGCGACTCATAAGTATTGCCCCTGATCGTCTGTTCTGCCAAGATGTCAGCGCCTCTTGCTCTCGCCTCATCCAATATAGCCGCTGCCGTCTTAACAGCCTCAGCAGCGATGGCTCCGTCTCTTGCGATGGACTCAAGTGTGACGGCCAACGTCCTCGATTCGGATTCATCAAAGATAGCCTGTGCTCTTGCCTCGCTCTCCTTCTGGATGGCAGCGGTCCTTGTAGCGGCTTCATTGGTGAATGCCGTTGCCCTGTCTGTCTGTTCCTTGAGTATAGCCGCATCACGGTTTTCCGACTCGTTGTTGATGCTAACCATAATCTGGCTGGCAGATGTGGCTATTGCATCAGTCCTTGCCGCCGCTTCTGCTACCAGAGCCTTGTTCCTGTCTACGATCTCGCCATAATTTGTGACAGCCGATACAAGTAGGCTCTCTCCACTGGCGATACCCATAGCCGTAACCCTTGCATGAGCGGCCTCAAGATCATCTATGGCCCCCGCCAAGTCAATTTGAGCTGAGGTAACATCATCCTGTATTGCGGATATACTATGGTTGATCCCGGTTATATCTGTGTTGACCGTGACTACGGAACCGACTATTGCAGCAACGTCGCTGTTGATTGTTTCTATACTTCCGTCAATGGTAATGAGGTTTTCATGGATAGTAGCAATGTTGCCTCCGATATCCACTATGTCCGTATTGATCCCAGTGATGCTGTAGTCGATACCCAACAGGGTTTCATCTATGGCATCGGCTCTCAAGTTAACATCTGTTATCCCGGTGTCGATACTGACGATATCGGTGTTGATGGTGTCCAACGAGTTCAGGATACTACCGCTGCCTACGTCTATCAGGTCTATGCGGGAGTTAAGGGCAGTGGTGAGTTCATCCGTTGTGATATGGCCCTGCAACAATCCTAAAGCATAACTTGGGTCAGACGACGTACTCCCGGCAGTACCGGCAGTGGCATTGAATGGGCCGAATACTCCAGAACTGCTACAGATACGGACCCAATAATAATATGTTACGGCGGTGGATATATTGGAAGGAGTATCTGGATACTGCGTTGACGTGGTGGTACCAATGAGTTGCGCTGACCCGATGTCGTCTGTGGTGCAGCGCCAGACCTCAACGTATGATAGATTGGAGAAAAGCGGGGCATCCCACGATACCATGATGGAAGCAAACCCACCTGAGGCGGTGAGTCCAATAAGTTGTGGTGGTATGCTCCCGTTGAATATGGCAGCAATGGCAGGGGTATTCGCCAACTCTGACGGTAAAGACCCCTGCGTTATAATGCCACCATCGGCGCCAACTTTACCAAGCCATCCCTTTATCGAATCAAACGCCCGTCTTACTTCGGAATCAACCTTAGACGAAAGTGCTGGTATATTCGGTAACTGTACGCCCATTGGTGCCTCGCTTGATTATTCGATTACGGCAAAGATACTGAACACCTGTGATGCGGTGATTTCTTCCGGGAGCAATGCTTCACTGATTTTATACAGTTCGATGTCGGATTCTTCCTCAAGCAACGCGTTGACGTCTTGAGCCTTTGCGTTCTGGGCTGCTATGGCGTCGGAGTATCGTTCCTGAAGGGCTTTGACTTCTGCAACGAACTGGTCCCTATTTTCATCAGACATAACGTAGTTGTTATCCCTGATCTCCGGCGTACCGTCTTCGTTCTTGTCAGCAAACTTCTCTGCCAAGTTAACACGCTCCTGTTCATACTCCTGAAGTTCTGCACTCGGAGCTGACAGTTTCTTAATCAGGTCACATTCCGGGGTGATGAGGCTTATGTTTTTGGCAACACCGTAAGCGAACTTGGCACCGGGATACTCTGCTACTGCTTGAAGTCCCTGCAATAATTGGAACAGACCTAACTTTTTCATGCTATCTCCTTTGGATATCTCTTGTGGAACATAGCAGCAGGCGGCAAGGTTCCGCTTTTCGGGAATGACCCTATCTGCTATGAATGTTCAGGACTGGAGTTCTGCTGTCCTTGCCTCGATTTCGTATGGATTCTTTGTGTAACCGTATCTTATACTAAACCAGCAATACTTCAAGGAAAACATTAACTTTCCGTCAGCAAGCCACTGCTTTTTATGTGTGTTTTCATGCCGGTGCCAAGCTGCCGGGACCCTTGTTTCTTCGCATGAGAAGTAGGAGGTCTGCCCGAATGTGATGGCGCAAGGTTCTCCACCAAGTATCTTTCCGGCCAGTGTGCCGAATATATGATTGTACTTGTCCATAACGGCCTCTCAGTAGTACGCCACTTTGCGAGCGGCATTGTTTATGTAGATGGTTGCATAGCCAAGTGGAGTAGCCGGTAAAGCTCCAGCACCTCCAGCAGACGGGGCGGTGGTATCTGTTGTCGGGTTGAATGAGATAGTGGAGTTAACTTGCAGTGCAGCGTCTGAGCTGTCTGGCGTAGAACTACCTATCTGTAGCACCCCTGCTAAAAAGTTAGGTGACGCAGAGTCAGCAGAATAAATCGACCATCTATTGGTAGCTTGTATCGTCCCAATATATAAACCATAACCATTAGTTATTGAACCAGAACTTAAATTGGTAATAGCGGGGTTTGCCAATAAACCAGCAGAGAGAGCAATGGCATTAATTATTCCATTAGCGGCTGTACCTGTGAGTTTTGCTTGGCCAACAACTCCATACGCATTGCCGGAAGTACTAGCTCCAGATGTTAAGTTATTTGCATATACACCATATGTCCTATCTGCATATCCTCCACCGGAGTTGTTACAGGTCAACGTAGCTACGCATAGAGAAGATACGGTAGCTGTAGCAAGATTATACACAAACTGAGATATCCCATTAATTGTAGTCACAGCCCCGGTCCCCCGGTGCGATACAACCCCGCCATATCCCATTAATATATTGTATGTATAGGAATTGGCTATAGTTAATACTTCATTATGTATTCCAAAAAAAGTGGCAGAGCTGTTAGTTGAAATATTTGGTTGAGCTAAAATATGTAGTGCTGGGTGGAATCCACTAGCCGTGCTTGTCGGTTGCGAACATATATTTACTTGATCCCCTATGGAGTTGTTAACGCTTAATATTGTACTACCCACAGTCAGGGGGCTTACCGGAGCCGTTGTTGGGCTATTGATTGCAACAAACCCGTCATTACGGACTCTGAGCAAGCTAGCACCGTCAGAGTTGGCTACATTCAATCCGTTGGCTGTGCTGTCGGAAGTAGCCCCTTGCACGAACAGTTTGTCGGTTGCAGGGGTTGATGTCCCTACCAACGTGTTGCCCAAGAAGCAGTTGGGTGCAGTCGAGTCGGCCTGATAGATAGACCATTTTGCGGTCCCTTGTACGATGCCAATATATAGTCCGTATGCGGTGCCGATGGAACCGGCTGTGATGCCTACTGCTGCTTTGGTGGGGGAACCGATAGATACTCCGTAGGCGGCAGTAATTGACCCGCTTACGTTATTCATAGTTACTTGTGAAATCACACCAGTCGATGCGGTCACAACACCAGCCCCTAAATTATTAGCTGTCCCTTTCACGCCATTTTGTGTAGTCACACTGCCAGTTGAATAATTCGAGGCACCCCCGTATATTCCAAATTGGTTGGTTACAATACCACTTGATACATTTCCAACAACACCATAACATCCATATTCTGACAATACCGTACCAGTCCCATAATGGAACATATATGAACTGAATCCCATGTGTGACCCATAGTTATATGCAGAGGTAGCAGGTATTTCCACTTCTGCATATATGGCACTATAGGTAAAGGAGCTGTTGGCAGACACGTTGGGCTTGCTGACAAGATGCAGAGAGTTAACGAACCCTGTGGTCGTGTTAGTGTAGGAGTCACTAATGTTCAGTTGGTTCCCCGCAAGGGATGTACTACCGGTAGAATATAACGGAGTCCCAACAGTCAAAGGACTAACCGGTGCGGCCCCTCCCAGCTTGATCCCCACAAAACCATCGTTACGCACGCTCAACAAGTTGCCACCACTGGAGTCAACCGCATTGAATACATTGGCGGAACTATCAGATGTAGCGCCTTTTACGTACAGCATGTTACCGGCCTGAGTAGCGGCACCAATAGCGGATATAGCTGTTGCCGACACTCCACCTGTTACCTGCACGCCACTCGCGTTAACATTGACCCGCTGAGTACCCGCCGTGGTGATGCCTACGTTGCCAGCAGCAGGGAAGTAGACCCCGGTGTTAGCATCGCCATTGGTGGTCAAAGACGGTGCCGTCACCGAGTCAGGCGCAACAGTTATCTGACCGGTAAAATACGGGTTGTCAGAGATGGCGGACTTGGCTGGACAGGACAGGTATGATACCGCCCCGGTAAGGTCAGTCAGAGGATAGTAACCGGCTGTCGGGTCAGATCCGGCAGGGTTGGCTGGAGTGCCATCAACCCTGAACCCTGACAATGCGCCGCCGCCACTCCACGTCTTATACTCGTTCTCGCGGACCTGCCATGATGTTAGCAGCGCCGACACTTGGTTAGCCAGATCCACCGTGTTAAGCGATACCGTGGACAGCCGTGCTATCAGGTAGTCAGCCCCGGAGGCCGTAGTCCCGGCATAGTTATGTCCCAATGACAGGGATGTATTGGTGTTAACAGCAGTCACCTCGTATATGTGCGACCCGTCAATCGTAAATAGATCGCCAGCCGAGACTGACACAAGGAAGGTAGTACCACTCCCAAGGACTGTGGGTGATCCGTTTGTTACTGTGACTGTTCCAGTTTTGTACCAAGCCATTGTTGACTCCTTCTATCTATTTCAGTTTTTCGGGTGTTAACTTCTCTTAGACCGGGATCTCTTCCCACGTAAATCCGAACAGAACCAGTGGGCTTGTGCCAGCAGCGGCAAGCCCTTGCATAACGATAACTGTGCCGGGGGTTACAATGATGCTACCGTCCAGAACATCCACGCAATCTGACGCAAACTGGACAGCAGCGGTGGTGTATGCTCCCAGAGTGAAGATCGGTCTGATGATCTATAACTCCTTGTTACCAACTCGTAATAATCACAATACCATCGCCGCCGCGACCACCAAGCGACCGAGTGCCACCAGTGAAACAGCCACCACCACCACCACCACCACAACCATAACCGCCGTTACCCCCGTTGCCGGCAACGTATGCACCCCCGACAGCAGTTGACGCTCCACCAGCACCGCCAGTGAATTGGAGTATGCCGTTGACGTAGTTTGTTCCATCTGAGCCATTGCCTCCGTTACCAGCAGAACCGAGTCCACCAAATGCATAATAGTTGCTATTTGAAGGAACACGACCATCAAGTGGGAGTGTTACAGCAGTAGTACCCACCACGTTAGCCCCATTGGTCCCATTACCGGATGCTGGTAATCCGCCACCACCTGCTCCACCTGTTACTACAAGACCGGTTGTGGGAATAGGTTTATCCACTGCGGTTACTGAAGTCCCGCCTATGATGCCAACATTTCCATTCAAAACAACGGGAGCGCAACCCTTAAATGTATAGAGCATACTGGCGGCCGCTGGTGTACCGCCAGCGGTACCTCCTGGGCCACCAGCCGAACCTGCACTACCGCCCCCTCCGCCGCCCCCCAGTGCATATGCGACAATTTGATTAACGTTAGTTGTGTCTAAGTACTGCAACCCTACATACGAGGGCAGCCCGCTGGAATTGGCTGCGCCCCCATAACCAGCATAAACATATAGTTTATCCGGCAACAGCCACGCAGGAACAATAACAGCAGTTTGAGAACCACTAGCTCCGCCTCCGCCTCCGCCTGATGTGGACGCAGCACCAGCAACAGCACCGTTACCCCCACCCCCGCCGCCGCCAAGGCAGATAATGTGACACATCGTAACACCGGATGGTTTTGACCACACCTTACCGGCGGCAACTGACTGGCCATCCCATCCGCCGATAAACGTCTGCACATCTGCTCTGGTACTATTTGGTAAGTGATTAAATCCATTCATGGTGCTGTACCCCATGTAGGAGTTGCTACGTCAGCCTCAGTTGCCGTATATGACATCACTTGGTTACTATCTACGGTGTTTCCATCAAGATCGGTAAGGCGCACCATTGCTCCATTTTCAATCTCCTGATAACCTTCGCCAGTAACAGCACCAGAGAGAAATACCACTTTGTCATATCGCATTAGTATTTACCCCCGATAGTCGTTATGCCCCACCCGTTAGCTGTTGCTGTGCCAAACGTGACAAGAAGCCGATAGCCTGCGGGGAGTGCAAAACCGAGTTGTAGTTCAAACACCGGCGATTGCGCGGTAATAGAAGGAGTTACTGCTGGTAGGGTGATGTCATCCCAAAATACATTATTTGTCGTAGTGGCATTAGTACTGCCATTATTAATAAATACCCTTGCTACCGTGAGAGTTGTAGCAGACGCGCTGACAGATGCTTTGAAACGCATTTTACTTACATACCCACCGTTAGTAGCATCAGCAGTGAATGCAGCAAATATATCAGTTCCAAGCGTTCCAGCCCCAGTAAGCGCAGTGTTAGCACTTGCCCCAACTACAGAGATAGTAGCATTGTTCGGGAACTGGATATCAGGAGTCTTTGTAAATATTGGTTGTACGTTAGCAGGCATGATTTGCTCCTATAGTAAATAATTACAGCGCGAAAGATTAAATACCGCACCGATGTCTGTACTGCCACCTGATATAGTAATATCTCCAGTACCAAACAGTGAAAGGGTATTGATAGTATTGAACGATGGTAATTGACTTGATGTTAATGGGGTACTTATTACTCTTGCGGGTAGTGACGTAATATTCTGGGACGTCAGAGTACCAAGTTGCGCCGTTGATATAGTTCCCGTTATCTTACTAAACGGCAATGCCGGTATCTGATCTGACGTTAACGCTGCAATCTGAGACGTACAAATAGCCGAAACCTGCGATGTGGTCAGCATCGGCAAATCGCCAGTGCCGTAAACACTCGCCCCGCCAATAGTGTTGAATGATGGTAATTGTGCGCTGGTAAGAGTGGGAAAGTTTGTGGCTACAGCGGCAGCAACTGTTGAACCATTGCCGTACAGTATGCCGGTAATGCTTGTTGGAGTGCTGGTGGTTATGGTGCTTGGACCGGTGGCGCCTGTAGGGCCTTGAGGACCGGTAGGTCCAGTAGTACCTTGAATACCTTGGCTGCCGGTTGGCCCCGGCACAGTAGAGGCGGCACCATTCGCACCCGTAGGCCCTTGTATCCCTTCCGGCCCTTGTATGCCTACGGGAACAGAGAGCACAGGCACAGATGCATCCACTATAGTCACCAAGTTTGATTGCATTACCGTTGCTACGGTTACATTCAGGGACTCAGATTGTATGGTGTAAACCAAATCAGGCACTTATCACCTCTGCTATGACTATCGCCCCACCTTGTATTTCCGGCAGCACATCCCCGCTAGGAGCGGTAAGTTGCAAGGCCCAAACATATTTTCCCGCCACACATGGAGTCAAAGAGACGGTAAGAGCATTTGAAAGGGACCGCTGTACTACACCGCTGGAGGGCGTAGGAACCGAGCAAGTAAAGTTGACGGTATCACCCGTAGAAACCAATTTAATCTTTGATTGGACAGTGTAACCGGTCAGGTTCAAAGGGACTCCAGCCGTCTGCTCTACCGTAACCGTATCCCGGTATGTGCTACCCTGATATATCGTGACTACGTTCCTGTTAATGATTGCGTCGTATGCGCCCATGTTACACGCTCCTTGTTAATTGAGGCATCGGCGGGTTGAGTGTCACCAGAGAGGGGGCCATATACACTGAGTTGACGGAGACAGTGCCAACTATTTCTATCGTCCAAGTCCACCCGCGTATAAGCCCTGTGAGCAGCCTGAACGGGGCGTTAGACGCGACTGACTGCGTGTGTACCTGAACTCCGTCAGCGAACACGTTCATCGTCAGCGGGTAACTGTCGGCAAACACTTGAGCGCAGGAGTACCGCATCGGAATAGAGAGACGAAAAGGCTTTGATCTCCAAGTTAACGTGAGCGGAGAAACCGAGTTTCCGTCGAACTGGCAAATGTCGTTACCTATCTGAAGATACAGATTCCCGGAGATGGGGTCATTGTATCCAGCCGTAGCCGTAAACCCCGATAACGTAGTCACGGAACCGGTAGTAGGGTCCATCATAAAGGCACCGGCAGAGCCGTTATTGTAGAAACAAACGTATTTGCCTCTGTAGTTCCATGCCTGCATACTCGCGGGGTTCATTGCTTTCCAAGCGTCCAAACCGAATACCCCAAGAGTGCAGTTCTGTGCCACTCCAGAGCCTACGATAATCAAACCTTCATTCGACGGGTACGCGACGTAGGTACCCATGTCCACGGTCCCGCGCTTTGAGACGCAAGAGTTACCTATTTCGGCTTTTTCAACAGACATTGTGGCGGGGTCAAGTCCGGTAAGGACATACGGCCTGCCGGTCGTCGTAACCAGAACAGAACTTCCGAACGCGGCATGTGAGACAATAGGCATATCGGTGGTAATGCGCTGCCCTACCGGCCAAGCGTGGGGCATGTAAGGTACAGAGGGGCACCATTCATTCCCCCTAAATCCGGCTAAGCTGCCACCGGGGAGGGCTATTAGCCCTGCAAGGTCAGAGGGCGGGGCGTCCCATGTAGACGATGTTAACGTGACATCGGCAAGGTCAGCGGTTTCCGTGGTGTCTACCAGAGTCGTCGTAGCGTTGGCTATGGTTGCGAGCAGCAGCCATGATCCGGTTGAAGATCCGGTGGCACGTCGATATACCCTCTTCTGCGTGATATTGTACCCTACGCCACTACCGATAGGGATACTGGAGAGGGTAACGGTTTGTCCTGGGGATCTATCCACCGGGACGGTTGGAGCCGACTCTATGCCCTCTTCCCCTACTGATGTTACAAAGGTTACGACGTATGCCCATGTTTCCGCCAGTAACGGGTCACTGTTGGTCGCTGTACCGCTCACCACTACGTTTGTCGTACTGGCAGGGGCGTAGAGTCCCAATGTATAGGAGTTGGTGGGGTAGTTGGTCCCGCCACCGTTGACAGCATTGGGAGAGTAGGACATTTTTGGTGCTCCTTCTCCGGTCCAATACGAGCGGGAAAAGGCATCTCCGGGAACGGGGCCTCGGACACAATCAACATCGGTCAGCCAGTGAAACCAATAGGCATTATCAAAGAGATAAATGCTTTGTTTGGTCCCCGATTTAGACGGAGTATTGACGCTGGTATTACCGCGTAAGGCGCGTAAGGCACCCGTATCCATCAAGCAGTTGTCTGCTATCTGGGCCGCTTCGTTCGCCAGAAGGTTGCGGGCGACTACCGGCATTATCCCCCGAAAGGTATTAAGGCTGATGAGCATTTATTACTTCGCCTTGAGTCCGGTAGGCATCGTTACCTGTACTGCGGCCTCTCCCTGTAACTTAGCTCCTAATGCGGCCAAGAAGGCTGCGTAGTGGGCCTGAGAAGATTGAACATAGGAAGGGTCGGTAGACTCCCTGCCTAACGCTCTGTACGCCACATAATCGACAAGGATGTTCTCGTACACCCCATCCAGCACTATCGTATCGGATAGGGTTGTTAGCGGGGTAGGGGTTGCCCCATAGATGAGTTCTACAGACCCAAACCCGCTTGTAGGTTGGGGCGGGTAGACGTAGAACGATTTAGGGAATCTATCGTCGAAAATGAAATGATTTACCACGTTAACAGGGGTTGCCGTGTGCCATGCGGGGTTACTGCCATCAAGGGCGGCTCTGGAAAGAGGCACTACCACCTTGCCCGGAGTAAGCCCGTCAGTCCCCATATTCCTAACGATGTCTATCAGCATCAACCCTGCTGCCGGGATCGTCTGCTTTGTGCCTGCCACCAAAACTAAGGGGGCTGTTACGACATAGGCATTTGGCTTGTGAATAACAATTTCTTTAAGCCCGGAGTTCAACCAGCTCAACAGATATGTGTCCAACCAATAGGTGTTGATGTCTGCGAGAAGAGCGTGAACGTCGTCTATAATGGTTTGTCCTGTAAAAGACATGCTGCCTCCGGGTTATGGGAAATATCTTGGTATTACGGTGCGGTTGGCACGGTTGCGGTCAATGGCATCAAACGTCTTGGATAAGTACGCGTCAGCCTGCATCACCGCCGATCCGCCTTGCAACATCACGAGTAGGACCACTTCCCTGAAAATGTAATCAAATAACCCATTAAATGGGATCAGGTCGGTTCCTGTGGTAGGCTTTATCGCTGCTAAACTCGCCTCAAATACAACGGTACTGGCCTTGTTTGGGGTCGGATATACGAAAAGGTCTGCGCCTTTAATTTCGTAATATTCTGGTGTGCCAGTGACCCCCACGAATGACGACCTGTACCCAGAGGGAAGGGGCAGCAAGTCAATACCTCCCGTTTGCCCTATGATGTTCAGGACGAAAGGAGGTTCTACTGTACCAAGCATGTTATCAGGCAAACCCGCCGAGTTAACGCCGGATGCGTACCTTAACGAAACTTCCTCATTTAATAGTTTTGACCCGTTCAAAAAGAGCCTTGTGGAGAGATAATCGCTGACAATCCCTATTGCTGAATACATATCTTCTACTGGAGGTTTTCCAGTGAACCGTGAGGTTAAAGATGAATAGAGAGAGTCAGCGGTCATCATGGTTTATGCTCCTGCTTCTTCTTCGGAAAGAATGGCAATGATTTCATCAGCGGTTACGTCAGGATATCCAGTCGCTTCCTTGATATAAGCTACCTTCGGCATAGCGGGACGACCAAAGGCGGGAGCGGCGTAATCACCTACAGCTACGGAAAGAACCGCCGTTTTTATTGCGGTACTGCGATCAATAGCGGGGTCAATTTCCAGCATCAAAGAGAGGTTAACTATGTCGTCCTCTATGATGGTACCCGATTCAACCGTGTCTAGGGCCGGTACCGGTACAGTAGCGGTTAACTTACATCCAGCTATAATCTCTTCAACAGAAGGAGAATAGGCGGAGAAGTTGCTATTTATCTGCAACAAGGGATGAACGAGGAAGATGAGCCCGTTGTCCTTGTTGAGTAGCCATTCTTGCGATACGAGTTCTTCCGGTGACATGGTGTTTCCCCCTTAGTGAGCTGCGCTGAGTACGCTGTAAATGGTAATGGCGGGGGATGCTCCCACGGCAGTAACTACACCTCGGAACATGCGGGTATTCGCCTGAGTTGCGGTATTTGTGTTACCCGTAGCAAGCGTGATCCCGGTACCTGCAACGAGAGTTATCGTATAAGCCCCGGCTGAAACGTTCCTCAGATAGAAGTCAAAACAGTCGCCAACTTTGGCATTACCGGAACCTCCCATTGCGTCAAGTATCTGTGCGGCAGTCGGAGTGGTATAGTTGGCGGCGGCGGTTGGAGTCCCGATTATCAGGCCAGAAAGCAACGAAGCTGCTGTGATGGTCGTCGTATCTGCAAACGCAACAGGAGCACCGAATACAAACTGGAAAAGACATCTGAATGTGTTGACGGCGAGATTTGTAAAGGTCATGTGCTTCTCTCCTTAATGTGTTGGCCCCTGCGTTAACAGGGGCCGTAGAAAATTAGGACATATCCACGCAGACGAGTGTTGCGCGAACAGTCGGGTTAGTAGTGACGGTACCCCCGCCAATGGCGAACACCAGGTTGCAGGACACTGCCGACGCACCTACACTGATAGGCAGTGCGGTGGTAGTAGCGCCGCCGATTGCCACTGTATTTGCTGTCAGTATGTCAGCGGTGGCCGTGATGTCGGTGGTACCGAAGCGGAGCTTAGCGGTGCATGTAGACGAGCACCCAACAGCTACAGTAGTCACTTTGATACCGGCAGACAGAATCATCGTATTGGCCGGGATGTTGAAAAGATTGACAATATCAGTGGTCAGAATCTTGCCAAGAGCGACACCAAGCGTGTCCTTGATCGTATCAAGGTTGAAAGTCTTTTCAATAACGTAGACTTTTTTACCGGATGCGGGAGCGGCGGCGACGAGTGAGTCCACAACACCACCAGCGATAGGATAAGTAATAGCAGCCATTTTGTTTTATCTCCGTTTAGAGTGCCTCCCCGCGAGTTAACGCAGGGAGGGAAAGAGGTTAATTAACCGGCAATCGCGTACATGCAGCCGACAGCTTCAGGCTTCACAACCTTGTAGCCGTAAACCTGTAGACCTTCCATCGCACGGCCAAAAGTATTTTGGAGTTCGATGGTACGGGATTTTACGAGCTGGCTGGCAAAAGTGATCCCCGCCTTGTGTCCGAACTGGATCGGGTAGGTCGAGCCGGTAGCAGCATTGACGTTGTTGCTGGAGAATATCTTGAAGCCAGCAATCTCACCGATACGCCCATTACGTAGGCTCTGGTTACTGGAATCGCCAGTGAACAGCGCGGAACGTAGATCGGAAGTATTGATGCGGCTGACAAAAATCTCAGGCAAAATCATCCATCTGTCGCCGTTAGTGGGGACGTTCTGCTCGTTGAGGACAGACGAACAATAGCTGATGTAATCAAGGATATTGGCCTTGGTCAGCGTTATCGGAGCGCCGGAAGTGCCAATGGAATAACCACCGGATTTAGCGCCAGCGGTCGCGCCGGTATTTTTGGCATGGCAGGAGGTGTAAAGGTTGTTGAGAACCTTTGTGTCCACATTGATGCCCATTGCTTCAGAGGTATCAATTGCCCACGCGTCGAGCGCGTTGATATCGTTCTGCGCCTCATCCAGAGCGTCAATACCGATGGAGAAGAAATCTGCTTCAGATATCTGCAACTCCATAGAGGCCGGTGCAAAGAACTGGCGAACGGCATTGAGGTCCATGCCGCGAGTGTATGTTCCGATTGCCGGGGTCGGACGGGTACGGATGATAACGGTATCACCCTGAGACTTTATTTCACCTTCGTAGTCGCGCTGTGCAATCTCACCGAAAACGGTTTTTGCATAGAAAGCGATAAGAAGTTTTTTACTGTAAATCTTGGGCGTCAAGCTGGTGACGCCTGCACTGGAAAGATCCGGGTATCCTGCTGCTCTTCCGACGAGACTCATAATATTATTCCTTTATACCGCGCCGTTACCTTACTCGACCTTCTCCGTATGCCCTGCCGATTTCAGCCTCAAGTTCCTTAGCTTCCTTCTGCCGGTGTTCGTAACGCCCTCTTGCAAAATCATCGAAAAAGCGGTCAACTTCTTTCTCGGTCCAGATTTTGCCCTGATGAGTATCTGCGCTTGTCTGCGCTGCGCTCCCTCTTCGGGCAGGGGTCACGAGGTCATCCACGGATGGCCTGATGGTAGTCGCGGTGGTTGAATGGGTTGACGTTAACTTCTGGTTATATTCGTTGAAGATCATTGCGACTCTCTGCGAGTCCCCACCCGAATACGCTTGATTGAGTAGGTTAATGATCGTTGAGCCGGTGTAAGGCTCCTTGGTGGACTTGGCCCATGCGATGAACGCGGGGTCATCGTTGGTAGTCATCCAGTTTGGGCAATACTGAGAGATGTCTGAGTGCAGACGGTCTGTGGCCGATAAGGCCATCTGGTCCTGCATGGGTTGCATCTCTGCTCTTGCCGCCTGCTTTGCCGATAACGCGGCCCCTTCAAAATGCGTTTCTGCGTAGTCAGTACCGAACTCCTTAGCCATCTTTGCGTATGAACGACTTGACCTGATCTCGTCGTTAACATACGGAGAACGGTAGTCATCGCCTTCGGCTGCTGGAGCCTGTGCGGACACTCTGGATGTCTGAAAGTCGGATAACTGACGCTTGACGTTTGCCAGTTCAGCACTGAGTCGCGGGACTTCCGAGTTGTACTTGCCAAGAACTACCTCACAGCGATTACGCCAGTAAGCGGTGTCTTCGGATTGCGGCTGCTTGTTCTCAGTGGTAACTCCTGCGGGATTCTGTGTTGCCTGTGCGGCTGATGCTTCGGTGGTCACTTCTGCTTCGGGAGCGGCTTCTACCGGATTCCCTTCAGCGTCAGTAGCCGGTGCGTTAGCGTTAACTTCAGCTATCAGCGCGTCGAGTTCTGCTTGTGCTTTTTTCACTGGATCTGTTATCGAACTGAACATCTGCCACCTCTATTCGGAGCCTGTTTACAGGGATTCCGGTTGCTGCCTGAGCCTGTTATCAGGGATTCAGGTCTATTTGCGTGCCAATGTCACCCATGATGGATGTCATAATAATCAAAATTGTTTGTTGCGCATCGACTTCAGTTCTTCGTGTCTGCGTGCCGTTTCTCTGGCTCCAAAAGCAGATTCAGCGGCTTCGTCTATTGACTTGAGAAAAGAAGTAATGAACTGCGTTTGCCCCTGTAGCCATCTGAGTTGCAAATCGTCTCTCAGCACTGACAAGTTTTTATTGTTATGCTCAAGCTCCCGTTGCAACCATGCATGGACCTGTGAGCCTTTAAGCCCGTCTAGATCTGAGGCCAGACCACTTACACTGTACGATGGAAGATCCATTAACCCACCGCGCTGATGTAAAGAGTCCCTGCGTTAACACCGATCTTGAAAGCGGCATTTAGGTCACTCAGGACTACCGGCACGTTGGCCGGGATGTAATGAGCGTTTCCAGCGGCAACGATAGATCCGTTCACCCCTGTACCATCTGGGCTCACGCATATAAAGCAGGCCGTACCGTTTGTAACTACAACGTCAGAACATCCGAGCACGGCGCTCACGGCTCCAGCGGATACAGTCTGTGGAGAGGGAGAATTAAGAAATTTATATCGTATTGCCATTGTTAGGCCCCCTGATTCTGGAAGGTGTTGGTCGCTGTCCCGCCTGCCGGATTGCCTGCATTGTCAGTCTGCTGAGGTTTCGCGTCCGGGGATCTTCCTATTGCGGGAGAATCCTGAGCGCCCTGACTCTGCGCCGCCATTTGCTGCGCTGCCTGCTGCCTGACCTGCTGAGCAAAGTCGGCTATCTGTTTCTGTAGATCATCATCGTCAACAAGGTGTAAATCCAGATCCTTGGCGTGCTGCATCAGCATCTTGCTACGATTCTTCAAGCCTATTATCTGCACGTCAACAGGGTTGGCGGTCTGCTGCAAGAACTGACTTCGGCTGTTCATCATCTGTTCTTTTGCTATGAGAGAGGAAGACCCCCGCGCCACCACGTTACAGTCACCCTTGAGGCTTTCGTCTTCGTCGTAGATCATGTTGTAATCGTACAACCGGCCTACCGCCCCTTCAGTCATACAGTCTACGTGGCCTATCACCATCTTTATCCCGCGACTGGCGGCACTCATCAACATAGACAGCCCTGACGATGTAGAACCTGCGCCACCCTGCTGCGTCTGACCATAGGCCCATCTCGGAACTCCACTCTGGTCGTCTGCTAATGAACTGAAAAATTCAAAGACCTGCATTAATGCCTGTGTAACTATCTGCGGCTGCGTAAACCTGACTGCCGGACCGTCCTGCATTTGCTGGTTTGTACTTTCCCAAATCTTCCACGGGTAAAGCTCTGTACTGTCGCCTTTGATCCGGTCTGTGTTAACTTCGGTCTGAGGACCGGATGCCAGAGCGGCGTTGTTAACGATGGAACGGGCAATCGCGTTGCAAATATCTTGGAGGTCGCTTATCAACTCAGGGATACCCCGGCCCCAGAAAGATCCGGCCACCCTGTCAAAACAATCGACACTATATGGCTTGCGTCCTAACTGGTCAGGGTTGAGCAGCGCCCTGATAGTGAAACTTCCCACTTGCCACACGTTAACTTCGTAATCAAGTTCGGGGTCAATGGTGGATGCGCTCATGCCCCATTCGATAAGAAACTTGCCTTGAACGCTTCCCCAAAACTCCAGAGCCTCTATTTTGTCCCCGGTAAACAGGGTGTTTGACGTGCCGAACTCCATACGGGCTCGTTCGCTGTCAGGTCCCAAGAACTCTCGGCGTCCGCCGGTACCATAAGCCTTTATCGCTTCCCTGATATTGGCCTCGTTGTACCCCGGTACCCCGATCATGGAAAGGAGGTCAGTACGAGTGAGGTTGTGCCGTTCAAACAGGTACCCGTCGTCAACCCCGCGAGAGTCAGGAGCCGGGTAGATGTCAAACGGGGAAACTCTGTCGAACTCAGGCACCAGTTCGTAAGGTGTCTGGATAACCCACTTGTTACCTACCTGCACCCACTTCTTAACTTTGCGCCTGCGGATGCACGGACCTTTCAAGACTCCAGCCTTGAGGGTAACAAGGTCACTGATGATGGCCCAAAATGAATTATGCCAGCCACCTTCTTCCAGTTGGTCGTCCATTTTGGTAGTCATCCGGTCTGAACACGCTTGCGCCTCCGCCTGAACTTCAGATATGAGTTCGTCCCTGCGAGTCTTGACGTATTCCGTTATTTCTTCCCGGAGCTGGACAAGAGGGATCATATTTGACTGCTGTAACTGCTGCGCCTGCTGCATTACTTCCGTAAATACGTCCTGGGCTTCCTGCATCAAGGCTGCTTGTTTGTCCCCCGGTAGCTCACTCAACGGGGTAGGGTTGATCGTCCACGGCCTATCCGATATTGGGGAGAGGACGTCATGTATCCATGCCTCTGCGGCCCTGCATTTCGTTGCCGTCATAAGAATATAGATTTCGCTACCACCCATACCCCTGATCGCTGCCAACTTATCCGCGTCGTAAATTCCACTTCTCTGCCGCATGTTGGCGAGCATCTGTTCTTCGATGGGTTGCTTTGCTGTTTTAGCCGCGACCCAACAGGAATTTATATAACCGGTTAGTCCGTCAACAACCCTTTCAGGCTGAGTATCTTGCTGTTTTGATTCAGTTTCGGCAGCGATAGCGTCATTATTACGAACCTTTACGAGTCCAAAATTGCTGACTCCTTCAGATGTTTGTATCGCCTGTGCCATGTTGCTCCAAAACGGAAAACCCCATATCTCCAGCCGAGCCTCAAATGGCAAACGGTGAAAATACGGGGTTTCGGTGGTCCCTTTTTTAAGGGGGTCAAAGTGGTCCTCAAATATATGAGTGATAATTATATCTTAATTGGTTTTATTATGCAAGCAACTTAGATGCTATGTCCAGCCCCTTTTGTCTTTCATCGTATGATACGCCCGGTGGTTACTGTCCTGAAAGAAATTCTGGTCATTTGCTTTCATAGACGGGAGCGGTATTGTCTGCCTGAGATATTTGGCAATAGACAGGCTCATAACCCTGTCGTCGAACCTTCCGCCATCAGCTTCGTACCTGCCGTTATTCTGGATCTTAAAGCTCATCATCTCTTCGATGGTAGCTTTACACATAATACCGTGGGCGTCCTCCCTGACTTCTCTCACAAGGTTGTCGAGTATAAGCGGTCTGGTCGCGCTACTCGTTAACCATCCGTATCGTTTACGAGGCTTACCGGGAGGGTCGGGGACCATCTCCGCGTACACTAAGGGGTACCGGGAGTTGCATACCCATGTGACCGTCGTGAGTCCGTGGTTGTTCCTCTCTATCCCAAGCCATGCCAGATTGTACCGCTTACCAAGTGCAATCAGGATCTCTGCAAAGACATCGGCGTCCGTATGCCCGTGCCATTGGGCTACCTGTTTCCCGGTCTGATGGTCGATTACGTCTGCTACCGAGAAGTCACCTTTTGCCAAACCCTCCGAAACGTCGGCACCGATTATGTACGAGCGCCCCTGTTTAGGCTCTTCCCATACCCGGAGCCTGCCAGTGGGTACCGACATCCATTGTCCTGTCCCGGTCATGCACTCGTAATTTACTATCGGCTCAGGCAGAGCTTCGTGATAACGATACAACTTTGTATTGTCGAACACTGGACGTCCGGTGCCAAGAAACGCCTCGATGGGGTTGGCGGGGTATTCCTGCTTGAATATGTCAAGGTTGCCATCGCACTTACTGGCAAGGGTCCGGCGTCTCCAAAAGAGTTGATCGGAGTTAACACCGTACTGCTTTATCATTTTCAGTTCTTCTTTGTTCGGCTGAAAATCATCGGGAGCCTTGAGTATATTTTCCTCAAAGACGAACCACGGCAGAAATATTGACGTGTATATGTCCTCTTCGTCAGCGGTAGAGTTTATTTCCTCAGTGATTACAGGGTTGCCATTTTCATCAAGGCGAGTAACCCATACACGGTAGCGGGCTCCCCAGAAACGACTATAGAACGCGCCGCCTATTCCCTTCGCCGTGGATTCAAAGACGACTTCTGATTCGTCGTCGTCCGGCACACATTGGAGAATGGAGGTAAGTAGGCTCTCTGTCGTCTCGGCAGGCCATTTCGATGTTTCAGAGAGGTGGCAATAATGGATGAGCTGGCCCGATCCAAAGTCCTCTTTGCCAGCAGTCGCCACCCTAAACCCTGAGTTAAGCCCACGCCCATCTTTGGTATTGAACTCCAAAAGGCGGGTATTGTTATACTTAGTTGAAGGCCGCATGTCGGTAGGTGAAAAATCGTAGAATCGTTTGACCATCTTGAACAAGGCATCAGTAGCCTCCGGTTCGTGGGTAATCTGTGTAGCATACCGGTTATGGTTCCAGCTTACTCTCCAGTAATAACGGGCAGAGAAGTAGGTGGAAAATCCCATGCGTCGGGCCTTTAGGGCGACCAATCTTACAGGTCGGCGGGACTTAACCATTTCAACGATGCTATGCAGTATCTTCTGTGGGTTATTGAGCTGGAGGGGGACTACCTGACCACGTACCGTCTGGACTTTCAGCATGTGCTTGGCGAAATAAAGAAGTGTGCTCTTCATCGCCTTGAGCGTAGATATTATCTTGGCTTGCTTTTCTGCTTCTGACATATGCCCCCGCGTCTGCGGTCCCTTGTCTGTTGCTCCCTATTCCAACATGCAGGGAAAATTGGTAGCCAGTTAACCTATATACTGGCAGGTAGGTGGGTTTGCAAGGTCCACCGCAAGCCCGAATGGTTACGGGAACTCGTTACTTTGACGCCTTGAATCTCAATACAGTTTTACCGGGGATTGCGACCGGATTGCCATTTTGAGGATTGCGGCCTATACGGGCCTCTGTCGTCGCCATCTTGAACGTGCCGAATCCTACGAAAGTTACACGTTCCGTTTCTGCTATTTTTCCGATAGCAGCGAGAACATTATGTACTACCTCTGCTTTGACTCCTGCCACTTTTGCTACATTTGCGACACCTGCCATATAAAACCCCCATCTGGTTAGTAGAACTGTTAGACAGTTCTTTGTTAAAACTATTTTATTGTTTGGCTTATTTCCACAGCCACTATATTGCCTGCCATAACGGTGACAAGGAATTTACCCGAAAAATTAGGGGACATGAACCCGGAATCTATAAACGCTTTGTTTACAACTTCTTTCCACTTGTCCTTGATTATTGGCATGTTATCTCCGTAATCATCCCAACATTGGAAACCGGTTCTTCATTTGCAAGCATAAGCAGCCGCTCTTCATAAGTAACGACCGTCGTAGTCTGTTGGACCTGTTTGGGTGCTTCGTAACCAAGAATCTCTTTCAGCATCCCAAGTCCTTTTGCTCTCGCGCCCCAATCCGGTTCTCCCTTTGAGTTTTCCGCCTCGCACAACTCAACCATTTTGGAAGCAAAATACTTGTGGTTGATCCCCTGCTTATCAAGAGAAACTTCTATTTCTCTCTTTACGATAGGGTTCGCCATAAGGACCGGGACCACATTGGTAGAGATCCCTACAAGTTTTGCTGCATTGTCGGGTGATGTCCCATTCTTCGCTATTTCCATAACGAATTTTCTGGTTCGTTCCGTCAGTACGGCCATTTGGTTATCTGAACTTCCCTGTACGTAGGTAGAAAGGGTTATTAAGCATTTCGTTTATTACTGCGTCGTTAACAATTTTATCGTGTTGGGAAACTTTTTCACTCATGCTGTTATCGCAATACCCCACAAATTCAGATTTGTTGGCACTCTTTGTCTCTTCCCGGTAGGAGATAATGGCAAGGGCCGCATAATTGATGAGGTCTTGCAGGGTGTCTTCGATATTTTCATCGACGACGCGGAACTGACCTGATTTAGAAAAGTGGATGAGGCGTTGCATCTTGTCTTCAAGGCGGACAACAATTCCCTTCCAGCCAAAGGTTTTAAAGTTAGCCATCCCGTCAGTAGAGCCGGAATAGTCATGGCCTTTCTTCTCGGCCAGCGCGGTGCATTTTCCAAATATCTTTTTCATGCTCTCGATCTTTTCTATCGGGGTCATACGCTCTCCTTAAATAAAAGTTCAGATCAATCTGACGTTCCAACAGATTGCACGGTCTACGAGTTTTCCGGTCCTCGCTCTGGTGGTGATCCGAGATAGAGGCAAGGGCAGGACTTTAACCTGCGCAGGCGGATTTCAGGTCCGACGCTCTACCAATTGAGCTACCTTGCCATAATTGGAGCCGGATGTAGGAGTCGAACCCACCACATCCTCCTTACAAGGGAGGCGTCCTTTCCGATGGACGAATCCGGCTTATATTTTATACTGATAACCTTGACACCGTTTCCAGTGAGGCTATCGCCCTTCGATCATATTCCGTCGCCCTTCGATGCAAAGGCCGAAGCCTTTAGGGGGGGAAAGCAACAGAGATCGGTCCAGCTAGGAGGGTTCCCCCCTTTAGACGTCGTGTTAACGTGTAACTCTGTATCCGCAATTCGGGCATACTGCCGTAATAAAGCCTATGCTGCTAAAGGCATTGAGGCGAGTAACCGGTTTGCAGGTAGGGCAAACTTCAATGAACCAGAAAAAAGTATCCATTGCGAACTTGATTCTGATGGATATACGGCGCATGAGCATTTTCATTCGGAACCTTCCTGCTCATCGTCCACCACATCCGAGATATGTACCGGCCATTCCCGGCGTTCATTTTCTTCCATCTTGACGTCCATATACTCCGTCAAATCCCCCTCACAGTTTGTGATAATGAGGATGTCTTGGAGGATGATGGCGACGTCTGCTATCTCAAGGGCAAGCATACATCGGCAATTTGAATATTCATCATGCTCGTCCTGAGAATTAGGCTCTAGAGTGCCGAAAGGACCGTTGTAGCAGAAGGTGGAGCACAGACGGGCGGCTGCTTCATTAAGCTCCCCAATCTCTTCACCCAACTTACGAAGTCTTCCGGGGAGGTCACGGTCAGGCCATCGCAGGTCGGCAAACTCTTTAATTCTTTGGACAACTGGACTTGTCATTCGTCCCACCTCAAACAATCTACTTTTCCGGTAAAAACCAACCATGCCATTTTAAAGCGCCATTTCAGCGAATACGTATTTATCGCTTCGGGCCTCGCCGGGGACCAGCGCTCACTCATGCTTAATGTCATATGCTTTTTAAAGGTGTCCCATCCCCTTATCGTGTTAACATCGTAAATGTACGGGATTCTCATATCTCTTCGATCCTCACAATGGCCCTTGGATTAATCCGGTCATATCCTCCGAATTGGTAGCCACCCGCTTGAATAATGTCGCAATTATCGTCAGTAATTACCTGACATTCCACAATCGCATCCGCAACGAACTTCTCCACAACCGCTTGCACATTCGCAAGGTCGCACCTTCTCGCTACCCAGAGTGTAATCAGCAAACGCAAGGGAGGCCGCAGAGTTGGGATAGTTCCTAAGCCAGCCAGCTCTTTTTCCACTATCCCTGCGAAGAGATGCTTTGCTTGGTTTAGAACTATGAAATTCGTGTTCCTGTACACATTTAGGTTGAGACGATACTTCACATCCGCTTTCGTCTTGCGGGGTAGCATCACGGTCGTCGGCAAAACCAGTTCTATGCATCTTTTTTCCAAGTTCCGGCACCTCTCCTGACATCATGGATGCCACATTAACCGCACACATCTTGGGTGTCAAGGAGAATCGACAGATATTTTTTTTAACTGGTGGATCCTCTGACGAGACACTTTGAACTTTCGGGCCAGGGCCGACATGCAGACTCCCCGTTTAATTCTTCCGATGATATAATCACGCTCTTCGTCGGACAGTTTCCGTGCGTTGTCCCCTTTCGGCATTAGACCTCACCCCACTTACCAAAACTGTTGATGATGTCGTCAAGCGCTTTGGCTGCGTCCTCCCGTTGTGCCTCAGTAAACTCCGGGATCTCCTTTCGGTCCAAAGCCAGAGATGGGAGCACCGTTGACGGGGCCAACATAGCGGCAGGCCGTATTTCGTTTGGCATAGGAAAGAACGTCGTCGTTTTAAACAGGTGCTTAGCGGCCCACTCGATACGCTCAATTCTGATGTCGTCCAGAGCTTCGTAGTAGTCACGCTGGAAGTCAGGGGTAATGTCCACCGGTTTACCTCCTTGTCCCTTCATGCGTCCGGCCAGCCAGTACATCACCACGGAAAATCTCTTCTTGTCTTCGTTCCCTTTCATTGGTCCCCTCCTGCAAATATCCTGCATGATTCTGCGTTTTTCTGTAAAATCCTGTCTCGTTCGGAGAGTATTTGTGGTACTGAAGTCACCACTTCCCGGCACTCTTCGTCTTCCCACCGCCTGCTACTGAGCCAACCCTGAGCCATCTTGGGAGTCCTGCCAGCCTCTTTCAAAGCGAACCGTTGTTGAGCAGCTATCTTGGCCCCTTTGATGATGGCCTCCGGCATCCCTTCCGAATGAAACTCGATGTCCATGAAAGCGTCTGCCGCCTCAGCCTTCCCCTTCGGGTAATCAAACTCTTTCCAAAACTCGTTGAAGAGGTCGAGTCTCTTACCGGAGAGTTTTCTTTTCCTCTTCGTGAGGTAAAAATCTGTACCGGGGGCAGAATCAATGTGCCGTGTATCGGAAGATGCACAAAGGGTTTTAGAATCCTCTTTCCTTAATCCTAATATCCTAACATCCTTAATCCTAATATCCTCCTGGCATGCAGTTACAATGGTATCACATGCAATGACATTGATTTCATTGAACTTTTCTTTCATCGAACTTTTGGGCTCATGGGGGTGAGGATGCTGATGTTTTACAAAGCAGGGGATGAATCCTACCTTGTTTTTGGATGTAATTACATGACATGACAATAAATTATTTAGCATGACATCTATGTCCAACATGTCATAAGGGAAGATGGCAGCACGAATCTGCTTAGGTTTCCATTCAAAATAGCCGTCTCGATCCGCATAGCACCACAGGCCTATGAATAGCAGGCGAGAAGCAAAGTCCAGTTCAGCGAGTTCGTCGTTCAGAAAGAATTCGGGTTTTATATTGCGTGATCTCATCCTACATCTCCTTCAATAAAGCAAAAGCCCCTTCAGAGCGTGCAGGCTCGTCCGGGGCTTCTGAGGTTGAGCGGTTCCCCGCCATCACCTATCAGGTAAACGCATCCTGCACGACACGTTTGTTATTCGTTTGTGACGGCACAATGACACCTTAGTTGCCACTCTGTCAACACCTAAAATGCCACAACTGAAAAAATAATGGCATCTTGGGTGTGATGAAAGATCAGAAATATACCCACGACGAACGCTAAGGGGTATAGGAGGCAAAAAGTATCATCGGTTAAGCACTGGTGAGGGGAGGGGACCAGAAAGGCTCTGACGGGCTTATTTTTGAAAATCGGAAGAAAAAATTTTTCAAGGGGGGTGTTTCAGAAAAATGAGGGGGTTGTTCAATGGACAGGGGAGGTATATTTCTGAGCGGCTGGTGGCTGGACGGGGCTGGGAGGTACGGGGGAGGACTGAGTTAACACACGTCAACGCAACGCTCTCTCTGCCTGTACTGCCTGCCTTGCTGCTATGACAAGTTAACTTGAAAGGCATACATCCGAAGGGCAAATGATTTAGCATCATTCTGTATGTATCGTATTGTTGTGTGTATTCAGTACGTTACGATGATGTCAGCGCGCCAAGTGGTATTGTAGGTGGTATTCGGTCAGGGACAGTGCCCAGTTTGGGGTGATCTGGGCAGGGTGTCGGTAACCCACGTTAACGCAGGATTGTTGGTGGTTGTATTCGAAACCGGCTTCCACAATTGCCCTGTGAGCAAAAGAATCGAAGTGGTCCTTACCTCACTATTTCCGCCGATTATTAAAAGTGTACCAAAAAGGGACAGAAAACTCGGCATGGAAATTGCCGTGTGACTCACCATGTTTGCCCCTAACCGCTTCATTCTGGTTTTCCTGCAATAGTCTTGGTCTATCCTATCTTTGTTATCCACCAACCACCAACCACGGCCTGTAGGTTGTTCTTATTAAGTACTTGTGTGTTTTACTCATTGCATCATTTATTCCAATATTGATAAAAGTCCCGCTAACCCTGTGCTGGTGGGCGTTTGCGTTAACTCGTATTCCATGCCCAAAAGAAAGTGATACAAATGTATCACATTTATGTTGACATAACATCTAAGGTGGGAGTAATAATTAGACTCCTTGGTTGTGATAAGGAATTGCAAGGCCGGTTGGGCCTCTTGAAAACTGAATAAGGGTGGCAGGCAGAAACAAGGGGCCAAATGCCGAGCCGAAAGGCGATGATGGTATCTGATGGCTGAGTGCAAAATGAACCTGCAAATTATCCCAAGAGATGAAGACATCAAATTGAATACTCATGAGGTGGCATCAGTAATGGTGCCGCCGGATGGCGATTCAATCGAAGTTAACGCAGTTAACATAACATCAAAGATGGGAGGCGTAACATGACAACAGAACAAGTACAGGCGGCCACGATGCAACAGTTGAGAGTAGCAGGCGCAGAGAAAGCCAAAAGCCTAGGTATGCCGACAAGCATACTCAGGACGCAATGGAAGCGTGAACAGATTGAAGAGTTCCTGCTTACTGGAGATGTTCCTGTAATCGGCTCAGGCGGCACGAATGGCACGGTAGACAAGCAAGAGGTTGCCGGGATGCTGGTGGAGCTTCTGGGACAACTTAACGGCGGCGTAGACCCTGAAACCGTCAGGGCTATCGTGCTGGAAGAAGTAGCAAAGCAGACAAGGACGATTGAAGTCAAACGGATTGACTTAACAACGGTGAACGTCGGAGTGCAACACAACATGTTTGAATCGCTGTTAACATTGGCTACCATCAGGGAAAACGTGATGTTGGTTGGTGGCGCTGGCTCAGGCAAGACAACAACATGCCACAACATTGCAAGAGCTTTGAACATCGAGTTTTACGCCCAATCGGTAGGCGGACAAACAACGAAGAGTGACCTTATCGGCTACATGGACGCGAAAGGCGCATACTCTGAAACCATCTTGTACAAAGCATACAAGAACGGTGGCTTTTACTTGCTGGACGAAATAGACGCAGGCAACGCAAACGTGTTAACGTCAATCAATTCATTGCTGGCGAACGGTTCGTACCGCTTTCCGAATGGTGAAAACGTCACCAAGCATCCTGACTTCATATGCATGGCAGCAGGCAACACAACCGGACATGGTGCAAACAGGAAGTATGTAGGACGTAACCAACAGGACGGTGCAAGCCTTGACCGGTTCTTGTATGTTGCGCATGACTATGATGAAACGCTGGAACGTGCCATTGCAGGAAATGACGAATGGACCAAGAAGGTTCAGGCATACCGTCATGCCGCTGAAGACTTGAAGATGACCTGTATCATATCACCACGAGCGAGCATCAAAGGCGCAAAGCTGTTAGACGTAGGTTACAAACTGGCAGACGTTGAACAGATGGCTATCTGGAAAGGTATGGACACAAGCGAAGTGAGCAAGATTAAAGCGAAAGCTGCAACTTATTGATTGAACCGGGTTGGCACCTATGATGGGTGCCAGTCCCATTGAGTCAAGAAGTTAACTTGGGTATCAAAAGGAGGCAGACTATGAGGATTGACTATGGAAGAGAGCGGTTTGACATCTGGTTTAATCATCCGGTGGAGGCTGTAACATGGCTGGAGGCCAATACAAAGGTGAAGACTCCAGACAAGCACAACCGGAGGGATGATGTAGGCTCATACGGTTGGGATGATCGGCCAAACGCAGAGAACGGCAGATATTATCACAATCAAACCTCCACCAACGGGTATGAAACGTGGGCGGGTATTAAACAACTGGCCTACACGGGATGGCAGGTTGGAACGGACGATATCACGATGCAGGTTGCAAACATTAAGCACACTGAAGAGGAAATGTTAACAGGATACCGGTTTGACGTCACCGGACAATTCTTTGATGTTGGTCTGGTTGTGGCTGGCGAACCTGAGTGCTGGTTTGAACAAGAGACTGAACCGGTCAAGAAGGTTGTAAGTATCTGCGTTAACATTGCGGCAAGCGGTGACGTATCAGCCGATAAGTTATCACGACGGGGCGCTGCGGTCTTGGCCCTGATTGACCGGCTGCAAGAGTGCGGATACATCGTTGAGTTAACGGTATTCATTGGCGCTGAAAAGTCAAACAAGACGGCGTATGCATGGTTTGAGTTCGGGACAACCCCGTTAGATATCGACGCCGTATCGTTGGTACTGGCACATCCCGGCTTCTTCAGGGTAGCAGGCTTCGCGGTGATTGAATGTGGGAATGGTGGTTGTCCCGGCGAGTGTTACTGCAAGGATCTTTCAAGGGAAGAAAAGGACCGGTTTAACATCTACATTCCAAGTGGTGATTTACGGAATAGCGACGGGAGAGGGCTGCAAACCGCAAGCGATGCGGCTGAATGGGTACAAGGCAAGATAGCATCATTGGCAGATATGGAGCTGTAACGCAATTAGGAGGCCGGTGTTAACTCACTGGCCTCACGGTGGCAGTACAACTCAAGCAAGGAGGTAGCACAATGAAAGCATTTATCAAGACGTTACGAGAGTTAACGCAGGACAACAACCACGGCGATGCAATGCTGCTTGTCGCCACGCATTACGGATTCAGGAACGAACAGCAGATATTCACCGCGATAAACTCTATCTGCAATGCTGAAGGGTGTTTGCCGGAAAAGATTAACGAATACCGGTACAAGGTTATGTCCCGTATGCTGAACCACATTAAGGTTATTCACCCGAAAGAATATGCAGCAGTTTACGGCAGTCTGTAATGACATCTAAGAAGGGAGGAAACAGTGTGATAGATTGGTTGGCAGCACGAATGATAGGCATCGGCGGAGCGGCTGTAATGGCCGTAGTGGTATGGGAAGTGACAAGGGAAGAGCGGTACGCCATAGCGCGTCTATTCCAGAGGGGGAGAGCATGAACAGAAAACAGGTAATTGATGGTTTGTTGCAGAGGCATTTCGGGATTGGTATCGACGACACGAAGCTTGCATTTTCGGTGCCGAGTACATGCGAAATGCCTTTCGAGGAAGTTAACGCAGTATATGACGAATGTGATCTTGACCGGATAGACGTGAAGTGTGTGTTTCCAAGCGTCTTTCCGCCACACGTTCCGCTTACGCTGGACGATCAGAAAGCAATCATTGAAGGATGGGAAATCAAGGAGGTAGGACGATGAGACAGTACACTGAGGGGCCGTGGCATCAGGGTTGTGGTAACGGGCGTGATTCCATTTTCAAGGACGGTGAAGGGCGCATGAGGCTGGAAACAGGTGGTACGACGCTGTACCCTATTTGCAATGTGGTAACAGGCTGGAGCGAAGAAGAGGACGAAGCAAACAGCAGGCTGATTGCGGCGGCTCCAGAGATGTTTGAGGCACTGGATGAGCTCACCCATTGGATGCGAGAGCATACAGGGCCGGAAGATGGAACGATTGATATGCTGATTAAGGCACTCAGGGTGCTCACTAAGGTCGAGGGGGGTAACAAGCTATGAGCCCAACTAAATGGCAGGTCAAGTATTGGGACGGCAGCAAATCAGGGCTGTTTGATACTGTTGCGGATGCGTGTAGGGCAGCATGTAGGGGCTTGCGCGATTGGATGAATGAAGATGATGTTATTGTCAGTTTTTATGATGCAATGAGCGGTGAGCATCGTCTTTACGTCGGAGACATTTCAGACGGAGAGTCAGACGCCTGCGCAAAAGTATATCCGGTAGAGGCTTGATGGCTGAACCGGCATACCATCTAAGTTGGGTGGTATGCCCATTGATTCATCAAACCACAAAGGGAAAGGAGTTAACATGAAGACGAAAACTTATAACACGGCAGTTTATCTGCCAAGAGGCCATTGGAAAACTGGAGACGACAGAGAGCTGCATGTCCCTTTTACACAAACCATACAGAGGTTTTGGAGGATAGAACCGGAAGATAGCTACATAGACGCATGGACAAACGTATATGTGGTAAGGGTGAAATTCTCCCGGCACACGAGTAAGCGGCTCATCAGGGAAGCATTGTCTTACCATCATTCTACGCAGGGCGGTTGCGGCCATTCTTATGACTGTTGCGGCTGCGTTACTTACAGGGCTTACGAGTCCAATATTGTCCACATCAAGCGCAACGAATGGGAAATCGTACAGTACGCTTACATTAACTGTTAGGGGAGACAACATGAAAATCTGGTCAGTAATTTTGGTTTTAGCATCAGCGGTAGCTGCGGGGCTGTTCCCTCGGTGGTGGACGTGTGTTCTGTGTTCCGTTTTCGCATACCATGCCGTCGACCTGATTATCAGCGACAATAGCCCAATGCAGGGCATACCAGTGCCAGGGGCCAAGTAAACAAATGGCTTACAGGGCAATTTTGGAACGATCTTATTTTAAGGAGGCAGCAAAAATGTTGAAAAACGATAAATACCTGACTTTGAGGATACCCGCCAAAGTATATGAGCATCTTAAAGCACTGGCGAAAGAAAATGAATGTTCGGTTGGTTTTGCCGTGAGGGAGGCGTTAAAGGTTACGTTTCCGATGAAGTAGGGGGAATTGAGCGGTTGACTTGCGTTAAGATTTTGTTACACTCCGGCACGGGTCTTATTAAAGGCGCAAAGAGGGAGTGCAGCCATGGCAGAACCAGAACACAGCAACCGCATTGTTGAGCTGAAAGAAGGGTCGCGTAAGGTTCGGCTAGAAGTCAGGTCATATGCCGGCGTACGTTTTGGAATTGTATTCGCCGCATTGGGCCTAACGATGATTTTGCACTTTGATGCTTGGATTACTTCCCACGCCATTGCGGGGTATGAGCAATGGTTTTACATCATACCTTTCTTACTCGTTTTGGCGCTAATAGGCGCTTGTTTTATCCTTGATTATCTCCGACTTGAAAAGATTTTTAAATAAAACGAGAAGGGCCACTGACATCATCGTCGGTGGCCCTTTTTGTGTTAACATGCTACTCCGCGTCTGGCACTATCCTGCATAACGTCGGCACATCAAAACACTGTCATCGGTCCGTTTCAACCGGACGACGGTTATCGACTTCGCTATTTCTTCAAGCATGATTCTAATGCCACTGAAGGTATTGGGGCTTAATTCGCTTGCTCTTTCTGGCGTCTGTAGCAGCTCTGTTATAGCTGCCAGTTTGTAAACCGTGTCATTCAGTACTGCGTCCATTGATGCCATTCCCATTGTACCGCTCCTATGCCCACAGACTCTAATGG
>Ga0118677_10000130_pt1 | contig 54948 bp, 43 predicted proteins | sample AliMusrvi5mmetaG_FD_86154 | JGI IMG/M metagenome (GOLD analysis project Ga0118677, IMG submission 86154)
GGGGAAAGACCGCCTTGGGTATTCCCGCCCGAACAGCCGCCTTGCCCGCCGCGAAAACTCAGGCCATCATGGCTTCAAACCAATTTTGAGATAGGTTCTAGTGAGGGCGGATCAGCCCGGTTCCCCATCCCCGGTTCCCTTGCGCCGGCCCTTCCCAAGCTTGTGCTGGAGGACCCGCACCACCAGCGGGGCGAGGGACACGAAGATGATCAGGAGGATGAAGACGGAAAAATTTTTCTTGATGAAGGGAACGGAGCCCAGGAAGTAGCCCGCAAAAAGGAACAGGGCGACCCAGAACACGCCGCCCGACACATCATAGAGCAGATAGCGCGAATACCGCATCCGGCCGATGCCGGCCACAAACGGCGCGAAGGTCCTGATGATCGGGAAGAACCTCGCCAGGATGACGGTTTTCGGCCCGTGCTTTTCATAAAACTCCTGGGTCTTTATGAGGTATTCCACCTTGAAAAAACGGTGCCGGCCCGTGAAGACCTTCGGGCCCAGGTGGTAGCCGATCCAGTAGTTCACGTTGTCGCCCAGGATCGCGGCGCAGGTGATGACCACGAACAGCAGTGAAACCTTCATCGAGCCGATCGCCGCCAGGGCCCCGGCCGCAAACAGCAGGGAATCCCCGGGCAGGAAGGGCGTCACCACCAGCCCGGTTTCGGCAAAGATGATCAGGAAAAGCAGGGGGTAGATCAACGCGCCGTAAGATTGCACAAGGACCGCCAGGTTCCTGTCAAGATGCACGAACACTTCCAGAAACAAATTCACCAGTTTCATCATGTTGCCTGATCCCTCCCCGGTCCACGCCCGCACACACCCGGCCTCCGGTCATCCCGGAAGCGCACGCCAATGGCCGAAAGGTGACAGAATGGCCGCGGAAGTGCAAGCGGGAAAGCGGTCGCTGTCGGGGCGGGCACCGGCCGCTAAAAAGCTGGCTTTCCGGGGAATGCCGTGGTAGAGCCTATCCGAAAACCCATTGAGCCATGACATGGCGGGTTCTGCCCTGTTCGCAAGGCGTGAGCCGGGGCCAATACCCCCAGAGGACTGACGGCTCGGCAGGGACGCCTCGCCCCACCTCGGATAAGCGCAGACCTGTTGATTTTAAGCAGGTAGGGCGAAGTCTCCGACTGAGCCGTTCTGCTCACGCCTTGCCCGGCGCGAAAATTCAGGCCATCATGCTCCCATTGGGTTTTCGGATAGGCTCTTACTGGAACTGGCGGCGGGTCTCGTTGAAAACAGCGCCCAGGGACAACGAGAAGTACGGGGCGACACCCGATCCTGCATCCTGCCGGCCTGCAGCATCCTCTTTGATTGCGAACGAATTTTCAAATGCCAGCCCGCACTCTGCGGTCAGGTTGAGATACCGGGTAAGGTGCCGCACCACGCCGCATCCGGCTTGCAAGTCCTTGGTTTTCACCTGTGAATCGGTTGCCGCCGGTCCAAGATAGGCGTGGACATCGACATCGGAATACCAGGCCGACGCATAATATTCCGTTGTCTCCACCGGCGTGTAGCCAACCCGGATCATAAAAGGGGCGATGATGTTCAGGTGGATTCGCTGATCGGGTGAAAAATAGCTGATTCCGCCCAGTGGATAAACAGACTGGTGCCACTCATCCACGGACGCTTGGACCCCTGCGTGCATCGCGAGGTGGGGTGTCAGGCGGTAACTCATGATGGGTCCGGTGGTCCACTGGAAATCCTTCTGGTTGATGTCATGGCTGAGATCTGAGCTGATGCATGGCGAGAATGTCCAGTCTGCCAGCAGTTCATCGGTAAAGAAATGCTCCACGTCCATGAAGAATTGAATCTGGTGAAGGGTTGGGGATCCCAGCCGGCGGTTCAAGTCTTCCGGATCATCGAAATGGTAGCGTTTGCAGGTGTACTCGATGTCCGCATACAGCACCGTGTCGCTGTCCAGGCTCGCACCCGCATCTGCTTCGGCATAAAGACAACTGAGATCGGTTTTTTCCGTCTGGCCGGCTTCATGGTGGCGGGGCTTATAGAGATACTGGATGTACGTGTCCGAGTGATTAAACAAGGACAGGTCCATATAGTCCTGGTGTGTCTCGAAAAAATCCTTTTGGGCGTCTGCCGCATGGCACTCGCTGTTCAGCCAGGCGGTGAGGACAACCAGGGGTGCCAGCCTGAATAACAGAACGCGCCTTGTGAAGCGGTGCTTTTGCATGGCCATGATCAGTAGACGGACGGGCCTGAAGGGAACTTCAAATGCCGGCCATGAAACAGTTTGCCTGGGTGACATGCTAAAGCCTTTACGAAATTGTCCATTTTGGGTCAAACAACAACTGTTTATTTCGGCAATCTCCGGCATTTCGAATGTGATTGAATGGGTCACCGCAGCGTCATCTGCCGCTGTACCCTTGCAAATCAATATCGCCTGCTACCCATTGTCCCGAAAATCATTTTGTGCGGCACAAAATGAGGCGAACCATGGCACGCATTCGGTATTCTTCCGGCAAAAGGCTGGATAAGTTTGTCCCGGCTGGCAGGCGTCTCAGGCGCCGCTGGATACGTATCCGCGACGCCTGTACGCAACGAACCAGACGGGATGAAATCGTCCAGCCATTTTGACGGCCGAATGCGTGACATTCCGGCTGTGTTCCGCATAGCCTTGGCGACGCTATATTTCACGATGCCGCCAGCAGGCGACCTGATGCACGGACGTTTCCACTCCAACCGTTTCCAGCACGGGCTCGGTCTTGGTGCATTCGGTCCGGGCATGGGGGCAGCGCGGATGGAACCGGCAGCCGGTTGGCAGATGCGCTGCGGATGGCGGATCACCTGTCAAAATGATGCGTTGCGCCTGGTTCTCCTCCAGCCGCGGCACGGCGGAAACCAACGCGCGGGTGTAGGGGTGGCGCGGATTTTGGATGACGTCAAGGGTGGGCCCGCTTTCAACGATTTTTCCAAGATACATCACCGCTGTGCGCTGCGCCAGATGCCGCACCACGCTCAGGTCGTGCGAGATGAATAGGTAGGCCAGCCGGTATTTTTCCTGCAGGTCCGCCATCAGGTTCAGGACCTGCGCCTGCACGGAGACATCCAGCGCGCTGACGATTTCGTCGCAGGCGATCAGGCTGGGCTGCAGGGCCAGTGTCCGGGCTATGCAGATGCGCTGGCGCTGGCCGCCGGAAAATTCGTGCGGGTAGCGGTTCAACGCGTCTTGGTCCATGCCCACATCCTGAAGCAGTCGGACCGCGACGGTCTCATGTTCTGCGCGGGTGATCCGGCGATGGAACGCCGGCGCTTCAAGCAGCAGGTTGCGCACGGTCTGCCGGGGATTCATGGACGCGTACGGATCCTGGAAGATCATCTGCAGGCGTGGCCGGACAAGGCGCATCTCCTGCTTTGAGAGTTTCAACAGGTCGGTGCCTTCAAAATGCACGGTGCCTTCATGTGCCGCATCCAGGCGCAGGATAGTGCGGGCCAGCGTGGATTTGCCGCAGCCGGATTCGCCCACCAGCCCCAGCGTTTCGCCCGGGTGCAGATGCAGCGACACGCCGTCCACCGCGCGGATATGGCCGGTGGTGCGGCTGAAGAGTCCGCGCCGGATCGGGAACCATGTCTTTAAATCCGTTGCTTTTAATAGCGGTGTCATGGCTGGCCTCCGGCGGGGTTTGGTGGCAGCCGTTCAGCGGAGCGCCAGCAGCGGACAAACCGGCCGGGCGCGGCTTCTTCCATCTGCGGATGTTCAGCGGCGCAGCGGGTGATGGCAATCGGGCAGCGGTCACAGAACCGGCAGCCTGCGGGCAGTTTTCCGGCGGGCGGCACCTGGCCGGGCAGGGTCGGCAACCGCTTCCGGGTCGGCCCTGCCAGCCGTGGGATGGCGGCCATCAGGGCTTCGGTGTAGGGATGGATGGGGTGGCTGAACAGGGCGCGGGTGGCCGCGGTTTCCACGATCTCTCCCGCATACATGACCGCGGTCCGCGTGCAGTTCTCGCGCACCACTCCCATGTTGTGGGTGATGAGCAGCAGCGCGGTGTCCTGCTTGCGGATGGTCCGGATCAATTCGAAGATCTGCGCCTGGATGGTCACATCCAGCGCGGTGGTGGGTTCATCCGCGATCAGCAGGGCCGGATGCGGCATCATAGCCATGGCGATCATGACGCGCTGGCGCATGCCGCCGGAAAGCTGGAACGGGTAGGCGTACATGCGGTCTTCCGCGTCCGGGATGCCCACCTTTCGCAGCCATTCCGTGCTGAGGCTCCATGCTTCCTTGTTGGAGAGCGGCTGGTGGAACTGGATGGTCTCCACCATCTGGTCACCGATGCGGTGCAGGGGCGAGAGTGCGGTCATGGGTTCCTGGAAGATCATGCCGACCCGCCCGCCGCGGATGGTGCGCATCTGCGCCATGGGCAGGGTGAGCACATCCTGTCCCTGCAGCCGGATTCGCCCCTTTTCAATATGCGCCATGGGCACGGGCAGCAGGCGCAGGATGCTGAGCGCGGTCACGGATTTGCCGCAGCCGGATTCGCCAACCAGCCCCAGTGTCTCGCCGCTGTCGATCCGGAAATCGGCCTCGTTCACCGCGGTCAGCATGCCGTCATCCGTGGCGAATGACACGCGCAGGCCGCTGACCTCGAGCAATGGAGTTTTGTCAGGTGTCATGCATCACTCCAGCTTGCTGTAGGTTCGTGGATCGTACGCGTCCCGCACGCCTTCCCCGATGAAGGCGCCGGCCATGATGACGAGGAAGAGCATCGCTGATGGGTAGAGGATCAGCCACCATGCCCAGCGGAAGGTCTGCGCCTGCTGGAGCAGTTCGCCCCAGCTGGGGGTGGACGAGGGCAGGCCGAAACCCAGGTAGTCCAGGGCCGTTAACGCGCTGATGGCGCCCACGAGGTAGAACGGGAACAGCGTGACCACGGGTGTCAGCGCGTTCGGCAGGATATGGTGGAAGATGATGCGGGGCGCGGCCAGTCCCTGGCAGACCGCGGCCTCCACGAACGGCTGCTGGCGCAGGCGCAGGAATTCCGCGCGCACATAATAGGAGATGCCGATCCAGTTGAAGATGCCGTAGCAGAACAGCAGCAGCGCGAAGCTGCGGCCATAGACCGAGCCGAGCAGGATCATGATGTACAGGAAGGGCAAGGCGCTCCAGATTTCGATCAGCCGCTGGATGACCAGGTCGGTCATGCCGGCGTAGTAGCCCTGTATCGCGCCCATGAAGATGCCGAATGCCATGGAGACCGCCACGAGCAGGAAGGCGAAGGTCAGCGAGGCGCGCAGGCCGTAAAGCATGCGTGCCAGCACATCCCGCCCGGCCTGGTCGATGCCCAGCCAGTGGTCGCGGGTGGGTGGATAGGGCCAGGCCACGCTGCTTTTTTCCGCCCGCACGCGGTAGGCGGTTTTGTTGATGGCGAGCGTCAGCGGCGTGACGGGTTCGCCCATGGACTTTATGGCGAATGCCTGCAGGTTCGTTTTTTCGGCAGCCGGCAGCTGTTTCCACAGGCGCGGTTGGCTCATGGGTGTGCCGGTATGTGTCATCATCACTCGATAGGCAGTGTCATCGGCGTCCGCATCGCGCAGGATCATGCGCACGGTCTTCGGTGGCGCGCTGCGAGGCGCAAACCGCGCGAGGGTGAATGTGACGGCGGACACATTGCTTGCGGGTTTCACCGTGGCGGTGGCGGACGGCACTGCGTGGTTGGTAAAGCGTTCGGCAATCGCCGTGGGGATGTTGGGCGGGATCGCGAATAGATCGGTCAGCTTCCGGCCGGCCAGAGTCTGAATTGGCTTGCCCATGAATGCGCCGCAGGCATTCTCCTCCACGATGGTGAGGTCCGGCGCGATGCTCAGGCTCCCGACACGGGGGATGGGCGTGAAAGTCAGGGTAACGGGATGGTCCGCCAGCAGGGATTGCGGATCAACCTCTTCATAGGGATCCCACGGGATCAGCGGGAAGATGATGCGGTTGCCCGGGTTGGCGCTGAACGCCGGGCTTTTTTGCAGGGCCCGGTAATCGGGCTGCGTGTTGCGGCCGTTCTGCAGGAAGACGCTTTCGGGGACGTAGCGCAGAACCGGGAAATAGGAATGGCCGTTGAACCGGACATAGAGCGGTTTGCTGTTGCAGATCACTTCGGCGCACAGGCTGAGGCCATAGAGGATGGCGATGAACCAGAGCGAAAGCCAGGCGCGCCGGTGGCGGCGGAATTTTGTCCACCGTTTCTGCGCGATCGGATTTTTCAGCAGTGTCTGCATTAAGGATGCATCTTTATTTGGATTCAGGGTTCAGGGTTCGGGGTTCAGGAAAGCCAAGGGGCGCAGTTCCATAATCGTCGACATCCTCCCTCACGGATAATTGTGGCCAGCGGCGATCAGGTTCCGGCAGATGCTTCTCAAGCGTGCGTTCCATGCCGTTAAGCATCCGGATGCACTCCTGATATCGGTCGCGGTATTCCTCGTAGTTTTGCCGGCTTTCATAGCCTTTCAAGTGGGCCATGAACAAATGGTGTACGGTTTCCGCCGCCTCGCCACGGCTGCGGTTGATGCCTTCAATTTTATTGCGGATATGCCGGTCGTCGTATTTTTCTGCAAGTTGGGCAGGGGAACTGTTTGATGAACGTCTGGCTTGCGACCCCAGTTCGTACCGCTCCTCGGCGGGCCACCGGTGTGAGATCTCATTCACCGCAATGTGGAGTTGGCAGAGTTTCTGGTAAACGACCAGATCTTCTAAACGCCGATACGTTTCCATTGGTTTTTCCCTCTCTCCTGAATCCTGTTTTCTGCCTGCCGTCTTTGCGTCTCCCGCCTGTCCGGCCTGAACTCTCTTTTCTGCCCGCAGCCTCCACTCTTCCCTGAACCCCGAACCCTGAACCCTGTTTTCCTTCTTCTTCCCCCTATTTCTTGAAGGTGATCCGCGGGTCAATCAGGACATAGCAGAAATCGGAAAGGATGTTGCCCAGCAGGCCGAGGATGGAGGTGAGCGACAGGATGGCCATGAACACCGCATAGTCGCGGCCCACGATCGCCTCCAGGCTCAGCCGGCCCATGCCGGGGATTTCAAAAATCTGCTCGATGATGACCGAGCCCGCGAACATCACGGTCAGGATGCCGCCCAGTCCGGTGGCGATGGGGATGAGGCTGTTGCGCATGGCGTGCCGCCAGACGGCATGCCGGGCCGTGCCGCCGTGCGCCAGCACGGTGCGGACATAGTCCTTGCCGATCTGCTCGATGAGTGAATTCTTCATGAGCAGGGTCAGCAGGGCGAAGTTGCCGGCCATGTAGCACAGGACCGGCAGGATCATGTGGACGAAGCGGTCGTGGATGCGGCCCCATGTGGAGAGCAGGGCGTACTGTTCGGATTCAAAGCCGGTGAGCGGGAAGATGTTCCAGAGCGAATCCACCGTGCCGCAGAAGAACATCTTGAACAGCATGCCCAGCGTGAAGGATGGGATGGCGTAGCCGATGAAGATCTGGAAGCTGGTGGCGATGTCGAACCGCGAGCCATGTTTCAAGGCTTTGGCCACACCCAGCGGGATACAGATGAGGTAGCTGAGGATGAACCCTGTGATGCCGAAGGCCAGCGACACGGGAAAACGCTCTTTGATCAGTTGCCATGCGGTTTTGTTCGGGAATTTGTAGGACTCCATGCGCAGGCCCAGCCGGTCATGCACCAGCCAGCGCCAGTAGCGCCGGGGCAGGGGTTGGTCGAAACCGAAGTGCGCTTCGAGCTGGCGGCGGTATTCCGTGGAAATCACGATGGCTGATTTCGTACTGCCGCTGGTCTCGCCGCCGGATAGGCCTTTCATCTTGTTGATCATTTGTTCCACCGGGCCGCCGGGCACGAACTGCGTCAGCGCGAAACATACCGCCGTGATCCCGATGAAGGTCGGGATCGTCAGCAGGAGCCGTCTTAAGAAATAGTGGAGCTGTTCCATGTTTTTATCAGGGGGCCTGTGGGGGGCGGAAGACGTTTTCAAACACAACTGTTTCCGGTCTGGCCGGCAGGGGCAGGCCGGATTCCATGGCTTCGGTAAGGTCGGCGGCGGCATTCTCGTCGAACCACCACAGGCCGGTGACCGCGCTCTCGTCGCTGAACTTGCCCAGCACTGTGGCGGGCATGTCGAACTTGTTCCAGTACAGCAGGCGCACGGCGTTGATGTTCCACAGCAGCACATACGGGCATTGCTGCGCGATGAGGCCGTCGATTTCACGGCAGATGGCGTTGCGTTTCTGGATGTCAAAGAGGCCTTTTTGCTGTTCGATCAGTGCATCCACGCGCGGGTCCTTGAAGCCGGTGATGTTGTTGCCGGCGGTCCGGTCCGCCTCGCGGGAGGCCCACATGGGCTCGGGATCCTTGAACAGCCCTTCGCCCCAGGCCGCCCACGTCATGTCGTAGTTGAACTCATCCATGTCCTTGGCCCAGGCGGCGCCGTCCTTGCGGTCAATCTCCATCCGGATGCCGGCGGCTTTCAGGGCTTCGGCATAGATGGTCAGGAATTTTTCCGTGGACTGGTCGCGGTTGAGGAAGCGGAAGCTGAAGTCCCGTCCGTCCTTTTTCAGGTATCCGGTTTTCGGGTCCGCCGCCCAGCCGGCTTCGGCCAGCAGCTTGCGGGCCTTGTCGGGGCTGAACTCGAACACCGGGTTCTTGCAGGGGTTTTCCTTTGAGTACAGGTCTTCATAGTAGGAGCGGTGCAGGAAATACTGGCTGTACATCAGGCGCCGGTTCATCTCCTCGCGGTTGAGCAGGTGCGCCATGGCCATGCGTACGCGCAGGTCGTCAAAGGGCGGCCGCCGCATGTTCATGGCAAAGCCCTGGAAGCCGGAGGGGCGCCGGTTCTCCACGCGCTGTTTGACGATCCAGTTTTTGTCGAACCGTTCGCCGCGGGTTTCCTCCACCCACAGGCGTGAGGTGTATACCGGATATACGTCGATCTGGCCCTTCTTGAAGGCTTCAAAGGCGTTTTCCGCTTCTGCGAAGAAGCGGTAGGTGATGGTCTGGAAGTTGCCGAGATGCGCGGTCCACGGGTCCGCGCGGCGCCACCAGTCCGCCCGCCGCTCGAGCCGGACCCTCACGCCCTCCTTGTTCTCCGCCAGCCGGCAGGGGCCGGAGACCACCGGGAACTCAAAGTTGATCTTGTTGAAGTCCATGCCGCCGAACACATGGCGCGGCAGGATCTGGAATCCGCCCGCCGCGCCCAGGTTGCGCCAGTGCACTTCGCGGCAGGTGAACCGGATGCAGCCGTTGCTGACCACCACCGGCGGATCGAATTTTTCCAGCGTGACCTTGTGGGGGCCGGTCATGTTGCTCGGGTTCATGACGGCGGCGAAGGTCCATTGCACGTCTTCCGCGGTGACCGGCCGGCCGTCGCTCCATTTTGCCCGGGGATCCAGCCAGAAGGTGAAGGTCTTCTTGTCGTCGGAAATTGCCCAGCGCGCGGCCAAGCCGGGCCGGTACTCGGCGGTGAGCGGATCCATGTCCAGCAGGGTTTCATACATCTGACCGAAGAGCTCGGCGCAGAACGAGTTCACCGCCAGGTAATAATTGAAGCTTTCAGGATATTGGCCTGCAAACAGGGAGATGTCGCCGCCGGTGGATGCGCGGGGATCCGCCGTGGGATTTGTTTTCTGGAGTGAGGCTGGCGGAAAGACTTCATCCGCCGGCGCGGCGGATGGCTGCCAGAGCATGGCGGCCAGACATGATAGGAAACACCATTTTATCGCATTGACCATTGCCTGGGCTCCGGACGGCGGCGCGGCCCCATGCCGGCTGCACTGACATAGGGGGCAACATTACGCCATTTGGAACGGATTGTCAAAATCACCCTTTATCCGTGAACGTTTTTCTGCCATGATACCTGCCATGAGCAAAATGTCGGGCAGCCGCCTAGGTGGATAGGCTGTAGACTGTTAGGCTGAAGGAAGAAATTATGCGCGACCATACAAAGCTCCGGGCGTTTGTGCTGGCGGACGAAGTGGCGGTCTTGATCTATCGGATAACCAGCGGGTTTCCCAAAGATGAGATCTATGGGCTGACTTCCCAGATGCGAAGAGCCGCAGTGTCGGTGCCGTCAAATATTGTTGAGGGATGTGCGCATGAAACCCAGACTGAATACCTTCGTTTCCTTGAAATAGCCTTCAGTTCCACAAGGGAACTGCATTACCAGTTCGACTTGGCCACCCGTTTGGGATATACCAATAAACTTAATGTTAACGAATGCGACTCAAAGCTGGTGGAGATCGAGAAAGTGCTGAGCGCTTTGATTCGGTCAATGCGCAAGACTAACAGCCTTCAGCCTACAGTCTAAACAACCTGTATGAATATGTTGGACCAGATCAAGTTGCCGGATGGTTTGCGCGTGCTGGCGCCGGAGGCACTGATTCAGGTGGCGGAGGAGACCCGTGAGCTGATCCTCCAGACCGTCAGCCGCACCGGTGGCCATCTGGCCGCCAACCTCGGCGTGGTGGAGCTGACCTGTGCTCTGCTGCATGTGTTTGACGCATCGCGCGACAAGATCATCTGGGATACCAGCCACCAGTGCTATGCGTTCAAGATACTCACCGACCGCAAGGACCGGTTCCACACCCTGCGCCAGCAGGACGGCATCTCGGGTTTCAGCAAGCGTGCCGAAAGCCCCTATGATGCGTTTGGCGCTGGCCATGCGGGCACGGCGCTTTCCGCCGCCATGGGCATGGCCGTGGCCCGCGACCGGTTGGGCCGCGATGAAAATGTCATCGCCGTGGTGGGCGATGGGGCGGTGGGGTGCGGCATTTCCTTTGAGGCGCTGAACAATATGTCCACCGCCACGCGGCGGCTGATCGTGATCCTCAATGATAACGAGATGTCCATTTCCAGGAATGTGGGCGCGCTTTCCGCCCACTTCGGCAAGCTGCTTTCCAGTCCCCGGTACAACCGGTGGAAGAGCTCGATTGAGGATGTGGCGGTGTCACGCCTGAAAATGGGGTGGTTGCGTTCGGTGTACCACCGCATGGAGAGCACGATCAAACGCCTGTTTGTGCGCAGCTCGCTTTTTGAGGAGTTCGGCCTGCGGTACGTGGGGCCGATCGATGGGCATGATATGCATGCGCTGGTGAACGCCCTGACGACCGCCCGCCACAGTCTCCAGCCGATTGTCCTGCATGTGTCCACCCGCAAGGGGCAAGGGTATGCGTATGCCGAGGAAAAACCTGAACAGTGGCATGGCATTGCGCCGTTTGATGTAGAATCGGGCGCGCCGGTGAACCTCAAAAAAGAGGACTATTCCCATGTGTTCGGCGCGACACTGGTCCGGCTGGCGGAGCAGGATCCGCGGATTGTCGCCATCACCGCCGGCATGAAGGACGGCACCGGCCTCACGGAGTTTGCCGCGCGTTTCCCGGACCGCTTCTTTGATGTGGGCATCTCCGAGGAGCATGCGGTGGTGTTCGCCGCCGGGCTGGCCGCCGCGGGGCTGCGGCCCGTGTTCGCGGTGTATTCCACCTTTGCCCAGCGTGCGATCGACTGCATCATCCATGATGTCTGCCTGCAGGGGTTGCCGGTGGTTTTCGGTTTTGACCGTGCCGGGATCGTGGGCGATGACGGGCCCACCCATCACGGGATGATGGACATCCCCCTGTGCCGCTCCATCCCGGGTTTGACCATGATGCAGCCGCGCGATCCGGCGGAGCTCTCCCGCATGCTGGCGCTGGCGGTACAGCTTGGCCAGCCGGTGGCGATCCGCTATCCGCGCGGCGGCAGCGTGCCGGCGAGCCCTGCGGAAACGCCGTTGCTGCCGGGCAAGGCGGAAGTCATGCGGCCCGGGAAGGATGTGGCTATCTGGGCATTGGGTGACATGCTGCCCGTCGCTCTGCAGGCGGCGGACCTTCTGGCGCAGCAGGGCGTGCAGGCCTGTGTGGTCAATCCGCGCTTCATCCGGCCATTGGATGCGGATTTGCTCGCGCAGCAGGTTGCCGGCGGCATCCGGCTTTTTGCCACACTTGAAAACGGCGCGGTCACCGGCGGCTTCGGCTCGGCGGTGGAGGAAACGCTGAACGTGCAGGGTTTCGCCGGTTGCGTGCGGCGGTTCGGCTGGCCGGATGAATATATTCCACAGGGCACGCCGTCGGCCTTGTTCCAGCAGTTCGGCCTGTCGGCGGACGCCGTGGCCCATGAAATCCTGAAGTTGAAGGCTTAAGAAAAACAGTCAGGGTTCAAAGTTAGTGTTAAGGGTTCAGGGTTCGGGGTTCAGGTCGGATTAGGAGAGACAGATGGAAACGCATCGGCGGATACTTGAGAAGCAGTTGCCGGAGCCTGCGTGCTGTTGGCCCCAATCTTATGGCATCTCCCTTCGTGGTTTTCCTGAACCCCAAACCCTATTTCTTCTGTTTTCTGCCTCCGGCATCCATCTATCTTGCCTGAACCCCGAACCCTGAATCCTCATTCCTGTGTCCTCACATGAACCCCAAAAAAGAACGCTTGGATGTGCTGATGGTGGCGCGCGGCCTTGCCGAGAGCCGCGAACAGGCGCAGCGTCTGATCCTGGCCGCCGAGGTGCTGGTGGCCGGTGAACTGGTGACCAAGGCGTCGCACAAGGTGGATGTGGATGCGGCTCTTGAAGTGAAAACCCCGCCGCGTTTTGTCAGCCGGGGCGGCGATAAACTCGAATCGGCCTTTGAGGCTTTTGCGTTGCAAGTGGACGGGAAAGTGTGTTTGGATGTTGGCGCGTCCACCGGCGGATTCACCGATTGCCTGCTGCAGCATGGTGCGGCGCGGGTCACGGCGGTGGATGTGGGCCGGGGCCAGTTGCACTGGAAGCTGCGCAATGATCCCCGGGTAGCCGTGGTGGAAGGGGTGAATGCGCGGTACCTGTCCCTGGCGGATGTGCCGGGGGATGTCCCGTCGTTCTGCGTGATGGATGTGTCGTTTATTTCGCTGGAAAAGGTGCTGCCTGCGGTGGTGCCGTTGCTGGCGCCGGATGCGGAGCTGGTGACCCTGATCAAGCCGCAGTTTGAGGCGGGGCGCAAGGATGTGGGCGCAGGTGGTGTTGTGCGCAGCGAGGCGGTTCGCGAGGCGGTGGTGGAGCGTATCCGCCGCTTTGGCGAGGCTCAGCTGTCTTTGGAATGGCGCGGCTGCTGCCGTTCGCCGGTGCTGGGTCCTGCGGGGAATGTCGAGTTTTTAGCCTGGTGGCGCAAAGCTTCGGGCGTGTGTGGAGGCAAGGAGGTTTGAGATGAAACGTTTGGGCATCATGGCCAATTGCAGTAAACCGCGGGCTGCCGATGTGCTGCGCCGGGTGGTCGCCGAGGCGGCGCGTTTCGGAATCAAGCTCTATGCCGATCCGGTGACGGCCAGGGTGTTGGGTTCATGCGAGCCCGTGCCGGTTCCCGGCCTTTTTGATTGTGTGGACGCCGTGGTGGCGCTGGGCGGTGACGGCACCATGTTGCGCGTGGCGCGCGCGGTGGGTGCCCGCAACACGCCGATCATGGGCCTGAACATCGGCAGCCTCGGATTTCTGACCAGCGTGGCCGAGGATGAGCTGGCGCAGGCGTTCCACTGCCTGGCCAACGACCAGTTCACCATGAGCTCGCGCACCATGGCCTTGTGCATGGTCGAGCGCGGGGGGCGGGAGCTGTTTCGCGACGACGCGCTGAATGATGTGGTGGTGGGGCGGCTCAAATCCTCGCGTATTATTACGCTGGATGTGGCGGTTGACAACCGGCCGGTCACCTCGTACACGTGCGACGGGCTGATCGTTTCCACACCCACGGGCAGTACGGGCCACTCCCTGTCGGCCGGTGGCCCCATCATGCTGCCGGAAACCCCGGTGTTTGTGGTCAGCTTGATCTGCCCGCACACGCTCAGCTCGCGGCCGGTCGTGGTGCCGGACCAGAGCGAAATTGAAATCACGGCCCGGGAAAGCGCGGTGGAACTGATGCTGACCGTGGACGGCCAGGTGGAGCAGCCGCTGGCCAGCGGTGATCTCATCCGTGTGCGGAAAAGCGGACATTGCGCCCGGTTCATCCATCTGCCCGGTTACAGCTACTTTGCGGTGTTGCGTCAGAAACTTCACTGGAGCGGCTCAAACGTGTGATGCGCGCCGGCACGGCGGGGAATGGTGGCGTGACCATGTTGGACGATCTTGATGAAAGTGTCCTGTTGTATGATGCCACCGTGCGGCGCTGGCTGCGCTTCCGCCGTCCGCATCAGGTCTTTATTGCGCAAACTCCCGCAGAAATCCCCGCGCTGTTGCGCATGATTGAATCCCGCGTGAAAAATGAGCGCCGCTGGGCGGCCGGCTTCCTCGGCTACGAGGCCGCGCCGGCATTTGACGCGGCGTTTGCCGTGCATGGGGATACGTCGTTTCCCTGCCTCTGGTTCGGCCTGTTCGACGAGCCCGTTGAAGCGGATCTGTCGGGCCTGCCTGCGGATGGATGCCCGGCATTGGACTGGCAGCCTTCGGTTGATCCCGGGCAGTACTGCGATGCGGTGCGGCGCGTCAAGGACTACATTGCCGCCGGCGATATCTACCAGGCCAATTACACCCTCCGGTTGCGTGCCCCGTTCGAGGGGGATCCCCTGGCGCTTTTCCGGCGGATCACGCATCCGGATTCGCCCGGCTATGGCGCGCTGGTCTGTGCCGGGGATTGGGCTCTCTGTTCCGCTTCGCCGGAGCTGTTTTTTATGCGGCAGGGTGACCGGGTGGTGTCACGCCCCATGAAAGGCACGGCGCGACGTGGCCCGGAATACCATGCGGACCTCGCGCAGGCGGAGTGGTTGCAGCGGTCCGGAAAGAACCGGGCGGAAAATGTCATGATCACCGACATGGTGCGCCATGATATGGGCCGGATCGCCGATGCCGGGAGGGTGGTGACCCCACGGTTGTTTGACATTGAAAAATACCCGACGGTCTGGCAGATGACCAGCACGGTGGTGTGCCGGACGGCGGCAACAACCGCAGAAATCTTGGGTGCGCTTTTCCCCGCCTCATCCATCACCGGCGCGCCCAAGGTGCGCGCCATGCAGGTCATTCGGGAGCTCGAGCCCTCGCCGCGTCGGATTTATACCGGCTCCATCGGTTTCCTCGCGCCGGATGGCCGCGCGCAGTTCAATGTCGCCATCCGCACGGTGCTGGTTGACAGGAAAAAGCGCATGGCGGAATACGGCGTCGGAGGGGGGATTGTGTGGGATTCTGATGCCGGGTCCGAGTTCCGCGAGTGCTGTGCCAAGGCGCAGGTGCTCACACAGGAGACGCCGACATTTGACTTGCTTGAAACCCTGCGCTGGGCGCCTGAAGAGGGCTGGGTCCTTCTGGAGCGGCATCTGGCGCGGTTGCAGCGCTCGGCGGATTATTTTGGCTGGCCGTTGGATGAGGCCGCCGTGCGTGGTGAGTTGGCGCAACAGGCGCAGACCTTTCCCGCGCAGTCCATGCGGGTGCGGCTGTGTGTGGCGTGCGGGGGCGAGGTGAAAATTGAAGCCGTGGTGTTGCCCACTATTTCCCCGGTTATCCGTGTGCGGCTGGCTGCGCAGCCGGTGGATTCAGCGGATCTCTTTCTGCATCACAAGACCACGCACCGTGTGGTGTACCGGAAGGCCATGGAAACAGCGGCGGGTGCCGGGGATGTTCTGCTGTGGAATGAACGCGGCGAGATCACGGAATCCACGATTGCCAATGTGGTGGTGGATCTGGATGGCCGGCGATACACACCGCCGCTGCGGTGCGGGTTGCTGGCTGGCTGCTACCGTGAACACCTGCTTCAATCGGGGCAGGTGTCGGAAAAAGTCCTGAAGATTGATGATGTCAAACGCGCGGCCGCCGTCTATCTGGTCAATTCCGTCCGCGGCATGCAGCGCGCAGTCTTGGACCTTTGATCCGCAATGCTTGCGGGAATGCCGTCAGCGCCCAAGATCGTCGCATCCGTTCCACCCGAAATGCAATCTGCCTTTCGGATCCCGCCAATAGCCTTCAGCCTACAGTCTAACAGCCTGCTTAAGCTATTCGTACATATCCTTGAGGTCGGATTTGGCCAGATCCACAAAGAACTTGGCGATGTTCTGTGTCACCGCTTCCATGCACTTGCGGCCTTTTTCCGCCGTGGACTTGGCAGGGTTGCCGATGCCGGTGTCCTTGGTGACCTGCAGCCAGTCGCGCGGCGCCCACGCCCAGCGTGCTTTCAGTGCCGGGATTTTGAACTGCCGCGCATGGCCCGAGCCGGCTTCGGACAGCGGCAGCACCAGCTGCGGGGCGAAATACATCAGGGCGCTGGTTTCAAACTCACCGGCATGGTCGCCCGCATCGTCGAAATACTTGCTGATGTCCACCGAGTTCCACCAGGTGACCACGCAGATGAACATGTCCGGATATTTCGGGTGGAGCTCGCGGATGATCTGCCGGAAATCGTTGCCGCCATGGCTGTTGAGCACCACCAGCTTGCGGATGCCCTGCCGGTTGAGGCTGTCCACCACGTCGTTCAGCACGGCCATCTGGGTGCTGGGGTTCATGTTGATGTCCAGCTTGATCGTGAGCTGTGTGGTGTTGACGCCGAAGGGCACGACCGGCAGCACCGCGGTTTTCACGCCTTTTTCCCAGGCGATGCGCGCGGCTTCGCCGGCGATGTATTCACCGATGATATTGTCCGTGGCGAACGGCAGGTGCAGGTTGTGGGCTTCGGTTGCGCCCCAGGGCAGCACCGCCAGGTCGTAGGCGGTGTCTTTAATGACCTTCCACGGGGTTTCCTCGATGATATAGGGGCGGATGCTCATAGGATTCTTCCTTTCTTGACGATTAGTAACTCCTCAGGTGTTCAGAATTCAGGAGTCAGAATTCTGAATGGCTTGTGAATAAGCCTCCAGCAACTTGCTGCCCTCCGTTTAAATCTAAGGATTCAGGAACTCCGGTCGCGCTTTTCTCGCTATGGCTTCCATTGGTTGTATGATCTACGCTTTCTTCTTCCGTAGTCAAGTCTTACCTGAACCCTGAACCCCGAACCCTTTTTCTTCCGGCTCCAGCCTTCCGCCTATTTCCCGTCATCCCGGAATTTTGCCCATTCGGGTTCGTTGTCGAAAATCCAGCGGTAATAATCCTTGCCCTTCAGGCCGTCCGCCGCCGCTTCGTCCACGATTACCGTGCAATGGGGATGCAACTGCAGCGCGGAGGCTGACACCATGGCTGTGATCGGCCCTTCCACGGCCTGGGCCACAATGCCCGCTTTGGTCGGTCCGGTTGCCAGCATCACGCAGCGACGGCTCTCCAGGATTGTGCCTACGCCCATGGTGATGGCCCGCCGCGGCATCTTTGTGATGTCGCCGTCGAACATTGCGGCGTTCTGCCGGAGTGTGGATGGCGTCAGCGCCTTTGCGCGGGTGCGGGACTGCAGTGCCGACAGCGGCTCGTTGAAGCCGATGTGTCCGTCGATTCCGATCCCCAGCAGCTGCAGGGCAATGCCGCCCAATTCGCGTATCCGCCTTTCATAGGACGCGCATTCGGCCTGCAGGTCCGTTGCCATGCCGTCCGGCAGGTGCGTATTCTCGTGTCGGATGTCCACCTTTGAAAAAAGGTGCTTGTCCATGTAGTGCCGGTACGAGGAGGGGTGGTCGGGCGGCAGGCCGATGTATTCATCCAGGTTGAAGGTATGGACGCGTGCAAAGCTCAGCCCCTGCTCCCGGTGCATCCGCGCGAGGTGTTCGTACACCATCTCCATGGTCCGGCCCGTGGCCAGGCCCAGGACGATGTCCGGTTTGGCCCGGATCTCATGGGCGATCAGCCGCGCCATGAGCTGGGCCGCCTCCGTGGCGTTTTCCCGGATGAGGACTTCCATGGATCAGACCCCGTATTCTTTGGCGTTCTCGGGTGAGGACAGCATGACCTTCGTGTCCGACAATTTCGCCTTGAGCAGTTCCTGCTCGTTGGCCGGCGTCGCCAGCGGGATGGCCACCTGTCCGCCCTGCGCGGCGGACTGCTGGAGCGCCAGCATGATCTCCGCGCCCTTGCAGGCGTTTTCAAAATTGCACGGATGCAGCTTTTTGCCGTTCAGCCAGTCGGCCATGTCCTGGATATAGGGCGGCATGTCGAGGTCATAGTTCATGACGCCGTCGCCGCTCTGGGCCCCGCCGCTCTTGGTGACCGCGCGCCAGCCGCCGTTGGTCAGCACCTCGGCAAAGCCTTCCGTGCCCTGCGCGCCCATGCGGCATTTGCCCCACCACTTCGCCACTTCGGGCTGGTCGGGTGCGCCTGCGCCGCACTCATAGATGCCGCGCACGCCGTTGGCGTATTGCACGAAGCCGGCGATGTAATCCGGCGAGGGATGGTTGTCCGCGAGTTTGCCGCGGCCGGCCGCCTGGCCCATGGCCCACTGGGCCTCGGCCTCGCCGTTGTACCAGCGGGTGTAGTCGATCAGGTGCGAGAGCATGTGCGTCATCCAGCCTGTCGCCGTGCCATAGACCGTGTGCACTCGGCCCAGGGCGCCGCTGTCGATGATCTCCTTGACCTTGCGGTAGTGGACGCCATAGCGGTGCTGGTGGCTGACCACGCACTTCGCGCCCGCCTTGCGGATCATGTCGCGCAGCGTGAACATCTCGATGCTCGTCAGGGCCACGGGCTTCTCGAACGCGATCAGCTTGGCGCCCGCGTCGCAGGCCATCTTCACGAACGGCGTGCGCAGGTGGGGCATGGTGCAGAAACAGAAGACGTCGGGCTTGATTTCCTGCGCCAGCTTGGCCGCATCCGTGCCGCCCTTCACTCCGCCGCCGATCTTGGCGACTGCGGCGTCCAGCCGGGCCTTGTCGATGTCGCACAGCCCTGCGACGTGGAAATTGGGATTCGCCTGGAATGCCGTGGCATGGTGCATGCCGCGCTTGCCGGTCCCTACGATCATGACTGAATAACGTCCGCTCATTGTCTCGCTCCTTCTTTGGGCTTTAGAAAAACGGGACGGGCGTCCGCGCCCGTCCCGCCATGTTTGTCGTTATGTTGCAGCCGGGCCTTACGCGTTGGCCTTGTCCCACTCCATGACCTTCGCGATCACGTAATCGACCTCTTCCGCCGTCAGTTCCGGGAACATCGGCAGGCTGACGCAGGTGGCCGCATTGCGCTCGGCGTTCGCCACGGAGCCGACGATGCGGGCTTGCTTGCCCCACGGATAGCCGTCCTGCTTGTGGATGGCGATCGAGTAGTGCGTCTTGGCATCGATGCCGTTCTTGACGAGGAAGTCGACCATGGCGTCGCGCTTGGCCGGGTCCTTCACCTCGATGGCGTAGAGGTGGAAGATGTGGCGGTAGCCGGGCACCTGGTAGGGCAGCAGGAAGGACTTCGCGCCCTTCAGCCCTGCGGTGTAGCGGGCCGCCCACTTGATGCGCAGGTCGTTCCACTCGTGGATATGCTTGATCTTGGCGCTGAGGATGCCGGCGTGCAGGTCGTCCAGGCGGCTGTTGAAGCCGAAGCTGTGCACGTTGCGCTTGTGCGAGCCGTGGTTGCGCAGCACCCGCACGCGCGCGTCGATGGCCGCATCGTTCGTCACCAGCGCGCCGCTGTCGCCGAAGGTGCCAAGGTTCTTCTGGATGATGAAGCTCGTGGTGGCCACGTCGCTGAGCTGGCCGATCTTGAAGGTGTCGCCGGCGGCGTCAATGGCCTGGGCGTTGTCTTCGATGATCTTGAGGTGGTGCTTGTCGGCGATCTTCTTGATGGCCGTCATGTCGGCGCACTGGCCGTAGAGGTGCACGGGGATGATGCACTTGGTCTTCGCCGTGATGGCCGCCTCGATCTTGGTCGGGTCGATGCACTTGGTCTTGGGGTCGCAGTCCACGAACACGGCCGTGGCGCCCACGACCCAGATGGCTTCCGCCGTGGCGAAGAAGGTGTTCGGGTGGGTGATGACTTCATCGCCCGGTCCGATGTTCATGGCCATGAGGGCCAGCCAGATGGCGTCCGTGCCGTTGCCGACGCCGACTGCGAACTTGGTGCCGTGGAAGTCAGCCAGTTCCTTTTCGAACTGCTTGAGCATGGGTCCCATGACATATTCGCCGCTCTCGATCACCCGCTTGATGTTGGCGTCGATCTCGGCCTTGATGTTGTTGTACTGCCGAACGTGTCCGTAAAATCCGACTTTCATGCTGCCTCTCCTTTATCTGTTGAACGCTGACTCCATATCCGATTTAATGGGCGTCATTTCTACTACGGATCGGTCCGCTGCGTCAATTCTAAATCTTCCAAAATCTACCCAAAAATATGCCAGTAGCATCCCGTCGGATGCAGATTGATAGGCTGTAGGCGTTTAGACTGGTAGGGCATCCAGACATTTCCATCCCTTTTTGCTTCAAGGCATTTTCGATTTTACGGGATCGAATTTCTTTCATTCCGACCTTCAGCCTATCGCCTAAACCGCTTCAGCCTCTGCGTCCCTGTGGGACGCTGGTGAAAATATGCCTTTTCCGCATGGCCACGGGAAATCGTTTCCGAAATCCATCACGCCTGAGCGATGAGGCGAACCATGGTGTTCTTCCGGCAAAACGGCTGGATAAGTTTGTCCTGGCTGGCAGGCGTCTCAAGTGCCGTGCCAGTATTGTCAATTCCCGCATGAATGGTAAGTCCCGAAAAATCCATGACGTTGCGTCATGGAGGCGAACCTGCATTTTCAGACGCACGCAGCGTGAACCTTCTCCCGCCTCATGCCTACAGTCTAACAGCCTTCAGCCTACAGCCTTTCCCTTGGCAGCGGCGTCCGCACCATGGTGCTGAATATGCCCATCAGCACGGCAATGCCGGCCGTGGCCAGGAACACCGACGAGTGCCCGTAGCGGATCCACATCAGGCCGCCCACGGTGGGGATGGACATCGACACGGCGTGGTTGATGCTGATGCCGAGCGAGAGCGTCGGCGCCAGATGCTCCTTCTTCACCACGATCTTGGCCAGGTAGGTGTCGCGGGCCATGTTCACCCCGAAGAGCAGGTTGTCGGCCACAAAGCACGCATAGAGCAGGCCCAGCGCGGCGGCGTGGACCGGCAGGCAGTGGGCGAACCCGTAGCCGAGGCAGACCAGCAGGATCAGGACGGAGTCCGCCAGCAGCACCGCGCGTTCGCCGAAGCGGTCGATGGCGCGGCCGAGCGCCGGTTGGAAAAAGATGCCCAGCACGGCGGCGGCGATCCAGAGCTGCGCGAAGATCCAGGCCTGCTGGTGGAAGATGCGGATCAGGACCCACGGTCCGAAGGTGATGAACACCTGCTTGCGCGCGCCGAAGAGGAAGGCCAGCACATAGTACAGCCAGTAATGCCGGTTCCAGACGAACTTCGGCCGCTGCAGGTGCGCATTGGGCAGGCGCATGGCGAACAGGAATACGGCCGCGGCGATGGCGGTCAGGCCGCCCAGCATGAAGATCAGCCGGTAGCTGGCGTGCAGCCAGCGCATGGTCACCCACACGACCAGGCAGCCGGCGATGCTGGCCGCGATGGACGTGGAGGCGATCTGCCCCAGCCGCCGTCCGCGCTGCGTCTCGGTCGCCAGTTCCATCGCGATGGACGAGCGGATCGGCATCATGAGGTGTGAACCGGCGCTCCAGAGGGTCAGGAACAGCAGCATGCCGGCCCAGTGCGGCCCGATGAAGGCCAGTCCCAGCAGGCCGAACCCCACGGCCAGCGCCGAAAATCCGGCGATGCGGGTTTCGGCCAGGAAGAAGAGCAGCCCGGCAAACAGCGCGGTCAGGAAGCCCGGCAGTTCGCGGGGGAACTCGAGCACGCCGCGTGCGTCCGCGCCGAGGTTGAAGATGTCGCTGACGTAGTTGTTGAAGGTCGTTTCCATCATGCCGCTGCTGGCTCCGAGCAGGGCCATGCCGGCCAGGAACAGGAACAGGTTCCGTTCCAGCCCACGGCAGCGTTGGATGAGTTTGGTGATCATGGTGAAGACGCGGACTATAGGCATAATCCCGTCGGGAGACGATAGGAAATTACATTTTTTCTTGTGTTTGTTTTGCGTGATTTTCGTGGGTGAAAACGGCTGTCAGCTTTCAGTGATCATCGATCATTTGCGACAGAGATTCCCGGACTACAGATCCCAACTTTTAATGCCTGTTCAGGAAAAATGAGACTAAATGAGACTAAATGAGACTCTTTTTGAGAAGTATTTTTGTCTCATTTTGGATGCAACTTACTGCATATGAACATATTAAGATATTTAATAATATTTCAAATATCGTTTTCGAGTCTCATTTTAGTCGTAATAAATTACAATTAAACAACTTACGACATTTTATGCATCTTCTGGAGGGCCGACCTCCGTGTCGGCCATTTTTACGGAGTTTTGCAGGAGCTTCAACTGGCAACGCGTTTTTGATGTGGCGGATACGGGTGGAATGCTTCATATTCTTGCCTGTGCCAATGGGGGGGGACGGGCTGGGTTAGGTAGGACCGCGAAATCGGGGAGTGATCATGAAAAGCATCAAGGAGAAGCAGGTGCCGGAGCCAATGGAAGCCGTGACGTTGGAGGCGTGGCGGCGGTTGTATGAGGTCGCCGGCAAGGTGAGGGAACTGGAACCGTGGCGTTGGATGGAGGAGACGGACATCTTCGGCGTTCAGGACCCGGAGGGCGATGAGGTGGCCTTTGTGAGCATCATGGGGCTCCTTGGCGAATACCATGCGGTGGCGCTCTACCTCGGCCCCGGGGCGTTGGCGCAGTTCTGGCAGATGCAGGAGGCGACGGCCGGGGAACAAGTGGCCGATATCATGATGGGCGTGCCTCAGCTTCATGCCGCATTTGGAAAAAAGCGCGAACTGGACCGTAAGGAAAAAGAGGTGGTGCAGCGCCTCGGCCTGTCCTGCAAAGGGGCTGACGCGTGGCCGCGTTTCCTGAGCTTCCGCCCGGGTTGGGCGCCTTGGATCGTGGAGGCGCGCGAGGCGCGGCTGTTGACCCTGGTGCTGGAGCAACTGCTGCAGGTTGCGCCCCGCGTGCAGCAGGACCGTCGCCTCCTGCTTGCAATGGCGGATGATGACTACCTGGTCAGGCGCGCCGGCGGCGCGGATTCCGCGGGTGGCTGGACGGACACGCACCGGACGTTTCCACCGGCCGCGGTCACGATGCGGGTCACAGTGCCGAACGCATTGATGGATGCGGTGCGCCAACTGGAACCGTCCGGCAACACCGTGGAAATCGATGTGTATCCCATGTCCACGCCGATCGGCGAAAAAGGCGAGAGGCCCCAGGTTCCTTATGGATTGATGGCCGTTGACGCGGAATCAGGATTTGTCCTTGGTGTTGAACTGGTGACCGTTGAAACGACGCTGGAAGCCCTGTGGACGGAAATTCCGGCGAAGTTCCTGTCCATGGTTCAGAAAGCCGGCATCCGGCCCCGGACCATTGCGGTGCGGAATCCGTCGTTGTTTATGGTGATGGATCACATGTGCAGGGAGTTGGAAATCGAGATCAAACCGGATTCCGTCCTGCCGGCGCTGACCCATGTCCGGCACGACTTGGATGGGTTTTTCAGACGGTAAAACATAATGCTCCTGCATTTCAGATAGGCGCGGCAACCCCGGAACTGGTTTCACTGGCATCCCGCAGGGACGCAGCGGCTGAAGGTCGGAGATGGAACTGCCCGCTGAACACGGATAAGCTCTTATGCCATTTGCTGCATCTTCTGGAGGGTCGGGCTCCGTCCCGACCGTTCTACTCCTGAATTCTGGATACTGCCCTCATCATCGCAATGGCGGTGGATGGGTGAACGGATGGAGCGCTGTCTGATTTTTTAAAAAGAAGTGGTGAGCAAGGTCCGCGCTGCCAGATTGTAGCGGTCCTGGCTTTTACGTCCGAAACGGGGCGCGGAATACAATGCCCACCACAAAAACGGTTATGCGTAAAAAACAGGGCCATCTGCAAAATGCCACTTGCGTGACCCCAGCAAACAAACGTCCGAAACGTAATGGCCCATGCCATTAAGATACCCCTCGTCGCTTTTCGGCGCAAGGGGAATCCGGCGCAGGACTTTCCCCGGTTTTTGGTGGTGAAACTCAGGAAAGCCAATGTTTACGGGCATTTTGCTGATTCCGGATCTGGATTGGGGTTTTTGCCAGATTTGGTGCGGAATTGGAGAGGTGCATGAATGTCATTTGCCAGATCGATTGGATCAAAACTTCCGTTCTTCAGATCCTGCCCGGAGTGGAATACCCTTAAGATGAATGACTTATGCGATTTCAATGCTCCTTGTAAAAACCGGGGATATTCTATCCCCGGTTTTTTCGGAAAGGCCGTCCTCCGATGGATTCCCAGAAAACCGGGGAAAGTCCTGGAATCCGGCGGGATTGGATGGATGGACAGGCACGGATGGAATGCGGAGATTTTCACGCAAAGTCGCCAAGGCCGCAAAGGTTCAGCAAGCGGTTTTCCCGGCTTGACGTTTTGGGCGGGTGGTGGGAGGATATTGTTGCTGCCAGAGCCACTAGACTTCGCCAGGTCAATAATCCTGGAATGAACAGTGGTGACGGCGGCTTTTGGCTCCCTTCTGGTCAGGGCCGGGCACCGTTGAGTCAGATTGGAGCGGGTTGGACGAAGCCTGTGAGCGTCCTTCACTGTTTTGTTATTTTTGAGTCCGCTACCAGGTCGGGACGACTAAACGTAGGTCCGACTTGAGTAGCCGCCGGATGAGTACAAACCTCGCTGGCGGCATCGGACTCTGTGAGACTGTTTTTGAAGCCTGCGGGCGGGTGTGGATGCTGGCGTGGTCTTTTGGCGAGGTCAGTTCCCCCCTATAAGACGCAGGCTTCTTTTTTGGGGATGAAACATCCAATGGCTTGCTTTATCGGACAATCAGGTGAATTTCAAAAGGAACGGGCGATCAAAAACCGCCTGAATTGTCTGCTGCTGCTGTATTTGCTGCTCGCGTCCATGTTCTTTGTTTTTGGATTCGTGGCGGCGAAGGTGAGCTTATGGTGGCTGGGTATTGCGGTCGTTTTAGTTGTTCCGTCTTATAAAATCCTTGTGCGGCAGAGTGACAAGTATCTCCGCATGGCGCGTTGCGATGAAAAAGGCGCGACCGGCGAGAATGAGATATTGCCGTATCTCAAGAACCTGCCCGACGCTTATACCGTTGTGTGTGACCTCGACTTCGCCGATAGCTACGGGAATATTGACCATCTGGTGATCGGGCCCACCGGGCTTTTTGCCATTGACGTCAAGAACTGGCGCGGCACGGTCATCGCCGATGGCAAGGGCGAACTGCTTCTGAACGGACAACCGACTGACAAACCTCAAGTAAAATACTTCACCCGCCGCGTCATGGATTTGAGGGAACGGCTTACGGCGCTTACCAAGCTTGAGCCATACATCCAGTGTGTTTTTGTCTTTCCCCGCACGCGTGTTGAAGCCAAATGGGGAACAACGGGCGCGGTCCAATGCATCAACATGGAGCAGCTCAGCGACCATATAACCAAAGGCAAAGGCGGCAAAGCCATCGCCGCCTCTGACATTCCGCGTCTCGTTTCAGCCGCCGAAGCCCTGAAGAACCTGGCTGCGAAAGCATAGGCTTTGATGAGGAGCCGACTTTCCCGAAACTGAGGCAATTGCTATTTGTTATTTTTAGGACCGGCCTCTCGGATCCCGGGGACCCTCGGATCCCAGGCCCCTCGGATCCCGTTGCCCAGACTGGGGTAACTATTGGAGCAACTCATGAATGCATTGTCCCAGATGCTGGTGCTGCCGATTGTGATGTAGGTCAGGTTGGAGCAGTTTTCGAACGTCTGCTTGTCGATGCTGACGTCCGGGATCGTGATATTGGTCAGGCTGTCACAGGAAAAGAACGCCTGCCTGCCGATGCTGGTGACACCGTCTGGGATCGTGATGCTGGTCAGGCGGGTGCAAAAATTGAACGCCCTATTCCCAATGAGGGTGACGCTGTCAGGGATCGTGATATTTGTCAGCCTGGTACAGCGGTCGAACGCATTTTCCCCGATGCAGGTGACGCCGCTAGGGATCATATAGCTTCCGGCTTTTCCCGTCGGACATTGGATGAGTTTGGCCTGATTCGTGTTGAACAAAACCCCATCCGCACTGCTATAGACGGGATTGCCTACATTTACCGTTATCCCAGTCAGGCTGGTACATTCTTCGAAAGCAGATCTCTTGATGTTGGTGACGCTACTAGGAATGGTGATGCTAGTTAGATTGGTGCAACCCAGGAATGCTTTTTCCTCGATGCTGGTCACACTGTCGGGAAGCGTGACACTGGTCAAGCTATAGCAGGCGCAGAACGCATTGCTTCCGATGCTGGTGACAGGCATGCCGTTGATGGCATTTGGAATGGTCACCACGCCGAGATGGCCAGTATAATCGATTATGGTGATGGCGGAGTCATTTGTCGTGCAGGTAAAATCACCTGGCATTTGCAGTTGACGGCAACCGCTGGCTGACAGCAGAACGAATCCCAACAGGACAAACAATGTTTTTTTCATAGCTATAGCACCCGATCAGTGCCGGCATCATAGGCGCATTCCTTTTCTGCGTCAACGTTGGGCGCAAGGCCAGCATCCCCAAATTTTAACGGGTCCCTAGCTGTGGCTGGATTTGTGGCAGTGTGAGCAGACTGATTCCAGCCATTCGATGGGTTCTTTGCCGATATTGGTGCGGGCGTATTTTTTGTGGTGCACCTGCGTCGCCCTGCCCCCGCAGCGCACACACGTCGAGTGGTCGCGTTCGAGCACCACATGCCGCTTGCGTTTCCACGCATCCGAGGTCAGCACATCATGGCGATAGTGCTGCTTGCGGCGCTCGCGTCTTTTTCCGCGGCCCCACTCTTCGAGGAAAACACTTAGGCCAAATACGATGGCAATCAGAAAGAAAAGCGCACCCATATAGCGATGCAGTGTGTGCAAGTTTTTGGCGGGTGTCAAGACTGGGAAAGTCCTGGGTGTTCCCGGCTTGACTTTGAAGGCTGATTCAGGGCATAAAGCCATAAGCATTTGCGACAGCGCACATGCGGATACTGCGGTTCGCCTTAAGGATGAACGGAGCCCATGTCACCGAATACGGCAGCACCGAAGGAGATTCTAAGGTTGCTGGAACGCTTTGCGCAACAGCGCGAATCGTATCGCTCCGATCAGTACAAAGAATTGCCGATCCGCGTTGAGTTCATCGACCCGTTTTTCAAAGCGCTCGGCTGGGATGTCCATAACGAGCAGGGATATGCCGAAGCATACAAAGATGTGATCCACGAGGACGCATTGAAAATCGGCGGGGCGACGGAGGCCCCGGATTCCTGTTTCCGGATCGGCGGGGTCCGCAAGTTCTTTGTCGAGTGCAAGAAGCCATCCGTCAACATCAAGGACGCCCCGCACCCGGCCTACCAGCTCCGGCGCTATGGCTGGTCCGCTAAATTGCCGCTGAGCATATTGACCGATTTCGAGGAGTTCGCGGTTTATGACTGCCGGGTGAAGCCCAACAAGAACGACTCCTCGGCGACCGGGCGTGTGCTGTATCTGACCTGCGAACAGTATGCCGAAAAATGGGATGAAATCGCCGCGATTTTCTCGCGCGAATCCGTGCTGAAAGGCTCGTTCGACAAGTTTGCTGAAAGCGCGAAGGGCAAGCGCGGGACAGCCACTGTCGATGACGCCTTCCTTGGGGAAATTGAGCGCTGGCGTGATGTTTTGGTCCGGAATATCGCCTTGCGTAATCCGGCGCTTTCGCAGCGGGAACTGAATTTCGCCGTCCAGCGCACGATTGACCGCATCATCTTCCTGCGCATCTGCGAGGATCGGGGCATTGAGCTTTACGGGCGGCTGATGGCTTTGCAGGACGGCGAGCGGATTTATCCCCGGCTTTGCGAGCTTTTCCAGCGCGCGGACGAGCGCTACAACTCCGGCTTGTTCCATTTCCAGCGCGAAAAGGATCAGCCCGAAGCGCCGGACGAGCTGACGCTTTCGCTGAACATCGACGACAAGGTTTTGAAGGATGTTTTCGCCAACCTCTACTACCCGGAAAGCCCCTATGAATTTTCAGTGCTGTCCGCTGACATCCTGGGGCAGGTGTACGAGCGGTTCCTTGGCAAAGTGATCCGGCTGACGGCCGGGCATCAGGCCAAGGTTGAGGAAAAGCTGGAAGTCCGCAAGGCGGGTGGGGTGTTCTACACGCCGGACTTCATCACCAAGGCCATCGTCCGGCAGACCATCGGGGCGCAGCTTGAAGGCAGGACGCCGCGCCAGGTTGCGAAGCTCCGCTTCTGCGACATGGCTTGCGGCTCCGGCTCGTTCCTCATCGCGGCGTTCCAGTTCCTTCTCGACTGGCACCGTGATTTCTACGTCAAGGACGGGCCGGAACAGTACGGCAAGGTTCTGTACCGGGCCGGGAATGACTGGCGGCTGACCACGGACGAAAGGAAACGCATCCTGCTGAACAACATTTTCGGCGTGGACATTGACGCGCAGGCCGTCGAGGTCACAAAGCTTTCATTACTCCTGAAGGTGTTGGAGGGTGAATCCCAGGAAAGCATCACGAAGCAGTTTGAGCTGTTCCACCAGCGCGCTTTGCCGGACCTTGGCAGCAACATCAAGTGCGGGAACTCCCTGATCGGATCGGACGCCTACAAATACCGGCAGCTTTCCTTGCTCCCTGAGGAAGACCGCTACCGCATCAATGTGTTCGACTGGGCGCAGGCCTTCCCGGCGATCATGCAGGCGGGCGGATTTGATGCGATCATCGGCAATCCGCCCTACATCCGCATTCAGATGATGAAGGAGTGGGCGCCGGTCGAGGTGGAGCTTTACAAGGCGCTGTACCGTTCGGCGTCTGCGGGCAACTACGACATTTACGTGGTCTTTGTCGAAAAAGCGCTGGGTCTTTTGAACAAGTCCGGGCGGCTGGGCTTCATTCTGCCGCACAAGTTCTTCAATGCGCAGTACGGTGAAACCTTGCGCGGAATCATCGCCGCCGGCAATCATCTTGCCCATGTCGTTCATTTTGGCGACCAGCAGATTTTTTCCGGTGCGACCACCTATACCTGCCTCCTGTTCCTCGACAAGGCGGGCGCAAAGGAATGCCGCTTTGTGAAAGTGGACGACCTCGGCGCATGGCGCACGGAAGGCAAAGGAATCGAAGGCCAGATTTCCGCCAAGACCGTCACGGCGGCAGAATGGAATTTTGCGGTTGGCGCGGGGGCGGATGAGTTGCAGCTCGTTCACAAGGTGAAAACCAAGCTCGGTGACGTGGCGGATATTTTCGTCGGCTTGCAGACAAGCGCTGATAAGATCTATGTCGTTCCGTTGGACTCTGACATTGAAAAGGGCCTGACCAAGCCGTTTCTGCTAACCGGTGAGTTGTCTGCTTATTCGCCGCCACTTCCGTCCGCCCGGCTCATCTTTCCCTATGAAATCAGGAATGGGAAGGCCGAGTTGATACCAGCGGATACGTTGAAGAAGACGTATCCAAAGGGCTGGGCTTATCTCACCGAGTACCGCGAGAAATTGGCTGATCGCAACAATGGAAAAATGCGGCATGAACGTTGGTATGCCTACGTCTATCCGAAAAATCTTGTCAAATTTGCGGACGCAAAACTTGTGATTCAGGTTACAGCGCAGAGGCCGACCGTGCTTCTTGACGAAACCGGCCTCTACATGACTGGCGGCGGGAGTGGCCCGTTTTACGGTATCCGTCCGAAGGACGCATCTTTCCCGATCAAGTACCTGCTGGCGATTCTGAACTCGGCGCTTTTCGGGCGTGTGGTCAAGGCCCAGAGCACAAACTTGCGCGGGGGCTATATCAAGTTTTCAAAGCAGTACATCGAGACCGCCCCCATTGTGACGCCAAGCGAAGCCGGGCCGGAGAAAGTGAAGTTGCTCATCAGCCAGGTTGATGAAATCATCCGGCTGCGCCAACAGCTTTTCGCCTCCAAATCCCCGCAGGATAAAGGAACGTTTGAACGCCAGATTTACGCGGCAGCGCAACAGATTGACGAGGTGGTTTGTGGACTCTACGGCCTCACGACGGACGAGATTGAGCTGGTTGAGAAGGGGTGAGCGGGGAGCGGAGTCGCGTGCATGCGCAGTTGATATAAGGAGGGCCGATTAATGGCAAAGGATATTGCGAAAATCGACGGCAGTCCCAAGCTCCGCGTTGCGCTGTTTCAGAAGCGTGAAATCCGCCGCACGATGCACAATGACGAATGGTGGTTTGTCATCACGGACATTATCGCCGCCCTGACGGATTCCGCGGACCCTTCCGATTACTGGAAGAAGATGCGCAAACGGGATCCGGATTTGGGCAAAGCCCTCCAAGGGGGGGGGCAATTTGTCCCCCCCCTTGCCTTGGCGTTTGCGACGGCTGGCGGACCCCAGAAAATCCAGTGCTGGAACACGGAGGGCATATTCCGCCTGATCCAGTCCATCCCCAGCCCCAAGGCCGAACCGTTCAAGCGCTGGCTGGCCCGGGTGGGCAAGGAGCGGATTGATGAGATCGAAAACCCCGAGCTGGCGATGGCCCGGATGCAGGAACTTTACGAAAAGAAGGGCTACCCGAAAGAGTGGATTGACAAGCGGGTGCGGGGCATCGCCGTCCGGCAGGACCTGACCGATGAATGGAAGAACCGGGGCGCCCAAACCACCCTGGAGTACGCCATCCTGACCAATGAGATCATGCAGAGTGCTTTTGGGTTGAAAGTGGAGGAATACAAGCAGGTGAAAGACCTGGAGCGGGAGAACCTCCGTGATCACATGACTGACATCGAGCTGATCCTGACCATGCTGGCCGAGGCAACTACCACGGAATTGCACCGGGACCGGGATTCACAAGGTATGGTGCCCCTGAAAAAGGATGCCCGGGCCGGTGGGGCGGTGGCCGGCAGGACGCGCAAGGACATTGAGGCCCAGACCGGCAAGCCGGTCATCACCGGCGCAAACTTCAAGCACCTGTCCGCCGGGAAATCGAAAAAGTTGAAGGCGGACAAGGGCTGATCAACCATGAAAAACTATTATCGCATCATGCTAGGCCGGAAAAGTGTTTACGCCAAAGAGGCGCATGAAGGGAATTATATTGGCGCATCCTGGTTTGAAGATGTGGATTTGACGAACAAATTGTCCGACAACTGGCGCGATTTTAACAGCAAGCTGATTCCTTTGTTTCTCAAAACACATCCGGATAAAACTAAAATTTCAGCCGGCATTTCCTGCGGCATGCTGCATACCATTGCCAAGGAAATTTTAATCGGCGATATTGTTTTATGCCCTGACGGGCAGGGCCGTTATTTTGTTGGCGAAGTGACCGGCGAGTATGAATATCACGCAAACACGACAATCCCGCACCGGCGGGCCGTGCGTTGGTATTCCAGGACCATCTCCCGCGAAGAGATGAGCGAAGCCTTGCGGAACTCCACCGGGAGCATTGGAACCGTGAGCACCATTACCAAACATGGCGCTGAAATCGAAACGCTGATATCAGGCAACCGTCCCGCCGTGATCACGACCACGGATGAAACTATAGAAGATCTGAGCACCTTCGCGCTTGAAAGACACCTTGAAGATTTTTTGGTGCAAAACTGGCGCTCCACGGAATTGGGCAGGCATTACGATATTTTTGAGGAAGATGGCGATCTGGTCGGACAGCAATATCCGAGCGATACCGGTCCCATTGATATTTTGGCGGTCAGCAAGGATAAAAAAGAGCTGCTCGTCATCGAACTTAAAAAAGGCCGGGTTAGCGATGCGGTCGTGGGGCAAATCCAGCGGTATATGGGCTATGTCATGGATGAATTGGCGGAAGAGAATCAAACCGTGCGTGGCGTGATCATCGCCTTTGAAGACGATCTGAAAATCCGTCGTGCGCTTTCCGCTGCCAGGAATATTGATTTTTACACCTATAAAATCACCTTCAAATTAGAGAAGAGCAGATTGTGACTTGCCTAATTGCCCTGGCCATAATTTCATGCTGTCCTGCACCCGTGTCGAGTCCGGATCTGTCACCTCTGCATGGGTGTAAAGCAATGGCAGAAATTGGCGAACGGGCGGCATCGTGTTGCATCGCCAAAAAATCGTAAAAACCTCCAGAACAAGTCACAAGTAATTTGTATAGAACATATTACGACGAAAATGGCACGCGAAAACGACGCCATCCCTGTCTTTATATTGCATAAAGAATTAATCAGCAAATATTTATAAATAAAATGAGACAAAAATATTTCTCAAAATGTGTGCCAAAGTGTGTCATTGTGTGCCATTTTCCATGAATAGGATTTAAAAATTAGACAGGAATCTGTAGCCCGCAGGATGCAAAAGCATCCACCAAAATCGACCACGGATGAAACGGATAACACGGATAGAAGACAGGAGATTTGAACTGCACAACTCGCGAAAGTTTTTATGAAATGCAATTTTCCTTTTCGTATATTTCGCGCATTTAGTAGTTAACTCCGCATCGTCCGCGTAAACCATCCGTGCCATCCGTGTTATCCGTGGTGGTTACCCCTGTCTCCCGCTTTACCCTTTTGCGCGTTTTGCGGCTTTGCGTGAAAACTCCTCCGCAGCCTTTCGCGACCTTTAGCGCATTTAGTAGTTAACGCTTCCGCGCCCCCTCCACGCTCCCTGCGCCCTGCGCCATGCCTTTGCTCATCCGTGTTTATCAGTGGTTATCTTGCCTGAACCCCGAACCCTGAACCCTTTTCTTATTCTGATTTGTGGGCGGTTCTTTGCGTGAAACTCTTTCTTCATCTTGTATATCCTGTCCATCCATGTAAATTTCCTCTTTTCGTTTCATCCGTAGCGCGATGTTTGACTTGACCTTGGCATCGGTTTATAGATGATACGGATGTGCCATGGAGGATGCGCAGGAGTTATGAAATATTTCAGCACACGGGGCGGAATCGAGCCGGTGGATTTCCAGGCGGCGGTGATGATGGGGCTGGCGCGCGATGGCGGGCTCCTGCTGCCGGAGTCTTTCCCGCAGCTCACGCCCCAGACGCTCAAGGCGTGGCACAAGCTTTCCTATATCGATCTGGCCGTGGCCGTCATGCTGCCGTTTGTGGACATGCCGGAGGCGGACCTGAGGCGGCTGGTGACCCGGAGCTATGCCGCCTTCCGCAATCCGGAGATCACCCCGGTCGTGCCGGTGGGCGATGTGTTCATCCTCGAGCTGTTCCATGGCCCCACGCTGGCGTTCAAGGATGTGGCGCTGCAGTTCCTCGGCAACATCTTTGAGCATGTGATGCAGCGCACGGGGCAGGAGCTGAATATCCTCGGTGCCACCAGCGGCGACACGGGCAGCGCGGCCATCTATGGCGTCCGCGGCCGCGAGCGGATCCGCATCTTCATCATGCACCCGCACAACCGCATCAGCAAGGTGCAGGAGCAGCAGATGACCTCGGTGCTGGACGGCAATGTCTTCAACCTGGCGGTGGAGGGGACGTTCGACGATTGCCAGAACATCATGAAGGCGGTGTTCAACGACCTGGCGTTCAAGGACAAGTATGCGCTGGGCACGGTCAACTCCATCAACTGGGCGCGGCTGCTGGCGCAGGTGGTGTACTACTTCTACGCCGCCTTCCGCGTCATGGACAGCACCGGCGCCGGGCGCGTGAGCTTTGCGGTGCCGACCGGCAATTTTGGCGATATCTTTGCGGGGTATGTGGCCGGGCGGATGGGACTGCCCATCGAGCGGCTGGTCCTGGCGACCAATGAGAACGATATCCTGGCGCGGTTCTTCAAGGACGGCGTTTATGAGCGCAGCCAGGTGCATGCCACGCTGAGCCCTTCCATGGATATCCAGGTGGCCAGCAATTTTGAGCGGTACCTGTATTACCGCGCCGGCGCCGATCCCGGGCGGTTGTGCGGCTGGATGAAAACCTTTGCGGAGCAGGGGCGGCTCGTCGTCGAGCCCGGTGCGACCGGCGTGGTGGATGAGCTCATTGTGGCCGGGTCGGGCGATACGGCGCAGACGCTGACCACGATCCGTGATTTTTATGAGCGGTACAACTACCTGCTGGATCCCCATACGGCGGTGGGGGTGCATGTGGGCCGCGCGGTGAAGCGGCCCGGCGAGGTCCTGATCTGCCTGGCGACCGCGCATCCGGCCAAGTTCGGCGCGGCGATTGCACAGGCGGTCGGCCGCGATGTGGCGGAGCATCCGGTGATCGACAGCCTGAAGGATCTGCCCACCCGCATGGACGTGGTGCCCGCCGCGGTGGATGACGTCAAGAAGTTCATGGTCGATCGGATCCACGCATGAGTGTCCCGCGCCAATCCGGGGCGGTGTTCGCGTGCCGGCAGTGCGGCGCGTGCTGCCGGGTGCCCGGGCATGTGCGGCTCGAAGCGTCCGAAACCAGCGCGCTGGCCGCCTTCCTGGGGCTGGATGTCTACACATTCACGCAGCGATATACGCAGTTGACAAAAGACCGGCAATGCCTCACACTGACCGAAAATGAAGATGGTTCCTGTGTTTTTCTCCAGCCTGATCATCGATGCTTGGTTCAGCATGTGAAGCCCCTCCAGTGCAAAGAATTCCCGGCAAAGTGGCATTTCAACGGTTATGAGAAAATTTGCCGCGCCATGAACGACTAAAACATCCGGATTCCGGACAGATCGTGTCACAGGCGTTTTTTAAAGTGTGTTTTGCGCAGGTGCGCAGGACCGGAACCTTCTTCCAAATAGTAAGTGAAGTGAGTGAAAGATGAAGAAGATCGAAGAATTCAAGTCGGAAATAGTGAAGCTGCTTGCGGAGGAAAAGCGCAAGCCCATGTCATCGGGTGAGCTTGCCAGCGAACTCGACCTGCGCGGCAAGGACCGCAAGAAGGTCCAGCAGTGGCTCAATGAGCTGGTGCTGAATGGCGATATCGTCTGCATCCGCGGCGACCGGTTTGCGCTGGGCGCCGAGGCGGACCTGGTCACCGGCATTGTGGCATTGGCGCGTTCGGGCAACGGCTATATCAAGGGCACGGGCGCCAGCCTGGGCTGTGAGGTGTTTGTGCCCGGCGACCAGCTGCAGACCGCCCTGCCGGGCGACAAGGTGGTGGTGCGCCTGGATATGGAAAGCGTGCGGACAAAGAAGACCGCGCCCGAAACCCGTTTGACCGGCAAGGTCATCCGCCTGCTGGAGCGTGCGCGGCATGATCTGGTGGGCACGCTGCGGTCAACCGGCAAGTTCTTTTATGTGGTGCCGGTGAATTCCTCCTATAAGCAGGATTTTTATGTCCCCGATGCGCACGGCGCCAACCTGAACGACCGCGTGGTGATCCGGTTCACGGGCTGGGCCAACCGGCATGTGAACCCCGAGGCGGAAATCATCGAGGTGCTGGGCCCGGCGGATGATCCGTCCGTGGACACGCTGGCCATCATCCGCAACTTCGACCTGCGGGTTGATTTTCCTGAAGAGGTGCTGCGCGATGCGGAAAAGGCGTCGAGCGCCGCGGAGCGGCCCGGCAAGCGCCTGGATCTGCGCAAAGAACTGATCATCACCATTGATCCGGTGAGGGCGCGCGATTTTGATGATGCCTTGTCGCTGACGGTGGACGCGCAGGGCAACCGGGAGCTGGGCGTGCATATCGCCGATGTCAGCTATTTTGTGCGGCCCGGCTCGGCGCTGGACGCGGAAGCCCGCGAACGCGGCAACAGCATCTATTTCCCCGACAAGGTGATCCCGATGCTGCCCGAGCAGCTCTCCAATGGCGTGTGCAGCCTGCGGCCGGATGAGGACCGTCTGGCGTTCTCCGCCTTTTTGACGGTGGATTCGCAGGCGCGTGTGGTCAGCCGGCGGTTTGGCCGGAGCATCATCCGCTCCCGCCTGCGCATGACCTATGAGCAGGCGATGGCGGTGATCGAGGGCCGCACGCCCGAGGGCGTGATGGTGCCGAAAGAGGTGGCCGGGCTGATCGGCGGGCTGAACAAGCTGGCCCAGGAGTTCCGCCGCCGCCGGTTCGCGCAGTATGCGCTGGACCTGGAGGCGCCGGAGTGCGTGATCGACATTGCGCCCAACGGGCAGATGACCGGCATCCACATGGCGCAGAACGATGAGTCGCACCAGCTGGTGGAGGAGTGCATGGTGGCGGCCAACGAGGCGGTGGCTTTTGAGCTGGCCAACCGCGGGGTGCCGTCCATCTCCCGCCTGCATGAGCCGCCGGCGGAGCAGAAAATCGACGATCTGATCGAGCAGCTTTCAATCCTTGGCTACAAGCCCGGTGATCTGCACAAGCCCAACCATATGACGAAGTTCCTGAAATCGATCCGGAATGATCCCCTGGCGCACCATGTGCGCACGGCGGTGCTGCGCAGCATGAAGCGCGCGGTGTATTCCGCGGAGTTTTCCGGCCATTTCGGGCTGGCCAAGAAGCATTACGCGCATTTCACGTCGCCGATCCGGCGCTATCCCGACTTGGTGGTGCACCGCCAGCTGGCCTCCTTGCTGGAGCGAGGCGAGCCCGTTGGTGATGGCAAGGCGCGGCGCAGTGCGACACGGCTGGACCGCGGCAGCCTGATGCCGATTGCGGAGCATTGCTCCTCGACCGAGCAGATCGCCGAAGAGGCCGAGCGCACGCTGGAGGAGATCAAGAAGTACCGCTTCCTTGAGGAGCAGGTCAAGCAGGGCAAGCCTCTGGTTTATGACGCGGCCGTGGCGGCGGTGACCAATTTCGGCATGTTTGTCGAATTGATCGACCTGCAGATACAGGGGCTGGTGCATATTTCCGCGATTTCCGACACGTTTGTGCGGCACGATCGCGGCCGGAATGAGCTGCGGGCCGGGAAACAGACGTTCGGGGTGGGGGTGAAGGTTCAGGTCAAGGTTGTCAAAGTCGACTTTGACAAGCGGCGCGTGGACTTCGTCCTGGCGTGATGGCACAAGGTGCAGGTTGATAGTCTGTAGGCTGTTAGTCTGTCAGGAAGTTCAAGCATTGTTGAAAGTTCTCTTGCTTGCGGTTCCGTCTAATAGCCTTCAACCTAAATTGCTTCAGCCTTTGCGTTCCTGTGGGCGCGGGCGCTTTTATTTGAGTTTATACTTGCATTCCGGCAAGGGATAAGTCATATAACGTGTCCGTATTTTGAATCGGAATGACTGAAAACGACGCTTGCGGAGTGCGCTCTGCGGCTGATAGACGAGAGGAATACTGCCATGGGTGTAGGGAGAATGTATCGGGTGAAGGGCGTGCGTCGCCCCAAGAAGAGCGCGGTGGATCGCCGGCGTCGTCAGAAGGTTCAACGCAAGCGTCTGGTCGCTTTGGGTGTGGATGCCGCCAAGGTGGAGAAAATGAATCCCAAGGTGGTCCACGATATGCTCAAGCGGCCTTTGAAACTTGTCAAATCGATGGCGAAAGCACAGGCGAAAAAGGCGCTGAAGCAGGCGACAGCGTAAGCGTCGGATATTTCTAAAACAAGCAGGCGGTTTTCCATCCGGAAAACCGCCTGTTGTGTTTTTCAGAGCCCCTTCCGGGGGCTAAGAGCCTATCCGAAAACCCACTGGCCCAGTGGGTTTTCGGATAGGCTCTAAAGCGCGATTTCCGCCATGATGACCATGATGACGTTGCCGTTGTTGTTTTTCAACGGCCGCAGCTGCAACGGCAGCATCAGCTTGGTGTTGCGCATGGGGATCTGGAGGTTGATCTGGGTGTCCACGGGCACCTTCTCCTCATGGATCACCCGCCGCAGCAGCTTCCAGAACGGCTGGTTGGCGGGGATGTTGTCCAGCGCTTCGAAGCTGAAGGTCTCCTGCTCGATGCCGAAGCGTTTCTGCATGGCCGGGTTCATGCGGAAGCTGCTTTTTTCCACATCGGCGATCAGCAGGCCCTGCGGCGAGAGCCGGAATAGCTCGTCAAAGGCCTGGAAGGCTGTCCGCACCCGTTCCGCGCGGATGCGGTCATATTCGCGCAACTGGTCGGCCAGCTTGTTCAGCTCGTTTTCCAGTATGGTGGTCTCGTCATTCAGCACGGAGAAGCGCCGGATGCCCACGTCATAGTTACCTTCCAGCAAATGCCGCACAAAACGGCGCAATTGCCGCTGGAAGCCGATCATGCGGTAGGAGAGGAAGGCGAACGAGGCGATGCCGGTCACGAGCAGCACCTGGAAGGCCATGAACGGCACATTGGCATGCCGCAGGGGGCCGAGATGGATGAAAAACCCGGAGATGAACGTGACCAGCAGCAGGACCCAGACCAGTTTCAATAAATGTGTGCGCATATTTTTCAGGCCTTTGAAAAGCGTTCGATGTCCTCATCGCGTCCGACCAGCACCATCACATCGGTCTCTTCCAGCACCGCGTCGGGCGCGGGGACATTTTCCGTGTATTCGATGAAGGTCCGCTCGCCCAAGTCGTTGATCTCCGGCTTCTTTTTCCGGATGGCCACGACATTCAGGTGGTACTTGCGGTACAGGTCGGCCTCCTTCAGCGTGACGCCGATCAGATCCTGCGGGACTTTCATCTCCGCGATGCTGAAGCCCGGGCTGAGATGGATATGCTTGGTCACATTGTCCATGGCCAGGCTCTTGGCGATGATCTTGCCCATCTCCTCCTCCAGGTTGATGATGGCATCCACCTCCAGTGCCTTGAGGATCTCCTGCTGCAGCGGGCTGATGGCGCGGGACCAGATCTTCTTGACGCCGATCTTCTTCAGCAGGATGGTCGCCAGCAGGCTGGCTTCCACCTCGTCGCCCACGCACACCACGGCGATGTCCACATTCTGGACGTTTAGCGAGCGCAGGGCGGATTCATCCGTGGCGTTCATGGCCACGGCATAGGTCACGCTGTCCTTCAGCTCCTCAACCCGGTCGGTGTTCTTGTCGATGGCGATGACTTCGGCGCCCTGTTCGACCAGGCTGCGCGCGACGGCGGCGCCGAATTTCCCGAGCCCGATAATGGCGACTTGACGCATGGTGCCTCTCCTTTGTTATCCGATCATGACGCGCTCCTGCGCGTATTCATATTGCGCGGGTTTGCGGGTGTTCGCAAGCGAATAGGCCAGCGACAGCACGCCCACGCGGCCGATGAACATCAGCAGGGTCAGCCACAGCTTGCCGCTGTCGTCCAGCAGCGGCGTAATGCCGCGGGACAGGCCCACGGTGCCGAACGCGCTGACCGATTCGAAGATGATGTTCAGCGGATCCTGCTTGTTGGTCAAGGTCACCATCAGCACGGTGATGGTGGTGACGACCAGCGACAGGATGACCACGTAGCCGGCCTTGAGCACGGTTTCCGTCGGGAGGGTGCGGTTGAACAGCTGCACATGCTCACGCCGGCGCAGGTGCGCGGAAATGGCCGCCCAGAGCGTCACCACCGTGGTGGTCTTGACGCCGCCGCCGGTGGAGCCCGGCGACGCGCCGATGAACATCAGGACGATGAGGATCATGGTGGAGACCGGTGTGAGCAGGCCGATGTTGACGCTGTTGAAGCCCGCAGTGCGCGCGGTGACCGATTGAAAAAGCGCGGCGAATATCCGGTCTTTCATGGCCAGCGGCGCGAGGGATGTGTTGCGCTCGAACAAGTAGAGCAGCGCCGCGCCGGCGAAAATGAGGATCAGCGTCATGGGCAGCACCATGCGGGTCTGCAGGCGCAGCTGCGGCCGGCGGGTGTTGCGGGGATTCAGCAGGTGCCGGCCGTATTTAAGAAGGTCCATGATGACGATGAAGCCCAGTCCGCCGAAAATAATCAGCAGCATGATGACGGTCAGCGTGAACCCGTCGCTGGTGAACGACATCAGGTTGTCAGGGAAAGTTGAAAACCCGGCGTTGCAGAAGGCGGAAACCGAATGGAATCCCGCCTGGTACAGCGCGCCGGGGATGGTGCCGCAACCGGGGGCGACCCCGTGCCATTTAAAGGCCAGCGCCAGCATGCCGCCGCCTTCAATGGCGAAGGTCATGGCAATGATGAAGGTCACCAGCGTTTTCAGTTCCGAGATGGTATTGGTGTCGAGCGCGCTTTGGAGCATGCTGTCCCCGCGCATATTGCCCTTGCGGCGCAGCAAGTAGGCCATGGATGCGGAAAAGGTCATGACACCCAGTCCGCCGACCTGGATCAGGGTCGCCAGCACGATCTGTCCGAAACGGCTGAGATAGGTTCCCACATCCACCACCGCCAGCCCGGTCACGCAGGTGGCGGAGGTGGCGGTGAAGAGCGCGTCCACGAACGGCATGTGGATGCCGGCCTGGGTGGCGGCGGGAAGCATCAGCAGCACTGTGCCGATCATGATGGTGAACATGAAGCTGACCACCATGGTGCGCGCCGGCTGGAGCGTGAACAGGATCATCAGGTGGTAATCCTTTTTCGCGCGCGAAACGAGCAGCGCCGTCAGCACGAGCATGCGCAGGCTGACCGCCCACGGGGCGTGCGTGGCATCGTAAATGCAGGTCAGCCACGGCAGCAGCACCAGCAGCTCGTAGCCGAAACGGCCAAAATGCGCTTTGCGGTCCGGGCTGATGAGCAGCCGGATGAGCACATCCATGCTGAAGAGGGTGTACAGCGCCAGGTTCGCCTGCGTGAACAGGTGCCGATGGTGGGCGCCGACGGTGGTGTTTTCGATGATGAGCAAGGCGACCGCGCCGACGGTCAGCGCAATGATCATGTATTCCACCAGCTTCGCAAATAACTTTGTCAGCCAGCGCATCATAGTCCTGTCCTTTGCGTGACGGCGCTTTATTCAAACCGGGGCAGCAGGCTCGCTTCGCCGAGTTTCTCCACCTGTGCGGCTGGAATTCCGGGCCGTTCAAACCGCAGATAGATGCCCCAGGCCAGCCCGTTGTTCGTGCCGAGGCCGACCAGGATTTCATGGGATCCTGCGGCCGCCTTAAACGGGATAACGGTGCCGTCTGCAACTGCCGGATTGGTGCCGTGCGGGTCGGCAAAGACTTCGCGGCTGTCAATCCACAGCTTCACGGGCCCGTCATAGCCGAAGAGGGCGGACAAATGCATGTCGGACGGGCAGTTCAGCCGGCATCGCAGATACAGCAGATGATTGCCCGGATTTTTTTCCACCGCCGGGTTGACATTCAAAAACTTTTCTTCCGTGTTCTGCCGTGTGAACTTGATGGTGCCGAGATTGGCGGGATATGCCAGGCCTTCGAGTTTTCCGGCATCAGGCAGGAATTCGCTGACCTCAAATGCCGGCGCAAACGGCGTGACCAGCCGGGCTTTGCCGATGGTGGCGCCATGGATGACCGGCAACGGCCAGCCATCCGCATCCATGATGGTGCTTACCGGAGCCACCCCCCATACGTGTGAAAGCTTATAGCCGCCCAGATCAATCGGGGTCGGGTAGCAGTGCAGGATGACCCGGTTTTTGTCCGTTTCCGCATGGTAGATGCCCGGCGTTGTGGTTTGCATGCTCTGGTGCAGGGTGAAGCCCCGTGCCAGTCCATCCGCTCGGAGCGCCCCGGCCACATGGTCGAATTCCGCAACCACGTTTGCGCTGCCCTTGTGGTTGCTGTTTCCCGTGGTGACGCTGACCCGGCGCAAGGCGATGGGGAGCCGGCCTTGCCGGCCATTTGTGGCGAGCGCCAGCATGGCCGCGGCCAGGCGGCCACCCAATATGGCATGTCCTTTGCCGCTGATGTGGATGACATCGCAAAGGGGCAGGTCGTGGGCGGGAACAAAAACGCACTGCTTGATCTTTTCGCACAAACGGCGCTGCTGCTCCTGGATCGGGTTCCACCATTCACGTTTGAAATTTTCCCCGGCATACCAGGAAAGCTGGACCCCGACAAAGGGTAGACGGGGGCTTTTCATGTCCCGGCGCATGGCGGCGACCAGTTTGACCATACGGCCGGTGTAAAGAGGTTCATCCTCGGCCCTTGCGTCGCTTTCGCCCTGATACCAGATGACACCGGCCACCCGTCCGCCGTTTTTATGGAAACGCCGGACCATGGCGCCATAGAGGCTGTGCCCGCCCTGTTTCTTTAACGCCGGGTCCCACTGCGTCATGCTGGTGCCGCCATGGCCGCAGGCGATCAGGCCTTGCGGGACACTGGTGGCCTTGAACATGGCCTGGCCAAAGGGAACGCCCGGGCCGACCCCTTTGCCTTCAGGGTCTTTGCCATCGGGTTTTCCGCCATGCACAGGATCCACCGCATTCCAAAGCGTGTGGATGGGATCTTTCGCCACATCCCAGTGGTCATCGCAATAAAAGGCGTGGACATTTTTCATGGCAGGCACCGCTCCTTCGCGCGGCGCGCTTCCCTGCATGTTCGACTGCCCGCCCAATATCCAGACATCGCCAACGAGCACATGGTGGATGGTCAGGGCGTCACAATCGGTCTTACCGCAGACATGGAGCTGGACCGTGTAGGGGCCGCCAGTCGGCAGGCCGCGCAGGCGGGCGTTCAGTTTGCCTTTATTGACCTTGCCGATGCGCCGCGCTTTAAAGCCGGGGACAATTTTACCATTCTTGGTGACTTTTACCCAGACATCGCCATAGGTGTCGGCTTGTCCGGTGATGAACACATCACACTGGTTGGCAGCGGTCCGCTGCAACACCATTTTGTCGAAAAGCCCTGTATCAATCCGGATCATCTTCCACTCCTTATATTATCCGGTCAACCCACTTTGCCGGAACCCTTTTGGGACGGGTAAATGGTCAAAACACTAGAAAAACAGAGCCTGCTTTACAAGAAATCAATGGTAAAATCGTTGTTAGTTATTGATATGCAAATAGAAGTAAAATGCGATTTGTGGTGGATCGGATTAATTTTTGCATAGGGCCGGGCTTAAAAACACTTTTTACCGGACGAATTCCTGCAGGGCTTTTATTTCTGAGGGCCATAGGGCTTCGTCAGGCGTCTCAAGGACCAAGGGGATATCTTCGAAACGGGCGTCGCGCATGATGCGTTCAAACAATTTCCATCCTAAAAACCCTTTACCTAGTGATTCATGGCGGTCGCGGTGTGACCCCAGATCGCCCTTCGAGTCATTTAGGTGGAGTCCGTTGAGGTGATTCAGTCCCACTGTTTTCTCGAAAGCCTTGAAAATCGTCTCGTAATCCTTTGCCAAACGCAAGTCGAACCCGGCGGCGAACAGGTGGCAGGTGTCCAGACAGACGCCGACACGTTTTTTATCTTTGATACCCTTGATCATTGCGGCCAGGTCCTCGAATGTGGCGCCCATGGTAAATCCCGCGCCGGCAGTGTTTTCCAGCACCACGGTCACGCCTTCGGTGCGGCGCAGCGACTCATTGACTGCATCGGCTACCCGTTGTATGGCTTCCGAGGGCTTCAGTTTTCCCAGATGGCTGCCGGGATGCAGGTTCAACCGGTCCAATCCAAGCTGGCGGCAGCGTTCCAGTTCATCGGTGAAGGCGTCAATGGAATGGGACCATGCGGCCCCGTCCGGACTGGCAAGGTTGATCAGGTACCCCGCATGCGGCAGGATGCTTTTCACGGGGTAGCGGTGGGTGATGAGGTTTTGCTTGAATGCCGTGATTTCCGCTTCGCTATATGGCGCGGCGTTCCATTGGCGCTGGTTCTTGGTGAACATGCCGAACCCCTTGGCCCCCAGCTGTGTGGCGTTCAGCGGTGCCTGGCTCACGCCGCCAGCGATGCTCACATGCGGGCCCACGTATTTCATGCGCATTCTCCTGAAGTTACCGGACCAGCAGGCTGCCGGCAAGGGTGCCGGCCAGCAGGATCCACACCGGATTGCATCGGATCAAAAGGGAGGCGGCAAACACCGCCACAGCCAGCAGCCATGCCGGCAGCGGCATGGCGATGCCGTTGGTCCAGAGGCAGGCGTACGACAGCCGCACGCCTGCGACCAGGATCAGGGCCGTGACAACCGGCCGGATGGTGCCGAAGATCCGTTCGCCCAGCGGGTGCTGGCGGTAGCGCTGCCAGCTCCGGTGGATGACCATGATGATCAGGAAGGATGGCAGGCAGACCGCCAGCGTGGCGACCAGCCCGCCCGGCACGCCGCCGACCTGGTAGCCGACATAGGTGGCGGTGTTGATGGCCAGCGGGCCCGGCGTGATTTCCGCGATGCCGAGGATGTTGAGGAACTGCTGGTGGGTGATCCAGCCGCGGCTTTCCAATTCCTGCTGCATCACCGGCAACATGGCCATGCCGCCCCCCAGGGTCAGCAGCCCGATCTTGCAAAACACCATGGCCAGCGTCAGGTAAACGCTCATGATGCGTGCCCTTTCATCCGTTTGTACGCCACAAAGTGCATGATGATTCCGGTGGCCACGGCGGTCAGGATGATCCAGGCGACATTCACATGGAGCGCAACCTGGAGCAGGATTGCGATGGCGGCATAGAGCCAGCCCTGCCAGCCGGCGCAGGCGCGGAGCATCAGTTTTATGGCGGTAGCCAGCAGGACTGCGGCCACGGTGATCCGCAATGCCTGGAAAATACGGGCCCCATGCGTCTGGATGTCCAGTTGGCGCAGGAACATGGCCAGCAGGAGGATGACGATGATGGGCGCGGTGATCATGCCCAGCGTGGCAATGATGCCGCCGCGCCAGCCGCGCAGGCGGAAGCCGATCATCATGGCGGTGTTCACGGCGATCACCCCGGGCACCGACTGCGCCAGTGCATAATAATCCAGCATTTCCGCATGGGTGGCCCATTGCCGGCGCCGGACAATTTCATGTTCCAGGAGCGGCAGCATGGTGTAGCCGCCGCCGAACATCAATGTGCCCAGGCGCAGGAAAACGCCGAAAATATTTTTCAGCGGTTCCGGCTGGCCAGCTTTTTCAGGTGTTGCGGTCATTGTTTTCTAATATGAGGGCTGGACCGCCAAGTGTGAAGCCGGAAATGTAAAAAGAAGGTGCGCCCGGTGGTTGGCCGCGCTATTTCTTTCCATGGAGATATTTGATGATCTGCACTTTCTCCACCGTGATCAGTCCGCCGCAGCTGGATTCCTCGAATAGCTCGTTCAACTTCGGCAGAAAAGCGTTGATTTTGGCTTCATCATCGGTGATTTCGATGATGACCGGCATATCCGAGGACAGGTCCAGTATCTTGGCGGTCCTGATCCGGCTGTTGGGCCCGTAGGAGAGGATGCCGCGCCAGGCCGTTGCGCCGGCAAGTCCCATGGTCTTGGCTTCCTTCACGATGGCTTCATAGAGCGGGATGTGATGCACCTTGTCGGACTCCCCGATGAATATCCGGAGCAGTTTTGCTTCGCCTTTGAGTTCCATAAATACACCTACGCTTTCACGATAAGCCTGATTCCGAGCGTTCCCAGCCAGAACATTATTGCACATCCAGCCAGTGTCATAAAGAGATACCCTGAGGCATAAAGATACTCCGATTCCTGCACCAGTTGGAACATCTCATAATTGAATGTGGACATGGTTGTGAACCCGCCGCAGATGCCGGTTGCCAGGAACAGCCGTGCGGAGGGGGTTAACAGTTCGGTTTCCGTGGCCAGCGCCGTCACAATGCCAATCGTAAAACAGCCGAGGAGGTTGGCCCATAGCGTTCCATGTGGGAACGTGATCGAATACCGTTGCCCCATCAGGCTGAGGAGATACCTCAGCGCCGATCCTATGAACCCCCCGGTTCCGACGAATAAGATTGGCATTAGTGTCTTCATTAAATCTTTCAGGAACGCTGCCCTTGACAAATGAATTCTGGCCTCAGGTTAGAGAAGCCGTGCGGTCAGGTCAAGGGGTTTCGATGCGGAAGCGTTTCCGCCGCCTTCACACTTGCATTTTTATTTTGCTTTCTGCATCTTGTGCGCATGGATGCGCCTGTTCATGCCGATTTATCCGGACGGAAGACGTTACGCGATGTGCTTGAAGCGGCCGCCGGAGCCGCCAGCCAGCGGGGTGTCCGGTTTGTATCGCCCCAGGGGCTCTCGCCGCTCCTCGGTTACCGTGCTTTGTTACAGGCGGCGGAGGCTGTGGCAACACAGTTGGCGGGCGAGTCATTGCGTTCCGGTCAGTTTGCATTCCTGCTGTTTGGCAATCCTGAAGAGTTTCTGAAAGTCTTCTGGGGCTGTGTGCTGGCCGGGGTCGTGCCGGTTCCGCTCGCTCTGGCGCCCTCATATCGTTCGCGGAACAGTGTGCTGGAGCGGATGATTGCGTCCTGGCGGCTGGTCCCTGATGCCCCGGTCTTGTGTGGTGCGGAGGATGCGGCGCACATCCGGGAGGCGTCTGATCTGTACGCGGCAACCCCGCCGCGTGTGCTCGTCATCCGTCCCGGCGGGAAAGGCGGGGGCGGCTACGTCCGCTGCCCGCTGGATGCCGATGCACCGGTGGTCATGATGCTCACCTCCGGCAGCACCGGCGGTCCGAAAGGCGTGCTGCTGTCGCACCGCAATGTGATTGCCCGCTCGGAAGGGACGAGCCGGGTCAACGGGTTCACCAGCACCGATGTTTCCTTCAACTGGTTTCCGTTCGACCACGTGGGTGGCCTGGTCATGTTCCACGTGCTTGACGTCTATCTGCAATCTTCACAGATTCACGCGCTGACGAATTCGGTCCTTGAAGATCCGCTGCGCTGGTTTGACTGGTGCAGCGCCCATGGGGTGACCATCACCTGGGCACCGAATTTTGCCTTCAGCCTGATCAACGCCCGGTCCGCGGATGTGGCCGCGCGGCAATGGGATCTTTCGCGCCTGCGCTTCATCATGAATGCCGGTGAGGCCGTGGTGCCGGGCACGATGCGGCGGTTCCTGGAAATCATGGAGCCGCATGGGCTCCCTCCGGAGTCTGTGGTGCCGGCGTGGGGGATGTCGGAAACCTGCTCGGCGGTTTTTTACAACCGCAGCTTCAGCCGCCGCTGCATTGCGGACACGGATACATCGGTTTCAGTGGGTGAACCGCTTCCGGGCACGGAAGCGCGTATTGTCGATGAAGATGGAAACCCTTTGCCGGAGTGCCGTACCGGGCATTTGCAGGTGCGTGGGCCGACACGTTTTCTTGCCTATTATGCCGCTCCCGACCTGACGCGGGCGGCATTCGTGGGGGACGGGTGGTTCCGGACCGGTGACGAGGCCATGATTGAGAATGGGCGCATCACCATTACCGGCCGGAAGAAGGATGAGATTGTGGTGCGCGGCGTCAATTATGCCTCGCATGAGATTGAAGCCGCGGCGGATGCCGTGCCCGGCGTCCGGCCTTCCTTCAGCGCGGCCTGCCAGGTGATTGATCCCGGCACCGGCAGCGAGGATTTTGCCGTGTTCTTTGCGCCTGCCGAACCGGATCCTGCCATCGCGGCGCGGTTGTCGGGGAAAGTCAGGATGGCGGTGCTCGGGCGGGTGGGCATCATGCCCCGTTTTGTTTTTGCCGTGGCGCCCGAACAGATCCCAAAAACATCCATCGGCAAGATCCAGCGCAGCGCCCTGCGGCAGCGGTTCGAAAAGGGTGAATTCAAGGAAGCCGTTGATTTGGCATCCATCGCTGCGGATGTGGATACAGGCGATCCTGTTCTGAACCGTGTCCGTTCAATCTGGGCCGAGGTTCTGGGCGTGGGAAATGTTGCGCCGGACGCCAATCTTTTCGCGCTGGGCGGCGATTCCCTGCGTGCGGCCGGCATTGTGGCCCGGCTGAGGAGTGAATTCAAGGCCGGGGTCCAGCTTGCGCATGTGTTTGACGGCCCCACGCCGGCGGAACTGGCGGCGGTGATCAGGCAGCTGCAGGCCGTACCGGCGTCCGGCACGGGTGAGCTTGGAATTGTGTCCCAACCGCGGCGTGACGGTCCGAACGATTTCCCCATGTCGCCCGCCCAGGAACGGATATGGTTCCTCGAGCGTTTGATGCCCGGGATCCCCGCGTATATCGAGCTGCTGCGGTTTGACTTCACAACCGCGCCGGATCCGGAGCGCCTGCTGCAAAGCTTCCGCGCCATGGTTGCGCGGCATGAAATACTCCGGACGACCTTTCTCTTGCGGCATGGGAATCCGGTCCAGTGCGTGCAGCCGTCCATGGATTTTGAATTCATCGTGCGTGACCTTTCGGCCCATGATGAGAACAGTGCCGAACAGCTTCTGGAAGAAGATGCGCAGCGCCTTTCGCATCTGCCCTTCGATCTGGAGCGCGGCCCTTGTTTCCGTTGCCGGCTCATGGTGTTCAGCTCCGGGCGGGCTTCGCTGCTGTTGGTCATCCACCACCTGCTGGTTGACTCGTGGTCGCTCGGCGTGTTGATGAAGGAGATGCTGGACGGGTATGATCCGTCCATCGGCCGGATTCCATTATCCTTGCAGTATGCCGATTTCGCCTGCTGGCAGAAAGCGTTCCTGGATACTGATGCGTATCGCGCGCAGGAGGCCTATTGGCGGGCGAAGCTTGAGGGCATGGACAGCGTGATGGAGTTGCCCGGTGACAAGCCGCGGCCCGCCCGCCAGACATTCAATGGCCGCCGGACATATTTGAAATTGTCTGCAGAGCTGTTGGAACGGGTGCGCAAGACCGGCGCGCCGGAATCTGCATCGCCGTTCATGGTGATGCTGGCGGCCTTTAATGTGCTGCTCTACCGCTATACCCGGCGGCGGGACGTCGCTGTGGGCATGCCGGTGCTCAACCATAACGACCCGGCGACCGATCCGCTGATCGGCCTTTTTGCCAATACCGTGGTGGTGCGTGTCCCTGTGGATCCGGCGGAGCCCTTCAGCGCCTATGTGAGGCGGGTGCGCACCGCCGTTCTGGAGGCGGTCGCGAACCAGAATGTCCCGTTTGAACGCGTCATTGAGCGACTCGGCATTGAGCGCGATCCAAGCCGGTCGCCGCTGGTCCAGATCCTTTTCCAGTCCATCAACTATCCGGTTGCGATGGGGTCGAGCCCGCGGGTTGCCTACCGCGAATGTGACAACCACACCGCCAAGTTCGACCTGACCCTGCAGGTGGCCGAAACAGAGGGCGGCCTCACATGCATGTGCGAGTACAACACGGACCTGTTTTTGCCGGAGACGGTTGAACGGTTGCTGCACCATTATGAATATCTGGTGGCGCAGGCATGCGGCAATGCTGGTGATCCTGTCCGGACGCTGGGCCTTATGGATGCGGCAGGGCGGCGGGTGCATCTGGCTGCGGGGCAGGGGCCAGTCTCGGGCTGGCGTCCGCGGCAGTGTGTGCATGAGGTTTTTGAGGCGGTTGCGGCCCAGCGTGCCGACCATGTGGCAGTGTACAGCGAGGATGGCAACCTGACATACCGTGAGCTTAACGTTCAGGCCGACCGATTGGCGGCCCGGCTTAGGGCGGCTGGCCTTGGACGTGGCGATGTGGTCGCGTTGTTCCTTGAGCGGCGCGCACGCATGCTGGTGGCCATGCTGGCGGCGGTCAAATCTGGTGCGGCCTATCTGCCTGTCGATCCGGTGTATCCGGACGACCGCGTGCGGTTCATGCTTGAAGATTCCAATTGCGCCGTGGTGTTGACGGAGGCCGTGTTGGCGGGCCGGTTGCCGTCCGCCAGCGCGAGGATCCACGTGGATGAAGAGGCGCCGCAAGATGCGGCAGGCATGCCGGTTGGCGGCAAACAGGCAGATCGCGGGGCGTCGAATCCAGAGGACTTACTCTATATCATTTACACGTCCGGTTCAACGGGCCGTCCGAAAGGGGTCTGCGTGCGGCACCGGAACGTCGTGCATCTGGTCCAGACGGCGTCGATGGTTATCCGGCTTGAAGCGTCTGACACATGGTCGATATTCCATTCCTACGCGTTCGATTTTTCGACATGGGAGATCTGGTGCCCTTTGTTGACAGGGGGATCGGCGGCGATTGTGCCGTTTGAGGCGACGCAGTCACCCCGGCGGCTGGTGAAGCTGCTGCACCGGTTTGGCGTTACCGTGCTGAACCTGACGCCGTCGGCCTTGGGTTTGCTGATGGATGAATTTGCAGATGGTCTCGTGAAAAAAGGAGTTCATCTGCGCCAATTGATTGTCGGCGGCGAGGCGTTTTCTTCCGATCTGGGGCAACGGGTTCTGCGGTGGGGTGTGCCGGTATACAATTTCTACGGGCCGACTGAGTGCACGGTGTGGGCTTCCGCGCAGCGGCTAGGTGAGCCTGCGTTCGGCGGCCGGTATGTGCCCATTGGTCGCCCGTTGCCTGACACGCAACTGCTGGTGCTGGACGATGATGGCCAGCCGGTTCCTGCCGCTTTGACAGGTGAACTGTGTATCGGCGGGGCGGGCGTGGCGGCAGGATACCATGACCGGCCCGAACTGACGGCCGCGCATTTTGTGGCAAACAAATTTTCAACGGATGTGGATTCCCGTATCTACCGGACCGGCGACTTGGTGCGGCAGCGTCCGGACGGTGCGTTTGAGTTTCTCGGACGTGCCGACAGTCAGGTGAAATTCCGCGGGTACCGCATTGAATTGGGTGAAGTGGAGGCGGCGCTCCGCGAGTGTCCGGGCGTCCGTCAATGCGCGGTAGCCATCATGGCGGGGCCTGCCGGGCAGGAGATACTGGCCGGTTACGTGGTCGGCGATGCCTCGGAATCAGACTGCCGGTCCCGTCTGGTCAGTCGGTTGCCGGCTTATATGGTTCCGCAGCAGCTGATGTTCCTGCCGGCGCTTCCGCTCAATGCGCACGGCAAGGTGGACCGCGCGGCGCTGCCGCCGTTGCGTGCGGCGGCGGATCAGGTTGCAATGCCGGGTGCCGATGACGATGTGCTCGCTGAACTTGCCTCCATGTGGAAACAGGTGCTGGGCGTCAAGCGGGTCAATCCGGATGATGATTTCTTTGACCGGGGCGGCACCTCGCTACTGGCCGTCAGCCTCTTTGCGCGGATTCGCGAACGTTGGGACCGTGATCTGCCGCTGGCGGTGTTGTTCGAGGCTCCCACGCTGGGCAAGCTGGCGGCCGCGGTCCGCGAATACACGTGGGCGCCGGACAGTCCCGCGCTGGTGCCGATCCAGACGCAGGGCCGCAGACCGCCCTGGTTCTGTGTGCATGGCGGCGGTGGCCATGTGTTGGTTTATCGGGACCTTGTGCGGCGTCTGGGGGTGGATCAGCCGTTCTATGGCTTGCAGTTGCCGGAGCTGGCATCGCATGCTGAACCGCTCTCGTCCATGAAGACGGTGGCCCGTGTTTATTTGCGCGAGGTCCGCGCCGTGCAGCCGAAGGGACCGTACTATCTTGGCGGCGTTTCCTATGGCGGCGTGATCGCCTATGAGATGGCGCGGCAGCTGATTGCCGAGAACGAGACGGTCGCGTTGCTCGTCATGTTTGATACATACGCACCCGGATATCCCCGCTACCCGGCGCGCCGCCACCGCATTCGCGAAGCGCTGCTTGCAGCCTGCTTCTCGATGGAGCATCACATCCGCGGATTGCTGTGGCTGGATCCGGCCGCGCGCTGGCGCTATCTTGGCGCCTTTATGCAGCGGACGGCCCGCCGGTCGTTTTATCCGTTTGAAGATGTCTGGCGATTTTTCAAACGCGGGTGTTTCCGTCTCACGGGCCGGGCGTTGTCATTGGCGTCCTATGAGGCCATGGAGGAAGCCCTCAAAACCTACACATTGGAGTCGTATCCGGGCCGCCTATTGCTGTTCCGGGCCAACCGTCAGCCGCCGGGGGCATTGCCCGACCCGACATTGGGATGGGGTCCTCATGTGCAGGGCGGGATCGATGTGGTTGAAACACCGGGCTACCATGCGGACATCATTTCCGAGCCGCGCCTCCGGTTCATGATCGATGAGCTCCGCACACGGCTGGCAGCGGCGCAGGTTGCTGCTTTATCCCCTAAGATGTGATTTCAGTCTCACGGTATCACCGCCGCCAGCGTATCCCGTATGGAGGTGCGCAACACCAGATCTGCCCGTTGGTCAAGATGGGTGGGTGTGTGATTGATGATGACGATCCGGCATCCCGGCATGCAAAAATCCGGCAGCCCTGCGGCGGGATAGACAGTTAGCGAAGTGCCGACGATTATCAGTAGTTGCGCGATCGAGACGGCGGTCCGGGCGCCGCGGAAGATGGGTTCTGGCAGCTCTTCGCCGAAAAAAACAATGTCGGGCTTGAACACGCCGCCACAGGGGTGGCGGGGGATTTTGCCCGCGATGATCTGCTCCTGGAGTGTCGCGGTCTCCACCACGCTACCGCAGTGCTGGCAGATGCTGTATTGAAGGTTGCCGTGCACCGGGAACACGACCGGCGAACCGGCCTGCTGGTGGAGCAGGTCGATATTCTGGGTGGCTACGGTCACTCGTTTGTTTCGCTGTTGTGCCAGCCGCGCGATGGCGTGATGCCCGGCATGGGGTTTGGCCGCGTTGAGCGCGGCATAGAAGGAGCGGGCGAAGGTGTAGAAATATTCCGGCTGGCGGCGGAAGGTTTCGATGTCAAAGACATCCTCGCTGACCGTGGTGTAAAAGCCGGTTGGCGAGCGGAAATCCGGAACCCCGCTCTCGGTGGACATGCCCGCGCCGGTCAGGAAGGTGATGTATTCGGCATCCTGCATCCATTGGCGCAGGGAATCGAGCGCGGCGGCATCTGCGGATGTGTTCCGGTTCTCAGGCATGGTTGCGCAGTTTCAGTTCCAGCGGGTGCGGGTTCAGGTAGGACTGGTCGGCCAGGTATTTCACATCGTATTTGCGGATGAAATGCCTGAACAGCGTGACCGGCACGATCAGGGGGAGTTGCTCGCTGCGGTAATCTTCAATCACGCCCAGCAGTTCGTGCCGCTCGGCGCTGTCCAGCAGGTCGCGGAAGTAGCCCAGCATGTGCTGCAGCACGTTGACCTGGCGTGGCACGGTGGCGTGTTCCGACATGGCTTCCAGCAGCCGTTGCTCATAGGTGGCCAGCTTGGCGGGCAGATCGTCCGGCTTCATTTCAGCGATAAGCCGCCCCAGTTCATGCACCGTTTCCGGCGCGTGGGCCATGAGCAGCAGCTTGTTGCGGCCATGGAAGGTCATCAGGACCGCGATGGTTGGAGCCTGCAGCACGTCGTCGCGGAACCGCTTCAGGGTGAAGACGCGCTCGATGAAGTTTTCTCGCAGGTCGGGGTCCTGCAGCCGGCCGGCCTCCTCGACCGGCAGGAGCGGAAAGGCCCGGGTGAAGGCCTTGGCCCATAGCCCGCTGGAGAATCCGGTGACCTGCCCGTCATCATTGTAGACTTTGACATGGAAAAGGCCGCTGCTGGGTGACTTGGCTTTGAAAATGAAGCCGCATAACCCCTCGCTTTTCAATTCTTCGACACGCTTCGCTGCCCATATCTGCATTTGTTCGGTGTGGTCAATACGGGTTTCACGCGTCAGCAGCCGCGGGTTTTCGGCATCGCCAACCAGCCGCATGGCTTCCCGTGGAATCGACATGCCGCACTCCACCTCGGGACAGACCGGGAAATATTCAAAGCAGCGGCCCAGCGTGTCGGTCAGGTAGCGGTCATGCTGGTGCCCGCCGTCATAACGCACGTTTTCGCCCAGCAGGCAGGAACTGATGCCGACCTTGATTTTTTGCATGGATCTCCCTTGTTGTGTTTCAGCTTACCATAACAAATTTTGATTGGAAGATTAATGCGGCGGCTCATGGTAATTTAAGCAAGCCGTCACGTGTCCGGTGGTAAGAATGCTTGCGTTTGCAGGAGGTTTGCGGTATGAGGCTCTTTAATTTTCTTCACGGGCCCATAGCTCAGTTGGTCAGAGCGGAGGACTCATAATCCTTTGGTCGTAGGTTCGAGTCCTACTGGGCCCATTTTTCATTTCACACACGGTCACATGGCGGAAAACAGGGTGCGGCACATGAACAATAGACATCTGGTTTTCATGCTGGTGATGATGGCCGGCATCGGATTGATTTTCACCGGCTGCAGGATTGTCCCTGGGAAAGCGCCGGTGTTTACCGGTGCCGGCGTCGGCGGTCTTGTTTTGAAGGTGGGGCCCGCAGTTCCGTTGGCGGATGGAGTGCAGACGCAGCCGGGTGATTTGTATGTGGAGCCCTCCACGCTGCATTCCCTCGGGTTTGAATGGAATATCATCGGTGACACCAACCGGAACGGCTGCGTCAAGGTGGCGTACCGCAGGATGGGGGAATCTACCTGGCGCGAAGGGATGGACCTGTTGCGGATTGACCGCGAGATCGTTTTTGGTCTTAAAAGCTTTGCCGATAAGGATACTTATGTCTGTGGCAACCTCTATGCGGGCAGCATCCTTTTCCTTGATCCCGCCACGGCTTACCAGGTGCGGCTGACGATGCAGGATCCTGATCAGGGGATCTCGGACCATGTGGTGGCGGAGAAATATCTGTGCGTGGCCACCAAGACCCTGCCGGTGATGTGGGAAGGCGGCCACCGTCTGCATGTATACCCTGCGGGCTTTGCCGGTGTCCGTGAACAGCCGTCATTCGAATCGTTGGACAAGGCGGATGCGGCTGCGACGGCGGGCGATCGGATACTGCTGCATGCGGGTGGATATACCGGTCCGTTTATGTTCCGCAACAGCGGCACGCGCGGGCGTCCGATTGTCATTTGCGCGGCGGGTGACGGGCCGGTGGTGATCAGTGGCGGCAGTCCTGTGTTTGCCATGGTGCCGGGCAATTACCATTGGATCCATGGGTTGACGTTCCGTGCGGAGAAGGTCGCGGTCCGCTGCAAACAGCCGACCATTGGCCTGACCGTGACCCGCTGCCGGTTTGAAGGCGTGCAGTATTGCGGTGTGCAGACGGATCATCAAAGCCGTGATGCCTACATCGCCGATAATGAATTCATCGGCACGGATGGCACATGGCATGACCGCGGCAAAGGTCGGCCTTACAAGGCGGTATGGATCGGCGGGCAGGGGATGGATATCTGCTACAACCGTGTGCGCAATGAATGGGATGGTTTGAGCGTGTGTGGCGGCGGGGTGCCGCCTCTGGATGCGTTTGATGAAAAGCTGAGCGCAATTGATTTCTACAATAACGATGTGGCGCAGATCGTCGATGACAACGAAGCGGATGCCGGCCAGCACAATATCCGATTTTTCAACAACCGGTTTACGGACACCTATGTGGGGTTGAGCGCGCAGCCGGTTTATGGCGGGCCGTGCTATTTTGTCCGCAACCTGCAATATAACGTCAAAAGCGGCAAGGTCTTCAAGCTGAACATCTGGCCGGCGGGCGTTCTGATTTACAACAACACGACGGTATCCGGTTGCCGCGAGCGGGAGCCGGGGGTGGCCTATCTGAACCGTGGCTACTGGAACACGCACATCAAAAACAATGTCTTTCTC
>Ga0118677_10001231_pt1 | contig 54945 bp, 55 predicted proteins | sample AliMusrvi5mmetaG_FD_86154 | JGI IMG/M metagenome (GOLD analysis project Ga0118677, IMG submission 86154)
ATCTTCTGTTCCCTTTTGTCACTATCCGGTTTGTTTACCTTCAATTAATTCAACATACACGAAATATTCTTTTCTTAAAAAACTGCCTAATGGAAATTATCGGGCGGACGCAAGGCCCGCCCCTACAATAACAGGGCAAACGGATTTTATATTAATAGAGGGCAGAACTAATCTATTTTTATATTTTTCCGATGATCCCTCCTTTGACAAAGGAGGGCTAGGGAGGATTTGCAGTGCTGGTTCTTTATTTACGGCAAATGCCCCTATTTCCCCCTTTGCAAAGGGGGAGTAAAGACATAAGAGCAAGGGGATACAGCTGATGAATTATTTTTCGGGGGTGGAATATTTTTTTTGCAGTTCGGATTGGCGTTGTTTGGCTTGCTGGATGCGCTGATTGAGGACTGCTGATTTCTGTTGTTTGAAATAGCTTTTTAGCTCTTCGCGTTTTTGGGATTGGCTTAGGGCGGGGTTAGCGGCGGTTTTCTCGAAGAAATCCATTATTTCTTGATTTTTGTTATCAAGAATCAAAACATTTTCTTTATACAGGGCATCATGCGCCTTCAGCAAATCCGACTGGTCTGCAACGCTCATCTGAGCCGCTGCCGCTAAACGGTCCGAGAGGAAGACCATATCGTCTTCATGAAGCTTCCGGCGAAAGGCCTCGTTTTCCCGAAAAAGGTTTAAACGATTTTCTTCAATGGCCTTTGTTTTGTTCGCCGGCGACATGGGTTTAAGGTCTGCGCGGAATTTTCTTTGAGCAATCTTTAATTCACGGTGATGCTTTTCAATAACTGCTTGTTTGCTCTGTTGAAAACTGCTGTCCTCTTGTTGCTGTTCAACCTGACCGCCTATCGCTATAGATACGCACACAAGTAATGCTATGGCGGCAATCGTCTTTGAGATGTTCATGCGTATCCCGCCCGGACGGGAACAGCTATTTCTTTTTATTGCGGCGCACTTCTTTCATTCCCTCTTTAAAACCCTTCACCGCATCTTTGACCGTCCCTTTTACTTGCGCGGTTATTCTTTTAGCTTCCGTCTTCACGCGGTCTTGATTCTTTTGTGCGTCTTCGGCGGCCGCTCTCATTTTCATAAAAGCGGTTTTTGCTGCCCCCTGCACGGTGGCTCCCATCTTTTCAATTTCTCCGGCAGTTTTTACCACAGCTTCCCGTACTTTTTTGGTGACTTTGCTTTCGGCAGGCCTCATATCAGTATTCCTCTTTTCGCTTCCATCGCTAACGGCTATCGGGCTGAGGCAACTCCCATGGCATGCGCTTTGTTCATGAACTTTTTTTTCGTTTTCTCACTGCTTTCCATTCCGCCGGCGCTGAGCGAGGATACATCTGCGCAACCAGCATATTTACAAAAACGCTCAAGAGCATTTTTTGCGTGGCGCGTGTGCCCGAATATAACATTGCGCGGATACGAGACTCCCGTGGACAGCAAAACAGCGCCCTTTTTTCCCTTGACGGATTTATTGCGCGGCTGGGGGCCCCGCGGGCCGATGAACAGCAACGGCACGCATCGCTCGATAAATTTCTTCATGACCGCTGTTTCTGACTGGCAATACACGGGGCTGGCGAACACAATGCGATCCGCCTCAAGCATCGCCGGAAGAACCTCGTCCATGGCGTCGCCAAAGGGACAGGTCCCCAGCTTTTTACCGTCTTCTTCGGTACATTCATTGCATCCGTCGCAAAATTTGAATTTCAAATCACGCAGGGTGATAGTTTTTACTTTCATCCCTCTTGTTTTTGTCACGAGCCCTTTGAGAAAACTGTCGATCAATGCGGCAGTCATGCCGTCTTTTTTGTACGAACCGTTAATCACCAAAACTTTCATTTTTCCCTCTCTACCTTACCGGCGCAGTGCGGCGATAAACAAAAAGCCACCACAAGGTGGCCCGCGGCATTGCCCGTCAATTATTCGCGGATAGTACTCCCTTAATCATCAACTTATTATACTATTTTCAAACCCTCAAGGCAAACGGAACGCTATGCTATACTTCACTGAAAGGAGACGGATAGCTCACAGTTCCGGCGGCGTTCTCTAAAGCGCCGGGGATAAGCTCAATGGCCATCACAACATTGTCAGTCGCCTCAAATGGCACTTTGATATTCCATCTGCCGGCAGGCATAAAACCAAATTGCGGATAGTATTCAGGATGTCCGACAACAACAACGGAACCGAACCCCAGCTTTTTTGCCTTGCTTAGTCCAACTTTCACCAGTTTACTGCCAATACCTTTTTTTTGATAGGCGGGAAGCACCGATATCGGCTCCAGCGCCAGCGTGATGGTTCTTTTATCTCCCTCAACTATAGCGACTGGATACATAAGCACATGGCCGACTACTTTGTCGCAATACCGTCCCACCAGAGAAAGTCCGGGAACGAACTCCGGGGTTTTTCTGAGCGTGTCGATAAGCAGTGCCTCGTTGTTCCTGCCAAAAGCTTTGTCAATCAACTGATAAATCGCCTTGTAATCCGGTTCTTCTTCTGGTCTGATGTCTATTTTCATATTTATTGTCCTTTCCGCGGCGCCGTGTATGAGAATGTATCTAAATCAATATATACCCCTGACTGCGTAAGCCCCTTCATGGTTACCGTGGCTGAATTGCCGGTAATCTCAACTACCAGATAGCCGAATTTTTCCGCATGAGCAACACCTTTAACCGATTTTTCTCGATATTTCCCGCCCCATGTCCGCAGGGGAGCGCCGGCAGTACCGACGGTAAACTGATGCAGCCATTTTCCGGGCTCAACAGCCACCCGCGCGTGATCATACCAGTGATCATGCCCACAAAAATACATAACGCCACCGGCATTTATAATATCTTTGGCGAACCGGTCGCGTTGAACGGGATTGACCGGCATGCCGTCTTTGTGGGCGGTTATGCCCGCTGCATCGTAGGCCGGCTCATGAGCGAAAACAAAAACAAACGGACGCGTATTGCCGGCAAGCTGCGTTTCAAACCATTGGATATTTATCTGATGGCTCAAGCCGGGGCGGTACATATCGAGACCCGCGATAAACGCGTTTCGCCAAACAAATGAGTAGGTCATATTATTTTCTTCGACGGGGCCGGTAGCAGGCAGTGCGTACGCGCCGGCGAAAACCGCATTCCACAAAGCATTTGACCGAGGCATATCGTCTTCGAGTATATCATGATTGCCACGCACCGGATACACTTTAATTCCGCGCGACAGGAGGGGTTCCATGAACTGCGCACGCCAATTGATAAGCGCATCGGACATTGCCTTTTTATTGCGGCCTCCCGTTATCAGGTCCCCGGTGAACAGAACAAATACAGGGCGTTCATTGATGATAGCCGGTATCAATTTTTTGACCACTGCCTCGTTAATACCCTTATTGACCCCCCGGCTGTCGCCGAGAACAACAAATTTCCAGGGTGCAGTCGAAGCGGATACTTCGGCTGCGGGCGCACTAATCGTTAATGCGCCCAGCAGTACAACGGCAATCAGCGGAACAATGATAGCACAGCATTTGTTTTTCATAGCATCAGTATAGTAATTTCAGATATATTTGTCCCCGCGACTACCATGCCATCCCTGGTGCGGACATGCCGACGGGGTGATGTTTCCGTTCACCGCACCGCTCATCCGCGGGGATGAAATTTTTTGTGTATTTCCTTCAAACGGTCCTTATCGACATGGGTATATATCTGTGTTGTTACGATAGAACTGTGCCCCAGCATTTCCTGAACAAACCGCAGGTCAGCGCCGCCGGCAAGCAGATGCGTGGCAAAACTGTGGCGCAGGACATGCGGCGTCATATTCTTGGTTATTTTTGCGGTGCGGGCATATCCCTTAAGTTGCTGCCAGAATGCAACGCGGGACATTTTTTTCCCCAGCCGGCTCAAAAAAAGCCCGGTCTCCTGAGGATACTTATGCAGGCGAAGTTCCAGGTACTGTTGCACCTGCAACAACGCTTTTTTCCCCACCGGGACAATCCGTTCCTTATTGCCCTTGCCGATAACGCGGACATAGCCCAGCTTCATGTCGAGATTGTTTAATTCAAGCGTGACCAGTTCAGAAACGCGCAAGCCGGTGGCATAGAGCAACTCCATCATGGCCCGATTGCGAAGGTCCCGCTCGGCGGTACCATCAATGACAGAAAGCAACCGGTCTACTTCGTCGATAGAAAGCATGCCGGGCAGTTTTGCGGGGATGCGGGGCGGAATTAAATGTTCAGTGGGATCACCGGAGAGTATCTTTTCGGCCGCCAGAAACCGGTGATATTGTTTTAAGGTCTCCATCATGCGGTACAGCGACCGCGGCTGAAGTCCCGAGAGTTTTTGTTTCCAGAGAAAATCGGTCAGATCCTGATGGAGGATAGCGGCGCAGTCCTTTTTCTCGGCGGCAAGCCACGCGAAATAGTGTTTAAGGTCGGATCGGTACGCCAGCAGGGTGTTCGCGGCAAGCCCTTTTTCCGCCGACAGATAACTGCAAAACTGATTTAAATAGGTATCAATAACACCCTCACAAATACGGATTGTGTTTGAATTCCTTTTCCAGCACGCAGGCAGACCCGTGTCCGGGCAGAATGGTGAGGAACGGCGACAAGAGACGAAATTTTTTCAACGATGCGTTTAATACCGACTCGTTGCCGCCCGGAAGGTCGCAACGGCCGACTGAACCGCAAAAAAGAGTATCGCCGGTAAACAGCACATCTTCCGTCAGAAGGCAGATGCCCCCCGGCGTGTGCCCAGGCGTATGGATTACCGTAAGTTTCAGCGAACCCAGCGTCAACAACTCGCCGTCGCACAGCGTTTTGTCGGCCGCCGGCGAAGGGGTGCCGCCCCCGAGAGCGATTGACCCGTTCAATACCGGATCAGTCAAAAACGCCGTTTCAGCGGCATGCATATATAACGGCAGAGAAAAAGCATCCTGTATCGCGCGATTGGCGCCGATATGATCCCAGTGCCCGTGTGTGTTGACGATGGCCTTCGGTGAAAGATTATTTTTTTTGATTGCAGCAATGATGACTGGCGCGTCGCCGCCGGGATCAATGACAAACGCTTCGCGGGATACGGCGTCGGCAAAGATGTAGCAATTGGTTTCAAGCAATCCGACAGGAATGGTTATCAATATATATTTCATGCAATCACGCGGACAAGTATCTGCAGCAGGGCGTTGGTCAGAATACCCGCGAGCACATCGTCAATGACAATGCCCCAGCCGCCGGGCAGGTTTTGAGATGAGCGTATCCCTAAGGGTTTGAGAACATCGAAAAGCCGAAACAAAAAGAATGCCGCGGCATACACCGCAAAGGTATGGGGAAGAAACAAAACCGATATCCAGTATCCGACGATTTCGTCGATAACGATACGCCCGTCATCTTTTTTCCCGAAAAATTTTTCCGCGCGCGTCGCCACAGGAATACTCAAGGCGAACACCGCCGCCGTCAGAACAACCGCAATCGGCGTATAATCGAAAAAAAACCATGCCAACAGCATCCCGACCGCACTGCCCCAGGTGCCCGAAGCAATCGGCATATACCCGGACCCGAACCCCGTGGCAATAAAGCGTATCAGAGTGTTCATTCTTTAAAGAGATCTTTGTGGCGGATAAGATAGGTGAGCCCGGAACTGATAGTAAACAAAGTCGCGATGAACATCAACCAAAACGGCAGTTTCACCAGCACCCACGCCAGCGTATACTGAGGTCCGCCGGCATTGAGAATAGTTTCCGGATGCACACCATGGTGATGCAGGGATGAATTGACAATCAAAATCAGCATCAGGGAAATGATAGCGGTAATTTGGGATGTTGTTTTAAATTTCCCCTGCTTGCTGGCGGCAATAATGATATTCTTCGACGCCGCCAGCGACCGGAGACCGGTAATGATGAACTCGCGGGAAATAATAAGGATTACCATCCATGCGGGGATATGAAGTTCTTTGAGCCCGACGAAAGAAATAAGGGCGGCCGATATAAGCAGTTTGTCGGCCAGCGGATCAAGAAATATTCCCAGGGTGGTGATAGTTTTCTGTCGACGGGCGATACGCCCGTCAAAGAGATCCGTCAATGCCGCAATGACAAATATAAGCAACGCAAAAATACGGGTCCAAAAGTTGTCCAGATACATAAACAACACCAGGACAGGAACCAGAGCAATGCGCGCCAGCGTTAATTTATTAGCAAGATTCATATTTTGTCCGCAATTCCTGATGAATCACCAACAACATTCACTACAGTATAGTTCCGATGAGGTCGTATCCGGAAAATCCGGTTATTTTTACGCGGACGAATGTTCCGTTAGATGCCGATCCGGCGGCTCGCACGATACTATCTATCTCCGGAGCTTGAAATCGTGTGCGCCCCGCTACGAACGGAGTTTTTGCATTATATCTTTTTTGTTCCTGCCGTTCAACCAGCATTTCCTCGATTGAACCAATCCGCGCGGCATTATGCCGGCGTACAATCTTTTGTTGCACGCTCATTAATTCCTTTTGACGACTCAGCGCGAGAGCGGCGGGAACTTTATCAAGATATTTTGCCGACGCCGCCCGCGATTGATCGGAATAGGCAAACACCCCGAGATGCTCAAACCATCCCTCGGCAATCAGCGAGCGCAATTGATTAAAATCCTCTTTCGTTTCGCCGGGGAACCCCGTAATAAATGTTGTTCGCACCGCAATACCGGGGACTCGCTTCTTGATGCGTTCAAGTAGTGCGCGGACATGCAGCGGGCGGTGCATCCTCTTTAAAACGGCCGGACTGGCGTGCTGAAGCGGCATGTCGATATACCGGCATATTTTTTCTTCATCGTTCATAACGCCCAGCAGTTCATCGGACACCGTCGAAGGATACGCATAGAGGAGGCGTATCCAGCGGATGGCGGGGATACGCGCCAGATTTGTGAGCAGGTGCGGCAACATCAGACGGCCCGACCGGTCCCGACCAAAAACGGTCACATCCTGAGCAACCAACACCAATTCACGGATACCAATATCGGCCAGCTGACGCGCCTCTGCGACAACAGAACTCATCGAACGGCTGACATACCGCCCCCGAAGCCGGGGAATGGTGCAAAAACTGCACCGGTGATTGCATCCTTCGGCTATGCGCACATACGCACTGGGAAGCGCCGAAGACAAGAGGCGTGTCGCGGAGGATTCCAGAAGTCCCCCCGCTGACCCGACGCAATAGCGGTCTGATGACTCTATAAACGACCCGAGAGAACCAAGCGTACCGGTACCCATAAACCCGTCTACGCCCGGGAACAAGCGCATAATCTGTTTCCCCTCGTCCTGCACAAAACAACCGGTCACGATGACTTTTTTCAGACGCCCGAGCTTCTTGCGTTGCACCAAGGAGCGGATCATGCGCGATGATTCGTTGCGGGCATCGCCGATGAAAGAACAGGTATGAATGACGGCTATATCGGCGTGCGCCAGATCAGTGGTCAAGGAAAATCCCTGCGCTTGCAGTATGCCCGCCATCTGTTCGCCTTCAACAATATTTTTCGGACACCCCAGCGTTATCAATGCAACAGCGGTTGTCATTGGTGTTTTTTGCCTGCCGGAACGGTTGGGGATGAAACGATAACGGGAAAAACTGCGGAGGTCGACTGAGTAGTATCAACAGATTGCACAGCTTGCGGGCGTGGGGAATCAATGATGCTAATTCTTGTTCCTGCTTTGGTTATGACGAGCTGAGCAATGTGAGGAGATGAAATGGGAAGTTTTATTGGTTCGCCGTTTACTTCCACACTGACGCCGGCAGCATGACCGACCACAACCCGGTATCCGGCATTCGCCTGCCATGTTCTCTGCGCCCCGGCAAACATAGTCGATTCCTGAACTATTTTACCGTCAGAAACGACTTTAACCCAGGTGTTTTTAACAGCGGTAATCCTTAATTCGATGGTCGTACGAATGATGGGCGCAGGTACTATCGCAACAGCGGCTACCGGAGACAGTGCCGGTAAGGATTGCGGCAACGGTTTTTGTCCCAACGCAGTACAGGAAAAACAGGAATGCCAATAAAAAACGACTGCAGCAGCTAAGACCAGCAAAACAAGTGTACCGGCAATAATCGTTTTTTTGGTGACCGGCTTTTTGGGGACACTACCTATCAGTGGACGAATATCAAGAGGTTTTTCCGGTACAGGAACGGGGGATTGCACCTGAAGCACTAACGGACCGCCGTCCAACCCTAAAAACCGTGCGTATGTTCGGATAGTCCCCAGGTAATAGACCTCTGCAGGAAACACGGACCGATCATCCGCTTCTATCGCAGTCAGAAAATGCCGTGCGATTCTGGTTTTTAAATGAACTTCTTCCAGCGTCAATTTTTTTAATTCACGCTGTTCTTGTATGATTTTTCCTATGCCGTCCATGTAGATTAGACCTTCCCGATATACCGGAAAGGCACTCCTCCGTTCAGGGAATCTGTATCACTTCCACCCCATCCGGCGCCGTAAAGGTAAATATGCCCGGATCCAAGGGTGTATTTATGCGGTAATTACTGATCGCTATCGATATGGTTACCGAATCTCCGTCGAAAACTGCCCGTTGCGGTAAATATGTCTGCAGGTCGATCCAGACCTTCATCCGCCACGCATCCTTATTGAGGGGCGCCATCTCAACAATAGCCGCCCCACCCTCTTCACCGACAACCGTGACTGCATATTTTTTTCGGATCGCGCCGGCAGTGTGCCCAACTTTGAGTAAAGAGGCCGGAACGACACTGCTCTTTGACCATCTCTTGAAATCATCCATCAGCGCCTGTCGATACTCAGGCGTGTACACCCACACCTTTTTACCGTCTGTAATGATGTCCTGGCGCAGGGGACCGGTCTGTTGGACGACCAGTTTTTCCGGCAGTGCGCTGGAAACGGTCCCGCGCATGACCTGGCGTTCTTTGGTCAGCGAGTACACGATCTCCTGGTTGTAATCAAATACAATTGTTTTGATATTCTTTTCGGCGGCGGACATATGAGCAATAATGTCATCTGCCTTTTTATCAGCCGCGACCGCAGCCGCAGCCATAGCGATGCATACCGTCAACAGAATAATAAATTTTTTCATTCGATTTCCTTTTGTCCGCCCATAGCGGACAGATAGTCGTCTATTTTATCGAAATATATGCTCCAACGGTTGGTGCCTTCGGGCTTATTGATAAACCCTTTTGTCTCAAGAATGCTCAAGAGATTGGTTGCTTTTGACGATGACCCAAAATGCGCTTTGAGCAAATCCTGGGATACCCGCCGGCGTTCTCTGACCAGCGTAAGCGATTCGAGCAATTCGCGAATTTCTTTGTCGTTAGCAGGATCAAAACTGTCGGAGGCGGAAGCCGGCGCAAACAGTTCCTCGTACCAGCGGGGGAAATTCTGTTTGCTGATGAACTCAATGATTTTTTCCGCTTCTTTTACGGAAACAAACGCGCCCTGCAAGCGCGCTAAACGCGATTCGCCCGGCGGCATAAACAACATATCGCCGCGCCCCAGAAGCCCGTCGGCGCCCACAGCGTCAAGGATAACGCGAGAATCGACTTTTGAAGTTGTTTGAAACGCGATGCGCGACGGGAAATTGGCTTTAATGACGCCGGTAATGACATTGACCGAGGGGCGCTGAGTCGCTAAAATAAGATGAATACCGACGGCGCGCGCCATCTGCGCGAGCCGTTGAATGGAATCTTCCACATCCTTGGGCCCCGAGATCATGATATCGGCCAGCTCATCGATAATGACCACGATGTAAAACTCTTTCTCCCTGCCTGACTCCGCCATTTTTTCGTTGTATCCCTCGATATTGCGGACCATTTCCTTGGCAAACTTCTCGTAGCGCAGTTCCATCACGCGCCCTAATTTTTTCAATGCCTCTGCCGCATCCTTTGCCTGCGTAATTATCCCCGCCTGTTCCGCCGGTTTGCGCGGATCATACAAGTGGGGCAGCGATCGGTATATCGGCATCTCGACGCGCTTGGGGTCGATTAACATGAATTTTAGTTCGTCGGGCCGCGCGCGGTACAACAGTGAAATAATTAAACTGTGAATGCCGACGCTTTTCCCCGAACCGGTCGCTCCGGCAATCAGCAAATGCGGCATACCCGACAAATCAGCCACATACGGATTCCCGTCAGTAGTTTTTCCCAGCGCGAGGGTCAATAATGATTTTGATTCCTGAAAATCCTTGTGCGAGAGTATTCCCCGCAGACCGACCATACTGCTTTCTTCATTCGGTATTTCTACCCCGACTGCTGATTTCTCAGACACCGAAACAACACGGACCGACGGCGCCTTCATCGTCAAAGCAATATTATCGGCCAAAGCAGCGACCGACTGAATCTTGATACCCGGCGCCAGTTCCATATCGTAGCGGGTTACCACCGGACCGGGAATTATCTCGATGACCTTGGCGCTGATATTAAAATCTGCCAGCGTTTTTGTGAGGAGTTCCGCGTTCGCCAGATGGCGGTCCCGGGAGTGTGTTTTATTTTCCACATCAATGGAAAGGAACTCAAACGGCGGAAGCTGATAGGGTATCAAACTCGTGTGCAGAGGTTGGACAGCCCCCGTTTTTGCGGCGAGAGGCGTTGTTTTCACCGGCGTCGGACGCACGGCTGGCATTGAGGACATCGCCGACGAAACAGTCGGTGCTACCGGGGTTATTATTTTCGGAGCGGGATTAGCATCAATTTTTGACGCACGGGGTTCGTCGGTGCGCACGATTCGTATTGGTGCGGGCGCGTTCTTTTTGAGCGTCGCACGGGCATTCTGCCACTCGGTGTAATCGGCTGCCAGCGTATGCCACAGCGTGATAACCAATGCCCGAAACGAGAACCGCAAATAAATGCTCAGCACAAAGAAAAAAATTGCCGCGATAACACCCACGGCAAGGTATCCGCCGAACAACCGATAAAAAAGAGGATTGAGTTTCAGACCGACCCAGCCGCCAAAATTGACTGCATACGCCTGTGTGCCGAAAACGGACAAAAATGCGGCACCAAGACAAACAAGCACTACCGCCCAGACAACATCAAGCCGCCAGCGGGGATGATACGATTCCGCCTTGATGGACATAACGCCCATCCATATCAAAACGCCTGACACCAAAAACGACGCCTGTCCGAATATGAACATAAAAACACGGTAAACAGCCAGGCCAAGCACACCTGATTGTCCGGGGACGACAAGGCAGTACATAAGTAAAAATGACAAAAGAAAAAGGAGCAGTCCCTTAATTTCTCCGGCATGACTGGTTTTTGGTTTTGAGGTCCGCGCTCGTTGGACAGTACGCGCTCTATAGATCATGGTTGGAAGGGGGCTCTGCGCCGAAAATACAGAAATGAATACACGACGGTTATCGCAACGAAACTTTAAAGGTAAGTCCGTCTTCAGTTATCAGTACTTTTTGTTCACGGGAAAGCCATCCGAGTGAAAAACATAACAACCGGTTGGAAATACCCAGCGACGCTTTCAGTTTAATGGCGCTGGTTTCGCCGTTTTCATTGATATAATTCCATATACTGCCGGCGGTGAGGCCAATAATTTCATCCATCGCCATTACGCTCTTTCTATTTGAAACAGATCCTGGTTCGCCGTGATTGCTTTGCCGTTCTCAACGAGAATCTTGACGATCTTCATTTTTCCGTCAGCTTTTATTTCATTCATGACCTTCATGGCTTCCACAATACACAATGTTTTTCCCGTATCCACCATATCCCCCTCCTTAACAAACGGCGGGGAACTGGGGCTGGGCGAGCGGTACAACATGCCCATGATAGGTGATTGGACCGTCTCGCCGGAATATTCCTGCTTAACGGATACATCTTCGGGTGAAACAGTCGCAGACGCCGCAACTGCCGGAGCAGAAACCACCCGCGTTGAGATGTGGCCTTTGCGTTTGAGATGAATGCGCGCGTCGGGATCGGAAATTTCAAGTTCTTCGATCTTTTCGTGCTTCATTATCTCAAAGAGCTCACGCACTCTGTCTATCATATTACCCTGCGTAAGCGGCGGCCCGTTGTGATCGGTCGTATTTTTCATCGCTATCGCTCCTACCCATTGCAACTCAGGAAAATATAAACTCTGGTATTATTTTTTTTCGAGCAATACTGCCTTGTGGCTGAGGTTGACGCGGCCCTGGCCGTCGATTTCGATGCATTTGACATCAAGCTCGTCGCCTTCATGCACCACATCCTCAACCCGTTTCACATGTCCTTCGGCCAACTGAGAAATATGTACCAGGCCTTCTTTGCCGGGCAACACTTCAACAAACGCGCCGAAATTCATCAACCGCGTCACGCGGCCATGATAAATCTTGCCAACTTCAACTTCGACGGCAAGCATTTCAACCATCTCACGCGCTGCGTCGACCGCTTTTTTATCCGTGCTGGAAATAAACACGCGGCCATCTTCTTCAATATTGACCTCGGCACCCGATTCTTCCTGGATGCGGCGGATGTTCTTGCCGCCCGGCCCGATGAGTTCGCCGATTTTTGCCTGCGGTATCATCACGGTCACCATACGCGGCGAGAAGGCCGAAAGGTCCGCACGGGGCGTGGCAAGCGATGATTCCATGGTATCAAGAATATTCAACCGTCCCACGCGCGCCTGTTCCAATGCCTTCGCCAGTATGGCGGTGGTTATTCCCGCAATCTTTATATCCATCTGCAAAGCCGTGATACCTTTGCGGGTACCGGCTACTTTAAAGTCCATATCTCCGAGATGGTCTTCCATCCCCATGATATCCGTCAGGATCGCGTAATCGTCGCCTTCTTTAACCAATCCCATCGCTATACCTGCGCATGACGCCTTCAACGGCACGCCGGCGTCAAACAAGGACAAGGAACCGCCGCAGACAGAAGCCATTGACGACGATCCGTTTGACTCAAGGATGTCGGAAACAATGCGAATCGTGTACGGAAATTCTTCGGCGGTCGGCAAGAGCGGCAGCAACGCGCGGCGCGCAAGCATGCCATGACCGATTTCGCGGCGGCCGGCCGAGCGTTCCGGTTTCGGTTCACCGGTAGCAAACCCCGGGAAGTTATAATGAAGGAGAAAGCGTTCTTTGTATTCTCCACCCAAAACATCCATCACCTGGCTGTCGCGCGGTGTGCCCAGCGTGGTTATTACCAGCGCCTGCGTCTGACCGCGGGTGAAAAGGCTCGATCCGTGCGTCCGCGGGAGAATGCCGGTCAAACAGGTAATCTGGCGAATCTCGTCAAGCTTCCTGCCGTCGGAACGAATGCGCTTCCCGAGTATCAATGCCCGGGCTTTGCGGTAAAATATATCTTCCAGAACGGCGCCGATGGTGGCGCCTTGATCGGGAAACTGCACCAGGACGGCGGCAGTTATTTCTTTTTTTGCCGTATCCCATGCGATATCGCGGCTTGATTTTTCGGCAATCGTGACAATCTGTTCCGCTTTCGGCACGCCGAGCTTTTCGACTTCACTGCGCAAAGAGGCATCAATGGCCGGTTCCACCGGAGTCATTTTCGCTTTGCCGCGGAAAGTCAGCTGAAACGCGCACAATTTTTTAATTTCAGCGTGGGCAAGGTTCAACGCTTCAAGCATCTCGGTTTCAGACAATTCCTTCGCGCCCGCTTCAACCATCGCCAGGGCGTCCTGCGTTCCGCTGACCACCAGGTCAAGATCGCAATTTTCCTGTTCCGCAATAGTCGGGTTAACGATAAGTTTTCCGTTAAGCCGCCCGATCCGTACCGCCGATATCGGCGTAAAGAACGGAACATCGGACAACATCAGCGCGATTGACGCGCCGTTAAGAGCTATAACATCGGGGTCGTTCTCGTTGTCGTAGGACAACAGAATCGCCACCACCTGCGTATCGTTATGCCACGCTTCAGGGAACAGCGGGCGGATACTGCGGTCTATCAAGCGGCTGACGATGATCTCGCCATCGCGCGGCCGTGTTTCGCGTTTAAAAAAACCGCCCGGAATCTTTCCGGCGGCATAGGTCCGCTCGCGGTAATCAACCGTCAGCGGTAAAAAATCGCAATTTAATTTCGGCGTCCGGGAAGCAACCACATTTACCAGAATCGCTGTGTCGCCCATACGGACCAAACATGAACCGTTGGCCTGTTTTGCCATCAACCCCGTCTCAACCGTCAGGGTTTTCCCTGCGATGTCTATTGTTTTCTTTTCGATATTCACGCAATACTCCTTTTATTTTCTCAACGATAATTTTTCAATGATTGTCTTGTAGGCGGACTGTTTGTGCTTCTTGAGGTATTCCAATAAACGGCGGCGCTGGCCGATAAGTTTAAGGAATCCGAAGCGAGAACCAAAATCCTTGGGGAACTTCTTGAAATGCCCCGCCAAATAGTTGATGCGCCCGGTCAAAACCGCTATCTGTACTTCGGGCGATCCGGTATCGGTACCGTGCGTCTTAAATTCCTCTACAATCGTTTTCTTGTTGAATTCCATCTTACTTCCCCTTTCGTGTGTGTTCCATTTTTATTTTGTAAATGATACTAAATTGCGAGAACAAAGTAAATACCGCCGTTAGCGGAAAAAATGCCGCGCGGCAAGAACATCGGCAGCCAGCTGATTCATCAATTCTGCTTTATTTTTGAAGCGTATTTCGTTGCGAATATGCTTCATAAGATATACGCGCGTCGGTTTATCTTCCCACACACCGGAAAAATCGAGCAGATGAAGTTCAGGAACAATCGTTTCCGCGATATTAAATGTAGGGCGCGTGCCGATGTTGATGACGCCCGGCAGCCACAGTCCGCCCTGGCTCGCGCAGCACAGATACACGCCGCGCGGAATTATTTTCCCCGGAGCCGTCGCAAGATTGATGGTGGGAAACCCCAGCGTCCGCCCGACGCCCCGCCCGCGTTCGGGCATACCTTCAAAAGAATATAACCGGCCGAGCAATTTGTTGGCGTAGGACACCTGCCCCCGCAGCAACAATGTCCTAATGCGCGAAGACGATATGACCGCGCGATGATAACACACCGGCGCAACGACACTCAATTGAATGCCCAAATCTTTACCGTTGTCTCTCAGCCAGTCAACGGTCCCGTGCCGCGCGTGTCCAAAGGAAAAATTTCTGCCGACAACGATATGACGGGCGTGCAGCGTCTCACTGAGAAAATCATTGAGAAAGGTAATGGCTGACTGTTTGATTAAGGCGTCGTCCACCGGCACGATTATGACTTCGTCCAACGAAAACTGCGTCAATAATTCTTGTTTTTCCTCGACGGTCGCCAACACGCCGGGAACCGCGCGCACCGGGCGTTCCAAAGCAACCACCACGCTGCGCAAATGACGGCGGCGGGCAATGACTTGCAAGGACTGCAGCAGCGAGCGGTGCCCGCGATGCAGTCCGTCAAAAGTACCAATGGCAACCGCAGTATCATTCATGTTCATTGGCAACCCTCTATCGGCTGAGCATGCGTACACAGTTCTTCGCGAGACAGAGTATTAATCGTAGCTCCGTCAAGCGCATTTGTTATCGAATATATTCCAATTTTCTCACGGCAGAGTTTCTCAATGGTCCCGCCGCAACCGAGAGCGGCACCAATATCTTCAGCCAGCGTCCGGATATATGTCCCGCGGGAACAATCCACAACTATTTCAACCAAAGGATCTTCAAAACGGACACAATCTATAGCGGAAATATGCACCGACCGGGGGGCGCGTTCCACCGTTCGCCCTTCGCGGGCAAGATCGTAGAGACGCCGGCCGCCCCACTTAAGCGCCGAATACATCGGCGGTATCTGCTCAATATCGCCGACAAAACGTGCGGCAACAGCCCGAATTGCATCAAACGACAGGTGTGCGGTATCCGCGGTAGCGGTTACTGCGCCGGTTATGTCGCCTGAATCAGTTTTTGTCCCTAGCCGGACAACGGCGCGATAGGTTTTCGGCATTGCCATAAAATCAGCTTGACGCCGCGTAGCCGTGCCAAAAACCACCACCAACACGCCGGTCGCCAACGGATCAAGCGTCCCGCAATGGCCGACCCTTTTTACCTGCATAACGCGTTTGATATTTCTGACGACGGTAAACGAAGTGATTCCTGAAGGTTTATTGATAACAAAAAAACCGGATGCCGGATCGGTCATACCCCTTGTTTCACCACGAAATCAATGATCGTTTTTTTAACCGAGGATAGCGTCCCCGTCAGGGTGCATCCGGCGGCTTTTTTGTGTCCGCCGCCGCCGAAATGATGAGCCACCGCATTGACATTGAAAGTACCCCGCGCACGCAAACTTACCTTTATCTGACCCTTTACTTCGGTCTCGCGCAGGAGCACACCAACGACAACCGCAGGCATCGTCATCGCAAAATTGATAATCCCGTCAGTTTCGGTCACATCGGAGCCGGTGCGCCGGTATGAGGAGCGGGGAATAGTCATCGCAGCAATTTTTCCATCCGCCGTTTTTTCCAGCGTCAACAGGGTAGATCCGAGCAGATGCAAGGACGAAAGGGAATTGCTGGCGTAAAGGTTGTCGTAAATATGATCCGGGACGATGCCGACTTCCAGAAGGCGGGCGCCCATTCTCAGCGCGGACGGCGATGCATTGGCATGCTGAAATTGGCCGGTATCGGTGACCAACCCGACATATAATCCCTCGGCTTCGTTGCAATGAATCGGGATCTTCATAAAAGAAAATAAGTCGAACACCTGCTCGGCGCTTGACGAGGCCGTCGAGTCTAGATAATTGATAGCGCCGAAGGGATTAAAGTCCGCGTGATGGTCGATATTGATAATCGTGCGAACCTGATCAGGCGTTATCAAGTCACCCATGCGGGCCAGATCTTTGCATTCCAAAATAATCGCGCAATCAAACTCCCGGCGGACTTTTTCCGTCACCACTATGCGCCGTGCGCCGGGAATAAAGCAGAGATTCGCCGGAACCTCTTCGCGGCTGTACACAAAAGCTTTTTTCCCCAAACGTTTAAGAAGCGACGCCAACGCCAGCGCCGTGCCGATGGTATCGCCATCGGGCTTCATGTGCCCCGCAATAAAGAAAGTTTCGTAGCGACGCAACGCACGGGCAATATCAGCCAGCGGCCTATTAATTTTCGGGGTTTTCGTCTTCGGGTTCTTTTTCATGGATGGGTTCTTCGGATTTAATTTTTTCAAGAAGCTCAAATATGCGATCTGCCTTGACCGGCGTTTCATCGAACACAAATTCAAGCGTCGGCGTCCGGCGCAAATTCAACCGGACAGCAAGTTCATGACGAATTTCTTTGACAGCCGCTTTGAGTACAACTGCCGTCTTTTGCGTTTCCTCTTCCGTTCCGATGACTGAATAGAACGCCCGGGCAGTCTGAAGATCATCGGTCAGTGTCACCGTGGTGATGGTCGTAAAGCCAATCTCACGATTCTTGATGTCCCTGACTATATTCGCCAATTCCTGCTGAATTAATTCGGCGACGCGCACCGATCTTTTATAGCTTTGCATAATGTATCTGCCTATCCATCTAATGTCGTATTCTTAACTCGAAACTACTGTCATTCCCGAGGGTTTAGTCGGGAATATGGTTTTGGTCTTGTTATTATGTAAATCATATCCCCGATACCATCATTCGGGGATGAGAGTCATGAGATTCAGGGATGACAATCAAGTTTGAATCATTAATGACAACCAAATGTCTTTAATGACAATTCAGATCCGAAATTACAGTTTTCGGGCGATCTTTTCCTGGATAAACACTTCGATGATGTCGCCTGTTTTTATGTCGGAGAAGTTTTCAAGACCGATGCCGCACTCAAAACCCTTCTCAACTTCACGGGCATCATCTTTAAAGCGCCGCAGGGAAGAAATATTTCCTTCAAATACGATGACATTATCACGCAGGAGCCGTGCTTTGCCACCGCGAAGTATTTTTCCATCGATGACCATACAACCAGATATTGTCCCGACCTTGGAAACCTTGAAGGCCTGTTTGACCTGGGCTTTACCGACGACGGTTTCCTTGGTTGATGGGTCAAGGAGTCCTTCCATGGCCGCCTTAACATCGGCGATGATCTCGTAAATAATACGGTATGTCCGGATGCTGACGCCTTCACGGTCGGCAATCTTTGCCACCTGCGCGTCGGGCCGCAAATTGAATCCTATAATCATGGCGTCTGAAGCAGCGCTCAGGGTTACATCAGACTCCGTGATCGCACCGACGCCGCTGTGAATGATCTTCAGGGAAATCTCGCTGGTCGAAAGGCGTTCCAATGAATCAGCAAGCGCTCCCAGCGAACCCTGCACATCCGTCTTTAAAATCATCTTCAATTCTTTTGACTTGCCACTGGAAATATCTTCCAGGGAAAGATGATGCCGCCGCTGATGAGAATCCTCGCGCGTTTTCGAAGCGCGGGCTTCAGCTATCTCGCGTGCCTGCGACTCCTGCTCAACCACCACGAATTTTTCCCCTGCCTGAGGCGGCGAATTGATACCCAGAACTTCAACCGGCGTGCTCGGAGGAGCTTCGCTTAGGCGCTGGCCGTGTTCATCGCTCATCGCGCGAATCTTGCCGAATATGTTCCCCACTACGATATTGTCACCGATTCGGAGGGTTCCCGTTTTCACCAGCAAAGTCGCAACCGACCCACGCTTGGCGTCAAGTTTGGCTTCGATGATAACCCCGCGAGCCAGTTGGTCGGGATTTGCTTTGAGTTCCATCATTTCGGCTTTGAGCACCACCATTTCAAGAAGTCCGTCAATGTTAATGTTCTTGCGGGCAGATATCTCGACCATAATGGTGTCCCCGCCCCAATCCTCGGCAACTAACCCGTACTTATTTAATTCCTGTTTGATCTGCGCCGGCTGAGCGGTCGGCAGGTCGATTTTATTTATCGCCACAATAATCGGCACATTCGCCGCTTTGGCGTGATCAATCGCTTCCACCGTTTGCGGCATAACGCCGTCAACAGCGGACACAACAAGTATCACGATATCCGTTGCCTGAGCACCCCGCGAACGCATAGCGGTAAACGCTTCATGACCCGGCGTATCAAGAAAGGCAATCTCGCCATTTCTCACTTTCACTTTGTACGCGCCGATATGCTGGGTTATCCCGCCCGCTTCACCTTCCGCAACGCGGCTTTTGCGAATTGCATCGAGCAACGAAGTTTTGCCATGGTCGACATGTCCCATGATGGTGACCACCGGCCACCGGGGTTTAAGTTTTGAAGCGTCTTCAACTTCTTCGATGGACTCCTCGTCGGAATACAGCGAGGTAAACTTTGCTTCATATTCGAATTCATGGGCCAAAAGCACCGCAACATCGGAATCAATCCGCTGGTTAATGGTACACATACTGCCCATTCCCATCAGCCTCTTGAGAACTTCCCCCACGCGAACATTCATCTTTTCAGCGAGTTCTCTGACGGTAATGAGTTCGTTAATTTTTATAACACCCTTCATTTTTACCGGTTGAGCAGCCGCAACAACAGGTTTCGCCGGTGCCGGCGCTTGAACGACCGGCGCAACAGCTACTGGGGCCGCAATCACTGGCGCAGCGACAGCATGCACGGGTGCCTTCACGGGAACAGGAAGCGGTTTATGCACTGGGGCAACAGGTTTTGGTATATCAGGGATAACGGGTTTTGTATGAGGAACTACGGGTGCTTTTACGACCGGGGCAGCCGGCGCAACGACAACCGGTTTAGGGGCATGTTTAATTTCCGGCTTTACCTCAGGGTTAATCTCAGTTTTAACCGCATGTTTTACCACGGTTTTTACTACTGGTTTTACCACATCCTTCGGGATAGCCGGTGGCGCAACAGGCGCCTTTATTGTTTTTGTTTTAAGCGATTTATCAGTCGGGATTACAACCACTTCTTTTTTGTGCACCGCCACTTTGGGCGGCGATTTTTTAAGAGCGGGAGTACGGACAGCTTTCGCCGTCTTCTCTGTTTTTAAAACCGCGACCTTCACCGTTTTCGGGGCCGCAATAGTTTTTTTCTTCTTGACCGTTTCCGTTTTTTCTTTGTCAGCTGTTTTTTTTGATACTGTCTTATTTACTTTCGCCACCATGTTCCACCTCATTATTTTTGAGCCCTTTTTCAGTACCCTGATTATCACTTTCGGCCGCAGCAGCTGCTTCAGCCAAATATAGTTTTGCTGATTCAATGATTTTCTCGGCCGTTTTCAATCCGATTCCCTGGAGCGTTGTCAAATCGTCCGGCTGAGAATGTGCCAGCTTTTCAATGTTAGCCAGTCCGGCCTTGGTCAACACTTCAGCGGTTTTTGCACCAATCCCCTTCAGCTTCCCGAGGGTCTCCGCGGTTGCGGCGGATTTCTGTTCAATGTCCCGCTTGCGCTGCGTATCGGATTTTACATCTATATGCCACCCGGTCAGCTTTGCCGCCAACCGTACATTGTGTCCGTTCTTGCCGATAGCCAATGACAACATATCGTCGGCAACCAGCACTTCTGCCCGGCGTTCCTGCTCAGATATGATACTAACGCTGACAACTTTCGCCGGCGAGATGGAGGACGCAATATATTTCGCCGTATCAAGGGAAAAAGGAATAAGGTCAATCCGCTCGCCCTGAAGTTCGTCAATGATGGGTTTTACACGCGCCCCTTTTACCCCCACGCACGCGCCGACAGGGTCTACCTTGGGATTGCGGGAGATTACGGCGACTTTGGCACGCATTCCCGGATCCCGGACAACCGACACAATTTCGACGATTTTTTCATAAATCTCGGGCACTTCCACTTCGAAAAGCCGCCGGACAAGGTCCGGGTGACTGCGAGAAAGCACTATGGACGGACCGCGAACCGAGCGTTCGGCTTTGACGATGACCGCGCGGATATGCTGACCAAGATTGAACTTCTCACGAAAAACCTGTTCGGACGCCGGAAGAATGGCCTCTGTTTTTCCGATATCAACAATGAGATTGCGGTTGGCAAAACGCCACACCGTGCCGCTCACCATCTGGCCGATCTTTGTTTTCATTTCTTCAAGCAGCGTTTCGCGTTCAGACTCACGGATCTTCTGAACAATGACCTGCTTGGCCGTCTGCGCGGCAATACGGGCAAAATCCTGCGTGTCCAAAGGAATACGCACATTTGCATCTATTTCAGCGTCGGGTGATAAGCGTTTTGCCTCATCAAGTGCGACCTCAACCGAAGGATTACGCACATCAACAACGATTTTTTTTATTGACCATGCCAGCATTTCCCCGGTGTCCGGGTTGACGGACGCTTCCACCGTCGCATTTTTCCCCACATGTTTGCGATATGCGGAAACAAGCGCATTTTCAATAACGCTTAAAATATCTTCTTTTTTTATGCCCTTATCTTTCTCTATCTGTTCGAGTGCCAAAACCAATTCGCTTTTTTCTGACATCCTGCTCCTCCGTAGTATTAGCGTAATATTTCGCTATATTCCTTACCCATCCAACAAATTTTATATTTCGGGATCAAGCCGCGCCCGGACTATATTGCCGAAAGCAATAGTCACAGCCCCGTTAGTCACATCATCTATCGTTACCAAGCCTCCGGCAGCTGATTTCAATTCACCGCAAAAATTACGCTGGCCGTTGATCGGTTCCTGTCCGACTATGCGGGCCCGTTTTCCGACAAACCGCGCGAAATCCTTTTCTTTCTTTAACACACGGTCAATCCCGGGCGACGACACTTCCAGAAGATACTGGCCGGGCAAAGTATTTTTTTCGTCAAGCTCCGCGCTGATTAGGGCACTCATGTTCCCGCAATCAGCCAGTTTGATACCGCTCGGCTTATCAATGAACACCCGCAGCACCTTTTTCCCTGATTCGGTAACCCACTGCAAATCTACCAGCTCTATCCCTTGTGCTTCCAGCAGCGGTGCCACTAATTTTTCTACATCTTCCACAACACCCATGCGTATCAACCCCCGAAAAAACTAAAGAGTGGCATACGGCCACTCTTGCAGTAATACTCTACCAAATAGAAAGGGCAATTGCAACTCTGTACGCTTGTCCGGGAAGACCACCGCAGACAGCGCGCATACCGGAGTTATCGGTTAATGATTGCAACCGTTTCCGCTACTATGGCGTCTATCGGAATAAGGCGGGACTGGTCGTTTTTTTCCCAGCGGGCTTTGAATTCACCATTGTTGTTTTTAAGGTTCTTCTCGCCGATAGTGATGCGATAGGGAATGCCGATAAGGTCCATATCCTTGAATTTAATGCCGGCGCGTTCGTCCCGATCGTCCAGAAGAACATCAATGCCGCGTTCGCGAAGCTGACGGTATATATCTTCCGCTGTCCGGCGCACTGATTCATCAGCCATGTTCACGGGAACAACGGCCACCGCAAACGGCGCGACATTGAGCGGCCAGATGATGCCGTTTTCGTCGTTACGCTGTTCTATGGTCGCGGCGACTATGCGGGATACGCCGATGCCGTAACAACCCATCACCATCAGATTTTCTTTACCCGCGGCGTCCAGATAGACGGCTTTCATGGATGTTGAATATTTAAGCCCCAGTTTGAAGGTATGCCCGACTTCTATGCCGCGCGAAAACTGCAGGGGTTTGCCGCATTTGACACACGCATCGGTATGCGCGACCATGCGCAGGTCGATAATTGCGTCCGGCGTAAAATCCCTTCCGGCCACAATGTTAGTAAGGTGATAGTCCTGTTTATTTGCTCCTGATACAGCAGCGGACATGCATGAAACGGCATAATCAGCGATGACCTTGACCTTCGCCTTGAGGTTCACGGGCCCGGCAAATCCGGTTGGCGCACCCGTTACTTCGATAATTGTTTTTTCATTCGCCAATAGCAAAGTCGCGGAACCCAGATATGCCTGCAGTTTCGCTTCATTTATCTCATGATCGCCCCGCACCAAGGCCACCACAGGAACGCCATCGGCGACATACAACATCGTTTTGATAAATGATGCAGGCTCAGCCGCAAGGAATTTTCCTACTTCCGCAACGCTCCGCAGCCCCGGCGTATGAATTTCCTGCACGGGTTTTTGCGGGGCGTCAGCGATGTTTGAACCGGCAGGTTTTACACATTCAGCCTTTTCGCTGTTGGCACCGTACCCGCACTCACACCAGGCAATTTCTTCTTCTCCGGCTTCAGCAAGAACCATGAATTCGTGCGAAAAAGATCCGCCGATGGCGCCGGTAGTCGCTTCGACGGCTCGATAGGTAAAGCCACACCGTTCGCATATCCGTTTATACGCGGAAAACATTTCCTGGTAGTATGATTCCAAATCTTTCTCGTCGGCATGGAATGAATACGCATCTTTCATCAAAAATTCACGGGCACGCATAATGCCAAATCGCGGGCGGATCTCGTCGCGAAACTTCGTGCCGAACTGGTACAGCATAAGCGGGAGCTGGCGATAGGAACGCACATCGCGCCGCACTAAATCGGTTATCGCCTCTTCATGAGTCGGCCCAAGACAAAACTCGGCATCCTTGCGGTCTTTAAGACGGAACAATTCCTTGCCGTAGACGCCCCAGCGCCCGGTTTCTTCCCACAACTCTTTGGGCAGAAGCAGGGGCAACCAGACCTCCTGCCCCCGGACAGCGTTCATTTCTTCGCGAATGATATTCTCAACTTTCCGCAAAACGCGCAGGCCCAGCGGCAGCCATTCGTAAATACCCGACGCCAGCTTGCGGATCATTCCGGCGCGCAGCATAAGACGGGCCGAAACTGTATCGGCGTCCGACGGCGCTTCACGCAAAGTCGGCAAGAACAATTGAGAAAATTTCATGTACGAACTCCTATGTATTAAAATAACGTCGATACCCGGACAATCATTGGGGGATGACTGCAAAAAGGGGACACCTGATCGGGCGGACGCTAGGCCCGCCCCTACAAATACAAGTTATCGGGAAATCTTTATGATTTTAAATACCTGCTCGCCGGCGGGTAATTTTATTTTCACTGTTTCTCCGACTTTGTGGCCCAGCAAGCCCTGTGACAACGGTGATTGAACGGAAATTTTACCTTCGTTAAGATTTGCTTCTTCAATATCAACGATGGTATAGTCGTACTCATCGCCATCGGCATCTTTAAGTTTTACCGTAACGCCGATGAATATATTATCGGTACCCAGCAGCGCATCGTCAATAATCTGGACACGGGTGAGTTTCGTCTCCAATTCGGCAATACGACGCTGAATGTTGGTCAAGGTTTCTTTTGCGGCGTGATATTCGGCGTTTTCCTTCAAATCGCCGTGTTCCCGCGCCCGAGCTATCTCTTCCTGAATCAACGGCTTGCGCGCTTTAAGGCGCTCAAGCTCTTCTATCATCTTATTGCGTCCATCTTTTGAGAGATAAATTGATGCCATAAAAATTCCCCTTACTTTTTCTTGATAAAATTGATTAAGGTAGAAACCCATTGATCGGGCGGAACGGTCCCGGCGGCAACACCTTTTTTAAACAGAATACCTGTTTTTTTGGCGCCGGCTATGCCGATATCCGCTTCCTTCGCTTCGCCCGGGCCGTTCACCGCGCATCCCATAACGGCAATTTTCACCGGCCGGGAAGACAATGCGGTTGTTTTCCGGTTAATACGCACAAGCTGTCCTTCCAATTCATTGACAATACCTATGAGATCCACCTCACACCGCGAACAGGTGGGGCAGGATATCACTTCAACCCCGGTTGACCGCAAGCCCAACGACTGCAGAATCTGATAGGCGACCTTCACTTCTTCGACAGGATCGGCGGTCAGGGACACACGAATTGTATCACCCAGACCATCAAACAGGAGTATGCCCAGCCCTACCGATGATTTGACCGTGCCCCGCATCAGGGAGCCCGCTTCGGTAATGCCCAGATGCAGCGGATAATTCTTTTTCGCCGACAAAAGCCGATACGCCGCCACGGTAGTCGCTACATCCGACGCCTTGAGCGAGACGATAATGTCAAAAAACGAAAATGATTCCAAAATGGCGATATGTTCGAGCGCCGAGGCGACCAGTTTTTTTGCGCGGAAGGCAACACTATCCTCAGCAGACGAGCGCGTATGCACTGCGGCAAGCGATCCGGCATTGACGCCTATCCGTATCGGCACTTTTGCCTTTTTTGCCGCGACAACCACCTGTTCGACACGGTCACGGGAACCGATATTTCCCGGATTGATACGGAGTTTGTCGACGCCCTGACTAATCGCTTCCAGCGCCAGGCGATGATCAAAATGGATATCAGCCACCAGCGGAATAGAAATTTTATTCTTTATTTTCCCCAGCGCGCGGGCGGATTCCATATCAGGAACACCGACGCGGACAATCTCACAGCCCGCATCTTCAAGCTGACGGATCTGTCGCACCGTTGCCCTGACATCACGGGTCGGCGTATTGGTCATTGACTGCACCGCCACCGGCTTGCCGCCGCCGATGGTAAGATTGCCGATGCGTATTGTTCTTGTTTTGCTCCGATGAAACATGGTCAACTGTCCCTGCTTTCCCGTTTTTTCGAGAATCTCACGAAACAACTCAATTTATTTTGTTGCAATCCGCACAATATCGCTGTAAGTTGCAAACAAAAATACCGATACGATTACGAAAAGCCCAACATAATTTACCATAACCACTGCGCGTTTGCCCAGAGGCCGACGGAACACCGCTTCGATCAGTGACAAGGTCATGTGTCCGCCGTCAACCAAGGGAATCGGGAGAAGGTTGAACAGTCCCAGCGCAACCGATATGACCGCCAAAAGATGAAAAAGCGACGCCCATCCCGCATCCGCGGCTTTCGCCAGGATTTGCACTACGCCGATGGGCCCCGCCAAGTCGGGTTTTTCCCACCGCACGATCTTTTGTCCCAGATACTCTAGGGTAAACACTGACTGAAATATGACCATCCGGACGCTGGCGGACACCGCTTCGCCCAATCCGACCGTTTGTGTTTCTATACAGGGAGCAATGCCAATCAGGCCTATCCCGCTGGCGGCGTCTTTCGACGGCGTTACGGTAATGGAACTGCGCACACCCTTGCGGTCTATGGAAAACGACAGCGGCTTGCCGGGAAACCGATGAATATAACCGGAGAGCTCTTCCCAGTCATGCACTGCCACCGTATCAATACCGGTTACTAAGTCGCCCGGCTTGAATCCGGCTGTTGCCGCAGGGTACCCCGCAAGCACTTCACCGATAATCGGTTTTGATGACGGCTGCTGAACACCCCAGACGGTTATCACGATGATAAAAAGAATAACCGCCAACAGATAATTCATGAAAGGTCCGGAAAAGGCGATAAGAAAGCGTTTGTACCACGGCTGCGACATGAATTCGTCGGGAGAGCCGGTGGCGGTATCGGCGCTTTCGCCCGTCATTTTCACCATGCCGCCTAACGGGATAGCGTTAAGCGAATACCGTGTTTCCCCGTAGGTAAACCCGACTATTTCCGGTCCGAAACCGAACGCAAATTGTTCGACTTTTAATGAGAAATATTTGGCCATGATAAAATGACCCAACTCATGAATAAAAACCAGAATTCCGATACCCGCAACCGCAGCTATCGACTGAAACCATGTGACGGTAAACCCGAATACATGTATCATACACATCTCACTTTCTGCGCCTGCACTCGGGCTGCCGCGTCAGCGGCGATGATTTCCGGCAATAACGGGCGTCGTATCACTCGATGGCTCTTCATGACCGCACTGATGATTCGCGCAATGTCAACAAACCGGATATCGCCGTTTAAAAACCGCCCCACGGCAACTTCGTTGGCGGCATTCATGACGGCCGGCATGGTCCCGCCGCATTTCCCGGCTGACAACGCCAGGTCCAGACAAGGGAATCTTTTAAAATCAGGAACATCAAACGATAACGCGCCCGCGGCGGTCAAATCCAGCGGCCGTAAAGTAGATGAAATGCGCGCCGGATAGGTTAACGCGTACTGAATCGGCAGCCGCATATCGGGCAGTGACAACTGGGCGATAACGGAACGGTCAACAAACTCAACCAGCGAGTGAACGATTGACTGAGGATGAATAACGATATCAATCGCGTCAAGGGCGACCCCGAACAAGTGGCTCGCCTCAATGGCTTCCAACCCCTTGTTCATAAGGGTTGCCGAATCAATGGTAATCTTTTTACCCATCTTCCAGGTGGGATGATCCAGCGCATCGGCGACCGTAATGCTTGCAAGGGGTTTTGAAGAACGATAAAACGGCCCGCCCGAAGCGGTCAGGATGATGCGGCGTACCGCTGAAACCTTTTCATTCTTCAGGCACTGAAAAATAGCCGAATGTTCGCTGTCCACCGGCAAAATGGCGACACCCTTTTTCCGTGCAGCAGCCATAATCAGCGAGCCGGCGACTACCAATGCCTCTTTATTTGCCAAAGCTATCGTTTTACCGGCGCTTATGGCAGCCATAAGCGGTTCAAGACCCACTGATCCGACAACCGCGGACAAGACGATATCCGCCGACGACAGCCGGGCAACCTCGAGCAGACCCGGTAATCCAGCGACAATACGGGTTTTTTGTTTATTATTTTTGCACCACTGCGCAAGCGCTGCAGCGTCTTCGTTCGACCAAACGGCAGCAATCCGGGGATGAAACTCTTTAATCTGTTTCTGTATAAGCGCAATATTGGACCGCCCGGCGATGCCGTGAACGGAAAATTCACGCGGATGGCACCGTATCACATCAAGCGCCTGCGTGCCGATTGACCCCGTTGATCCCAAGATGCAGATTTTTTTCATGAGGGTTATTTTTTAAACAGTGTCAGGTAATAGTACATTAACGGAGCAGCAAATAGAAAGGAATCAAAACGATCAAGCATACCGCCATGCCCCGGGAGGAGCTGCGCGGAATCTTTTACTCCGACATCCCGTTTCAGGAGTGATTCGGATAAATCGGAAAACTGCGAAACTATCGAGACGACCAATCCCAGCATGGCCGCCTCAGGCATCGAAATGATATCGCGCATAAATAGCGCACGGCACAGCATAGCGGCAAGCATGCCCGTCACCACGCCGCCCACTGCACCTTCTATAGTTTTTTTGGGGCTCACTGCAGGGGCAAGTTTATAGCGGCCGAACCGTTTTCCGACGACATATGCACCCGTATCGAGCACCCAGATAACGATAAAAAGAAAATACATAAACTGCATCCCGCCGGGTCTGAAGGCGCGGATTAAAAGCAGGTGCGCCAGAGTCCAACCGACAAGAAATATGCCGAAAAAAGTGATAGCCAAGCGCTCAACCGCTTTCTCGGTTGACGAGCGAAATACTTCACGGGCGCATAACGGGATCAGCAAAAAGGTGAGCAAAGCAACGGTCCCTTGATTATCTGCAAGCGGGCCGAAACTGGTACCGTTAAGATAAATGAAAACAAACACTGCCATCCCGGCGGCAATACCTATGACCGGCTGCGATTGGTATTTCATTTTGGTCAAAACAAAGTATTCCCGCAAAGCAAGGAAGGTAACCCCCGCCATCATTAAAAAAAAGGGAATGCCGCCCCAGTAGACACTGAGAACTATGAGCGGAATACCGACAATAGCAGTCATCAAGCGCGGTAATAACATAAATTATTTTCTTTCCTTGCGTTATGTGCTTCTTTTTGAATCAACGCCGCCGTACCTGCGGCCCCGCTGGCGAAAATCGGCGATGGCTTCGTGCAGGTGCTTGATTTTAAAATCAGGCCACAATACCGGCGTCACATGCAATTCCGTGTAGGCAATTTGCCACAACATGAAATTCGACAGCCGCATCTCGCCTGAGGTACGAATGAACAAATCGGGGTCGGGAAGTCCGGCTGTGTCAAGATAGTTCGACACCGTCGTTTCGTCAACCCGCTGTATGCCCGCGGCGACGAGGCGGTTGATTGCCCGAACCATCTCGTCACGGGCGCCGTAATTAAGCGCCAAATTAAGCGTTAATCCCGTATTGCGACTGGTTGCTTCGATTGTTTTTTTTATTTCAGCTCGGGTATCCGCGGGGAGTTTCGACTGGTCGCCGATCGTCGTCAATTTGACATTATTGCGCATCATCATCGGCAGTTCCAAACGCACATAGCGTTTGAGAATACTCATGAGCCCGATGATTTCCGCTTTCGGACGAATCCAGTTTTCCGTTGACAGCGCGTAGAGCGTGAGGACGCCGATGTTAAGACGCGAACACTCTTCCACAATCTCTTTGACGGCGTTAACGCCGGCGCGATGACCGAACAGACGCGGCATTCCGCGTTTTTTCGCCCAGCGTCCGTTGCCGTCCATCACTATGGCAATATGCCGCGGAAGAGAAACAATATCAGGCGTGATCACATCCGCACCCTGTCAAATTAAAACTATACGCCGCTATTTCTTCGTTATCGCGCTGACCGGACACACTTCGGCGCAGGCGCTGCAGTCCGTACAGGCAACGGGATCTATCTTATATTTGTCGCTGTCGGGAGAAATCGCCGTAACGGGACAAGCACCTTCGCACGCGCCACAACCTACACAGATACTTTGAGTAATGTAATAAGCCACTGTTGTTCTCCTTTTGAGGTAAGTTATACTTCCATCAAATCTTTTTGTTTGACCGCCAGCATGTCTTCAATCTTCTTAATATATCCATCCGTCAGCTTTTGCGATTCCACTTCACCTTTTTTGCAGTCATCTTCACCGATGATTTTATCTTTTTCGGCCTTTTTAATATCTTCAACCATTTGCCGGCGTTCATTGCGGATCGCTATTTTGAACTCTTCGGCGATCTTGCCGATGGACTTGATAATCTCTTTGCGGCGGTCTTCAGTCAGGGTCGGCACCGGCAAACGAATCACTTTCCCGTCATTGGCCGGCGTCATCCCCAACTCCGACTTCAGGATCGCCTTCTCAATATACTGCAGTTGTGAAATATCCCACGGACGAATCTCGATAGTGCGTGCGTCGGGAACCGAGAGTCCCGCCATCTGATTAATCGGCATCATCGTCCCGTAGCTTTCAACTTTGACATTTTCTATCAGCGCAACACTGGCCCGTCCGGTCCGTATCGAAGTGAGATCTCCGCGGAATTTTTCAATAGTCCTCTTCATGTGTTCTTCGCCGGTCGCAAGCACTGTCTTAATAGTCATCTTTATCCTCCGCTAACTCTACCATCGCTGGCACCTATCCGCCGGTTGGGAAAAACTATCGAATCAATGTCCCCATCGAACAACCGGAAACCACTTTTGCAAAATTACCGCTTTTATGAAAATCAAACACGATGACCGGCACTCCGTTTTCTCTGCACAAAGAAAATGCCGCCATGTCCATTATCTTTAATTGTTTTTTGATGGCGTCATCAAAACTGAGCGTCGTATATTTTTTTGCCCCAACATTCTTTTTTGGATCGGCAGTATACACGCCGTCAACCTGCGTGGCTTTGAGCAATACATCGGCGTTTAACTCAGCTGCCCGCAACGCTGCCGTAGTGTCTGTCGTAAAAAAGGGATTGCCCGTCCCGCCGGCGCAAATAACGACGCCCCCGCTTGCAAGAAACGCTTCTGCCGCATCACGCGAATACCGCGCCACAAATCCGGGAACATCAACCGCGGAAAGAACAGCCGCAGCGACACCCTCCGCCAACAAAGCGTCCTTAAGAGCCAGCGCGTTCATGACCGTCGCCAGCATCCCCATATGATCTGCGGTTACCCGGTCGATTGATTTTCCCGCGCCACGCCAAAGATTGCCGGCGCCGATGACCACAACGATTTGCGCCTTGGTGCGCCACACAGCCTTTATTTCGCGTGAAACGGTCTTCAATCCGTCGACAGTGATGCCTGAGGAATCATTGCCTGCCAGCGTTTCTCCCGACAACTTCAAGACCATGCGTTTGTATTTCATCGCGGTATCTCTCCGTTTATAGACTACAGCGGTCTATTCTTCTCCGACGCGAAACCGCGAGAACCGGCGCACAACAATATTCTCGCCGATCTTGGCAATCGCATTGGTGATAAGGTCTTTTATTTTCTCTTTGCCGGCCGCATCGCGAATATGGGGCTGGTCGATGAGGCAAACCTGGGAATAATATTTTTCAAGCTTGCCGTCCATAATCTTCGGCCATACCTGCTCCGGCTTGCCCTCTTCCTTCAATTGCACCTTATATATTTCGCGTTCTTTATCGATTACTTCCTGGGGGATGTCTGTGCGCTGCACATACAGCGGATTGGCAGCCGCCACCTGCATGGCGATTTGTTTGACGAGGTTTTGGAAATCGTCGGTACGAGCCACGAAATCGGTTTCGCAGTTGACTTCGACCAACACGCCGAGCAATCCGCCCGCATGTATATAGGAAGTCACCAACCCCTGTTTCGCAGCGCGTTCCGCTTTCTTCACCGCAGACGCAATGCCTTTTTCCCGCAAGTACTGAACCGCTTTTTCCAAATCATCTTTTGATGTATCAAGAGCCGCTTTGCAATCCAATATGCCGGCCCCGGTCATTGAACGAAGTTTCTGTATAAGCTCTGCTGATGAACTCATTAGGCGATTACCTCACTTCCCGGAATTTGATTGGTTGTTGCAGCCGCAGTATCTATGGCAGCTACCGGTGCGGAAAGGTCAACGGCAGTCAACTCGCCGGCTGCAGCCGAAGCATTGGCCTGTTTCTCGCTCATGCCTTTACCTTCCAAAACGGCGTCGCCCATGATGCTGCAAAACAACTTTACCGCACGGATGGCGTCATCGTTGCCGGGTATGGGATGGGAAATGATATCCGGGTCGCAATTGGTGTCGCATATGGCCACGATGGGAATTTTAAGTTTACGCGCCTCGGCAACTGCTGTGGTTTCTTCAGAGGGGTCTATGATAAAGAGAAGGTCAGGCAGCTTTTTCATATCCTTGATGCCTTCAAGGGACTTCTCCATACGAAAGCGCTCTTTTTCCAGTTTGGATGATTCTTTTTTTGAGAGGATATCGAAAACGCCTTCAGTTTTCATGCGGGTCAACTCTTTGAGGCGTGCGATAGATCTTTTGAGGGTGTCAAAATTGGTCAGTGTTCCCCCAAGCCAACGGTCGGAAACAAAAAACGCACCGCAGCGGAGGGCTTCCTCTTTGATCGGCGTCTGGGCCTGTTTTTTTGTGCCCACGAACAGGACAGATTTACCTTCACAGACGGAATCACGGACAAACTTGTACGATTTTTTCAGTTCTTTGACGGTTTTTTGAAGGTCAACAATGTGGATTTTGTTGCGGGTTCCGAAAATAAATTTTGCCATTTTCGGATTCCAACGGCGGGTTTGGTGTCCAAAATGAACACCGGCTTCGAGCAACGCTTTCATGGAAATGTTTGACATACGGGTACTGCCTCCTTAGGTTTTTTGCCTCCACGCCATTCGTCTTCTCCCCACCCCATCGCATGCCGTTTCGCAACAGCGAAACAAACGCAATGGGACCGCGGGTAAAATCCTGGCGTGTGCGTATTTTCGGCCACATACTGCACCGAAGTTATGGAATTGTATCAAATTATTTAATTTAGTTCAAATAGTCACCCCAACACCGGCAGAGCAAGCTCTGCAGCTACCATTATATTGAGGGGGTTATGATTTATTAAGGCTTACGAAGAAATTGCCCAGGGCATCAAGAACACCACGAAGGCTCTTGGGTTTAACCTGGGCGAATCTTTCCCAGACAACGGGGATGAATGAAAGGGACAAGGACATCATGCGCGGTATGCGGTCAACGGAAAAATGAAAATATTTCAAGGGCGAAAGTATCCACGCCAATTCCTGTGAGAGCTTTGCCGGCTCGGCGACGCCGATCCAGACACTAATAAGTATCAGAAAGACCAAGCGGACCGAAAACAGGGCGCCCTGATGGATGCCATAGTCAGTAATAGAGATAATTCCGGCATGCCACAACGATTCCCCACGGGCAGAAAAAAGCACCGGCAGAACAAAACTAAACACAACTACGCCCCATAAACGGAACAGGCGCGAAAAAGGGACGGGCTGACGGTACAAAATTATCAGACCCACGACAACGACAATCAAAACGCCGTATGCAGGAACAGTCCGCAAAAATATCGTGCTGACAACCATCAAAAATGCCGTCAAAACCTTTATTTTATCCTTAGCGGTCAACTCCGGCGGTTGACCGGGGTCAAGGGCGTGCTCGTATACCGTGAAATCGGACAATTGCCCGCTTTTTATTTTATCAAGGACATATCTGCTTGACCATCCCACAAAATAACCGCCGATCAGTGCCGGAATGACAAACAAGGGAACCAGGGCGAACACACCCTTATGCGGAATGAGCCAGATATAGGCGACCCATATCTCCGCAACATTATGAACCAGCGCCCCGATCAAACTGATGGCGATCAGCGAGAAGGTACGACGGCCGAAGGTCAATTCAAAGAGCAGAACCATAATCGCGCAGCCCGCCAGAGATCCGCACAAACTGAGCACGAATCCGGGCGTCATAAATGTGCCGTTGGTCAAACTGGTCACAATAGGACGGAAAACGGCTACTTCAAAAGCTGCCGGAGCCCCGAAAAGAGCCAACCCCAACAGCGTACTTATATTGGCAAGTCCAATGCGAACACCGGGCAGGGGCGAAGGTAAAAACGCCTCAGCCAGCTGCAGGGCGCTCCCGCAAGCGATAAGAAAAGATATCTGAGCAATAGTATAGTGTTTTTTCATGGGAAACCGGAGAGACCACGGAAAGAGTTTTGACGCGGGGTTACCGAATGCGCCGTTTCGCGCCGCAAGAATCGCGGACAATGATCTCGCCGATCATTTCAAACTGTTTGGTAGGATCAAATCCTGTTTCAAGCTGTTTAAGCAAAACTCGCGTCGCGGCAAAACCGATATTGACGAAAGGCTGACGATAGGTAGTCAGCGGAATAAAAAAACTGGATGAAAAATCAAAATCATCAAACCCCACCACTGCAACATCTTCAGGAACGCGGATGTTTTTGTCAACCAAAGCGCGGATGGCGCCAACCGCCATCAAATCGTTTGAGGCAAATATCGCCGTAAAGTCCAACTTCGCGCTCCGCGCAAGCAGTTCCTGCATGCGTTCGTAGGCAAGTGTAATGCTGAAATCGCAGGGAATGACGAGCTGTGGATTAAATTTAATTCGATATTTTTCCAGCGCCCGTTTATACCCCTCAAGACGATCCAAACTGTTCTGACTTTCCGGAAACCCCATAATGCAAAGAATGCGTTCATGACCGAGCTTAATAAGATGCTCCGTCATGGTCATTGCGCCGTGAACATTGTCCACATCCACCCAGCTCAATTTATCGGAACGGCAATTAATCAGCACGGAAGGAATTTTTGTTTCTTCCATCGTCTTGAGCAAATCGGTATTCACATGTGGCGCCAAGGCAATGACGCCATTAAGTTTTTTTTGCTTGGTAACGACGGTGTCAGAAAATTTACTGTCCTGACGGGACATAAGGAGCTGGTACGCCGTTCCGTCAAGAGCAGCGTCAATCCCCTCTTTGATATTCATGAAATAAAACGAACCTAAAAAATGTTTTTCAGAGCGGTTCAGCAAAATGACGGTGTCTTTTAAATCCATGATACCTCCAACCTCGCTTTCGTTCGCCGCATTCTATTATATCACATCCAGCGCATATTTTCCTGAATTTTTTTTCGCTGAGGCGGAACCGGAGTTACTGCCGGTCTTCCTACCGGCACCAACGCAATCAATTCGTCGGGGGATGCGACCCCCAACTCCTTTTCAAGCAGGGACTGAGCGATAAGTGGCCCCGTCATCCAGCAGGTGCCCAAACCGCGCGCTTGGGCCATAAGCAGCATATTTTGAATTGCCGCAGCAGGCCCCTGAACAGCGGCAGTTGACACTGCAGCCACAGCCAGATTATATCTTATTATTATCCGCCGCGCGAGTGATTCATACGGTTTTTGAACTACGGCAATGACCACGGGCGCATCGGCAAAAAAAGTATAGTACGCACTATACCCGGTAAATTCCGTTTTCGCGCGCGCAGAAACGATATTGTCCGCCATGGTTGCTATCGTTTGCTTCACCGCTTCAACCAATCGTTCCTTGACTTCTGGAGAACGAACGACGATAAATTCCCAATTCTGCTGATTCGATCCCGACGGCGCCCATGCAGCCGCCTCTATGATTGATTCTATGTCTGCATCAGGCACGGCATCCGGAAGAAATTTCCGGATACTTCGCCGGGACTTCATAACGGATAATAATGATTCCGGACTGATATTAATCATACACCCGCGTGACCGTTCCGGCAACAATCTTTTCTATGGTACCGCCGTTTTTTTGAAAAAGCAGAAACCCGCCGTCATCGACTGACTCGACCCTGCCGTGCACAATCTCGCCAAACATCTCAATGTCTATTGTTTTATCGCGCAAAAATGACCGTTGGTTATAGTCCTGAGCGAACGGAGCGAACCCTTCCCGACAGAACCGGCGATACCCTATTTCAAAATCACAGAGAAAGGATGCTAATAAGCGGGCTCGCTCGACAGGCGTTTTCGTGAGGGAACTGAGAGAAACAGCATGCGGCGCCGCAGCATCCGGCAGAGCATTGTTGACATTAATCCCTATCCCGACAACGACCCACGCTACGCGGTCTACCTCAGCCGACATTTCGGTAATGATACCCGCAAGTTTTCCGGCAAGAGTTGAACTCCCGTCAGGAACAACCAAATCATTGGGCCACTTTATCAAAGAGGAGATACCGCAGATGCGCTCGATGGTTTGTGACAATATGAGAGAACACACCAGCGTTAATTGGGGAACGGCGTCAGGACGAATTGAAGGGCGCAACAGTAATGAAAACCACAAACCACCCGCGGGTGAAGACCATACCCGTTGCAACCGGCCGTATCCCGCTGACTGTGATTCAGCCAGCACCAACGTACCGTCGACACCACCGGCAATAGCCAGGTCCTTGGCAATCAGCTGCGTAGAAGGGGTTGAGGGAAAGTAATGAATGGCGGCACCCCAGCGGTGACCGCGGGGCAGATAACGGCGTATCTCTTCAGGCGCCGCACAATCGGGCCGGCTCTTGAGCATATACCCGCGATTTTTTTGAGCAATAACCGAATACCCCTGACGGCGCAGAGACATAATCTGTTTGTGAACAGCCGACCGAGTAACGCCAAGACTGCCGGCTATCGCCTGACCTGAAACAAATTCGCTGTCTTTAAGGATGTTCAACAGTTCCATAGTTAGTACACTGACAATCCAGAGGAGGGCAATCAACGCTATTTCCGATGATGTTTCTTTTCTCTCTCTGTGCAATACCGAAAAGAATCAACGCAACTTTTGAGAAGACGCCAGATCCATTTCAAAACTGAAATCCAGTGCCGGTGCAGAATGCGTTATGGCCCCGACCGATATCCGATCGACGCCCAGACGGGAAAGTTTTTTAATGGTTTCAAGTGACACACCGCCCGATATCTCAATGCCCGGACGAGCGATACGATGCTCTCGGCAATACGCTGCGATAAATGATATCTCCCGCTTCATCGCCGCAGGCGGCATATTGTCGAGCATAAGCATATCGCAACGCGCCTGAAGAGCGGCAACTACCTGGGCGTGCGTCTCACATTCAACCTGTATTTTCAGATCCGCATGTTTCTGTTTCATGTGGTTGATGGTAACCGACAGGTCTTTAATGATCTGCAAATGATTGTCTTTTATCAGCGCCATCTCGGCGAGATCACGGCGGTGATTTTCCCCACCACCGCAACGAACGGCATGTTTCGCCAACGCGCGCATACCCGGAATCGTTTTGCGGGTATCAAATATCTGTGTCTTTGTCCCGCGGGTGTGATGCACAAACGCCGCGGTGCGGGATGATATCCCCGACAAGTGCCCGATAAAATTAAGCGCTGTCCGCTCGCCGGACAACAACGCCCGAGCGGGACCGCTAACCGTCGCGACCGTTTGACCGGCGGTGACGCGAGCGCCGTCTTTGACCAGCGCTGTGACCGAACATTTTTTATCCAATTTTTTAAAAACCTCGGCAAACACCGATAATCCGCACACAACCCCGTCCTGGCGGACAATAAGCCGGGCCGTCGCCACAGCGGAGCGCGGGACAGTCGACAATGTGGTGACATCATGAAACGCTTTGTCTTCTTTCAATGCACTGGTGATCAGTTTAATAGTTTCTTTCATAGCAATAGTATAGCAAAAATACTACTCCTTTTTTCAAGTTATTCCGCTTTTTTTGCAAACGGTGCCCGTGCCGACATTTCCTTATATTTCTTCACCGTATCGCGCAATGCCGCAGCTGTTTCGAAGTCAAGACGGTCAGCCGCATCGCGCATCTGTTTTTCGAGTGAAACGATGACCCGCGGCAAACTCCGGGGAGTTATCTCGTCGCCGCCCGCTTCTGCCACCAAAAGATTCAATCCGACTTCCTTCGCCTTGTACTGGAATTCTTCCAGATCATGAATAGCGGACACTACCGTGCGGGGAGTAATGCCGTGTTCTCTATTATAAGCAATTTGTTTTTTTCTCCGGCGCGACATTTCCGAGAGCGCCCGCTCCATCGAGCCGGTTATCCGGTCAGCGTACAAAATGACTCTTCCGTCGACATTGCGCGCCGCGCGGCCGCAAATCTGTATCAATGTTGTCTCAGAGCGTAAAAATCCTTCTTTGTCGGCGTCCAACACCGCCACCAGTCCCACCTCGGGCAGGTCCAGCCCTTCGCGCAGAAGATTAATGCCGACAAGAACATCGAACGATCCCTTGCGCAGATTTTTTAAAATATCGATGCGTTCAAGCGCCTCTATTTCAGAATGCAAATATTGGACATTGAGTCCTTTTTCAACCAAATAGTCGGTCAGGTCTTCCGACATTCTTTTGGTCAGCGTCGTCACCAACACACGCAGTTTTTTGTTGACGCAGAGCGTAATCTCCCCGATCAAATCGTTAATCTGGTTATCGATGGGACGGATTTCGACCGCGGGATCCACCAACCCGGTCGGGCGAATCACCAGATCAATTATTTCACCGCCGGATTTTTGCAGTTCATACGGACCCGGTGTGGCGGATGTATAGACAACGCTTTTCATCAGGTGTTCAAATTCAGGAAATTGCAGCGGCCGGTTGTCGAGAGCAGAGGGAAGCCGAAAACCGAAATCGACCAGCGTCTGTTTGCGGCTCTTGTCGCCGGCATACATACCGCGGATCTGAGGAACGGTGATGTGCGACTCATCGATCACCGTCAAGAAATCTCCATCTGCGACCGCCGGAGATTCGACAAAATAATCAATCAAACATGACGGGCGCGTGCCGGGTTCCCGACCGGAAAGATGCCGCGAATAGTTTTCAATGCCGTGACAAAACCCGGTTTCTTTAAGCATTTCCATATCGTATCGCGTGCGCTGGTCCAGCCGTTGTGCCTCCAAAAGTTTGCCCTGTCCTTTGAGCTCGGCAAGACGGTTGGCAAGTTCCTGTCGGATGAGCGTGATAGCCAGCTCCCGTTTCGGCAGGGTGGTCACAAAATGTTTCGCCGGATAAACAAATACCCGTTCTTTTTTTGCGAGGGTCGCACCCGTGAGCGGGTGAATCTCTTTTATTGACTCAATTTCATCGCCAAAATATTCCACCCGAAGGGCAGTTTCGAGATACGCCGGAAAAATTTCAACGGTATCGCCCCGCACGCGGAATTTTCCGCGGGAAAATTCTATATCGTTTCGTTCATAATTGATTGCTACCAGCTGAGCCAGCAGCGTCTCCCGCGGTTTTACCGTTCCCCGCTCGACACTGACACACAGATCGCGGTATTCATCCGGCGAACCGAGATTATAAATACACGACACCGATGCGACAATGATGACATCGCGCCGCTCCAGCAGCGACGAGGTCGCTTTTAGACGCAGGCGGTCGATATGATCGTTTATCGCCGAATCTTTTTCAATATAGGTGTCCGTCTGAGGGATATATGCTTCGGGTTGGTAATAATCGTAATATGAAACAAAATATTCAACGGCGTTTTCGGGAAAAAACGCCTTGAACTCAGCGTACAATTGAGCGGCAAGAATTTTGTTGGGCGCCATGATAAGCGCCGGTTTTTGTATTTTTTCTATCAGATTGGCGATGGTGTAGGTTTTTCCCGACCCGGTGACGCCCAGCAAGACCTGGTTTTTGCGTCCCGCCCGCATACCGCGCTCCAACGCCTCTATGGCGGCCGGCTGATCGCCGGACGGCGTGAACGGAGATACCAGTTTAAACTTTTGTTCCATGATAGTAGTTGTCCGTCAATTACCCTTGCGGGGCATCATTGACCAAAGAATCCAAACGAGCGAATTCATTGTAGGCAGTGGGATCGAGATGCAGAGGCGTGATAGAAACATATCCCTTCGCAACCGCAGTGATATCGGTGCCTTCATGGTGCTCACCGGCAACAAAACTACCGGCCAGCCAGTAATACTTCTTCCCGCGCGGATCGGTCCGGCATTCGACATTTTCATCGTATACCCGGGACCCGACCGAGGTAAGCATCATCCCTTTGACGATGCGCGGCACATTCACATTCAGATATATTTTCGAAAGGGGACATTTCATATCCATGACATGCGCCGCTATACGGGCAGCTATCCGGGCGGCTTGTTCAAAATCGCCGTTGACCTGTTCCGCCACGGAAACGGCAAATGACGAGAAACCCAGCATCGCCCCTTCCCGTGCACCGGCCACCGTCCCGGAATACACGACATCATTGCCGAGATTCGGACCGGTATTGATACCGGAAACGATCAAATCAACCTTACCTTTCATGAGTGAGCGCACCCCATACTTCACGCAATCCGCCGGCGTCCCGTTAGTGAGATATAACCCCGGTTCCATTTCATGAATACGAAACGGCTTATGCAGGGTAATCGAATGGCTAGCCCCCGACCGTTCCTGATCCGGCACGATAGCCGTCACCGTGCCCAGCTTTTGTAACTCCCTGATTAACGGCCGCAGCCCCACCCCGTAAATCCCGTCATCATTGGTCACCAAAATATTCTTTTTCATAGATTCCCTTTCAGCCAATATTCTCTCTATCAATCAATTCCCATTGCTGAGTAGAGCACCCTTGACAGCATTATTATTCATAGATGACTACAGGAGAACTGCAAATCCCCCTGTCCCCCTTTTTCAAAGGGGTAAGAACATGATGTCACCGATAATTTCCAGATGATGATGTGTTATTCTCCTCCTTAGAAAAAGGAGGGTAGGGAGGATTTGCCGTGCTATCTGAGTGCATACAGCACCCCCCCTGTGTCCCCCTTTTTCAAAGGGGGATATAAAAAAAACCCTTAAATCAACGACAAAACAGTATCCGCTAATAGTTCCTGCGGGAGGACAGCGGGAATTTTTATTGTCCGGTGCAGGGATGATGAATCGTTCATCCTGACGATTAGCTCGCGCGCAAGGACCTGTGGGGAAAGTTCCCTCTCGCGAATCATGACCCCCTGGCCGCTGTCAACCAACACCCGCGCATTGAACTCCTGATGATTCCCCGTTGCGTGCGGAAACGGCACCAAGATGACCGGCGTTCCCAGAATCTCTAACTCAGATATCGTCGTAGCCCCTGCACGGCAAATGACAATATCCGCAACCGCATAGGCGTCGCCGATTTCATTAAGATACGGGAGCACAACGCCGGGAATTTTCTTTTCGCGGAACTGCGCCGATATTTTTTCATACCCTTTGTTGCCGGCTATATGCAGGAACTGAATTTTATTCTGTGCGGTTGACGGTAACAATGCATAACTCTCCGTCACCGCATGATTAACCGCGTATGCGCCCTGACTCCCCCCAAACACGAGGACTGTACATTTTCCCGGTGCAAGATGCAGGCGTTCGCGCGCCGCATCGCCTTCAACCCCGAACAACTCCCGCCGGACAGGATTGCCCGTAACGACCGTACGCTGTTCCGAAAAAAAGGAACGGGATCCGGCAAATGTAACGGCCACCCGGGAAGCGAACCGCGCGAGGACCCTGTTTGCCAACCCCGGCAGATAGTTTTGTTCATGTATAACCGTCGGTATCTTTGAAAGTTTTGCAGCGACAATGACGGGGAACGAAATATACCCCCCCATGCCGACAACTGCTGTAGGATTGAGCCGGCGCACCAGTACGAGGGCTGCGAAAAAACTCCGGATGAGCGCATACAAAAATACGACCAGCTGCAGCGATATCCGCCGCGGCATACCGCGTGCGGGAATCTCTTCAAAAGCAAACCCTTCGCGTTTCAAAATAGCACAACACATATCGTTTTTTCTCACGATAAAAATCGGCTTACACCCCCGCGCAACCACGGTGCGGGCAAGTGCGACGCCGGGATAGAGATGCCCGCCGGTCCCCCCGGCGGCAATAATGATTGTTTTCATAATTGATTACTGTCGTTGCTTTGAAATGCTCAGTAAAATACCCACGCAAGCCATGTTCAACAAGAGAGATGTCCCGCCGAAAGATACGAACGGCAACGGTAATCCTTTAGTCGGCAAAACACCTGAGGCAACACCCATATTCAAAACCGCCTGAAATCCGATCGCCCAGGTAATGCCCAGTGCGGTCAGCTGACCGAATAGATTCTGGCAGTTGCGCGCGATCTTCATCCCCTGCCACATGAAACCCAAGAACAAAGATATTAAAAAAATAGTCCCGATAAACCCCAACTCTTCACCGATGATAGGAAAAATAAAATCCGTATGCGGTTCAGGTAGAAAATTCAATTTCATCTGGCTTTGTCCCATCCCCATGCCGAAAAATCCCCCGTTACCCAACGCCATGATTGACCGTTGCAGCTGGTATGACCCGGCATGAATATCGCCCCACGACGCCGCAAAAGCATGAATCCGAGCTAACCGGTACGGCTGACGCAGAATGGCGATAACAACCAAGGGAACACAGGCAGCGCCCATCAAAAGAATATGTTTTAAACGCGCACCGGCAGCAAATAACAGACATATGCTTATTATCACCATGAGTATCGGTGTTCCGAGATCGCGTTCAAGCACAATCAATCCCGTCAACAGAGCAGTGATAAACAGGGGCGGCATCAACCCCTTGAATTCCTTCAACCGGCTTTTTTTTCTGTCCAGATAATCCGCCAGGGCAATCACCATCATCAGCTTTGCTACTTCCGACGGTTGAAAACTTATCCAACCAAACCGCAGCCAGCGCCGCGCGCCGCCCTTGACAGTCCCGAAAATCAGCACCGCAACAAGCAACACGATTGAGATTATCAACAACATCCGTGACATCTTTTGCAAGTCACGGTAGTCGCTGTTCGCCAGAATAAACATGGCTACCGTCCCGAATATCACCCAGATGATTTGTTTTATTGCGAACACATACGGCGATTGAAAGCGGGCGTCGGCCATGATAACGCTTGATGAAAAAACCATGATACTGCCCAGAATGACAAGGACTACCGATATCAACAGAAGGACATGATCGTAGTTCCCGCCCGGAGAGGCGGCAAACAAACGCTTTTTTAGTTTCACGGCATCATCCTTATTTTCTTGCGAGCATGTGCGAGCATGCATCATACGTGCGCAACCATACGCTTTATAAACTGTTTACCATCTCTTTGAACTGTCTGCCCCGGTCTTCAAAATCCGTAAACTGATCGAACGAGGCGCAAGCGGGCGAGAGAAGAACCACTTCTTTTTTTTGCGCATGCTTCCGGGCGTAACGAATTGCCCGCGACAGCGTCCGGCACTCATAAAATGCGGCGCAACCCGCGAGTTCCCGACGAATCTTCGGCGACGCTTCCCCGATAAGAAGTATACCCTTTACTTTTTTCTTGATGAGCTCCCGCAACGGCGCGTACGGCGATCCCTTATCTTGTCCGCCCAATATAAGCCACACGGGATCGTCGAACGATTCCAGGGCTACGCGAGCAGCGTCGACATTTGTTCCTTTGGAATCGTTAAAATAACGAACACCTGCAACTGAACGAACAAACTCTATCCGATGTTCCACCCCGCGGAATGAAGCTATTGTTCTCTCAATAACCGTCGGCGGCAGTCCTGCCGCTGCCGCCATGGCAACGCACGCAAGCACATTTTCAACATTGTGCATGCCGGGCAACCGCAGATCCGCCGATAAACGAAAAAATCGCTTGCCGACAGAAACAACAATATTGCGGCCTTTTCCGTCGTCGATATACCTGACACCGCGGGGCAACAACTTTTTCCGACTAAAAAAGAGCACCTGCGCCGGGCAGCGCCGGGCCAGTTTCCGGCAGAGAGGGTCATCGTAGTTCAAAATACAAAAATCGCGGGGCGTCTGACGGGCAAATATCCGCGCCTTGGCAGCGCTATAGCTTTTCATAGTGTGGTGATGTTCAAGATGATCAGGAGTAATATTAAGGATAGCAGAAATAGACGGATGAAATGTCGGAGAATCCTCTAACTGATAACTGGACATTTCAAGGACCAGCGTGGTTGCCGGCGTACATTTTTTCACAAGCGACGCCAGCGGCGTACCGATATTGCCGCCGACAAGGGTGTGTTGGCCGGCGCTTTTACAAAGGGCGCCCATCAACGCGGTAGCGGTTGTTTTGCCATTCGTTCCGGTTATCGCGATTATCCGGCGCGGGCGTATAAGGCGGGATGCAAACTCGATCTCGCCGATGACAGGAATTTTTTTCTTTCGGGCGCTGACAAGGATAGGAATATCACCGTGGACGCCGGGACTTTTGATAATGAGATCTGATTCCAGCAATAGCGCTGAGTGTCCGCCGAACTCACGCCGAACTTTTTTGTGCAGCAACGAACGGGCAGGACACTGCAACTGCGCACGAACATCGCTGACCAGCACTTCAGCGCCCAACGACACCGCCAGGTTTGCAGCCGCAACACCTGATTTTGCAAGGCCGAGAATCCCGATTTTTTGTCCTGCCAGAGATAGAATGGATGTATTCATAATCTGCAGTATGTATGCCTTTTTTATCGTAGAATTTGGGGATAACAGCACTATTTTTAACGAAGTTTCAACGATGCGAAAGCCACCAGAGCAAGGATAATACCCACAATCCAGAAGCGAACAGTGACTTTAGGTTCTGCCCACCCGGAAAGCTCAAAATGATGATGAATCGGCGCCATTTTAAACATACGCTTTCCGCAATGACGGAAAGAATATATCTGAAAGATAACCGACAGGGCCTCTATGACAAATACACCGCCAATAACGACCAATATCAATTCCTGCTTGATAAAAACCGCGGCCAATCCGAGAGAACCACCGAGAAATAAACTCCCGGTATCGCCCATAAACATCTGTGCCGGATAGGCGTTATACCACAAAAAGCCCAAGCCCGCACCCACCATCGCGGACAAGAATACCGTCAATTCACCGGCGCCGGGCACAGGAATAATGCGCAAATAATGAGCGATTTGCAGATGACCCGCAAAATAGGAAAAAAGCGCCAGTGTCATTGCAGCAATTATCAGATTGCCAATGGCAAGCCCGTCCAACCCATCAGTCAAGTTGACAGCATTCGAACTACCGACCACGGTTAATATGACAAAAAGTATATACCCAACAGAAAGATCAATAAAAACATTTTTTAAATACGGTATATTTATCGATGACGCAAACGCTGGATTCGCGGGATGGTACCATAAGTACCCTGCAACCGCTAATCCCAGCGTCATTTGCGCAAGAAATTTTTTGAGCGGGGAAAGACCTTTGCAATTTTTCTTGACCAGCTTAAGGTAATCATCCGCTGCTCCCCACAGTCCGAGCCAGAGTGTCCCCGCGAGAATCATAACGATGAATCGGTTATCCAGACGGGCCCATAAAAGTGTCGAGATCAGCATTGAAAACAAAATCAGCAATCCTCCCATGGTCGGTGTTCCGGCTTTTTGTAGATGGGTTTGCGGGCCGTCACAGCGAATCGTTTGACCGATGTTCATCTGCTGAAGCCGGCGTATAAGCAGCGGTCCGAGAATAAAACTGACGATTAAACTCGTCAGAATTGCCCCACCGGCGCGAAAAGTGATGTATTGAAAAATATTAAACGGAGAGAAAACGGTATGCAGAGGATAGAGAAAATGGTACAGCATAAATGATTACTCTCCTGTAACGCGGCGAAATATTTCTTCCAGATGCATGCCGCGTGATCCTTTAAATAATACAACGACATCGGATGCCAATGTTTTTTTCAATTCAATTTCCAGTTCACCGGGGTGCATAAAATGCCGTACAAGAGATGGATCGAGACGATTAGCGGCCGCTTCCATCAACGGCCCGAATAAAAATATTTTTTCAAGGGGCTGCATAGCCAGAAACTCTCCCAGCTTCGCATGATACTTCGCCGCATCAGTTCCCAGTTCCAACATATCTCCGAGCACAACAATCTTAGGCCGCTCGGGAAAAGCCGTAATCATTCCCTGAACTGACTCCTTGATAGAGGACGGATTGGCGTTATAGGCATCGTTGATGACCAGCGCCCCGTTTTTCAAAGTGTGCGTTTCCATGCGCATGCCGGGAGATATAAAATGTTCGAGACCCTTTTTTATCGTCTCAATATCAATACCCATCCATCCGGCAGCCGCAGCGGCTGCCAGAGCGTTGTAGATATTGAATTTACCGTATACCGGCATCAATATCTTTATTTTTTTGCCCTGTATGTTCAATTCAAAACTCGGTTTATCGGGCCACAATTGAATGTATTCCGCATACGCATCGGCCCCTTTATATAAACCGAATGTACGCACGGCGCAGTGCAGCTGGGTGGTCAGTTTACTGAGATGCAAGTCGTCAGCGTTAATCACTGCGCAGCCTTCTTCCGGCAAAGCGTCGAGCAGGGCCTTTTTTTCGGCCAGAACGCCTTCAAGATTGATAAAGTTTTCCAGATGAGTATAGCCAATATTGGTGATGATGCCTATGGTCGGTCGGCTAATCGCCGCCAACTTTTTAATCTCCCCGAACAGCGATGAGCCCATTTCAACCACGGCGTAGCGATGATTGGATGACAACTGCAGAAGTGTCAGGGGAACACCGATGAGATTGTTCAAATTACCGACAGTACTCAACGTCGGCGCACTCTGGCGCAAAATTGACGCCAGCATTTCCTTCGTTGTTGTTTTGCCATTTGAGCCGGTAATCCCAACGACTGGGATGCTCCACTTTTTACGGTAGAACGCCGCGATGTCGCCCAGCGCCTGCGTGGTATCGTTAACCTGTATCATTGCCGGGAATGCCGGAAAAGGATTTCCCAGGTCGATATCTTTGCGTGAAATGACCAGACCGCCGGCCTGTTTTTCAATGGCCTGCTTCAAAAAATCATGACCGTCAAACTGCGGTCCTTTAATGGCGAAATAAAAATCACCCCGCCGCAGTGTCCGCGTATCGATAGAAATCACTCTCACCGCAGTGTGCGGATCGCCCAGCAGAAATGAGCCGCCGACAGCACCGATAAATTCTTGTAAATTAATGTTTTCCATATAATCGTTCCAGATGAACGCGAGCAATCTCGCCATCGTTGAAATGCAACTTTTGTTCTCCGACAATCTGATACATTTCGTGGCCTTTGCCGGCTAACAGGACAATATCTCCTGCGCGCGCCATGGCAAGGGCTGCGGCAATTGCCTGTTCGCGATCTATAATAATCTCATAATTGTTCGCCTGCCGCCGCCGAAACCCTTCCTCGACATCGCGGGCGATTGCTTTAGGGTCTTCGCTCCGTGGGTTATCGGATGTGAGAAATACATGATCACTCAAACGAGACGCCGTTTCGCCCATTATGGAGCGCTTTGTTGTATCTCTGTCGCCGCCGCAACCGAAGACCGTGATAATACGGGCGGGATTGAGTTCCCGCAACGAGCGCAAAACATTGAGCAGGGCATCGTCGGTATGAGCATAATCCACCAGCACCGTAAACGGCTGTCCGCCGTCTATTGGTTCCAGCCGGCCCGGCGCCGGCGGCGCACAACGAACGCCGTCAACTACCGTTTCAAACGGGATGCCGACGCATATGCCCGCCGCAACCGCCGCAAGAATATTATACACATTATACGATCCCAAAAACCCAACGGTGACCGTACACCTGTCCGTCGGCGTTATCAGCGTAAACTCAGTCCCGTGGCTTGAATAATGGATGTTCTCCGCCCGGATGTGCGCGCAATCCGAAAGCCCATAGGTAACCACTGATGCGCCGGTGACCAGCGTACTGAGTTTTTTACCCCAACTATCGTCAGTATTGATTATAGCACATTTATGATACGGTTTTTCTCCGGGAACTTGACGGGAAAACAACAACGCCTTTGAAGAAAAATAGTTTTCCATCGTGCCGTGAAAATCCAGATGATCGCGCGTGAGATTGGTAAATATCGTCAGATCAAATTCTAATCCATCGACGCGCCCCAGCGCAAGTGCATGCGAAGAAACTTCCATAACGGCAGCCGTAATCCCTCCGCTAACCATCTCCTGTAACATGCGATAGATATCCGCCGATTGCGGGGTGGTATTCGGTGCGGGAATTTTCGTGGTGCCAAACCGATAGTTGACCGTCCCTATCACGCCCATAGAACGGTGAGCGGCCGAAAAAATGGATTCAAGCAGATAGGTGATGGTCGTTTTCCCGTTCGTGCCGGTTATCCCGGCCAGTAACAACCGTTTATCCGGATGGCCATATACGATTGCGCTGATGCGAGCCAAAAACCTGAGCGAATCATCCACCAGAACGACGGGTATCCCCGGCAGAATGCACGGATGGTCGGTAACCACCGCGACAGCCCCGCGCTTGACCGCGTCAGCGAAATAACTGCTTCCTTGAACATGATGGCCGGGCAGGGCAACAAAAATATCACCCGGCGTTACCAGCCGTGAATCATAGGCAACCCCGGTAACGAAACCGTCGACGGCGCCGGTCACGCTGCAGGGTAAACCGCTGAGAACCTCTGAAAGTATCATATCTATGATCCATTCCCTTGATCGGGTGGAATCTGGAGATACCGCACCGCCCGGGACGCAACGCGGGAAAATACGGGGGCTGCCCGGGACGCCGCATAATAATCGCCCTGCGGCTCGTCAAGCAAAACGAAAATGGTCAATTTCGGATCACGGGCGGGAATAATACCGCAGAAAGAGGCCACATAATTCGTGGTCGAATACATGTTCGTCCGCGGATCGCGCTTCTGCGCGGTGCCGGTTTTCCCGCCGACGCTGTATCCCGCCACTTTCGCCAACTGTCCGGTCCCCTTCTCCACGACATCGATAAGCATTTCCTTCATGGCCGCCGCGACCGCCGGCGTAACCGTCCGGCGAATGATGCGTTTACCGGTATTGCTCAGCAAGCGCCCCTGCACGGTCCTTATTTCTTTGACCACTTTCGGCTCCAGCAGCAAGCCGCCGTTAGCAATGGACGAATAGGCGTTGATGACCTGCACGGCTGTCACCGCGACTTCCTGACCAAAGGAAATAATAGGCACCGACAATCCGCTCCATTGCCCGGGATCCTGCAATATCCCCTTTGCTTCGCCGGGCAAATCTATGCCTGTTTTAGCAGTAAACCCGAACTGCCGTATATACTGATACAGTTGGTCTTTCCCGAGTTTCATACCGATTTTCGCCGTTCCGATGTTGGATGAAACGTTCATCACTTCATTGACGCTTATTAATCCTTTTTTCTCGTGATCGCGGATGGGATGATTTTTTACCGTGTAGACCCCGTTCTCACACCAAATCATATCGGTGCGGCTGACCACTTTTTTTTCAAGCGCTGCCGAAAGAGTCACCAGTTTAAAAGTTGACCCCGGTTCCAACATATCGGAGACCGCCGGATTACGAAGCGCCGCGCGCGAAGCGTCGAAATCAGCGGGATTATAATCGGGACGGCACGCGAGAGCCAGTATTTCGCCGGTCAGCGGGTCCTGGATGATAACCATTGCATTTTTTGCCCGCGCGTCCTTCCATGCCTTATCCACTTCCTGCTCAGCAATAAACTGCAGATTTCGATCTATACTTAGCGTCACATTGGCGCCGCTTAACTGATCCACATCAACCAGCTTGTCGGTGATTTCACGGCCGCGGCCGTCGCGATAGCTCAGAAGCCTGATCTTTTCTCCGGAAAGATAACTGTTTGCGGTAAATTCTACCCCTTCGAGACCGGAACCATCCCTGCCGACAACGCCCAGCACGTGGCATCCCAAGCGGCCTTCAGGATACTGCCGACGGAAACTTTCCGTGAATCCGATACCCCCCAGTTCAAGCGATTTTAACGACTGCATCGCCGCCGCATCAATCTCCCCGTCAAGGGGAACGAACAAACTGCGGGGATTGCGAACAATAATGTCCAAGGGAACCGTAATCGAAAAGCGCCGAAAAGCGACAATGACAGCCGGAAGATCCTTTACTTTCGAAGGATCAATAAACGGCACATATGACTTCACGCTTTCGGTGAGCGTTCTGCCCAGCCGATCCAGGATTTTCCCGCGACTCGTTGTTTCGGGACGGTCTCTGCGGATCGCAACGGCAACCCGGCCGGCAATCTCCTCATGGTGCCATAACTGGACAATAAATAATCTGACGACAATGACGCAAAAAGCTGCCGCTATAAAAAAAAACGGCACGGCAACACGCGTGCGGCTAATCATGGAGATAGATGACCCGGTCCTGCGGAGGATTGATCAACTGTTTATCCTTCGCCACCCGGTCAAGGCGGTCAAGAGAAATGAGGCAATTGATTTTTACCCGCAGTTCTTTGTTGGATTGCTCCCAGCGCTCACATTCCCGACGCTGGGTATCCACCACATACCCCAGCCGCACTGATTGAGTCTGTTCCCAAACATAAAAAACGACAACAAGCGCCGCCATCACCAGCCATACCAGATATTTGTATGTCATAATTGAATTGCCCTTAATTTTGCACTGCGGGAACGCGGATTGACCGAAATCTCTTCATCGGAAGCTTCCCGGGGTTTTTTTGTCAACAGAACAGCGCCGCCTTCTTCCCGAAGGCGCAGGGAACGAAACGACTGCTTGACCATGCGGTCCTCAAGTGAATGATAACTGATGACCACCGCCCGCCCACCGGTGTTCACCACCAACGGTATAGCGTCAAGCAAACTACGGAGGTTATCCATCTCGCCGTTAACGGCGATGCGCAGCGCCTGAAACACGGTCGTCGCCGGATGCGTCCTGCCGGTGCGCCTTTTGGCGCTCGCCACGATATCGGCGAGTTCTGCTCCCGAGGTTATGCGTTGTATGCGCCGCGACTCAACTATCCGCCGCGCGATCTGTCGCGAGCGCCGTTCGTCGCCGTATCGGTACAAGATATCGGCAAGAGCCCCTTCTTCGGTGGTATTAACCAGATCCATCGCACCGGAACCGTCGCGATCGTCCATACGCATATCCAGTATCGGCGATTCAAAACTAAATCCCCGCAGCTTGTCGTCAAACTGGCGGGATGAAACGCCCAGGTCGGCAAGCACGCCGTCAACGGTTGTCAATCCACAATCGTTAATGACGGTACGGATGTTTTTGAAATTGTCACGGACGAGCCGCACCCTGTCGCCAAATACTGCCAGCCGTTCGCCGGCAACCGCGATTGCCTGCGCATCACAATCAATACCGATGATGTGCAGCAACGGATAGCGTTCCAGCAGATATGCCGTATGCCCACCACCGCCCAGCGTGCAGTCAACACACGTTCCCGCAGGATTCCCCACGAGGAACTCAGCAGCAGTTTCAGCCATAACGGGAATATGATATTCAGTTGTCATATCGCTAAGAACCCGGCACCGATCTTCCCGTTCAGTATTGTCATGTTTTCCTCAGTGAAACAACGATTTCAACATGGTAGGTTTGGGGAAACATGTCAATGGGAACAATACAATCAACCGAAAATCCACGGGCGGTCATCGCCGTCAAGTCGCGGGCAAGGGTCGCCGGATTGCAGGAAACATACACTATTTTTGCAGGACTGCAGCGCACGATAAAATCAATCACCTTGTTCGATAATCCGCCGCGGGGAGGATCGACCACTATGGCGTTGCAGGGCGGAATATCTTCTTTTTTTATCCATTTTTCGACGGATCCTGCGGCAAAAGAAATGTTCTCGACACCGTTACGGCGGGCGTTTTCTCGGGCGTTTTCAACGGCTGACTCCACTTGCTCGACGCCCAACACTGTCTGCACAAAGGGCGCCAGTACTATCCCGATAGTACCGGTTCCGCAATACAGGTCAAGTACACTATCGGTAGAAGCCGGCTCAAGCAGCGAAAGAACCGTGTCATAGAGTTTTTCGGTGCCCAGCGTGTTGGTCTGAAAAAAGGAAAACGGTGAAATGAGAAACGCATACGAACGATTACGCACCGTCAGTAATTCTTCAATGGCCGGTTCACCGCGGAGCAAGGTCAGAATATCAACATTCACCGCGTCGGAAATACCGCCGTTCTGCGTCCAATACACGCTCGCGACCGAGGGCGGCAAGGCGGCAAGGAGAGTCTCAAAATAAGGGGGTGAGAGTTCAGGCGCGATGTTGGTAACGAGATTGATCAGGACCTGGTTTTTGCGCTTTGATTTACGCATCACGAGATGGCGAAAAAATCCCTGATGAGATCTTTTGTCATAGACGCCTTGCCCGGAAGCGCGGGCGAACCGCACTATCTCATCTATAACGGGCAAAAAATCACTGTCGCAAATAAAGCATGGCGGCACCGGGAAATAACGGTTAAACTCTTTTCTTTGGTGCAGTCCCAGTGACACTGCTGATTTTATGGGTGCCCCTGGAGAAAGAGGGCTCCTGCCGTCAAAAAAACTAAATTCCATTTTATTGCGGTAGTGCCACTCCTCGGGGCTGGCAATAAACGGCTTAATGGCTGCAATCCACGGCAGGAGAAGTTCCCGGACATAGGTATCCTTGATGTGGAGCTGGTGAGCGTAGGTGGTATGCTGAAAAGTGCATCCGCCGCACGCGCCAAACGACGGGCAACGGGGAACGACCCGGTCGGGAGAGGGCTGGTCGATTGATTGCAGAGATGCTTCTTTGTATGTTTTTTTGTTTTTGGTTACCAGAACATCAATGTGTTCGCCGGGAAGAGCACCATCGCTGAAAACAACGATGCCGTCTTCCCCCGTCGCTAAACTACGGCCGGGGTAGACGATTTTATCAACAATCAATTTCACGGGAGGATTCTGTGGGAAGAGAATGGGCGGAATATAGTTTCTTGCATTCTTCGAGTTCGGAAACCTTAAGAGCAAGCTTGTCATACAACTGGGTATTGGCAATCGCCTGCGCAAGCTGAGCAACAAATATGGAAAGATTGCGCAGAGAAGACGGCGAGAATTCAGCGTTGAAGTTTTCACGCTCGAGATAGAGTATGCCCAAATTTTTATTGTTTAGTTTAAGCGGATGCGCTACCAGGCGGATGACCTCGGAACCGGTGAATAATCCGCTCAGCAGCGGGTCAGCTGCCGCTGAAGTTCTCAGCACGATGGGCGCCTCACTGAAGCGCTCAGCAGCCAATAGCCGCTGGGAAAGAACGGCGTAATCGTTTTTGTACGGATAATACACCAGCGAAAACGACGCCGCCGCCAAATAGAACTGGTCTTGGGAATCTATGAGCTGCAAGGCAATCTGGTCCGCCCCGATGACTTTTTTGAGCAGATGAATCATGACCGGGAAAAGGTCTTCAAGCTTGACGCTTGCAAAAATAGCGCGACTGCTTTCGTAGAGCGCGATGAGTGTTTTCATCTCACTGCGTTCCATCGCCTTTTCCACCAGTATCACCAGCTCTTCGAGGTCAAAGGGTTTCTGAATAAAATCATAAGCCCCGTCCTTCATCGTCTGGACGGCATTTTCGACCGTTGCATACCCGGTCACCATAATCACTTCTGTCTCCGGATATTTTTTCTTTGCCGCATGCAGCACTTGAACGCCGTCAACGCGCGGCATTTTCAGGTCGGTAATAATAATATCGTATTTTGCCTGATTTAATTTTTCAATGGCGTCTTCGCCATCAAAAGCGACATCAACCGCATAGCCAAGCCGCAAAAACTCATTTGAAAGCAACTGCCTGATGCCTTCATCGTCGTCAGCGATAAGCATGCGCGCTTTAATAGCGGTCATAGTGTTTCTTCCCGAGATTTCATATGCTTATTGTAATATTTATTTTAATGACTGTCAAACTTGACGGATGCACTACTTTTTAGATAGAATGGCAATGTCTTGCAGGTGAGTTTGACTGTGCACTATACACTATTTATTGCCGAGGTGGCGGAACTGGCAGACGCGCGAGACTCAAAATCTCGAGTCACTCAGGTGGCGTGAGAGTTCAATTCTCTCCCTCGGCATTATATATTTCCCTCCGCACGAAAATCTTTCCCGCAGTTCATATCCCCAGCAGTTGACCGACGGTGACTATGTCATAGCCCTGCCGCTTTATTTCATCGATAAGTTTTGGCAGCATGTCAACGGTTGTCTGCCGGTTCTTTCCGCCGTCGTGCATAAGAAAAATGGCGCCCGGATGGATGTTTTTTGCATACACCGCATACAGCTCCGCCGCCGGAATCTTTTTCCAATCGCAACCAAACGACCAATTTACCATTTCATACCCCTGCTGTGCGACCAGTTCCCGCGCCCAGCCCTTTGAATAGCCGTTAGGCATCCGCAGAAGATGGGGCTTTACACCCGTAGTACGCATAATAGCTTGTTCCGCCTGCAAGATTTCCCGCGTAAGCACCTGTTCCTTATCCTGCTTCTTGTACGCATAATAATTTATATGGCTGTAGGTGTGATTGCCGATTTCGTGCCCGCCGTCTTTGACCGCCGCGACGAACTGCGGCCGGGACTGCGCCTGTTGTCCCTCCATAAAAAAAGTGGCCTGTACCGCATGCTCCTTCAAAATTGCCAAAACACGCGCGGTGTACGGTCCGGGGCCGTCGTCAAAGCTCAGTGCAACAATTTTTTTGTCTCCGCTGCCCTGCGCATAAAATGCGGGTTTCCCGAATGCAATCGCACAGACGCTACAGCACACTGCCATCACAACTAATAATTTTTTCATGCGCATACCCCTTTACAATTCAATCGATCTAATGTTCCGATACCCTGCGTATAAAGGAACAATGCTAAACAACAGATTGACCGCTATCAGCACCGTCCCGACGCCCGCAAGATGCGCGCCCGTCAGTGAGGCAATACCCATTTTCTGACCGTAATAGTTTCGTATCGGTATAGCCCATAGTAGGCCATGTACGGTCAGATACGCCAGCGCGCAAATCATGAAAAATACGCCGCCCAAAGAGGATTCTATCTGAGCGATATTGTCAGTGTTGAAAACGGGGAACATCGCACCCATGCCTAGCGCCATACAGGGAAGAGCGATACCCATCATCACGCCGGCAATAACCGTCAAAACAAAGACCTGTCCCGCCGATTTCATAATATAATTCGATATGAAAATAAGGACCCCTCCCATCGCGAGGACAGCACTTGCACCAAACAATAATTTTGCAATCAGGAAGCGGCCCATCGACAGCGGTCCCGAACGAAACAGCCACAGCGTATGATGTTCAATGCTTATCAACGGAAACACAAACCGGAGCGATACAGCAGCCATTATAAAACCGACGAGCCCCACATTCAAAAATGCGACCATATTCTGCAGATACCAGGTATCCAGCGGGAGTTTATATAAACTGAAAAGATACACCAGCGCAAGGACAGCCAGGATGAGTATCTGCGACCACTGATTGGGATCTCTAAAAAAAATAGTAATATCTTTTTTGAGAAAAATAAGCGATTGCCGGGAACGCCACGCGGGAGTGAAAGTTCTCACGCTCTTTTTGCTGGTTCCCGTAGTGATATTCTCCGCCCAACCGAAAACAAACCAGCGGTGCGCCATAACGACTGCCCCGCAGAAAATACTGCCGGTAAACGCAGTTATAAGACCGCTGTAAACAACCATCGAACCATACGCGCCGGAGACCGCCGAAAATAATGCGCGCATCGCCCACCATGACGGCAACAGCCGCGCTACCGGCGCGTTGAGATATTCCAAATAATGCTCAATCGTAACGAGGCTGTCGGGTTGCACCAGTTTTTCCGGCTGCAAAAGGCGCAGCAACGCCAACCCTCCCATCACAAAAATGATGCCGGAAACCATCACAAAATCC